>Ga0207771_100341_pt1 | contig 30550 bp, 24 predicted proteins | sample A23M2SouthBayCA_2_FD_187731 | JGI IMG/M metagenome (GOLD analysis project Ga0207771, IMG submission 187731) | Aerobic enrichment media microbial communities from Eden Landing Ponds, California, USA - A23 M2 (2) (SPAdes) | ecosystem: Environmental > Aquatic > Marine > Unclassified | place... | reverse complement strand
CCTCCCACGACCGAATCGAACCCGCCGGTCGGTGGTCGGCTCGGTGCAGTCCGACGTGGCGCCAGTGGCGATCTGGCCCGTCGCTCGACGTCGAAGGTTTCGTCCGTCTCGTCCCCCGAGACTTGCGTCTCGATGAAGCCGACGCGAACGACGACGTCCTGGCCGATCTCCTCGGAGATCCGATCGTCGAACCGCTGGGCCAGATCGGGTGGCGCCGGTTCGTCCCGCGGTATGCCGACCAGTACGTCGACTCTGGGCTCCTCTCCGAGGAGTAGCTCCGTCGTGGTGTACTCCACGCTGACGGCTTCGAGTTCCAGCGACTCGAACTGGGCCGTTTCGAACTCCCGCTCGATCTCGGACTGTGCTTCCTGCTCGACGGATTCCGTGTAGAACGTCGCGACGGTCACGCCGACGAGCACGATCGAGAGCACGGCGATCCCGATCCCGATGACGACGATCCGGGAGACCACCGAACTCCGCACCCCGACGTGCGTGCCGGCGTCGAGCGGCCGGAATCCGGAAAAGTAGAACAGCGTCAACGCCGAGAGGTTGATCGCGAGGAGATTCACGACGACGAGCACGGTAGCGGCGATCGCGACGCCCAGGAGTCCGAACGCGATTCCCAGCCCGGCGGTCGCAGCCGGCGGGACGAGCGCCACAGCGATCGCGACGCCAACGAGTGCGGAGCCAGCGCCGCGCATGATGCTGATCGCGCCCGCGAGCCCCGAACCCAGTGCGAGGAACAGCGAGAGGACGTTCGGGCTCGTGCGTTCGGCGACCTGCGGGATGGTCCGGATATCGAGTGCTGGTGGCAAGAGGACCGTCTGCTCGAGGACGAACCCGAGGATCGCCGCGGTTGCGATCGCGGCACCGAGACCGGTGACCTGGAGCACCACCCCGCGGGTGGCCATCCGCTGGTCGTCGAGGATCGTCCCGACGCTCGCGGAGATCGCCGGGCCCATCAGCGGCGCCACGACCATTGCGCCGATGATCGTCGCGGCGGAGTCGAGCAACAGGCCGGTCGTCGCGATCACCGTGCTGAGGACGAGGAACGCGAAGAACGTCGAGTTCGCCGGTGCGAGGTCCTCCGCACGAGCGTGCAGCTCCTCTCGCGAGATTCGCAGGCCGGGGAACCGCTCGACGAGCGCGGACAGCCGCCGCGAGATGACCGTCTCCGTCGGCACCACGATCGTGTACGCGTCTTCCTCGATTCCAGCACCGCGGAGATCCTCGAGCACCGGCTCGACCCCACTTGGCGGCACCGGGAACTGGACCATCGCCTCGAAATCGCCCCGCCCCACCTCGTCGAACACTGCGTAGTCGACTCCATCCTCGTCGAGTGCGTCGAGGACGCTCGTGCGACGTCCCTCGGGGATCAGCACCTGAACGAGACGCATTGGTAGTGTGGATGAGCGTTGCGATGGGGCGTTGCACTGACGCAGGTCGGTCCGACGCCTGCAGCTCCCTCGACGAGGGATCGGTGCGTTCGCGCGACGGGATCTACAGAGTTTCAGCTACGGATTGTGGCACCGGACCGCGTGTTATCCGGCGACCTCCTCTGCGGCGAACGCTTGCCGGAGCTGCGTCTCCTGGTCCGGCGAGAGGTTGGTCTCGACGATCTCGAACTGCACGTCAGCCATCTCCTCGCTGATTCGCTCGACCTGGGCGTCGCGGGCGAGGAGGAACAGCGCGGAGGTGCCGGGATCTACGGTGTCGCCGACCTCCTGGATGAACTCGTCGTCGATGCCGATGTCGGAGAGCTTCCCCGAGAGGGCCCCAGTGACGGCACCGATCGCCATCCCGAGCCAGGGCATCCAGAAGATCAACCCGATGAGCAGGCCCCAGAAGCTCCCACCGAGCGCACCGGCTCCAACGAGGCTGTGTGCCTGTTTGACCTGCGTCTTGCCGTTCTCGTCGCGGACGACGACGGCAGCGTCTTCGAGCGTGATCAGCTCTCGTTTTTGGAAATCGTACATTCGTTCCCGGGCGTTCTCAGCCCCGGTTTCATCGTCGAACGCGAGGACCACGAGCGAACTCATGGGACTGGATCGCTACGGAGCCCCATTGCTTTGTTAGCCTCTGGGATGGGTCCGGTTGGCTGAGGTTTCTCTGCGAAAGGCCGACGTATCCCGCCCGCGTCGCTGGATCTCCGGACCGCTGGCTGGATCGCGGGTACGCTGCAGGTACTGAGGGAGCTGGGGCACGGGTCGAGTACCGTACCCACACGATGGCGGACGCGTACTACCTCGTCAGCGACCTGCACATCGGCGGGGACGAACAGCTCAGCACGGTCGACTTCCTCGAGGAGTTCCTCGCGTTCCTCCGCGACCTCAAGGAGAGCGAGGAGGACGCCGAACTCCTGATCAACGGTGACGCGTTCGGACTCTGGGAGTTCACCGAGGTCGAGGGGGTCGCGAAGTTCGACGAGCTGCTCGCACAGTATCCCGAACTTTTCGAACAGCTCCGTGCAACCGGCGAGTCGGTCCAGATCACCCTCATCCCCGGCAACCACGATTACGAGCTGGCTGCATACGACGAGTACGTCGATCGGCTGGCCGAGTACAACGTCGACCTCGAGCAGGCCGTATCGATCGAACGAGACGTCGGGGAGTACGTGATCCACGTCGAGCACGGAATGCAGGAGGATCCGCACAATCGCATCCCCGACTTCGGCAACCCGTACGCGAACCCGCCGGGCTACTTCGTGAATCGCCAGATCACGAGCAGAGCGGGCCAGCTGTCGGATCGTGGGAAGTACAACTGGCTCAAGGACATTCAGGCGGTGACGCCAATGACGCAGATTCCCGACTGGCTGCTCTCGAACTACTTCTATCGCGAGATGAGTGCGTGGCTCCGATACGCGTCGCTCCCGTTCCTCCTGCTATTCAACGTTGGCGTCGCCTACGTGGCGATCTACTTGCTAGATCACTTCGATATCTGGTCACTTCCGCTGAACGCCTTCCAGAACGTCCTGGCACGCTTCGGGCCTGTCGAGGGCGTCGTCGACCTCTTCTTCGCCGCCAACCTCGTGATCGTCGGACTCCTCCTCGTCGTCTCGATCCCGCTCTACATTCTCTTCAGGGACGTGCGAGCGACGCTCCATCGATTCGGCATCGTTCGGTCCCAACGGGAACCGAACGACGAGAGTCCCTACGAAGCTCGGGCACGGTCGGTGTTTCAATCGGATCCGTCCGTCGCCGCCTACGTCTACGGGCACACGCACCGAGCTTCCCTGACAACGGTGGAGGATCGCGCGGTGATCAACACCGGAACCTGGCTCAAGCGGCTCCGACGCGTCGAACCACTGATCGGCGTCCTTCCACCCGTGTTTTACGCGTCGTTCCGACTCAACTACTTCCGGATCACCGCGGGGGACGACGGTAGCGTCGTGATCGAGTACGAGCGGATTCCGACGGCGAATCCCGACGAGGAGACGGTGCTCCAGCGGGTCCTGACTCGGCCGCCGAGCCCATCAGTCCCGATTCCGGCACGCACGGTGGTCGATCCGGACGCCGAACGCGTCGAGACGAGTGATCCGTCGAAGCGGCGAGCGGAACGGTGACGCCGTGCAACGCGTCGACCGCAACGTGGCGCAGCCGACAATTGCTCCCTACCTAACCGCTCGGCGCGTGTACGTCGAACCCGATGACAGCGCCTCGCCAGTGGGAGTACACGACGATCGAACCGCCGAAGGGCCTGACCAAGCGGGAGACCGTCGACCCGACGGCGGAGCTGAACCGCCTCGGAGCCCGAGGGTGGGAGCTGGCGGAGACGATCAGCTACGACAAAGGGGGGACGAAACTGCTCGTGTTCAAGCGACCGGTCGACCAGAAGGACGCGGCATCCGATGGCTGACCTCTCCACTGCTGATCGGCTGCGGAAGCGCACCGACGTCAATAGGGCCTGGTTCTGGCTCCTCCTCGGAGCGAACCGATGGGCAGTCACAGCGGGGCTCGCGGCCATCGTCTTCGGGACCTTCATGGGCTGGGGGATCACGAAGTCCACCTCGCTTCAGGCGACGATGCAATCCAGCGACATGGTCGAGACCGTGTTCGCCGGACTCGTCGGCGCCGTCATCACGGTCACGACGCTCGTCGTTTCGATCAACCAGCTCGTCCTCTCCCAAGAGATCGGCTCGCTCGGGAGCCAGCGCAGCCGCATGGACGTCACGATGGACGTCCGAACGAGCACGGACGAACTGATCGGTGAGACGACGCCCGCGGATCCGGCGGCGTTCGTCGACGCACTGATCGCGGAGAGCGAGATGCGAGCCGAACGGCTCCGCGCGTCGATCGACGCATCCGAGCAGTCGGAACTCGCCGAGGCGGTGGACACCTACGTCGAGGACTTGCTCGAGAACGCCGAGCACGCGCGTGAGCTGCTCGTGGACAGCGACTTCGGTTCGTTCGATGTCATCCAACCGGCGCTGGATTTCAACTACAGCCGGAAAATGCACGACGTACGACGGCTCGGACGGGAACACGAGGACGAACTCACCGAGGAACAGCAGGCGGCCTTCCGCGAGCTGCTGGTGTCGCTGACCATGTACGGGCCCGTCCGGGAGTACATCAAGGGACTCTACATCCAGTGGGCGCTCGTAAAGCTCTCGCGAGCGATCCTCTATGCGACGATCGTCGCGCTAACCGTCGCCGGTGGGATGGTCGTCTTCGTCGATGCGACGACGTTCACCGGCAGAATATTCGGCGTCGAGACCATCCTCTGGGTCGTGAGCGCCGCGTTCGCTATCTCGACGCTCCCGTTCCTCCTGTTCACGTCGTACATTCTGCGGCTGGCGACCCTGGCAAAGCAGACGCTGACCGTCGAACCGCTGATACTGCGCTGACTGATCGATCCTTCCGACGGGTGCGTGCTTCGGGATCGCGCCCGTCGCGTCGCTGCTGGCAGCCACGTCGGGCAAACGCGGACCAATCGAACGAGCGATCGTTGAGTGCCTCGACAGTACGACGTAACTACATTGAAGACCGCCACGACTGCCAGTTCTTGGCATGGACGGCTCGTCCCCGAGCGAACGCGATCCGAGACTGGTGACCTGGGTACGGATCGCGGTTGCCATCGGCTTCATCCTCGTCTTCGTCGGGATCGTCGGGTACTCCGTACTCGGCGTTGGCTTCGCCGCGGAACCCATGGCCGCAGACTCCGCTGGAGTAGACTCGCCCCAGATGAGCACGAACGACACGCCGGACGACGGCGCCGCCGTCACCGCCGCGGGAAACGAAACGCCGGATAGCGACGATACTGACGCGATTGCACCGGGCGAGCAGAACACCAGTGGCAGAGATTCTGGTGCCAACGAGAGCGGCGCCGACGACTCGTCGAACCAGGCGTCACCTCCCGTGGAGACGGCGAACAGCACCGGCGAGAACGCCGACGATCGGCCGGACACCTCCGCGGGGAACGGCGATGGGGTCGACGAGGATGCCTCGGAAGATTCGGCGAACGGCGAGAGCGATGGTACCGGAACAGACCCAGCCGCCGAACAGGAGTCCGACGCCGGGCCTACCCCCGACCGTACCGACACCGGCGCTAGCGACGATCCATCGACCGATTCGACGCTCGACGGTGATTCGAGCCGCCGGACGGTGACGGAGTGCACGATCATCGACGAACCCGGCAGGTACGAGATCACACGATCGATCGGGGAACGCAACGTCCAGACGGTCGAGATCCGCGACGGGTTCGTACGACCAGTCTGCATCGCGATCCAGAGCAGCGACGTCGTCCTCGAGGGCAACGGGAACCTCGTCGGTGGCTCCGGGGAATCGAGGAGTGTCGGCGTCCACGTTTACGATCCGGCGGAGGCGACCGTCCAGAACGTGACAGTGCGAAACCTGCAGGTCGAGGACTGGTCGAACGGCGTGCAGGTGGGCGTCGACTCGTACGTCTACGATTCGGGCGCACCTTCCTCGGCGAGGATCGAGAACGTCCAGTCGGTCGCCAACGAGGGTCACGGCTTCTTCGTCGTGGGGCCCGGCACCGAGTTCTCGTCCGTCACTGCGAGCGATAACGGTGGAAGTGGGATCGGTCTGTTCGACGCAAGCGGCGTCCACATCGACGGCGCGACCCTCTCGAACAACGGCGACCACGGCCTTTCGCTGTTCGAAGGCGTCTTCGACGGAGAGTACACCGCCATCACTGCCAGGGACAACGCTGGCTCGGGGATCTTCATCGGGAGGGATAGCACTGGCAATCAGTTTGCCGATCTGACGATTCGCGACAACGCCGAGTCGGCAGTTCGCGGATACGATGGATCCGACAACGAGATCGACGATCCCATCGTCGAGACCGAGGGAACGGGCGCGGACGAGCCGCAGAACGAATCGTCGTCGGGCACGACAAACGACGAGACTGACACCGGCGCCGGTGACGTGGATGGAGACGACAGAGACGGCGAAAATCAGTCGGACGACGAGGACGACGAATCGGAGGGATCGATCGGTGCGAACGGGAACGCGACGGACAGTGACGACGACCGTGCTGCGTCCGAACTCGATAGCGACGACGATGATGAAGTCGAGGACGATGACTCCGACGGGGACGACAGCGATGCGGACGATGACGGAGACGACAGCGATGCGGACGAGGAGACCGACGACGTCGTCGATCTACTCACGACGCTACTCGGTGGTTCCTGAGGGTATCGCACCGTTCTACTCAGGCCGGGATATCGAACTGTCGACGTCCAGTCTGTGCCGGACGCGACCTGCCCGAATCTCAGCACGACGGCGCCCTCGCGAACGAACGGGAGCCCCCGACACCGAACCCTGTACCCTCCGAGACGCCGAACGCGGACACGCCGTCGAGTCGTCGGTATATCCACCGTTCCGACGAACGAATCGTTCGACTCGGACAGATCGAATACACTCAGTCGCTACCCAGCTCCCGCGATTGCGACGGACTTGCCGCTCCCTAACAAAGCGCCGGTACGCGCAACCATCGAGATATGCAGACGGTGTTCCACGTGTCGAGTCCGGACGCAGACGTCCGCAGACACGCGCTGGTGAACGTGAACAACCTCCTTGAGGATGATACCGTCACGTCGGCCGCTGACGACGTTGCCATCGTGGCAAACGGTGCCGCCGTACGGATGTTCGTCGATGGCGTAGCCGAGCACGAACCCCTCGTCGCCTCACTGCTAGCGCGGGAGGTCGATTGCTTCGCCTGCTCGGCGAGTCTCGAAAGGGTCGACGCGACTGCTGAAGGACTCCTCTCGGGCGTCGAGCCCGTCGAGAGCGGCGTCGGTGCACTCGCAAGCCTGCAGGACGATGGGTACGGATACGTCAAGGCGCCGTAGACCTCCGAGGCGCTCGAGTGGAACGGTCATGGTCGCGATCCGTTTAGCCGTTGAAAGCACTACCACGTCGCACTGCTGTCCGTCGGTGAGTCTCTCGGCCGAGCGAACCGTTCGTGCTGCAGGGATCGGGCGATGGATTGACGCTACCGCCAGGGAGCAGACAGGTGAACGTGGAACAGCTTCTCGCAGTTACGCTCGCCACACACCGGACACTCCTCGTCGGCGGCGATCGGTTCGGTGACCGGTTCGTCGGCGTCGTCCTGCCCCGGCCGATCGGTCGCGGAAATGACCCTGGTCCCTGCGTGTCCGAGCTCGTACCCCTCGTTCGTGTCGCGGACGAAGTACTCACAGAGCGTCGAGAGGTGGTAGTTGAACTTCCCGGAGTCGCGGAGACCGACCCTGTCCCGTAGCTCCGTGAAGGAGAGGGCTCGCTCGGCCTCGGCAAGTTCCCGCAGGATCGAGATGCGGATCTCGTTGCCGAGGGCTTCCAGGGCGTCCATGGGAGTGTGCGCGTCCCCTGTCACGTCCCGGTGTTCATCGTCGATCGATTTCAATCTCACGCCGCACTCTCTCGTGTCCGTACTGGTCGCCCAGATTACAGAAATCCAGTTCTCCGAGCGCTCATTGTATCTGTGGGTCACGTCGTCGTGTGCACAGCGACACGAATCGCGAATCGGGGTGGCGCAATCGACTACTCGCCGAGGAAACGGAGGCGCTGCTTGGCAACGCCGGCTTCCGGCGACTGTACGCCGGTCGGATGGTCAGTCGGATCGGCGACAAACTGTACGTCGTCGCTGCGATGTGGCTCGTCTTCGAACTCACCGGTTCGACGCTCTACACGGGGCTCGCGGGCTTCCTGAGCAAAGCGCCGCAGGCACTCGGGTTTCTGGTCGGTCCGCTCGTCGATCGAGCACGACTCGGTCGGCTCCTCGCAGTCACCGAGGCGACGCAGGCGGTGATCGTCTGTAGCGTTCCCGTGGCGTGGTGGCTGGGATATCCCTCGGTTTGGCTCGTACTCGCCGTCGTCACGCTCCTCACGCTGCTCCGCCGGATTACAGCGCCAGCAGAACAGGCAGCACTGCCCCGCCTCGTACCGGAAGCCCTCCTCCCACGAGCGAACGCCATCGACTCGACGACGAAGCACGCCCTCGGTGCGACTGCGGAGGCACTCTCTGGGGCGATCATCGCGATCCTGGGTGCCGTCTCCCTGTTCGCTGTCAACGGGGTGACCTTCGTCTGTAGTGCCGTGACGTTCGGTCGCCTCGACGTCCCGGAAACGTCGAGTACCGGCGACGTCCCGTCGGGACGCGAGTACATCGACGACGTCCGGCGCGGCCTCGCGCTCGTCCGACACTCCGTCGTCGGCCACATGGTCGTCGCCGCGGCGATGACAGGCGTCTTCACCGGAATGGCGACCGCCGTGCTGCCCGCGTTCGCGGTGTCGATCGGCAGTGACGCAGGAACGTTCGGACTCCTTGTCGGTGCGACGACCGTCGGTACACTCGTCGGATCGCTGCTCGCCGGGCGTCTCGACGGACTCGGGTTCGGCCGCATCACAATCGTCGGGTTCCTGTTTGCGGCAGTCGGTCGGGCCACGGCTGCTCTCGCGGGATGGCAACCTGCGGTGCTCCTCTGCTATGGCGCCGCTGCGGTCCCGGTTGGCGTCTATAATGTCCTCGTCAGCGCGGCCATCCAGACTGGTGTCCCGAACGAGCTGCTCGGCCGAGTCTCCTCGACGACGGGCAGCCTGGTCGCCGTCGTCGGACCGCTGGGACTGCTCGTCGGCGGCGTCCTGGGTGGCGTCCTCGACAGTGCAACGGTCGTCGGCATCTCGGCAGTCGGCTACCTCTGCATCTCGGCGTACTGGCTCGCAGTGCCGTCACTCAGGGAGTTCCCAGCAGTAATCGACGTCGAGGTAGGTGGATTTGGACGCGATCGAACCAGTGGAAGCGGTGCTGGCTGAGACAGCGCATGCCGGGCAGGGATGCAGTTCACGTGAACCGTTTGCAGGGCCACGACTGCTTGCTATCGATCAAGGACTGCGTTCGGTAGCAAGTGGGTTCGGGCGGGAAGAGCCCTCGCGGCGCGTCTTTGCTTTGACGCGCCTCACGAGCGTTCCGGGCCTTCTCGCGGGGTTCCGTGAGAATAATGCACACGGAACGAACGCAGCTCGATTCGATCGAGCCAACTGACGCGCAGGAACTGTATCTCAAGTACAAAGCGACGGAGGTCACGGACAAAACGCTACGGACCCACAAGTACCGAACGAACTACTTCGTCCAGTGGTGCGAGGAGCAGGGAATCGACGACATGAACGACGTCACCGGGCGCCACCTGCAGGAGTACCGCCTCTGGCGGGAGGAGGACGGCGACCTGGCGCAGATCTCGCTGAACCAGCAGATGGCCACGATCCGCGTCTTCCTGCAGTGGTGTGCATCGATCGAGGCGGTTCCTGCAGACCTCTACGAGAAGGTGATGGTGCCACGCGTCAGTCCCGAGCAGCAGCGGCGTGAGGAGATGCTGGAGACCGAGACGGCCGAGGCGATCCTGGATCATCTGTCGACGTTCAGCTACGCCTCGGTCGAGCACGCGGTCATTGCGGTGCTCTGGGAAACAGGCATCCGCCTCGGCGCGGCGAATTCGTTGAACGTCGCGGATGTCGACGTCGAAGATGAGCGCATCGAGCTCGTGCATCGTCCAGAGCAAGATACCCAGTTGAAGAACGCGCAGGGAGGTGAACGGCCGATCGCGATCACGCCGGGGCTTGCTGGGCTGCTCGAGGATTATATCGAGCACACTCGCCACGACGTCATGGACGACTACGGTCACAGGCCGCTCTTCGCGACGACTCGCGGACGGATGCACCGGACAACGCTACGGGGCGTCGTCTACAGGGCTACCGCGCCCTGCTTCCGAAATGAGCCGTGCCCAGATTGTACCGGAACGGCCGACAAGAAATGTGGCGAGGCAGTGAGCCCGCACGCGATTCGTCGGGGAAGTATCACACACTACCTGACTGAAGACGTGCCTGTCGAGGTCATCGGGGATCGGATGGACGTAAGTCGGGACGTGCTGGACAAGCACTACGACAAGCGGTCAGAGGACGTGAAACTTGAGCAACGTAGGGGGTATCTCGAGAACCTCTGAGAAGTGACCGAACTCCCTAACTAATCGACTAGATTTAGAACAGGAAGGCCGCACTATGCAGCCAAAGATTTCGAATATCTCCGTATACTTCGGAAATTGATTCAAAGAATATACTATCACTCGGTCTATGACGTTTGGGCCCCTGTTCTTATTGCTAGTTCAAAGCAAAATCGAGCTTAAGAAGAGGTTCGTTGGGGAGGTAATTGTACTCATTACTCATATACTCATGAAGCGTTTCAGGATCAATGACTGACATTCTGTCTTTGTCGTCTACATCTAGGCCTGACTGCACAAAGAAGATCATTTCTCCGTCCTCAGCGTATTCAGTATAGGATCCTGGATTAAGACTAGCTGCCCCGGTTTTGACTTGCAAATATCCTGCAATCGATACACCATTCTCTTCCTTCCGCATTTCACATTCAATTTCTGCCTGAGAATTGCTGGTACTGGACTTGATAATCCGCCATCCTTCCGACTGCAGATAACTAATAACGATGTCTTCCGTTTCGCTAGAACCCAGAATATCGAATATACGTTTAGTATCTGCTCTAGCGATCTTGTCACCGATTAGCTCTCGTTCTAAAGAACTATCAGATTCGAGGTCGCCTTGGGAATGAATCGCCTCAATCACCTGTTTCGACTCTTTCGAAATACCTGATTTCATCTGGTTCAGGGTCCCGAAGCGCCCCGAGAACTTCCTACGAACATAGCCCGGCACCAGTGAATACGGAACGTCAATCCAGTCTACAACACGGAATTGCTGGAGGTCGCGTTTGTCATATTCCGCCTGTTGTTTACCCGATAAATTGGCCGTCACTCGCCAATCACTGGTCACCTTGCATAGCGCAAATTGGTTCTGTTTATTGACCCAGACGTAATCCCCGATCTCCATCTCTTTGAGAATATAGCGAATTGCAGCCGTCAAACGGCCGTCTTCATTCAGCCGCGTTCCTTTTTTCCCATTACTGACCCGCCTATTGTATACTTCCTTGTGGTACTCGTATACTTCCTCTATAGTCCCGAATTCCCGATCGTTATCTAGACTCCATCCGACCCCCACGATCGATTCACGTTTACAGAATTCAAATGGCTTTGATCCTGCATCAGCATCCCCTGGGTGTAGTTTCATACCGTACACTGAGAAATCCATATTGCTCATATTCGCTACCTCATGCCGAGATACTTGAATCTACTTCAGATTTAGGTCTAATCTCCGCAATGGTCTAAATTGTCGAATGTCCGAGGGTACGGCTAATCTTGGACACGGCAATTAATCCGATTCCTCGGAATCATCCTCTTCCGGCTGACCTCCATCGGTCATCACGTACTGCCCGTGATTGGCTTCGAGCACCTCCCGCCGCTGTCGTGACTTCCGCTCCTCACTCCGCTGATCGTAGTGCTTGTCCAGCACCGGTACCGACACGTCCACGCGATCGCTGAGCAGCTCCTTCGGGATCCCCTCGTCGAGCTGGTTCATCATCGACCACTTTCGGAGCGGATGCGTACTGAACGAGGAGGGGCAGAGACTCGCGTCCGCGGGACAGGTCGCCTCACAGTTGTCAATCTCCCGACCGTGCGGACAGTCCGGCTCGTACTCACAATCCCGCGTGAGCTTGTAGAAGTCCCGACGGACGGTCGTCGTGGAGACGCGCCCGTTCTTGGTGGTGAAGAGCGGTTCTCGATCGAACTTGTCGACTACATCGTGACGCTTCTGGGCCACGTAGTCCTCCAGAAGGTCCGTGAGATCCGGCGAGAGGTTGACGATTCGCTCACCTCCGGCCCCGTTCTTCAACGGCGTTCCGTAGACCTCTAGCCCCTCAGGCCGATGTCGGATGTGGATCACCTCGTCCTCAGCCCGAAAGTCATCCAGGTCGATCGCCCGCAACGCTCCGAGTCTGATCCCAACCTCTGCGATGAGTTCGAATTCTGCGTGCTTTCGAGAGGCGTAGGCGAACCGACCGCAATAGAAGCGGATCGCCTCGACACGCTCATCCCCGGGAACATCGTTCTTGACCTCCTCGTCCGGCGGGACGTTCGGGAGAGGTACGCGCTCAGCAGATCCGTCGGGTACCGCCTCGATGTTCTCACAGAACCGCAGGAATCGCCGGACGTTCCCAAGCGTACCATTGAGTGAGATCGTGTTGAGGTCGGTCTCATCCTTCCTCCATTTCTTGAACGCGATGAGATCGCGCCCACGAAGGTCGTTCAGGTTCCTCAGGTCGTACTCCTCGGTCCAGTCCTGAAAGATCTTGAGTGCCGATCGATGGGTTCGCTGCGTTGCCTCCCTGAGCTCGTCGCTTCGATGCTCGAGGTACAGGTCGATCGCCTGTTCCGGTTCGATCGGTTCGAGATCGTTCGTCATTGCTTCCCCTCCGGAGAGAACCGTACCGACGTGTGCGCGCTTCGGTGTTCCGAGTGAGTGGCTGTACCGACTGATTTCGTGAAGGTGCTGCTCGCCTCCATGACAACACTGGCTCTCTGCCGATACCACTTATAATTAAGCTCTCAATCAAAGGAATGGACAATTTCTTGGCCAAATTCTGGATAAATAGCATAATATTGCGGCGAACGGGTAGTGTGTGGGATTTGGTCGCCTTTTGTGGTTCAGATTCGGAACTCGATGTCCATTTTCCGATTGAGGGTTTCGAATTTCCCGTTGAGAGGGCTAGTGACGGCAATATTTAGGAAGTTTATTGGGGGTCCTTTTTGCCCTTCCCGTACCAGGGTTTTTAGTAAACTTGTTCCAGGTTCCTTGGTCGCTTAGTCCGCCAATATCGACGTTCCTTCCTCCGATTTGCAGTACGAATTGCCAATTTCGCCATTACTGCTTGCGATATTGGACCATCCGGGAGACCTAGTTGATAATAAAATCAGTCATGAATAGTACACCATAGTATGAATCTCTCTTGGAAACTTTCCCATTTCAGATAGAGAATCTCAGGTCGTACGAGTATATGCTTGGGGAGTTCATGATACTTTTCAATCACTATAATCTCTCATCCGATACAACAACTGAGATCCTACACAATTCTGAGATAATGAATAGTATTATATGGCTCATGTTATTTAATACGCAGTATGAAGCGGGTCCCGGTCTCCTCCAGTAACCTCGTCAGTGTTGGGTATGATGAGTCGAATCAGGTTTTGGAGATTGAATTCAATGGCGGAAGGGTCTACCGATATTTTGACGTTCCTAATCAAATTCATCAGGAACTTATGGACGCATCTTCACATGGAAAATATTTCCATCGGAATATAGAAGGCAACTATAGATACAACCAGATCAAATAATGCCGATTGTTTCAATGCATATCCAGGCTTTTCCCGGCGTCTTTGAGGAACCCATCAAACTTATAGAATTTACTTCGCTGATGGGATCTTTGAGCGATGAAGGATCTTCGTCCCTTAGATCATTAAATCTCTTATCGGGAGGGCGGATCTGTGAGTAGTGAATCGACCCATATTTCAAGCCTCTCCGTTGAAAACATCGGTAAATTTGAGGACTTAACACTCCAGCTGAACCCTTTCACACTCTTGGTGGGCCCAAATGATGCTGGAAAAACCACTCTTCTCGAGGCATTACAGATTGTATGCAATCATTCTAAACTTGATATTGAGCAGGTCCGGCGGGATGAGACACAGGATTCTGGAAGAGCATCTAATGCATCAATTGAAGCTATCATTGAGAACCCCCCGGACGATCTGATAGATCGTGCAAATCTTGAGGAGGATGATGCTGCGGGACTGAAGATCAATTGGGATGTAACAGGTGATTCAGAAGAAGTAAATTTGGAGTCTCCAGACTACTTTCTCAGAGAGAGGGTACCTGAAGATGAAAGGCTTCATGAATGGGATTATTTAGCGGATGAGGAACGGGAGATCCTGAATGACCACGGGATAGATCCGGGGAGTAACGCCTCTGAGCGGCAAGAACAGTATGATGAGTTGAAGGCAGAAATGCTTGAAAACCCTGGTGATACCTGTCTCGGTTGGGTTTCCTGCAGGACCAGTACATTTGGTCGTTTAGCTCCAGCTAGCGAGCAAATCGATACAGAGGATGTTGACAGTCCAATCAACTTACTATCAAAACTACTCCGTCAGGAAGCTAGATCTTTTCTCTATGGAGGAGGGGAGGAGGGTGAGAAGCAAGGCATTGAGGAACTTCTCGAAATTGAGGAACAGGCAGCAGATGCACTTAATGAACGACTCGAAAGCCTTTCCGACAGAATGGAGCGGTACCTTCCTGGTCTGGAGCAGATTTCGGTCAGTCCTGATTGGAACTTTGTTAACGGAGCCGATCTCTCTGATATTGTCATTCGCCGTGATGGTGAGCAAATACCGCTTCACGAATTGGGTGGTGGAACTAATGCTCGCTCAGCCCTTTCGATGCTTGAATGGAGCGCAGAGGCCAACGAGGGCAAAGAGTCCGTCATCCGAACAATGGACGAACCTGATCACCGCCTCCATTTTGACGTCCAACGCAAGCTGATCAATCTTCTCCGGAGAGACATCTCAAATGATAGTTATCTCTCTCAGTGTCTCGTTTCCACTCATAGTTTGATAATGGTCGATGGTACTCCCTTGCACGAAGTGGTATATCTTCCGGAAGAGGTGGCGAGAAATGATGAAAGAGCTCCACTAGTTTCAAAAAGCGAAGCAGAGGCTGAAGATTTCATGGGCAACATTATGGCGGGTTTAGGTCTCTCTGCTAGTTGGGTTTATCTCGAACGTGCGATGATTGTCGTAGAAGGTGCAACTGAACGTAAATATATTCAGGAGCTCTACCACCGAGCCACCGGAAGCACCCTTGTAGAGGATGGAGTCCAAGTTTGGGATTGTCAGGGTTGTGGCCATATCGTTAAAACACTCAAACGTCTTCAAAATAGCGGGCGAGCACGTACCTTCGTCATTCTCGATTCCGATGCCAAAGAACGGACCTATGATGAGGATAGTCTTGAAAATCACCTTGAGGATATGTATGAGGCCGGAGGTTCCGAACCTGAACTCGTTTGGATCGGTGACAAGGAGCTTGAGGACACGTGGGAAAAAGAGGACATAGCCCGACTCGCTGATGAACACTGGCCGCGTGCAGACGGCAATGACTGGAATGAAACCCATTTTGAGCCAGTAGAAGAGGCGGAGAAACCGAGTGGGAAGATTGTTGATATCGTTCAAAGCGGATGTGCAAATAATCTTCCAGACTGCCCCAGTGTGACAAAACCAAATATTGGACTGAGGATGGGGCGATTTGAGGATGTGGACCACCCAACGGAGATTGTCAATCTTATTGAACATGTCCATGAATTCTGCAACCAGAACTGAGGCCAGTGTATATAGTGGCACGCACTGTTTCTAGACCCAAATCTTGGTATTCAACGCTCAGTTGCTATCTCGGAACAGGGCTACTGAGAAAGCCACTTCCGGTACAGGTGGGATTCGAAGTCGCCACACACGGGCCCGAGGCAATGGCGAGTTGCACGGAATAAGCGATCTCCGGGAATGGCGCCAAAGGTGTTCCGTCAGACTGCTGCAAATGGCGATCCGCCGGAATGCTGCAATTGGCGGTCCGACGGACCAGTCACAAAGGCAATCGCGACATAGCCTGGATTGGCAATCCGGATAATGCCTTTGTAGCAGACCGGAGTTATATGGGTTGTCAGTCTGGGGTACTACTCATGGAGCGGGATATGGAGCTTCGAGTCAAGGGCCACCTCTTCGAGATCCTGGAGATCGACGACGAAGTCATCGACAACGGTCAGGGCCAAACGCCAGCGATGAACGGTTACCGACGGTCTCTGGAAAATGTAGCAGACAGTGCCAACGCCAAGTTGATGGACGAAGTTGCCAAGGATATCAAGCAACACATCCGATCGCGAGAGGAACGACCCCCGAATGTAAACGTTCGTGTCGATGCTCGGAAGCTCATCGTAAGCGAGGGATTTCTTCCGAGCGATTATCTGAATTCAGCGTAGTCAGAACTTGACATCATACTAATTTCTCTTGACAGCGCTCCTCAGTCCCGGAGATCTGCAACAGATTTACCGACTTCCCGGACGTGCTCGCTTCGCTCGATATCGAGTTCCTCTGAGAGGTGGTCGACCAGCTCTTCGAGATCCATATTGGATTGTCGAGGTTTGGACCGGATAAACTCCCGACCTACCGCCTATCGCCGATTGGCAGACCCTCCGTCGTCGGACGACGCGAATTGCGGCATATTCTCTTCGAGAACCTCCCGCCTTCGCTCGGACTTCCGCTTCTCCGTCCGATGATCGTAGTGCTTGTCCAGCGTTGGCACCGAAACGTCTACCCGATCGCTGAGGAGTTCCTTGGGAACCCCTTCGTCGAGTTGCTTCATGATGGCCCATTTCCGGAGAGGGTGTGTGCTGAATCGCGAGGGACAATCCGCAGCATCTGCATTGTTCGCCGCCTCGCAGTCTTCGATCGTACGGTCGTGGGGACAGTCGTTCTCGTAGACGCATGGCCGGCTCATCTTGTAGAAGTCGCGTCGGATGGTCGCAGTCGTCGGCCGCCCCTTCGAGGTCGCCATGAGGGGGTCTCGGCCGTACCGATCCGTCACGTCGTTCCGACGATGGTCGATGTAGTCGACGATGAGGTCTCGCAGCTCCGGTGAGACGTTCACAATCCGTTCGCCCTTGGCGTCGTTCTTGAGCGGCGTTCCGTACTCGTCGGGGCCTTCCGGTCGGTCGTGGAGATAGATTGTGCTCGCTTCCGGATCGAAGTCCTGGAGATCGATCGCTCTGATGGCTCCCAGCCGGATCCCGATCTCAGCGATCAGTTCGAACTCGACGTGACGGCGTGAGGCCCGTTCGAACTGTCGGCAGTAGGATTTGATCGACTCGATCTCCTCGTCCTCTGGCACCTCGTAGCTGACCTCCTCACCATCTGGGACAATGGGCATCGGGACGCGATCGGCGAATCCCTCTGGGACCGCGTCGATGTTCTCGCAGAAGCGCAGAAAGCGCTGGAGGATCGCGAGGTTCCCGTTCAGGCTCACAGTCGCTAGATCGGCGTCTTGCTTGCGCCAAGTCTTGAACTCCATGAGCTGGCGACCCTGCACGTCGTTCATATCGTCGATACCGACTTCGTCGGTCCAGTCGACGAAGATGTTCAGTGCCGAGTCGTATTTCCGAAGCGTAGCAGTCCGGAGATCGTCTTCCCGGTGCTCGAGGTACCAGTCGAGGGCATCTCGGGGTCGGATTGATTCGAGGGTTTCCTGGGACATTGCGGCCTCTCTTTGGAGTCAATGGTTGGAACAATTCACCAACCTATCGAGCCAGGAGTATCTGATCCTGTTGAGACTCTACATATCGCTTTCAAGGTCGCTGTCGCGATGTTAGACCAAATTGCTCCAAACAACATTGCCACTCTATCCGTCCTGTGGATCGGATCCTGGGATCCAAGGTTCGATTCTCTGAATCACTACCAGAATCAAAATCATCACTCCTGCCGATAGGTAAAGGAGGATCGCAGCATCGATGAATACGTTACCAGCTATAACGTAATCGCCAGACATTGGAGTGACTCCAAGCAGGATGCCTGCCCCAAAGAAAAGTAAACTCAGCATCATTGCGCCGGAGGTGAGATCTCTCACACTATTTCGGTCTTGGAATGTCGCAATCTCAATCCAATCTGCATTGTTCAGTCTACCGCCGTCGGTGACAACTGGGTCATAGGCCAAGTCGTAGAGTGTCTGATTGCTATATTCGTATTTATCGAGAACTTCGAGTTCTACAAGCTCGTCTAACCGGTCTTGGACCGTCTTCTTAGCGGGATCTCCATCTAGATATTGCTGGATCATGTATCTCGACCAGGGCTTCTCTTTTCCAGTTTCGTCCATCACACGGACAATATCTTCGTGCTGAATGGCCCATGCCGGATCGGCGTCCAACTTGTCCTGAACTGCGTCTGGAATCGACATATCACACTCATCAGATTGCAATGTAATAAACCCAAAATACTGTTGCAGATTTGAAATCCATTCACCGGGCGATGAAGGTCCTTACACGGGCGTGGAAATGGGGATATTCGGGCGTATTAGCCGCTATACGGGCTGATATCGGGAAAAACAATCTGCACCCCTTTTACTTGGCCCAAGCCATGCCTGCATTGCATGATAGCACACTACACCGCTGAAATTTTCAGCGCCTTTCTATACGGAGTCGCTGGAATGATCGGTGGAGGGATTCTGTTCGAGGGAGGAAAACAATACGTCAAAACCTTCGGCAGCCATCAGTTCAAAGGGAAAATGGAAGCAGTGCCCTTCTTTTTCGGAGTCATCATCTTGGGATGGGCGCTACAGCGCTTAGATCCTATTGTTCAGGAGATTGTTCTTCAGATCCCGCCAATGGTGAGGCTCGGCATCATGATATTCGGTACAATGGCACTATTCAACCACTCAATTGACAATTTCAACTTCATAGATCGGAAGTCCGTCACAGTCTATCTCATAGGGGTTCTGTTTATTTTGCAGCCAACACTCTGACTGGCCTGGTTGGTTATTGATCGATCAGCAACCAAACTGGAAAGGATATTTTGCTGATCTCGACAACCAACAGTCGCCAAGCAGATTCATATGGGTGGCTCGACGTAACCATGTCGTGACCGAGGCCGCCTCCCTCATCGCGGGCCCGGATCCCGACGCCGCCACCCGGCGGGCCTTCCACTGGGCCGACGCGGAGGCCGACGACGCGCCCGACGCCGTCCTCTGCCTCACCCAGAGTTCCGACCGCGCCGAGGACCTCGAACGGCGTTGGGCCGAGGACCGCAATCCGCTCCGCTTCACCGCGACCACGCTCGACCGGTTCGTCAGCGATTGCTACGAGCGAGCGACGGGGTCGCTGGCGGACACGACGCTCAGCAAGCCCGAGCGGCTCCGCCTTGTTGAAGCCACAATCGAGCGATTCGATGGCGACGATGGACCCTTTGGCGCAATCGAGCAGCCCTCGAACGACCTCGTCGACCAGGTCCAGGGGCTCTTCTCGCTACTCGAGTACGCCGGGTACGCCACCCCAGAGGAAATGGAACATGCGCTCCGGTCGGCCGGCACCGTCGGGGACGATGCCCTGGATCCCGACCTTTTCGCCTCTTTCCGATCGACGGAGATCACTGACGGTGACGCGACACTCGAATCCCAGGCCTCCATAATCCCCGAGCTGTATGCCGAATATCAATCGCTCCGCGACGACCTTCATCCCGACTGGAAGACCGTCAATTCCGAGCAGTATCTGGCGTTGCTCGACGGCGACCAATTACTCGACGCCGTCCCCTCCTCCGTCGACGCCGTCGTCCTGGATGGGCTGACCCGTCTCGCCCCCGCCGAACGGGAGACCATCGCCCGGATCGGTCGGAGCATCCCGACGGTCGCGGTTCTGTCGCTGGTCCACGATTCGATGGGCGGGAGTGGACTCGACTTCGGCGTCCAGCAGGAGCTCACGGTCTACCAGGCCATCGGCTTTCAGCTCGACTACGCGGCCCCCGAGTCCGTCGACGACCGTCGGCTGGACGCCGTCCGGAGCCTCCACGTTGCCTCCCGCGATCCCCCGTCATACGCCCCGTCGGAGGTCGGTCTCGAGTGGTTGGAGCCGTCGACGGAGCGCGAGGAGGTCAGGACGGTCGCCCGTCGAATCCGCGGGCTGCTCGCTCGGGACGACGTCGAACCATCGGACGTAGGCGTCGTCGTCACCGACCGGACGACGTACCGGGGAATCCTCGCCGAGACGCTCGGGGGCTACGACGTCCCGTTTACGTTCACGAACGACATCGGGATCGAGCAGACACTCGTCGGTGACGCCGTCGAGGGACTCCTGGATCTCGCCGACGGGGAGACCCGGGTAACGGCCCTCAGATCGCTCTGCTCGAACGCGCTCGTCTCGTTGGATGGATTCGGCATCGACCCGGCCGTGGTCCGTCGGGCGAGCGAGTCGGTCGACGGGGATTCGATCGAGGCTCTGCTCGACGAGATCGAGGACGACGGGGCCACGACGACGGCCGTCGGGATCGAAGAGCTTCTCGACCGGGTGGATCCCGACGACGCGTCCCTGGCTGGCTACGTGAAGCAGCTGGGGGACCTCCTGGAAGACCTCACCGTCGGCGAGGCCGTCGAGGAGCACGGATCGCCGTCGACGGCTACGGGCTCTCATCGCCCCGCCTACGAGCGGTCGGCATGGGAGTCGGTCGCAGGGGTGCTCGACTCTATCGAGGACGTTGCACCCCACGTCTCCGACGGGGAGCCCGTCGGTCGAGTCCGACGGGCGTTACGCGCCGAGTTGGTCGGCGGCCCGAGCCAGCGCGACGGCTACGTTCGGGTGCTGCCCATGGCGGAGGCGGAGATGGCGTCCTTCGAACACACTTTCGTGCTCGGGCTGACGTCGGGGTACTTCCCGACGGAGCAGGACACGATTGCCTTCTTCGGCGCCGTTAATGACGCCGACGAGGAGTTCAGTCGGGCCCATACCGGCCGACGGGCCCGGTACATACTCGGGACGTTGCTTACGGGTTCCGGGGAGGTCGTGCTATCCACCCCACGGCACTCCGTCGATGGGGTCGAGCACGTCCCGGCGCCCGTCGTCACCGAACTCCGACGGTACGTCGATGGGCCATCCGACGGAGCCCCCTCGATCACGCCAACGGTGACGAGCGAAGACGTCCAACGGCGATACGCGGACTGGGCCGGTCCCCAGTCGTTCGAGTCCACCGACGAGCCCGTCGCTGCCCTCGTGGGGGCCGACGGGCTCACCGACGACGGACGGACCTTTGCGAAGCAGGGCCTCACGACGGCCTGGCGACGGGCCCAGCCCCATCACACGGCACACCACGGGCACATCGGAGACCAGCTCGAGGAGATCTACCCGAGCTGGCGACGGGAGCCCTACAGCCCGAGTGCCTTGGAGAACTACGCCCGTTGTCCGTTCCTCTACCTCGCTAACAACGTCCTGGGGTTCGACGAGGACTACGGCGAGGAGAACGACGTCAGTCGGGCTGATCGTGGGATCTTCATTCACGAGGTGCTCGCGGACTTCTATCGCGAGCTCCGCGAAGAGGCCCATTCACCGGTTGCCCTCCCCGAGTTTGATCGAGAGTATTTGGAGTCAGAGTTACTCTCGAAATCGCTTGCCAGCGTAGACGAATTGGGTTCGATCGAGACGCCGTTCGCCCGACGCACTGTTACCCGGATCCTCGCGGGACTGGGTTCCCCATCGGAGAACCCCTATTACGGCCCATCCCACGACGGCGCGGATGGGCTCTTCGTCCGGTTCCTGAATGCCGAACTCGAGGCGGCCGATGGCGCCCATGCTCGACCGACCTATTTCGAAGGCGCGATCGGCATCGACTACCTCGACGACGTCGAGCTCCTCGCCGAGGAGCCGGTGACCGTCGACACGCCCGACGGGCCCGTCGACGTGTCGGGGATAGCCGACCGGATCGACGTCGTTCCCGGCGGGGCATCGCCCCATCTTCCCGACGGTGTCCGTGGAATCTACGTTCGGGACTACAAGACCGGGAACACGCCGGCCAGGGCCGACGTCACCGACGGGACGAAGCTCCAGCTGCCCCTTTACGGCCTCGCCCTCGAGGAAATTCTCGAAGACGCGACGGGCGTCCCTCACGAGGCCATAGGCGGATCGTACTACGGGCTCAAATCACCGACCGACGTCGATCCAACCGCCGGACAGGTGACCTCGCAAGCGGCCGTCGGGTCCGACGAGGGGCTCCCGCTCGTCACGCCGACGGGCCAGACCTGGCGGCTCCCCTTCGACGACGTCGAGCAGCACCGGCGGTTCGTTCGCGATGTGACCTCGTCGCGGCTCGGCCGGATCGCGTCGGGCATCGACGACGGTGCATTCCACACCTCGTTACTAAGCGAGGACCATGCCGATTGCGAGAACTGCACCTTCCGGAACTCTTGTGACGTGCGCCATCATCTCCGGCAGGACCGCCTCGACGAGATCGACGACGCCGAGCACTACGTCTCCGAGCGAGCCCGGGATGAGGAACTCGACCTGGAGACGTACGGAACCGGAGGTGACGACTGATGGTCGACTTCGAGGATCTGGAGGAGCCCCAGCAGCTCGCCGCCATCGCCCACGACCGGAACTACGCAGTCACGGCCGGCGCCGGCAGCGGAAAGACGACGACGTTCGCGATGCGGTACCTGAAGCTTCTGGAGCAGACTGACGCCGATCCCCACTCCCTCGCCGCGATCACCTTCACGGAGAGCGGTGCGACGGAGCTCGAGGAGCGGGTGCGGTCGTCGGTGAGCGACCGGCTATCCGGCCTCGATGGCGCGGAGTACGACCGATGGCGCGAGTACCACGACGCGCTGCCGGAGGCGTACGTCCACACGATCCACGGCTTCTGTTCGCGACTGCTCCGTGAGTACGCCCTGGAGGCCGACGCACCCGTCGGCTTCGACGTCATCGAGGAGACGGCCGCCCGGGGCCATCAGCTGGAAACAGTCGAGCGGTTCGTCGAGGAGCACCTGGACGATCCTCGCATCGAGCGACTCACAGAGCTCTACTATCGGGACCGACTCGAGGAGCTCCTCGGCGATCTGCTGGCCGAGCACCACGACGCACGCCAGTGGGCCGACGAGTGGGCGGATCGCGACGCCGAGGCGTATCTCGAATTCGTCCAGGAGCGATACTCGCCGATCGATCCCGACGAAGCACGGGATCGGTTGGGCCGACCGTCGGTCCAGAACGCGCTCGGCGACCTGCAGCAGGTGGCAGCCGAGGAGTACGCCGGCCAGAACCGCATCGGCATCGCGAGGAACGTCGCGGCGGCCGTCGAGACGCACGGCGGTGACGAGCACCCCGGTCTCCCCGTCGGTGACCTTGACGACGTGGAGACCCACGACGCCGCTGCAGCGATCTGTGAGGCGCTCACAGCGGACGGCACGCCGTACATCGGCGACTGGGACAGCTGGGCCTACGACCGACACGGCGATTGGGCCGACGCGAACGGGAACCGCTACGAAGCGGCCACGACGGAACTCATCGAGGCGTTCCCCGTCGAAGAGTGGGCAATCCCGGATCGGCTCGGCGTCGATCGGAACGCTGGCGAGTACTACGTCGCACTCGCCTCGCTCTTTCAGGACCTGCACGATGCCTACGAGGAGCGCAAGCGTCGAGAGAACGTCCTGGACTTCGCCGACCTCATCGACGGTGCTATCGAGCTGTTACGGACGTCTCCAGACGTTCGCGAGGATCTCCGCGAGACGTTCGATTACGTCATGCTCGACGAGGTCCAGGACACCGACCCCCGCCAGTGGGAACTCGTGGAGCTGCTGACCTCGCTCGAGGACGAGTACGACCGGCTGAACGTCTTCGTCGTCGGCGATGAGAAACAGAGCATCTTCCGCTTCAGGGGAGCCGACGTCACGCAGTACCGGGCCGAGCGGGTGCGACTCTCCGAGGCGAACGATCGCGCCGGAACGCCCCCGCTGGACTCGGTATACGAGAACGCCGGCGAGCAGGATCTGTCGGTGAACTTCCGGTCGCTTCCGTCGGTCATCGAGCCGATCAATGGGCTCTTCGACGAGGTGTTTGGAAGCGTCCCCGAGGTCCACCGAGACGCACCGCCAGGCATCGACGGCGACGCGACGGAGTTCGAACCCGATCCGCAGGCCTTGCAGCCCGATCGATCGGATCACGTCGGCGTCGGCACAGAGACGACGTTCGTGGCGGTGCCTGAGGAGGAGGCGGTTCGCGAGGCGGCGCTCGATGCGGAGCATCCGCTCCGGGATTTGCCGGACGACTCCGTCGAACTCGACGCCAGGGCGCTGGCAGGCGAGGTTGCCTCGCTACTCGACGGCGATACCCAACGATACGAGCAAGCGGACGGCGGCGATGCGGACGACGGGCCGACGGAGCGACCGACGGATCTCGAGCCCTCGGACGTTGCGATCTTGCTCCGCAAGCGGACGCACCTCGAGACCTACGAGCGGGCCCTCGCGTCGCTGAACGTCCCCTACACCGTCGCCTCCGGAATCGGCTTCTACGACAGCCCTGAGATCGTGGCACTGCGGAATCTCTTCAGCGTCCTCCAGGATCCAGACGACGATCTCGCGCTGTTTGGAGTGTTGCGCTCGCCGCTTTTTGGCTTCGAAGATCCCACGGTCGTCGGGCTGTGGGAGGACGTCGACCGGAATGATGTCGGCAGCGGGGAGCTCTGGGCCGCGCTGGAGTGGACCGATCACGAGGACCTCTCCGCTGCTCGCGAGTACATCGAGCGCTGGCGAGGGCTGGCTGGGGCCGACGGCCCGACGACCGTCGTCGAGACGTGGGACGCGCTGCTCGGCCGGATCATCGAGGACACCGGCTTCCTCACAAGTCTTGCTGTCGGCGAGCGAGGCCAACAGGCCGTCGCGAACGTCGAGAAGTTCCGATCGCGGCTCCGGGGCTGGAGCGAGGACGGCCTCCAGACGCTGCCGGCGCTCGTCGAGCGGATCGAGCGGGAGGTCGAGCTCTCGACGCGAGAGGGTGAGGCGACGGTACCGGAGGACGCCGACGGCGTGCGAATCATGACCATCCACGACGCGAAAGGCAGGGAGTTCCCGGCGGTGTTCGTGCCGGGGATCTCGAAGGATTTCAATCTCAAAGCGGGCTATGGCGAGGGCATCGCGGAGTTCGAGACGGTCGAGGATCCTCTAACGGGCGAGCGGATGCCGCTGCTGGGGATCAAGGGGCTCTCAGTTGGTGACGCATTCGAGGAAGCCAACACGACGCTCAAGCGGCGCCTGGAGTTCCAGCGCAAGCGCGAGGCCGTGGCCGAGGAGAAGCGGATTCTGTACGTTGCGATGACGCGAGCCCGGGACCACCTGCGGTTTGTCGGGACGGTCGGATGTGACGGGGAGGATCTCGGGTCGCTTGAGACCGGTGACGGGGAAGATCCCTCGAACTGGTACGATCTGGTCGGCGGGTGTCTCTGGGACGACGAGGTCGTCTCGGAGCTGGCCGAATCGGGGTCTGCAATCGCTGCTGTCGACACCGACCATTCGCTTCGAATTCGACTTCCCAAGGCCGGTACTGAGCTGGAACGTTCTGCGGAGTCGGAGTCGCCGGAACTCGATCTCGACGTTGGGGATGTCTCTGTCGAACCGGAGTACAGCATTGCCGCGTCGTATCTCGGTTCGCTCATAGAGGAGGGTGCTCCGGGGGACGTATTGGTCGATCATACAGGGCAATATGTATCCTATCAACCTTCGGATAACGGAAGCGATGGGCAGGGGTCCGGATCGGAAGCCGACTGGCTACCCCGGAATGTCTTCGGTGACGTGGTCCACAAAGCGATCGAGCTAGGCGTAGATCCGGACGACGTATCTGCCATTTGGGCATTGGCTGAACAGTTCTCGGAGCAGCACGATGTGCAACAATCTCGGATCGGGACTGACGATATTTCGGAAATACAACGGCACCTTCGAAGTGCGATCGGGTATCTGGACGGAGTTGACGGACACTCAGCGGTCGAGGAGAAGGCGGTTCGAGCGGATCTTGAATGGGGAGAGGTTTTTGGATACATTGATCGTCTGGTTGTCTCCGACCAGGCTTTCCATATCATAGATTACAAGACGAATCGAATAACGAGCAAACACACCTTGGAAAACTCCGAACGCCGGTATCTATGGCAGTTAAAGGCATATGCAGCTGCTCTCCACCAAGCCGACCCAAGCCGTGACATCAAAGCAACGTTACTTTTCACTGACGTAGGAGATAGTCGATCAGTAAAGTGGACCGCAAACGAACTCGAGGATAATGAAGTTGAACTTCATCGCGCTGTGTCCGATTCGTTGGGGAGTGTCGAACGGCCATAAGATAAATTCGATCGGTTCGTCAAATATCTCTTGTCTGAATAGTGATGGAGATCGCCTGCCCCAGGTTTAAGTGGGGAGGTTGTGTCCCCTTTCCATATCCGATGCAGGACCGGACTTGTTCCCCCTCATCCTGGCGATAAACGTCGCTAAATGGAGGAAGCAAAAATATGACTGACTTCGAACAAGAAATACCTCAGATCACGTTCGAACCCATGTTTAAAACGAGACTCGAGGAGCCTTCGAACAACGCCACGCCTCTATACAGATGAGTGACACTTCAACACCAGCCGGAGAAATGAACCGACCGCCAAATATCTTTGACACCTGCGAGCCTCGACAAGACGTTCTCACGGGAGAACTCGCCGAGGATCAGTTCGCAGCCAGTCTTGCGGACGTAGCTCACAGCAGCGATGCTCCTGAGGTTTATGCAGATCCACGTCTCTTCTTCGAGAAAACATATCCCACCGGCGGCCTTCAAGATCTTCTCACGCGTCTCGCCACTCGATTTGTCGGCGCACACAATGACGACTACACCGGTACCAATGGCATTCTCCGGCTCGACACTAGCTTCGGGGGCGGGAAAACTCACAACCAGATCGCAGCCTACCACTTGGCGGAATCCCCGGGTGCAGTTCCTGATCTTTCGGAGTTCATTCTCGATCAGGATGTCGCTGACGAGTATACTGATGCTGCAGCACTCGGACTCGATGTCAATACCTCGGTTTTCGTAGGAACGCACGTCGACGCCGAAACCGCACGTTCGAACTATGATGATCCTGATGCCCCGGCGTCGAAAACGATGTGGGGCGAAATGGCGTATCAACTCTTTGGACGCGAAGGCTACGAGTTCCTGCGAGAAAACGACGAAAATCAAACGCCGCCAGGAACCACCAAGCTCGAACGACTCTTTGAGCGGAATGACAACCCCTCCCTGATTCTGATCGACGAGATTGCGGCGTATCTCGAGCAAGCAGCCGCGGTGGAAATTGGAGATTCTACGCTCGCAAAGCAAACGAATACGTTTCTGATGTCTCTGCTGTCCGCGACACAGAATAACGACAAGGTAACTGTCGTTCTGAGCATCGCTGATACAGCTTTTGCGAATCAGGCTGAGGACGTTCGTGGCCTCGTGTCCGAGTCCATCTCGGAATTTAACAGTATCAGTGATCGTGTTGAGGGATCCATCACTCCCACAGAAGACAAGGAAATTGCCGCCGTCCTTCGGCACCGATTGTTCGAAGGTGTCGACAATGACGGCCGGGATGCGACCGTTGACGCTTACGTATCCTACTATACTGGAGATCGGGACTCGTTCCCCGACAGGGCGTCAAGTCCTGAGCATCAAGACCGCTTGGAAGATAGTTATCCGATCCATCCGACGGTCATTGACACGCTCACAGAGGAGCTCGACTCACTCCCGTCTTTCCAGCGGACTCGGGGAGCGTTGAAACTCCTATCCCGGGCCGTGTACCGACTTTGGCAGCATCAGAGTGACAATCAGGAACGACACTTCGTTCGACTGTTCGATCTTCATCCCTCTGACGGCGACGTCCGCTCAACGCTTCTCCGATTATTCTCGTCGGTGGACATGGATTTCGAGGCCGCGATCAAGGCCGACATCTTCTCCGAAGATGGAACTGCAAATGCGGAAGAGGAGGACCGGAACTGGGTCAAGAACGGCCATCCGCCGCTCGGGACACACCTGACGACGGCGATTCTCTGGAAGAGCATCGTCAAAGGTGCTGATGGGAGAGGGACCACGCGTCGACCCCTCCGTCACGCTGTCGCCAATACCGAGGTTGAGCTTGCCCACTACGACGATGCTCTGAATAACCTGCTTGGTGAGGGTCGCCGGTCCGCGTGCTTCTACCTCCACGGAGATAGCGGGGAGAAGATCCAGTTCAAATCAGAGCCGAATCTCACGAAACTCATCGACTCCGTTGTCGAGCAGCTCCAGGATGGGCTCGACCGTCGACACCTTGAGGAGGCTCTCAACGAGGCCCTCGGTCAGGGGAGTCTCAATGTTATTGTGGGGCCAGAAGAACCCCACGAGATCCCGGACACACCTGACGAAGCACATCTGTGCGTGATGGATTTCGATACGGTCACCATCACCGACTACGAGACCGTCCCGGAGGCAATCCGTACGCTGTTCAAGAATACTGCATCGTCTAGTGGCGGTCAGAAGACTCCCCGAGTATTCAAGAACAACGTCGTCTTCCTTGCAGCGAGCGCTAACGACGTTTCGGACGCCAAACGTACTGCAGAACGTGTCGCTGCGATCAAGCACATCCAGAACAATCTCGGCAGTCAGTACGAGCTCAACACCGAACAGCAGGACAAGCTCGATGAACGGCTCGACAGCGCGAAAGGTACACTGGATCAGGACATCAAGAAGGCGTATACGCATCTCTATTTCCCAACTGAGGAAGGGCTCGCACACCGTAACGTCACTACCGATAGCACAATCCATCAGAGCGTCATTGAGAAGCTCGATGAGGCGGGAGCGATCATTCCGGAGGGAGAGGACGCATACGGTGTCGATTGGTTTGAGGCGACTATTTGGAACGTCGGCGCGACCTCGATGACGACGCGAGGAGTCGAAGAGCAATTCGGCAAGCGGCAAGATGCAGAAATCCTCCTATCACCGATTCCTCTCCGGAAAACGATCGCACGGCTCGTTCGGGAAGACGGGTACGCATATTGGGCAGAGGAGCAGGAAATCGGCTACTACAAATCCGGAACGACACTCACAGCGAGTGACCACGACATCGACGACGCGAAAAATCTCAATACGGGTCTCCGTTACCAGGATGTCAAACTCTCTCAGTCGCACATCCTCTACCCGTCTCTCGAGGATCTGATCGACGACGTTGGAAGTGAGATCGAGTGGGAGGAAGCTGAGGAAGACGATGAAATCGAGGATGAGAAACCTTCTGGCGAGGATGATGACGATGATGGAGGAAGCGGTGGAGGTTCAGGCGGCGATGACGAACCTGAGCCGTTTAGTAAGCTCATCGAGGTTCGTACATCCGAACCGGCACATGTCTCCCGTGCGCTCCAGGAGATGCGGGCCGATATCGCTGATGAACTCACTGCCGCTCGCGAGGAGTATGATGGTCACCCAGACGAACTGACCCCCGTCGTAGATGGCGTATGGATTCACATCGATGGGGCTGATGCATGGAAGGGTGCCTGGTTCACAGCGAACAAACTCAGCAACTCCGAGGAGTTCTCTGAAGACACCCATATGGACTTCGAATACGAGGCTAATGCTGGAACCGACTCAATGTCGGAATTTGGAGTCGATTTCGAAGGACGACCGGATGTATTCGCGAATCATCTCCGGTTCAACATGGAGCCTGAGGAACTCTCCGACCCCGATGGGGGTCGTACCGCTGAAGCCGATTTCTCCATTGAGTTCAAAAAGGATGACGACAGAATTTATGGGGAAATGTTCGATGCACTTGACGAACTCCTCGCTGTCGACAACGCATTCACTGTCACGATGCAAGCACAAATCCGCGTAATCGAATCCAGCGAGGTGTCTCGGGTATGAGCCAGAGAATTCTGGATGACAATTCCTTCGCCTTCACCACGGGGTCATACGGAAACCGACCCACGTTCGTGTTGACGCGGACACGCGTCGACGATCGACACGAAATTACACTCTACGAATTGGCTCCCCGCGATATTGCGACGGCTCGTCAGAATCGACTCGAGAAAGCTCGAAAGTCGGTTAGCGTCTCAATGACCGAGCTCGAAGACGCAATCCTAGGCGACAATTCCCCTTCTGAACTTCCGGGTGCTGGCGATACACCGTACGATTGGGAGGAGTGGTGCGCGATCCGGATTGCTACTCTGCGGGGCGGGGCCTTCAGCGAGGTGAGTTTCCTCATCGAATCCACCTTCCGTGAGCTAAGTCTGGATCCCGAGATTGTCTGTACCGGTGATCCAGCAAGCGTGAGCCTCCCGGAGGCTGCTGGTGTTCGACTTTCGATTGCCTTCCGTGCGATGAAGCCGATGCGACGCCGAGACCGTCTCCGTGAAGTCGCAAAGGGAATTGACCAGATGAGCCTGGGTGAATGCTACTACTGGCACGCCAAGGCTCGTTCACCGTCCTCCCCAAGCGGTACGAAAGCACTTCGCGTCTTACTCGCCGATCATATCTAATAACCCAATGTCTGAGCAATCATTCACCGACGAAGAGGGTGTACCAGATACCGTCGCCATTGAATCGAAGCTACCCTTGAATGCAA
>Ga0207771_100340_pt1 | contig 30733 bp, 24 predicted proteins | sample A23M2SouthBayCA_2_FD_187731 | JGI IMG/M metagenome (GOLD analysis project Ga0207771, IMG submission 187731) | Aerobic enrichment media microbial communities from Eden Landing Ponds, California, USA - A23 M2 (2) (SPAdes) | ecosystem: Environmental > Aquatic > Marine > Unclassified | place... | reverse complement strand
GAGCGTGAGTAGCCGCTCGTCCTCGCTCACCGACGCCGCGGACCGATGGGTGAGTTCCGTGCGCTCGTAGAACCCCTGTGGCAGGTGCACGAAGCGCTGGGCGTCGGTCCACGACGAATCCGTCCGCTCGACCATCGCGGTTCGGACCGGACCGGAGCCGTTCAGCAACCACCTGTCGAGTTGGCAGAGCCGGTCTGGACTCCTGTCCCTCAGGCCGTCACAGCCGACGCCGGCCAGTGTCTCCGGTGGGGCGGCGGACTCGCCATCCACGGTAAAGCGCAACTCGCCGGCCTCAACGGAGACGTTCACGCGCTGGTAGTCGTAGCTCGGGCTGCCGGGTGAGACGACGTGGAGGTGACCGACGTTGGCGAGCAGGAACGTCCCCACGACGAGCAGGAGGAGACCGGTACGGGCGTCGGAATTCAGGGACACGGCTGGGGCTTTCGAGCCTGGCGCTTACCGATTGGGTCCAGACACTATGGACTCCGGGTCGACATCTCGTCGGCGAGCGGTCGCAGCGCGCCGCCGAACCCCGACACGGAAGTCACTCGGCTGCGAACGGTCCGGCGATGCCTGCGGCGATCCACGCCTGTGACGACCACGGCTACCACGAGGGCAACTGTCCAGTCTGTGAGGACGAGGGTACACACGTCCTGAACGGCGCGCGCCGGAAGCGACTCTCGAAGTTCTGTAGCGGCGCTCTCAGACACTTTCCCGACGATGCGGGGATCGCACTCGACGATGCCGGCTGGACCGACTGGGACGCGCTGGTCGCCGCAGTCGAGCGCAAATACGACTGGGCGACGGCCGAACACGTCGCTGCGGTCGTCGCCACAGATCCCAAGGGACGCTTCGAGCGCGACGAGACCGGCGGCGGCCGCGTCAGGGCGGCCTACGGTCACTCCGTCGACGTGGCTCTCGATGCCGCCGAGACGCCGGTGCCGGACACCCTGTACCACGGTACCGCGCCGCGGAACGTCGACGCGATCCGCGAGGAGGGGCTCCGGCCGATGAGTCGCCAGCAGGTCCATCTCTCGGACAGTGCCGACGCGGCCCGTGCGGTCGGTGCACGTCACGCCAGCGCCCCGATCGTGTTCGTCGTCGACGCCGCCGGCATGCTTGCTGACGACCACCGGATCGTCAGGCGTGGCACCGAGACCTACACCACCGATCAGGTCGAACCGGAGTATCTCCGCAGGCTCGATCTGTAGTACCGCCCCGTTTTTCCAGTGGAGATCACATCATTCACCACTCCCTGGTGTGGCTTACATTGGAGTAACCGGTATGTTTATCAGAATTATCGAGCATGTAGTCACACGTACTGCGGAACGTCAACGACTGGCAAGAGACTCATGGCGTCGGGCAACAGCGGGACGGAGACCACAGAGAGACACCTCCAGCGGCCGCTCCGCGATCATCTGGGGTCCGACGAAACCGTCGCGCAGGTTCTAACCAACACGCGCGTCGGGGTTACCCGCGTCGCCGACGCCGAGACGACGGTCGAACCCGGTTCGGACGCCGGTGCGGTCGCGGCGATCACCGACCGCCGAGTCGTCTTCGTCGTTGGCGATCCGACGACGCGCGACGACGACTTCGTGGCTGCCGTTCCGTTCGACGACCTCGAAGGGATCGAAAAGCGCTCGGAGCTGTTGACGCAGGCGCTCGTCGTCGAGACGACCGAGGGCGTCCGCTGGGACTTTACCGCCCGCACCGCCGCGGCGGTCGACCAGGCTGTCGAGACACTGGAGCGTCGCCTGGCCGAGTCCCGCCTCGACGAGGCCGCGGAGCACCACGATGTCGCGAATGCGACCGACGACCCGGCGGCACGTGCCGAACAACTGGAGGCGGCCCTCGACGCCTACCGCCGCGCCGCCGAGTTGCTCGGTGACGAGCGCAGCCACGTTAGCGAGGCCGAGCGCGCGGCCCGCGAGGACGCCGAGACCGTCATCACGACCCTCGTCGCCGCCCACCGCGACCACGGCGAGCAGGCCACTGCCGCCGCCGAGTGGGAACTGGCGGCGGACAACGACGGGTCGGCCTACGAACTGTTCGTCGAAGCACGCGACGCCTACGATCGGGCGCTCGAACTCGCACGGGCGTACCCGCCGGGTGATCCGGGTGCGATCGAACGCGAGCGCGCTCAGATCGTCGAAACGTTCGAACCGCTAAAGATCGAGTTCGCCGTCGCCGAGGCAGCCAACGACTGACAGAACTGGTCGAGATCGCCGCCGTCAGCCGGTGAACTCGTCGAAGATACCGGAGAACTCGTATGGCGACTGGTCGATCTGACTGCTTTCGTAGAGGGCGCTGCCCTCACCGTTGTCGCGGACGAGCTCCCAGAAGGACAGCCAGCGGAGGTTCTGTTGGCTGGCGAAATCGAGCACCGTCTGGGCGTCCTCGGGGTAGAAGACGTTCGAATCGATGTCGTTCTGGCCGATCATCGGTGTCAGTCCGATCATGTTCCAGCGCTGGGCCGCCGAGCGGTTCGGGTACACCTCGCCCAGTTGCGTGTGGACGTTCTCGGCCGCATCGACGACGGTCTCACCGCTCATCTCGAACGACGAGCCGTAGTTCATCGTCATGAGGTTCACCGCGCTGAGGTCGAGACCACGATCGGCCGCGTCTTCGAGGACGAACAGCACGTCGTTGTTCGACTGCTCGGGCAGGCCGTAGGGCATCACCGGCAGCGTGTAGGAGATTTCGAGATCCGGATACTCCTCTTGGAGCATCGCCAGCGCCTCGTTGCGCCGTTCGATGACCGACGGGTTCGAGCGGATGTGCTGTTCCTCGTCGAAGTCGATGAACTGGGCGTCGTACTCCTCGACGACGCTGGCGTACTTCTGTTTGAGCGTGTTCGCGTCCGTGACCGCTTCCGCGAGGTAGGTGCCACTGAGACCGCCGAAGGAGATGATGACTTCGCCGCCGTGGTCGGCCCGGAGGTCGTCGATCTGGCTTTTCATGTCGAGTCGCGGGCTGTCCTCGCCGACGATCAGGTTCGAGTCGCCGGCCCACGCCGGCTCGCCACCCGCCGAGTTGACGAACGCGAGCGTGAAGTACTTCGTTCCGGCGTCGGCGACGGAGTCGGTCAGTGATTGCTGATCGTCGAGCGTCACGTCGACGAACGGCGCGAAGACGTTCTCGGGGATCGCGCCCACGTTCGGGTCGCCCGACGATCCGTCGTCGCTCCCGTCATCCGAGCCACCGTCAGATCCGCCGGCCGGCCCGATCTCCGTCCAGGGACCCCACTGCTGGGACCCCGGTTCGTCACCCTGTGTCCACCAATCGGCCTCGTAGATCGTCCCCTCGTAGACGACTCGATCGCCCCCCGAGTACGCGGTCTCGGCGTCCCAGACGGGATAGTCGCCACTCGGTGTGTCCGTTGGCGTATCGGTCGGTGTGTCAGTTGGGGTGTCGGTCGGCGTTGCGGTTGGCGTGTCTGTCGGCGTGTCTGTCGGCGTGTCTGTCGGCGTGTCGGTGTCGCCCCCACCGCTCGCAGGACCGATCTTCTCCCAGGGACCCCACTGGTTCGTGCCGGGTTCGTCGCCCTGCGTCCACCACCCGGCCTCCCAGATCGTCCCGTCGTAGACGACCCGGTCACCGGAGGTGTACGCCGTGTCCGCGTCCCAGACCGGATACTGTTGCTGTGCCGCTACCATGCCTACACCCGTCAGTCCGACAAGCGTAGACACCGACTTGACATATGTGCGTCGTCGCATGTGTGAAACTCTCCCGTGTTCTCGGTCAGGATCGACGCGCTGGTGGCTGGCCGCTGTCGTCCCACATCCACCACTGTACGGACTGTTGCCGATCTGTCCCGGAACGGCCCCACACCAGCGTGTACGATCGACCGGGCAAACGGCGGTAACAATCCGCCTCGACTGTTGCGGTCCCGACCACGACCGAATACTTCTGCCCGAACTCCTAAAATATAACTATCTATCGTGTGCAACGATGGCGAACGCGTGACGATTTCGGCCGTCCTACCGACGAGTGTGCGCCCAGTGTGAACGGTCCACGCTGTCGCTCATTCCAGCAGTGACTCGCCCGTCATCGCGTCGGGCTGTTCGATCCCCATCAGCGAGAGCATCGTCGGCGCGAGGTCGGCCAGCGTCCCACCGTCGCGGGCCGTTCGACCGCCGCTCGTCCCGTCGGCAGCGAGATAGATGAACGGCACCGGGTTCAGCGTGTGGGCAGTGTGAGGGTCCTCGGCGGTACCCATGTCGTCGGCGTTGCCGTGGTCGGCACAGACGAGGACCGCACCGCCAGCGGCCTGAATCGCCTCGACGAGGCGACCGAGTTGCTCGTCGACGGCTTCGACGGCCTCGATGGCGGCCTCGAAGTCGCCGGTGTGGCCCACCATGTCCGGGTTCGCGTAGTTACACACCAGCGCGTCGGGATCCGACTGTTCTATCACCTCGATGGCGGTGTCGGTCACTTCGGGGGCGCTCATCTCGGGTTGCAGATCGTAGGTCGGTACGTCGGGACTCTCGACGATCCGGCGAATCTCGCCGTCGAACTCGACTTCGCGGCCGCCGTTGAGGAAGTAGGTGACGTGGGCGTACTTCTCGGTCTCGGCCAGTCGAAGCTGTGTGTGGCCGGTCTCGGCCAGTACTTCGCCGAGCACATCTGCGGGCTGGTTCGGCGGGAACGCCACCGGCACGTCGAAGGTGGCATCGTACTGGGTCATCGTCACCAGTTCGATCGCCGGTGGTTCGGTGTCTGCTCCCCAGTCTTCGGGCCGGATGTCGCCGAGCATTCGCGTCAGCTGGCGGGCGCGGTCCGAACGGAAATTGAAGAACACGACGGCGTCGCCGTCGGTGAGGGCAGGCTCGTCCTCGATCAGCGTCGGCTCGACGAACTCGTCGGTGTCGCCCCGGTCGTAGGAGTCGGTGACGGCGTCGACCGCCGAGGCGGCGGTGTACTCGGCCTGGCGATCGACGATGGCATCGTAGGCCCGCCGCGTTCGGTCCCAGTTCTGGTCCCGGTCCATCGCGTAGTACCGCCCCGAGACCGTCGCGACGTGGCCGGTGCCCTGCTCGTCGGCGTGGGCTTCCAGTTCCGCGAGATAGTCCTCACCGCCGGTCGGCGAGGTGTCTCGGCCGTCGGTGAAGGCGTGCGTGACCGCCTCGACACCCTCGTCGGCGGCGAAGTCGATCAGCGCGTGAAGGTGCTTCTGGTAGGAGTGGACCCCACCGTCGGAGACCAGCCCCATGAAATGCACCCGCCCGTCGTGGTCCGCGGCGTAGTCGACGGCCGACTGGAGCCGCTCGTTCTCGACGAAGGTGCCGTCCGCGATACTGTCGGTGACGCGTGCGGAGTCCTGCGTGACGACCCGGCCCGCACCGATATTGAGGTGGCCGACCTCGGAGTTGCCCATCTGGCCCTCCGGGAGACCGACCCGACGGCCGTGGGTTTCGAGCGTACTGAACGCACCTGTCTCGCGATACCGATCGAAGTTCGGCGTGTCGGCGGCGGCGATGGCATCCCGCACGTCCGTCTCGGGATTGAGGCCCCAGCCGTCCAGAATGACGAGTCCGACTTGCATATGCGACCGGTAGCGGGGACGACTCAATAGCGTGTCGGCTACTAGTCGTCGCTTTCGTGATCGCCATGGCATCCTTGGTGTACAGGCACTGAAAGCCCTCGCCCCGCTTGCTCGCAAACGCAGAGCGACCCTGTAACGCTCTGAAAGCCCTCGCCCCGCTCGCGCCCGCTCCTGCGTCGCGGGAGCCCTGTCACGGAGCGGGCGCCACCGGGTCTCGCCCTTTCATCCGCCAGGCTCGTGGATGGATGGACTGTCTATGCCCTGGTGGATGAAAGGGCGAGGCGAGGGCTTGCGAGGTTTCGACTGCTGTCCTCCTGTTTTTGTCCTCGAAGACGCCACGCACGGTCACGAGTCGCAGGAAGGGATCGGAGGTCGCCGCGAACCCGGGAGTTATACGTCTCGCTGGCGAGAGGTGGGGTATGAGTCAGACGATCATCGACGAGGAGTTCGCCGACAACATCGTGACGACCGCGCGCACGGCCACTGGCGACAGCCTGCGATCGGTGACGTACTTCACGCGAGCGAACTTCGAGCAACTCTACCTCCGCGGGGATCTCGAACAGGACGCCGACCTGAACGACTTCGTCGGCCACGAGTGGCAGGGGTACAAGCAGACGGAAAACGCCTATCAGGAGTCCGAACTCGGCGAGTATCGGTTCACCGTGCGGGCGTTCGAGAACGGCTATCTGCTGCGGGTCACTTCCGAGCGGGCCGGTGTGTTAATCACCACCGACGGGCTTTCGATGAACTCCTACGAGGAGATCGCCGAGGCGATCGAGCGGATGCTCGACGAGCGGACCAGCGCGCAGTGACTGGGCGATCGTAGCGACGGCGGCGATCACAGTACGGCTGGCGAGCGCGCCGTGACAATTCTTATACGCCACCGGCGAAAGCCACGCATATGACACTCGACCCGGTGCACGTCGACGGCATCGCGCGGTTGGCGGGCCAGATCGAGCAGGGGGTCGACGAGCAGGACCATCGGGAGTTCGCCGAGACCGTCTGGCAGGAGTTTCTCGATCCGTTACTGATCGACGGGACACCAGTCCTCGAACCGGTCGGCGAGCAACGCCGCCGGAAGGTCGCCATCGAGGACGCCGCGTTGCAGGCGACGGCCTTCGACACCCAGCACGGACTCGACTCGGGGACGATCAACCCGACGACGTTCAAGAACGGTCTCGTCCTCGACGTTGCACAGGCCGCGATGAGCGCCGTCCCGTCGGATCTGGACCTCCACCGCGGGCGGACGATCGTCATGACTGCCCACACGAACGACCCGACGGTGGGGCTAAACGAGGACTGGCGGATGGACGACGAGGGGTATGCTCGCCAGCGCGTCCTCCAGACGCCCCGCGTCGACCGTTACGAGCAGGACGTGGTCCACGCGCTCGCGCTGTATCTCGCCGAGAGCGAGCACGCCCTCGAACAGGCCGATCTCGTCGAGGATCTGCTCGTGCTGGACGGGCCGATCTACCCGACCGGTCTCTTGCAGTGGGCCGACCACGATCCCGAACTCGCCGAGTTGCTCGTCAAGGAGGACGTGCTGGCCGTCGTCGAGAACTACGTCCGACTGGTCGAGCGCTTTCTCGACCGTGACGTGCCCCTGATCGGCTTCGTCAAGTCGACCGGTTCGAAAGCGATCACGCGCGCGGTCCGGCGGGATCGTGGACAGGCACCCTGGGCCAACGACGCCGCCTTCTTCACGAAACTGCTGGAACGGCGCGACGCCGAGGGCGAGCGCCTGACCGACGCGCTGACGTGTACGAACTGGTTCCGCTCGCGCGTGGGCACTGACCACCCGCTCTCGACGAACGGCGACGCGCTGGGCATCGAGCGCACCCTCGACCCGGCGGCCTACGAAGTGACCTTCTTCGTCGTCTACGACCCGCGCGAGGACCTGCTGTACCGGATCGAAGCCCCCCACGGCGTCACCCGAGACGAGCAGCGCCGGACACAGATCACCCGGCAAGTCCTGGCCGACATCGCCGCCGAGCGCGGCCCGCCGCTGTCGGTCGCCAAGGCCGACGAACTCGCCCGGATCGGCCAGGACGAGAAGGCGGCGCTGCGCGAGAAGATCGAATCGCAGTTCGACAGCGACCGACAGCGAGAGTACAACGACGTGCGCTGGGGCGCGGACTTCGAGGAGTTCTAGGCTTCTGGACCCGCTTCCTGGACCTGCACGACTTCGATCTCGACGGTTTCTTCGGGCACGCCGATGCGAGCGAACTGGGTGCGGACGTGTTCTTTCGCGGCCGCGATCGCACCTTCGCGGTCGGTAAAGCCCCGCGACATCGGCGATTCGAAGGCGACGCGGACCTCCTCGCCGTCGACCTCCTGTATCTGGCCGCCGCTCTCGACCTCGTAGAAGGCATCACACACCCAGATGTAGGGCGCGTCCTCGTCGGGCGCACCCTTGAACGAGGGGGCATGTTCGCCCTGTTCGTACAGGGTCCCCGTCAGTTCGGTCCCACCAGCCTGGCCGCGAATCAGTAACATACTGTGTTATACGGTACCAAGGGGTAAAAACCTCGCCCCCACAGCCGTCTCGTCGGGGGGTATTCTCGGCTTACCGTCCTCGTTCCGGGGGGAAAGCGGTTAGTGACGGGGGCACCAGTGATCGGGTATGTCTGATCTCGGGGATTTCACTGACTTCGACGGCGGCGACACGGGCGACAGCGCCGAGGCAGCGAGCAACGACGAGTCGGCCGCCGACCGCGCCGGAACGGACGAAGCGGCCGCGACCACGGCCGTCGACGACGAGACCGAGGCGGAACCGTTCGAGGACATGGACATCGAGCCGACCGGGACCGACCGCGGCATCGGCGTCCTCTCGGCATCGGAGGGGCTGACGATCTGCGAGGACGAGCGCGAGACCTGCCTGCGCGCGTACGTCACCGTCGGCAACCGCTCCGACGTACGCATCGGGAAGTACCTCTTGGTGCCGTACCCCGACGGCGAACGCCTGTTCTGTCGCATCTCGGCCCTCGAATACGCCCAGGAGTTCCGCGCCGACGACGCCACCGAGATCCACGCCCGGCGAGCGATGCGATCGGGTGGCATCGACGAACAGGACTTCAAGTTCATGGCGACGCTGGAGCCGGTCGCGGTGCTGTACGGTCAGGGCGACGAGATGAAACGGCGGATGACCGACCGCGTGCCCAAGCCCGAGACCGTGGTCCGGCAGGCCACCGACAAGCGCGAGATCAAGACGGGACTGAAGATTCCCGAGGACGGCGTCTTTCTGGGGCATCTCTCCGTCGGTGGCGAGAAAGTCAAAACCGCCGCCGAACCGCCGACCATCGACTACCGACTGAAGGACGACTACGATTCGGGCGACCCGCTGGTCTTCCGCCACACGCTCGTGGCCGGCGGGACAGGGTCGGGCAAGACCCACGGCTCGAAGAACATCCTCCGGCAGTATCTGGCCGACGATCGGACCTATCCCATCGAAGGCGACGATCGGAACGTCTCACCGTGTCTGGTGATGTTCGACCCCCAGGACGAGTACGCCCAGATGCACGACGACGGCGACCTGCCCGATGACTTTACACGCCGCTGTGAGCGCGAGGGCATCGCCTATGGCGGCCACGACGACACCACCGCGTTCGTCCCGAAAGTGTCGGGATCAAGCTACGCCGCCAGCCACCACCGCGCCGAACAGGTCGAGTTCACGATCCCCTTCTCGATGGTTCATTCGAACCCGTGGCTGATCGCGGGGAGTCAGCTCAACGACAATCAGTATTCGGCGCTGCACTACCTGCTGGATCGCTTCCAGAAGGAGTACGGCCAGTCGGGCACCTACGACCAGTTTACCACGTTCCTCGACGACCCCGCCCTGAAGGAGGAACTCGACGAGTCGGGCCGGGTCCACGAGAAGACCTTCGACGCCGTGAAGCGGCGGGCCTACGGCTTCGGCGGCGTCTTCGATCAGGACGCCCGACCGATCACCGAGATGGTGAAGCAGTTCGTCCGCTCCGGGGGGATCAGCGTCGTCCCGACCTACCACATCAACGACTCGCGCTCGAAGACCACCGTCGTGCTGGCGCTGGCGTCGATGCTCGTCGACGAGAAACTGTCGAACAGTCCGACCTACGAGCGCATCAAGGAGACCCCGCTCGTCCTGGGGATGGACGAGGCCCACAACTTCCTGACCGACGCCGACAGCGTGCAGGCCCGGAAGGTGATCGGGAAGTTCACCGAGGCCGCAAAGCAGGGCCGGAAAGAACGGCTGGGTCTGTTCCTGATTACGCAGGACCCACAGGACATCGCCGATTCCGTGTTCAAGCAGATCAACACCACCGTCGTCCTAAATCTGGGCGACGAGGACGCCATCTCCGCGGTGAACATCCCACCGAACCTCGAATCGAAGGTGCCCTACATGGAGAAAGGTCAGATGGTCGTCTACTCGCCGGACAACTCCGAACCCGTCGAGATCAAGGGCCTGTCGACCTGTGTGACCAAACACGGCCGGGACTGACGAGGCGACGTTCGCACGTGATGGGTGGCCGAAGGCTATAATCGATTGGCGTGCCATCATATAGCATGGGTAAGCGCATCCTCGTGCCGGTGGACAGTTCCGAGCAAGCTCACGAGGCCTGCGAGTTCGTCGTCCGGGAGTTCCCCGATGCGACGATGGTCCTCCTGCACGTGATCAATCCGGCCGAGGCGGGGTACAGCGCACAGGCATCGATCCCTTCCTTCTCCGAGGAGTGGTACGAGCGCGAGCAAGCGAACGCGGCGGCACTGTTCGACGAACTCGTCACAGAGACGGCGGCTCACGACATCGAGGTCGAACGTGTCGTCGAGGTCGGGCGACCGACCAACGCGATCGTCGACTACGCCGACGACCACGACATCGACCAGATCGTCATGGGAAGCCACGGCCGCTCGGGCGTCTCACGCATCCTGCTCGGGAGTGTCGCCGAAACCGTCGTCCGACAGGCGTCGGTGCCGGTGACGGTCGCGCGGTAGGGCCGCTTGGGTCACGCTGTCGCGTGGCGGACGATGTGCACGTCGTAGCCCGGATCCTCAGAGAGGGGGGCGCCGACGCTACAGATCGGCGTCGACACGCGGCCGGCGTTCTCGCTGCCGATGAACACGATCGAGGCCTCGACATCGTGGCACACCTCCCGGATCGTCCGCACCACGTCGGTGGTCACGTCGGCCATCGAACTCACCTCTTCGGGCGTCTCGACGCGGAAATCCGCTCCGGGTGCGACCTCGGCGACCAGCGACTCGAAGCGGTCGACCACTGCGTCGGGATCGTACGCCTCACCCTCGCCGATCCAGCCCCGCTCTCTCGCATACTCGCTGTCGTCTGGGATCACCGACAGCACGAGCACGTCTTCGTCGGTGTAGTCGGCGAACTCGACGGCGCGTTCCAGGGCCGTCGCTGCCAGATCCGATCCGTCGAACGGGACGAGCAAGACCATACCGGCCCGTCGTCCGGGGGTCGCTTAATTCTTGGCTCGGGAGTTCTGGTGATTTTTCTCGGGACCGTTTCGGTGCCGACGCCACCAACTGAAGGATCACGACGCTCGCTAGCACATACAGTGACGGCCGTTCTACCGCGAACTGAAAGCCCTCGCCCCGAGCGAGTCTCGCCCTTTCGATCCACCAGGACAGCACGGCACAGCACTGCACCACACGCCTCCCCAACCGATTCCTTCGCTCGCTCCGCTCACTCAGTCATCCCTCGCGTGATTTCGTCGCGGCACGGAGGCCGCGACAGCGCGCGCCAACAGCGATACTGTAAGCATTCGCGCGAACGAGCGGTTCGAAGAACCCGGACGTTCGCGCGGTTCACCGTCAGAGCAAGCTCTGACGAGCAGTGCGTTCGCGGTGCTCACGCACAACACCGCGAGCGCGCCGAAGGCGCGACTCGCGGTTTTTTCACCCATGTTTTTGCGCGAGGGTTCCCGCAGTGAGCGAAGCGAACGAGGAAACCCGAAGCGCAAAAAGATGGTCTAGAAAATATTGGCCTGTTCGTAGACGCTGATGCCGTCCATCATGATCTCGTATGGTTTGGTTTCCCGAGAGTGGTTGGCATTGCGGATCTTCTGGATTTCGACGGCGAGGCGGGTTTCGCGGGTTTCGGTGCGGACGTACTGGAGGACGAACACGGCATCAGTGAGGTATTCGATGATGCCGTGGCGGGAGGCGTAGGGGTTGGTCTCGCTGGCTTCGGAGGTGAGCATCGTCGTGACGCCGGCCGCTTTGAGCGAGCGAGTGAAATCGAACACTTCGGTGCGGCGTTTGGCCTGTTGGTCGTACATCATCTCCAGTAACGAGACCGAGTCGAGGACGAGGCGGTCGGCGTCGAAGTCCTCGATCAACTGTGGGAGTTCGTTGCGGATGTTGTCGAGGCTGTTGGCCATTTCCACCGGATCCAGATCGACGACCGCGAGCTGGTCGTCGGCTTCGTATGCTTCGAACTCCCAGCCGCGTTCTTCGGCGGTGGCGACGATGGCTTCGTGGCTCTGTTCGAGGGTGATGAAGACGGCGTTGTCGCCCTGTTGCAGCCCGTGATAGAGGAACTGCAGGCCGAACGTCGTCTTGCCGGTCCCGGCCGAGCCGATGGTGACCATCAGGTGACGCTCTGGAATCCCGCCTTGGATCATGCTGTCGAGACCGGTGATTCCCAGGTCGATGCGTGGGATCTGGGACTCGAAGTCCTCGTCTTCGAAGTCGCTGGACGCCTCACTCGGGCCGCTGGCAGCGGCAAACGCAGACTCGAAGTCCTCTTCGAACAGCGAGTCCCCAGCAGTATCGTCGAAGCTGTCGGCAGTGTCGTCGAAGGGGGTGTCAGTCTCTACGTCGTTCTCGAACGGGCTGCTGGCTTCGGCATCATCCTCGAACGGGCTGCTGGCTTCGGCATCACCTTCGAACGGGCTGCTGGCTTCGGCATCATCCTCGAACGGACTTTGGGCCGCCGCTTCGTCTGGAGTGCGATCACTGGGACTGTCGCCGTCCGGCCGCTCCGGGTCCTGTTCGTCGTCACCGTCTCTGTCGGTGTCCGACCGCTCGCCCTCGCCGACGGCGCGCTCGAACCAGTCGTCGTCCGACGTGTCCTCGGTCATAGCGTGATCGAGTTCCCGCTGGCTACCATGAGCGCGGGTTTCGGTGCGAGGAGAGTAAATGTATCGCCGACGTTATCACCTGCGAACATCGGCGGCTGTGGACGGGTTTATGTACGCGCCGCCGAAAATCGGGGACGATGAAGGTCGGGATCGTCGCTCAGCGATCGAATCATCGAGCGGTCTCGCTGGCGACACGACTGTTCGAGCGCTTGCAGGCCGTTCCCGCGACGGTCGTCTTCGACGAGACGACCGCGGCCACGTTGGCAGCCGACGAGGACCGTTGGCCGGACGGCGACCGCCCGGCACCGCCGGGCGTGCCGGTCGATCAGATGGGCACCTGCGAACTGGTCGTGAGTATCGGGGGTGACGGCACGTTCCTCTTTGCCGCTCGCGGTGCCGGATCGACACCGATCCTCGGTGTCAATCTCGGCGAGGTTGGATTTCTGAACGCCGTTGCACCGGACGATGCGGTCGAGACCGTCATCGCCGAAGCCGAGCGCATCCGGGATCACGGGACCGCCCAGACCCGGACCGTGCCGAGACTACAGGCGAGTGGCGACGACTGGACGCTCCCGCCGGCACTCAACGAAATCGTCGTGCAGGGGACACACCGTGGCCACGGCGGCGGAGCGGGCTTCGAGGTCCGGGTCGACGGCTCGCTCTATACGAGTGGGCACGCAGACGGCGTGCTCGTGGCGACACCGACGGGATCGACGGCGTACAACCTCAGCGAGGACGGTCCGCTGGTCCATCCGCGTGTCGACGGGATCGTCGTCACCGAGATGGCCGGCGAGGAGGCGATGCCGCCGCTGGTCGTCGACGACGACAGCGAGGTCACGATCAGGATCGAAGACGGTGAGACGGGGGTCGTGGTCGGTGATGGGCGGATCAGAGAACGAATCACGCCGCCGAGCCAGATCCGCGTCTCGCGTGCGGGTGAGCCAGTGAAGATCGCTGGCCCACAGCGGGACTTTTTCGCGGCGCTCGGAAAACTGGTCTAACGCCGGCTGACGGTGAAGATGACGGGTGCGACCACGAGGATCGCCAGCCCGACGAATTTGTACATCTCGATACTGCTCAGCAGGCTACTGGCTGCCGGTTCGAACATCTTTCCGGGCAGGATCAGGAACACGAGGCCGAGCGAGAGCAGGTGCAGGCTCAGCAGTTTGTTCGACCGTTGCAGAAAGATTCCCACGGCACCCAGTACTGTCACCAGCAGCAACACGTCCCCGACGTTGTAGTTCAGCAAGAGGCTGTCGACGACTTGCAGTGGCGGAAACATCCTTGTTCGGAGTTTCGCCCTGAGACAATCTTTAAACTTCCGTTCCGCGGAGAGTGGCCACTCCCTGTCGGGGCTGGCGTGCATGTCGCTGGGCCAACTATCACCGCCCGTCCCGGAATCGCATAAAGGCGAGCCACCAGCAACAAACAATTATAAGCGCGGGGACAACAACGTTGCAACAGTGCCAGAGACAACCGACGATGCCACCGTCCTCGTCGTCGACGACGAGAAAGAAGTCGCCGACGTGTACGCGCTTCGGTTGCGAAACGAGTTCCAGACCGAGACAGCGTACGGTGGCGACGCAGCGCTCGAGACCATTGGGGATGGTGACGAGATCGATATCGTGTTGCTCGACCGGCGGATGCCTGGAATCTCTGGCGACGAAGTGCTCGAAACCATCCGTAAGCGCGGGGCAGACTGTCGTGTTATTATGATCACAGCGGTCGATCCCGACTTCGACATCATCGACATGGCGTTCGACGATTATCTTTGTAAGCCAATCGAGAAAGACGATCTTGTTGCAGCGATCCAACAGCAGTTGACCGCGCGGCGCTACGACGACCAGTTGACGCGCTATCTCGAAGCCACGTCGAAGCTCGCCCTCTTGGAAGCCGAAAAGACGGCCCAGACTCTCGATGCCAACGACGATGTGGTGGCACTCAAGGAGCGAATCGAGGAGCTGAAAGCCGAGATGGACGATACACTGAGCGAGTTCGACGACATCGAGCGGGCATTTAAAGAGATCAGTCGCCATCCGGGGTGAGACGGACCGCCGACGGCGACGTTATCGGTCGCGTGGTGTATAGAGGAGATAGCCGTCGGTACCGGTACCGGCCGTTCGAAGCCGGATCGGGCGCTCGCCGGTGCCCGTTTGACAGGTCACGACCGTATCGAGCGCCACACCAGTCTGGACTGCCTCGACGACTGTCTCGGTCTCGTCACCGACGAGTACCGCTTCTTCGAGCGGTGCGCCGATGACGGCGTCGACTGGCACGTCGAAGAGCGCTCCGTAGGCCTCGTTTGCGGCCCGAACGACCGGACCGTGACCCTCGTCCGCGACGTAGAGCACCGGGTCGGGATGGTCGTCGAAGAGATCGGCGGGCGTCGGGCCGGCCTGTCGTGGCTCGCGTTCGACCGTCATCGTCTCGTCGACATCACCGCCGTCGCCGGTCGCGAGGTAGTTGGTCACGACGCCGACGCCACCGCCCAGCGCGACGCCCAGCCCAACTGCGCCAAGCATCGAGAGCGGGACGGAGAGCATCGACACGGCGGCGTAGCCGATTGCACCACCGAGAGCGGCACCCACGACCAGCCCGGTCACCAGACCGCTCACGCCCCGGAGTCGGTGCGTTCCGACGGTCGCCAGAACTGTTGCTGCGAGTGGTCCCTGTGTCGACTCGGGCGCCACTACGAGACTGCCAAGGGCGAGAACCCACAGAAGCCCCGCCTGACGACGGACAGCAACCCCCTTCATCGTGTGATCACTGGACGGGGTCTGGTAAAACAGTGTCTCATTCCCGTGAGTTACGCGTCTTCGCTGAGGAGCGACTCCTGTACGTAGGCTTCGAACTCGGCCCGGACGGCCTCGGTCGGATCGTCTTCCCGCGTCGACCGCCGGAACGTGTGTCCGGCAATCAGGGTCAGGACGAACGTCGCCGTCCCTTCGGGATCGACATCCCTGAAATCGCCGCGCTCGATCCCGTCGCGGATGATCGCCGCGAGTTGCTCCTCGAAGGCCTGATCGATTTCGGTGAACTTCTGGCGGATGCTCTCGTTCTGAATCGCCTGTGCGCGCAGTTCGACGTAGGTTCCCAGTACGTCGGCGGTCGGCGACATCTCGGCTACGTCGCCGACCGTCTCGGGATCGAGGATCAGGCCGACGTACGTCAACAGATTCTCGACCGGATCGTCACCGGCCGTCAGCGAGAAGATCCGTTTGAACTCCGTGAGAATGAAGTCGACGAACGAGGTCAACAGATCCTGTTTATTATCGTAGTGGTGATAGAACGTCGACTTGCTCAGATCGGCTTCATCTGCGATCCGCTGGATCGAGAGACCTGCGTAGCCATACTGATCGAGTGCGCAGTACGTCGCGCGCATGATCGCCTCACGGGAGTCTGATGGTTCGCCGGCGAAGGGCGACTCAGCGTTCATACCGAACGAATATTCGGTCGGTGCCCTAAGCGTTTCGGTGCAGACGGTTCTGGCGGCGAGCAGTCGGGAACTGAACAACGGTAGATTGATATGCTACCGAACGTTCGTTCGAGACAGATGCCCGAACGTTCGTTCGAGACGCAGGCGATCGAGATTCAGCCGTCGATCCGGCTTTCTTCTCAGGACTCGCGCGCTGTCGCGCCGCCGGCCGATCGGCGTCGAACGGACTCGCGGGCCGACTACACATGAACTCGCGCACTATCCTCACGGTGGCCGTCGTTGCACTGCTCGTGACACCGGGACTCGCTACTGCGGCAGTAACTGGGAGTCCAGACCTCAGCGCCTCTATCGCCGACAACACGCTGACGCCGGGGGCCGAAACGACACTCAGCGTTGTCCTCCTCAACAGCGGTGAACTCGACAGTGGCTCGGCACGTAATCCGGCACTGAACAGCGAAGTGACGACCGCTCGCGGGACCAGTGTTTCCGTTCGCAGTGGTGGATCGCCCATCGAGGTACAGACAGGAACGCAGGCGGTCGGGACCCTGCCGACGGGATCGAGCCAGCCGATTTCGTTCGATGTTGCCGTGCCCGACGACGCCGATCCGGGGACCTATCAGGTCCCGGTCCGCGTCGAGTACGAGTATTACAGCTACGTCTCGGAGACCGACGGCACTCGTGAACGCGAGTCAAGAACCGAGACCTTCGACGTGGCCGTGACCATCGAGGAGTCCGCCCAGCTCAGCGTCGTCGACGTCGATACGACGACGCGAGTCGGTGGCACGGGGACGGTCGAACTGACCGTCGAGAACACCGGCTCTACGACGGCGACGGACGCCACGGTGTCGCTCGCCGCACCCAGTGCCGATCTCACCTTCGGCCAGTCTGGCTCGGCGACGCGCTACGTCGAGCGCTGGGAAACCGACACCCAACGGACCTTCGAGTACCGCCTCACGGCGAGTCAGGCGGCCGATACCGAGTCGTATCCGTTCACTTTGACGGCCGACTACGACCTTTCCAGCGGGGAGTCCCGGTCGACGCTGCCCGTGACGGTTCCCGTCACGCCACAGCCAGAGCAGGACTTCACGGTCGTCTCGACCGAGCACAACGTCCCCATCGCGGGCAGTGGGACGTACAACGTGACGCTGCGCAACGACGGTCCTGACGTAGCAAACGATGCGAGCGTCACGCTCACGTCCCAGAACGCCGATATCACGTTCGGTCAGTCCAACAGCGCGAGCCGAACAGTCGGCGACTGGAACACCGGCGAGACGCGGACAGTCACCATCGACACGAGCGCCGGCGCGAGCGCCCAGCGCCAGAACTACTCGCTGTCGGCGGCCGTCTCCTTCGATGACAGTGAAGGGAACGCCGGACAGGTACAGGGACTGACCGTCGGTCTCGTGCCCGATCCCCAGCGCTTTACTGTCGTCTCGACCGACAGCGCAGTTCCAGTCGGTGATTCCGGCGAGTACACCGTGACGCTACGCAACGACGGATCGACCGCACTCGACGACACCTCGGTCACGCTCACGTCACAGAACGCCGACATCACCTTCGGCCAGTCCAACAGCGCGAGCCAGTTCGTCGGGCAGTGGGCGGCGGGCGAAGAACGGACCGTCACCTTCGACGCGACGGCCGGCGAGAACGCAGAACAGCGCGCCTACGCACTCGACGCGACGGTGAACTACGAACGAGCCAGCGGCACTGCCGGCCGTCAGGGCAGCATCTCGCTGGGACTGCGTCCGACGGCCGAACAGTCGTTCGCCATCGACAACGTCGACGCGACGCTTCAGGTCGGTGACGACGGCCAACTTCGCGGCGAGGTCCGCAACACCGGACCGCGACCGGTCGACAACGTCGTCGTCGTCTGGACCAGCGAGCAGCGCAACGTCGACGCCATCGAGACCGAGTACTCCGTCGGCCGTCTCGATGCCGGTGGGACCGCCGAGTTCAACTTCGACGTGGACGTGAGCGATAGCGCCCGCGCCGGGCCACGACAGTTCTCGCTCGAAGCCCGCTACGACAACGACGACGGCCAGCAACGCACCAGTGACTCGCTGAACGTTCGGGCCGAGATCGCACCCGAGCAAAACGAGTTCGACGTGGCCATCGAGAGCGCCACCGTCACTGCCGGCAGCGGAACGAACCTCGAGATCGAGCTCACGAACGCGAAAAACGAGACGCTCCGCGACATCAGTGGGAAGATCTTCGCGGACTCGCCGATCACGGCCAACGACGACGAGGCGTTCGTCAGCGAACTCGGGCCGGGCGAGTCGACGACGCTGACGTTCTCGATCACCGCGGGCGCAAGCGCACTAGAGAAGACCTACCCCGTCTCGATGGACTTCCAGTATGACGAAGCCGACGGCGACACCGTCACCTCGGACACGTACAACATCCCGGTCGACGTGAATCAGCCAAGCGGCGGTGGCGGCTTGCCCCTGCCGGTGATCGGCGGCGGTCTCGTCCTCGTCGTGATCGCCATCGGTGGGTACGTCCGCTTTCGATAGCGCCTCATGGACTACCAACGCTACATCGACTGGATCGACGATCGCATCATCCACGACTCCAGACGCGTCATTCTGACGTTTCTGCTCGTGACCCTCGTGTTTGGTGCCGGTCTCGGAAACATCTCGACGTCCGCGGGCACCTCTCAGTTCGCGACCGGCCTGCCGGCGGAACAGGCTCTGGAGGACATCAACAGGGAGTTCTCGCCGACGTTCACGACCGACACGGGCAGCACGCAACTCATCCAGAAAGAGAACAACGTCCTCTCGAAGCCGGCGATGCTGCGAATGTTGCGAGCACAGCAACGCGTCCAAGACCACCCCGAGATGCGAGTCACCGCGACCAGCAGCGCGGCGGCCATCGTCGCCCAGCGCCTCGATCCGTCCGCACAAACGATCGAGACCAAGATCGACGCCATCGAGCGCGCGCCCGACTCTGCGATCGATCGCGCGGTCCGCGATGCAGCGGCGAGTCCACAGTTCCGGTCGACGGTCAGCCAGGACTTTAACCGCAAATCGGCGACGGCCTCCGCGGCCATCGGCGTGATCTCGCACGAAGTGCCGGCCGGTCTCTCGTCGGGGGCCGGACAGGGTGGCTCCAGTCCGCTCACGGCCATCCAGCAGCAAGCGGAGTTCCAGGTCGACTCCGCGGCAAACGGCGCGATCACCGTCTTCGGGAGCGGGATCGTCGCTGCGGAGTTCGGGAACGTGATCTTCGACTCGATCCTGATCGTCGTCCCCGCCGCGGTCATCTTCATCTTCCTGTTCCTCGCGATCGCCTACCGTGATCCGATCGACCTGGGACTGGGGCTGTTCGCGCTCCTGTTGGCGATCGTCTGGACCTTTGGCTTTACCGGACTGGCCGGAATCCCCTTCAGCCAGATGTTGATCGCCGTGCCGCCGCTCTTGCTCGCGGTCGGGATCGACTTCGGTATCCACGCGGTGAACCGATATCGTGAGGAGCTCGCCGACGGGAAGGGGATCGACGAGTCGATGCGGATCACGACCGACCAGCTGATCGTGGCCTTCTTCATCGTCACCGGGACGACGGTCATCGGCTTCCTGGCGAACTTCACGAGTTCGCTCGCGCCGATCCGCGAGTTCGGTCTCGTCGCCGGGGTCGGGATCATCTTCACCTTCTTCATCTTCGGGATCTTCCTGCCGGCGGCGAAAGTCGAGATCGACCGGCTTCGAGAGCGGTACCCGATCCCGACGATCAGCGAGACGCCGCTGGGATCGGAGGGATCGGCACTCGGTTCGGTCCTTCGGGTCGGCGTGACACTTGGCGATGCCGCGCCGGCACTCGTCCTCGCCGTCTTGCTCGTGGGCAGTGCCGGGGCCGGCGTCTACGCCCAGGATATCGACACGACGTTCACGCAGGAGGACTTCTTGCCGCCAGAGGAGACGCCGGCGTTCTTACAGCAGTTGCCAGAGCCGTTCGCGCCAAACGAGTACACCGTTGCGGGGCAACTGAACTTCCTCGAAGAGAAGTTCGCGACGACCCAGTCCAGCCAGACGACGGTGTACGTCGAGGGACCGATGCAACGGGGATCGGCCCTCGAAGAGATCTATCGCGCTGGCGACGACCCCCCCAGTTCCTTCTCGGAGAGCAACGGCCGGGCCGAGTCGACGTCCGTCGTCACGATCATCCAGAGCTACGCCCAGCAAGATCCCGAGTTCCGGCGCCTCGTCGAGCGAAACGACCAGAACGGCAACGGCGTCCCGGACCAGAACCTGGAGCGAATCTACGACGAACTGTTCGCCTCGCCCGTCGGTGATCGGGCGGCGAACTACATGACAGAGAGCCGGCGGAGTGCCCGTATCACGTACACGGTCGAAGCGGACGCCTCCCAGGCCGCGATCACGGCAGACACGAGGCAGGTCGCCGATCGGTTCAGAATGGATGCGACTCCGACGGGCAACACCGTCGTGTTCAAAGCCGTCTCCGATCTCATCCTCGAATCCGCGATCACGAGCCTCGCGGTCGCGTTGCTTGGCGCGACGGTCTTCCTGATGATTATCTACCGCATCTTCGAGGGGTACGCGACGCTCGGCATCGCCAACATCATCCCCGTCGCGGTGACGGTGACGCTCGTGGCCGCCTCGATGCGCTATCTGGCGATCCCGTTCAACGCCATCACGGCGACGATCCTCGCGATCACGATCGGGCTGGGTGTCGACTACTCCGTCCACGTCACCCATCGCTTCGCCGACGAGCGGGCCACGAACGGACTGCGGACCGCGCTCGATCGAACCGTCAGAGGCACCGGCGGTGCGTTGCTGGGGAGTATGCTCACGACGGTCTCGGGCATTGGCGTGCTCGCACTGGCGCTGTTCCCCGCGCTGGGGCAGTTCGGCGTCCTGACCGGCCTGTCGATCGCCTACGCCTTCCTCGCGTCACTGATCGTGCTCCCGCCGACGCTCGTGATCTGGGACGCGCTCGTCCTCGGCGAGCGGCGCTGGCTTTCGCTGTTCGGGATCGGGCCACGCCACAGCCATTCGAGCGCGACTGCGGCCGTCGACGGCGGCGAAGAGTCCGAGTGGTAGGCGGCAGTGAGCGTTCCAAGCACGCCCGGTGAACCTTTTTCCCGCCCGCCGCGAGACACACGATATGACTCACGTCGTGATTATCGGTGCCTACGGCAGTGCCGGGGCCGCCGCCGCGTACGAACTCGCCGACGAACCGGGGATCGAACTCACGCTGATCGACGACGGTGAACCCGGCGGTGGCCTGTGTATCCTCCGGGGCTGTATGCCATCCAAGGAAGTCCTCTCCGCGGGTGCACACCGCTTTCAGGCGCGCCACGACGACCGCCTCGTCGGGGACGTGCCCGACGTTGCTCTGGATCGCGTCGTCGACCAGAAGGACGACCACACCCTCGGATGGGCGGGTCATCGCCGGGCCGGCATCGAGGAACTGGCCGAGCGCGACGACGTGACCTTCGTTCACGACACTGCCCGCTTCGTCGACCCCCACACCGTCGAAGCCGGGGGCACGCAGTACGATGCCGACTACGTCGTGATCGCGACGGGATCGAGCGTCAACGTCCCCGACCTGCCGGGGATCGACGAAGTCGAGTTCATGACCAGCGCGGACGTACTCGACGCCCGCGCGTTCCCCGACTCGGGCATCGTCATGGGCTTTGGCTACATCGGGATGGAACTGGTGCCCTACCTCACGGAGGCCGGCGGGATGGACCTCACCGTCATCGAACACGACGACCGCCCAATCGACGAGGCCGATCCCGAGTTCGGTGACGCAGCCCTGGACATCTATCGGGAGAACTGGGAGCTGACGATTCCGACCAACTGCTACGAGCGCCGGATCGAACCGACCGAGGACGGTGGCGTCCGACTGACCGTCGAGTTCGAGGACAGCGAGACACACCGTGCCTCGGAACAGTCGAGCGGGCAACGCCCGCGAGACGGCCACGAGGAGACCTACGAAGCCGATCAGCTGTTTTGCTTTACGGGTCGCCGGCCCACGGTCGAGGGGCTTGGACTGGCGAATACAGATATTGCCGTCGAGGGCGACTGGGTCCGCGAGACGATGCAGACCGACGCACACGATCACGTCTACGCCGTCGGCGATGTCAACGGCAAGGAGCCGATCCTCCACGTCGCCAAGGAGCAGGGCATGACCGCTGCCGACAACATCGTCCGCCAGGAGGCCGGGAGCGCTCCCCAGCCCTACGAGAACGTCCACCACCACGTGATCTTCTCCGGGCTTGGGGTCTACCCCTTCGGCCGCGTCGGGCACAACGAACGGACCGCTCGCGAGGCCGGCCACAACATCGCGGTCGCGACCCGGCAGGCCAGCGACGACGGCGTGTTCAAGTCCAAGGACGTGGCCGAGGGGCTGGCGAAACTGGTCGTCGACCGGACCGACGGGACGGTGCTGGGCTGGCAGGGCCTGCACTACCACGCCGATAGCTTCGCCAAGACGATGCAGATCGTCGTCGAGATGGGCCTCGACGTGCGCGAGATTCCCGACCGGGCTTACCATCCGACGCTGCCCGAGAACCTCGATGGTCTGTTCCGGGACGCCGCTGCGCTCGTCGCGGACGCCGCCGGTGATCCGACCGAATAACGAGACGGCGTCACGCTCTCGACCGATCGTGCGCTCGGTCTCGTGATCGTCGTCCGCCGTCCGGTCCCAAATCGTCGCTAGTCGTCGCTTGCAGCGGACTGCTCGGCATCGGTGTCGGCGTCTTCTCGCGGGCCGGCGGCGTGTCCTTCGTGGGAAACAGCCGTCGCCATCAGTTCTGCCGAGATCGCGGGCACCTCGTCTTCGTCCACGGGACCGGACTGCTCGATCTCTTCGCGCGAGCGGGGGAACTCCCGGAGATCGTAGTGCAGCCCGATGCCGGCTTTCGCGCCCTCGCCCAGCGCAACCGGGATCTGGTTGTGGCCGGGGGTGATGTCGCCCACGGCGGAGACGCCATCGACACTGGTGCGGCCGTGGTCGTCGACGGCGATCGTGCCGTCGTCGTTGCGCTCGACGCCCACCTGATCGGCCAGATCGGCGTTGTAGTTCGAGCCATACATCGGGAAGCCACCGCGATACTCGCGGCGCTCGCCGCTCTCGAATTCGAACGCTCGCAGCCATCCGTTCTCGTCTTTCTCCATCGCTTCGATGTCGCTCTCGATCACGTCGATCGGGTGCGCCCGAAGCTGTTCGTCCGTCTCGTCGCTCCACTCGATTGCCTCGCCGCGGGTCAGCACGTCAACCTCGTCGGTGAAGTTCAGCATGATCATCGCGACGTGGGCCGCGGCGTCGCCGGTGCCCATCACGTAGACCGGTTCGTCGACGAACATGTAGGCGTCACAGTGCAGACAGTAGTGCAGCCCCTGTCCGGTGCGGGGCAGGGGCGGATCGGGGCGCTCGTCGCTAAAGCCCGTCGCCAGCACGACTTTGCGGGCGGTGATGGTGTCCTCACCCGCAGTCAGTTCGAAGCCAGCGTCGGTCGCCTCGATCCGGGCGACGAAGTCACGGACGAAGTCGGCACCGTAGGACTGGACCTGCTCGCGGCCCGTCTGGAGGAACTCGTTGCCCGACACGTGTTCGGTCACGCCGATGACGTTGTGGGTGTCGCGCATCATCGCCGCGCGGCCGCCACCGCGGTCGACGACGACGGTGTCGTGGCCCAGTCGCGTCGTGTACAGCGCACTGGTCAGGCCGGCGGGACCGCCGCCGACGACTGCAACGTCGTACTCGGGAGTCTCGGTCATTGCGCCTTGGTTAGGAGTGGGACCGTTTAAATCCATAGACCGCCGCTCCGGACGCTCACTCGTGGTCGAGATCTCGGATCTCGAACCGTGCGCCGCCGTCTGCGCTCTCGGTCACCGTGACGCTCGCGCCGTGGGCCTGTGCGATCTCGGCGACGATCTTCAGGCCGAAGCCGGTGCCGTCTTCGCTCGTGGTGAAGCCGGGTTCGAAGACCTGCTCGCGCTGTTCGGGCGCGATCCCGGGACCGTCGTCAGCGACGTAGAACCCGCGGCCAGCGTCGAGGTCGCCGACCGTGATCGTCACGTCGGTGCCGACGTGCTCGATCGCGTTTCGAAGCAGGTTCTCGATCAGGCGCTGGAGTCGGCCAGGGTCCGCGATGTAGCGTTCGGTCACGTCGTTGTGGACGGTCGCGTCGGCGGCGTCAAGCACGGCCCAAGCGTCGTCGACGATGCCTGCGAGAGCGACCGATTCGGGATCGGTCACGGCCTCTCCTTCTCGCGCCAGCGTCAGCACGTCGTCGATCAGCGCATCCATCCGTTCCAGCGAGCGCTCGATAGCGTCGAAGTGCTCCGGCGCGTGCGTCTCACGGGCCGCGTCGAGTCGCCCGAGCGCGACACCGAGCGGGTTCCGAAGATCGTGGCTCACGACGCTTGCGAACTCCGCCATTCGGTTGCGTTCGCGTGCGATCTCGCTGCGATGGTGACGACGTTCGCGCTCGTAGCTTATCCAGTTCCCCAACAACTCCACGAGACTGATCTCCCAGTCCGAAAACGGTTCGGTGCGTGGCTCGCGGTCGTAGAAACAGAACGTCCCGTACACGTCGCCGTCGACGATGACCGGCGTCCCGAGATAACAGGCGACGCCGCTCTCGGCGACCGGGACACACTCCGGGTGGTCGGGAGCAGCCCTCGCGATGTCTTCGAGCACGAGGGTTTCTTCGGTGACGATCGCACGCTCGCAGTTGGTCTGTTCGAGCGGGACCCGGTCACCCGGCTCGATTTCGGCGGTTGGGTCCTGAATCGCCTCGAAGACGTACTCCTCTCCCTCCCGACGCGAGACGACGCCAGCGTCTGTCCCCAGCACTTCTCGACCGATCGAGAGCAACCGACTGACCTGCTCGTTGAACGTCAGATCTTTCGCCGAGACGATTCGATACATCTCTTCGAGCACTCGTTCGCGCTCGCGCAACTCTTGCATCCGCTCCTTGCGGTCGCTGATATCTCGAAAGTACACCGAAAGCCCGCCAGCCGCGGGATAGGCTCGCACCTCGAACCACGTGTCGAGCGGGTCGTACTGGGCCTCGAACGTAACCGATTCTTGGTTCGCCATCGCCTCGTGATAGCGGTCGTAAAACGTCGTATCGACGGCTTCGGGCAGTTGGTCCCAGAGATTCGTCCCGACCAGTGCGGCCGCCGACCGCTCGACGCCCGCCGCCTCACAGATGATCTCTCGACCCCGTTCGTTGAGGTAAGTAAACTCCCACGAGTCGTCGAGCGCGAAGAACGCGTCGGTCATTCGACCGAGGATCGACAGCCGGTCGTTGTGCCGTTGCAGGGCTGTCGTGATCGTCTCCGCGAGCGCCGGGACCTGCTCGTCGATCGGCGTCCGCTCGACGTACCCCGACACGTCGGCCTCGATCGCACGGCGGGCGACGCCATCACCGCTCGCATCCGTCAACAACACGAACGGCAACGCAGGCCACTCGTCGCGGACTGTCCGAAGCAGTGACACGCCGTTCTCGTCGGGGAGATCGTACTCGCTGACGAGACAGTCGGCCGGTGCCGCCGAAAGCCGTTTTTGCGCTGCGTCGGCGTCTGGGACGTGCTCGACGGCGAACGGACCGTGATCGACCAGTCGCGACCGAACCGCTGACGCGTCGTCGGCAGCGTCGACGTACAGCACATCGACCCGGTCCTCGCTGCCGCCGCGCTCGTGTCCGGTTACACACTGGCCGTCCATGGCCGATCTTCGGCGGCCATGCTGATATGTGTGGTGTCCGATTCTCCCCCGTCGTCGCTGTTCTTTCACTACAGTTGAACTGATCGAGACGCCGATTGTACCCCACAAGGGGTCCATCTGAAACCAGCGCCGACGGCTGGACGGCTCTCGACGGCGAGCTTCGACCCCACAAGGGGTCCATCTGAAACGACAGAGCAGGCCCAGGAGTCGAGCAGTACGAGCCGCTTCGACCCCACAAGGGGTCCATCTGAAACGTGGTGTGCGCCCTCGGCGTCGGTGCCGAGGTCGCTTCGACCCCACAAGGGGTCCATCTGAAACAGGTCGACGCGCTCTCGTCGATCGCGTCGAGATCGCTTCGACCCCACAAGGGGTCCATCTGAAACCCTTGAGGTCGGACAGCGAGACACCGCACCGGATCGCGCTTCGACCCCACAAGGGGTCCATCTGAAACGCGCGAGAAAAGTCGTCCGTCAGATCGGGAGGAGGTTGCTTCGACCCCACAAGGGGTCCATCTGAAACGACTGTGCTGCGACTGGCCCAACGCCCATGCTCATGCTTCGACCCCACAAGGGGTCCATCTGAAACAATTCGTCACATAGTGGCGGGGTGCGATCCCGATTTGCTTCGACCCCACAAGGGGTCCATCTGAAACCATCCTGAAAGAGGTGTCGGGTGGATGATGGATGGCTTCGACCCCACAAGGGGTCCATCTGAAACGCGTGATGGGCGTGCTGGCGTTCCTCGGTCTACGGGGGCTTCGACCCCACAAGGGGTCCATCTGAAACACGAGGTAACGCTCACGTCGTCGATCTCGGCGGGGCTTCGACCCCACAAGGGGTCCATCTGAAACTGGGTTTGTTCATCCGACCCCAAACGTGAGAGACGAGCTTCGACCCCACAAGGGGTCCATCTGAAACGAAGGAACAGAATACTGGTGATCGACGATGACGCTGCTTCGACCCCACAAGGGGTCCATCTGAAACTCGCCACAGGGGTTGGTGCGGTCGCGGTCGCCGCTTCGACCCCACAAGGGGTCCATCTGAAACACGGCGGTGTTGTTGCTGTCTGCCGAGAAGTTGAGGCTTCGACCCCACAAGGGGTCCATCTGAAACTGTCGCCGGTACCAAACAGCAGGCGTATGATATTGAGCTTCGACCCCACAAGGGGTCCATCTGAAACGCACTGGTCGGCGGCGGTACAGGTGACGACAGTCGTGCTTCGACCCCACAAGGGGTCCATCTGAAACTTCGGAGAGTCTCCTGACTGGTGCCAACTAAACCAGCTTCGACCCCACAAGGGGTCCATCTGAAACCGTGGACAAGAACTAAGGATATTGGCCACATGGGTAAGCTTCGACCCCACAAGGGGTCCATCTGAAACCGGATGGGGTCCTCGTACTCCTTCGTCTCCATGTCGCTTCGACCCCACAAGGGGTCCATCTGAAACCGGATGGGGTCCTCGTACTCCTTCGTCTCCATGTCGCTTCGACCCCACAAGGGGTCCATCTGAAACGCCAGCGTCGAGCGTGTCCACGAGGTCGTCTTCAAGCTTCGACCCCACAAGGGGTCCATCTGAAACGGACGCGACCACGGAGAGGAGCATGACCGATCCCCGCTTCGACCCCACAAGGGGTCCATCTGAAACCGACGACGATGAAGACGATCCCGAGGCGTCCGACGACGCTTCGACCCCACAAGGGGTCCATCTGAAACCATAGGCGATTCTACCCCATAGGCCATGTCTGAGGCTTCGACCCCACAAGGGGTCCATCTGAAACCCATGCGTCGTCGTAGTCGATCGTGACGTGCTCAGGCTTCGACCCCACAAGGGGTCCATCTGAAACTCGTGGTGGCCGCTGACACCTGGACGCCCGACATCGCTTCGACCCCACAAGGGGTCCATCTGAAACACCAGACAACCAGTCGACGACAGCGAACCAGAGCGAGCTTCGACCCCACAAGGGGTCCATCTGAAACATGAGTGAGACGGTGTGCCTGACCTGCGGCGAGTCGCTTCGACCCCACAAGGGGTCCATCTGAAACCAGAGCCACGGAAGCCACTGGGACAGCGTCGCTCCGCTTCGACCCCACAAGGGGTCCATCTGAAACACTAGGCTCGGGTCGGTGATCGGGACCACGTCGGGCTTCGACCCCACAAGGGGTCCATCTGAAACTGGGGCATCATCGCGGAGGTGGACGGGCGGTATCGGCTTCGACCCCACAAGGGGTCCATCTGAAACCGGTGTAAAGGCACCGACAGTCGGGCCGCTGGAGTGCTTCGACCCCACAAGGGGTCCATCTGAAACGCGACCGATCCAGTGACCCAGCACCAGCCGGGACGCAACTTCGACCCCACAAGGGGTCCATCTGAAACGCCCCCTCACATGGGGGCCTGACCCGACCGGCGTCACTTCGACCCCACAAGGGGTCCATCTGAAACCCTTGAGAGCCAAAGCCAGATCCGTGACTGGGTGGAACTTCGACCCCACAAGGGGTCCATCTGAAACGCTTCGCGAGGCTCATTACTACTACTGGGACGGCCACTTCGACCCCACAAGGGGTCCATCTGAAACGGTCTCTTTGGTCCAGTTGCCGGCGTCGTCGTTGACACTTCGACCCCACAAGGGGTCCATCTGAAACTCGTCCCGTCGTCGCTCCCGACGCTCGCGAGGTCACTTCGACCCCACAAGGGGTCCATCTGAAACTCGTAGGTATCCCCGCCCCGAATGGCGTTGACGTACTTCGACCCCACAAGGGGTCCATCTGAAACGAGACCTCGAACGTCTCCGGTAGCTCACTCTGCGGACTTCGACCCCACAAGGGGTCCATCTGAAACTCAACACGGCGATTGATCGACGCCCGCGAAGCCGGACTTCGACCCCACAAGGGGTCCATCTGAAACCGGGCACGATCGTCCTTCCTGCGGCATCGATGTCCACTTCGACCCCACAAGGGGTCCATCTGAAACCGGTTCGGTAGTCCAGCAGCGCCGGGTCCTCATCCACTTCGACCCCACAAGGGGTCCATCTGAAACCAGTATCCCGGTCAATGTCGAGATCGGGCCGAGTGACTTCGACCCCACAAGGGGTCCATCTGAAACGATCTGACAGTGACGGGTCACGGATCGATTGGCACCACTTCGACCCCACAAGGGGTCCATCTGAAACCGTCGACGGCGACGTCGAGCCCGTCGACGAGAGTGACACTTCGACCCCACAAGGGGTCCATCTGAAACCATGGCCGATTCAGCCACGTGGAGCGTCCTACACACCGATCTCACTTCATCGTTTCCGTCGACCCTCGATAGCCCCCGAACCCCCGGGGGTCGATGGAAATCCTGCTCGCTCACTGGCGATCACAGAGACAGTCGCGCCAGCACCGGTATCTCTGCGATGCGCTCGTCGCTCAGCGCGTCCCAGTCGATACCGGACGGGTGGTCGTAGGGTGTCTCGGTCTCGATGATCCGTTCGGGCGTGACGACCAGATCCATCGGCACGTCGTGGGCGTCGACGTGGTCGTGGTCCCTGATCTGTGTCTCGTGGACGGTCGTCACGACGGGCGTCGCCGCGTCGACCAGATCGAGTTCTCGCAGGACGGCGTATTCGAGATCGCTGTACCCCTCGCCCTTGCCGATGCGCGCGCCCCGTTCGCTGACGGCGACGCTGCCCGAAACGATCAGGTCGATCGTGGGCATCTCGTCGGGACTGACCTGGACGCCGTGCTCGGCCGACCCGCCGACCGTCGTCGCGTCGTCGATATCCGGCACCTCGTCGGGATCGAGCCGGAGAAAGCACCGTTCGTCGGTCAGGCGCGGGACGGCCATGTAGACCGTTTTGCCGGCCCGCATCGCCGCCCGACGGACGGGAAGCTGTGGTGCGTCGGGGTTGGCCTTGACGGTGTCTGCGGCCTGCCACGCGTCGGTCTCGGCGAGTGCCTGGGCGGCGTCGTCCGCACCGGCGAAGTTCGGGATGCGGCCGTGGGGCGGGAAGGGAAAGCGGGCCGCGCCGCTTTCTTCGAGATCGTCCCAGACGGTCTCGCGAAGGGACTGCTTGTCGGGCATAGGTGTGACGTGGGACAGCGGACGCAAAAACGTCGCCGTTGGGACGACCGATCGACATTAGACCGTCCCGGCCAAAGCGGGTGTGTGGACGAGACCATCGAGTGGCTCCGCGATCGGCCCTACTACGAGGGCCAGATCCGCGACGAGCGAACGGTGCCGGGACGGGACGCGACGTTCGCCGATCTGGACGTGTCCGATCGACTCGCGAGCGCGCTCGAAGCCGACGGCATCGAGCGCCTGTACGCACACCAGGCCGACGCCATCGCGGCGACCCGTGCGGGCGAGAACGTCGTGCTGGCGACCGAGACCGCCAGCGGCAAGAGTCTCGCCTACACCGTCCCGGCCTTCGAGCGGGCGATGGACGACCGGCGGACGACACTGTACATCGCCCCGCAGGTCGCGCTCATCAACGACCAGACCGAGAGCCTCTCGGCGCTGGCGGATCGGCTGGGCTTCGCCTCGGGTGTCTCGGTCGCGCAGTACACCGGCCGCCAGTCGACGACCGAGAAAGAGCAGATTCGTGAGCGCCAGCCCACCGTCTTGCTGACGACGCCAGATATGCTCCACTACGGCATCCTGCCCCACGCCCATCGCCTGTGGGACTGGTTCTTCCAGCGCCTCGACACCGTCGTGATCGACGAGGTTCACAGCTACCGGGGCGTGTTCGGCAGCCACGTCGCGCTCGTCATGCGACGGCTGCAGCGCGTCGCCGAGCGCTTCGACGCAAGCCCGGACTGGCTCTGTTGCTCGGCGACCATCGGCAATCCCGTCGAACACGCCGCGACGGTGACGGGCACGTCGGAGTCGTCCTATCGACTCGTCGACTCGGACACGAGCGCCAGCGGCCCGCGCCAGTGGCTCGTCTGGAATCCCCCCGAGTACAGCGGTGACGGGTGGGCCACTGGCCGCCGGAAG
>Ga0207771_100336_pt1 | contig 31123 bp, 30 predicted proteins | sample A23M2SouthBayCA_2_FD_187731 | JGI IMG/M metagenome (GOLD analysis project Ga0207771, IMG submission 187731) | Aerobic enrichment media microbial communities from Eden Landing Ponds, California, USA - A23 M2 (2) (SPAdes) | ecosystem: Environmental > Aquatic > Marine > Unclassified | place... | reverse complement strand
GTCGTGATGCCACGTCAGCACCTGCTCGGAGATGTGCGGCTCGAGTGCGTCGTAGTCGTACGGCAGCGGATCGAGTTCGTAATCGCTCATGTGCGTTCCACCGTACGTCCCTCCGGCAAAAGAGCGTTCCCTGAATCCGTTTTACGTAGCGATTCCGACAGGACATCGGGAACCGCTCACAGCACGTAGGGGCCGCGCTGACGGATCGGCTCGCCGTGCGGCTCGCCGGCGACACAGACGACGCGGAACCCCGCGTCGTCGCCGTCGGACGACGACTCCGAACCGTCGGGAACGAACTCGACCGATCGGTCGCCCTCGACCGGGAGCACGTCGCCCGCCTCCATCGGGTCGCCGTCGGCGGTTCCGGCGCCCGCGACGCCGAAGGCGAAGCCGGTCCAGCCCTCGGGGACCGTCCACGTCCACGGGTCGTCGACGCGGGCGTCGAGGTACTCCATCGCCGTGCGGAGTTCGAGCGGGGACCCGTCGCCGATGACGGTCGTCACGGTCGCGCCGTCCTCGGTCGCGGTGGGGAGATCCGCGGCAGCGGCGTCAGCGTAGTCGGCCTCGATCTCCTTCTGTTCGCGCGGGAGATTCACCCACAGCTGGAGCCCGTTGCAGGCGGCCCCATCGGCCGGGAACTCCGAGTGGCGGATGCCGCCGCCGGTCGTGATCCGCATCGCGTCACCCTCGCGGGCGGTGTGTGCCACGCCGAGGGAGTCCTCGTGTTCCATCCCGCCGTCGAGCATGTACGAGACGATCTCGAAGCCGCGGTGCGGATGCATCGGGAACCCCGCGTCGGGGTCGATGTAGAACCGCTCGAACAGGACGAACGGGTCGCGGTTCGTCGGGTGCGCCTCCGTCGGGAACGCACGCGTCGAGTTCACGCCCGTTCCGTGGCGGACGCGTCCGCCGGGGATCGGCTCGGCGTGGTCGGCTCGTCCGGGATCGGTCATCGACTGGTCGCCTCCATGTCGAGATCGAGTCGACCGACGGGGATAACGCCCGCGTCGCCGGAAGATCGCCGCTCGAGTGGCGGGCGGAATCGAACGGACGTGGAACTGCCCGGACCGCCCGGACCTGCTCGAACCTGTCGACATCGGGGTGCCACCTGGGACGGATCCGACCGCGCGCGGCGAGGAGCGAGACCGTTATCACCGGCCACGCGTAGCTCCGGCAACGAATGAGTCACGACGACCCGGTCGCCGACGCGCTCCTGTCGGAGTCGGCGTACGAACGGACGCGCTACCGGCAGTTCGGGTGGTTCAACCAGTCGATCACGCGCAAGCTCACCGTTCAGAGCTATCTCCTACACCTGCTCGCGGCGGTGCTCCCGGTGTTGGCGATGCTCCCCGAGGAGATCCGCGTGAGGTATTTCGGCGGACCGATCGCCGACGCCGCGCCGACGGTCGGCGTCGCGGCCCTCGCAGCCGCGGGCGTCGTCACTGTCGGCGGTGCCGGGCTGATCGCCGTGGCGCTGTTCGTGCTCGCCCGCGGCGACCGCCTCGACGACGAGACCGCACGGGCCGTGCGCTCCGTCGAGCGCGTCTGTTCGATGACCGGGCTGGTGACCGGCGGCGTCGCGACCCTCGCGGTGTACACGTTCGCGCTGATGGGATTCGGAGGCATCGAGACGGTACAGACGTGGATCGCCGTCGGCGGCGGCAATCCGTACGCGCCGAGCGGGATACGGCTCCCGCTCGCGACCGTCGCGGCCGCCGTGTTGGGACTCGGCGTGGGGTTACGCGTCGCCGCGGCGTACTTCCGGGCGCGCGGCGTCGGCGAGCCCGGACGATCGGGATGAAACGAGCGGCGACGGGCGGCGACTAGATCCGCGGCTCTGTGTCGGCAGCGTCCTCCAGCGCGCGGTTATGCAACGCGTCGCCGTTCGCAGTGTCGAACAGGTGGACCGCGTCGGACGGGAACCGCGCGACGACGGACTCGCCGGCGTCGATGCGGCGCATCCCGCCGACGGTCGCGACGAACGTGTCCGCCGCGTCCGCGCCGAAGCCCAAGTAGACGGCGTTCTCGTTCCCCATCGGCTCGACGACGTCGACCACCGTGGCGAACTCGTCGCCGTCGGTCGCCCGGTCGTCGACCGTGACCTCGATGTCCTCCGGGCGGATGCCGAGGGTCACGCCGTTGGCGCCGCCGACGGCCTCGCGCATGTCGGCCGTCAGCGGGTACTCGAAGCGATCCGTGACCAGCCGGTCGCCCTCCACGGTCGCCTCGAAGAAGTTCATCGCCGGCTCGCCGATGAACCCCGCGACGAAGTGGTTCGCCGGCCGGTGGTAACACTCCAGCGGCGTCCCGACCTGCTGGAGCTCCCCGCCGTCGAGGATCGCGATCCGGTCGCCCATCGTCATCGCCTCCGTCTGGTCGTGGGTGACGTAGACGGTCGTCGTGCCGAGATCGTCCTGAATGCGCTGCAGTTCCGTGCGCATCTGCGAGCGGAGCTTGGCGTCGAGGTTCGACAGCGGTTCGTCCATCAGGAACACCTCGGGCTCACGGACGATGGCCCGACCGAGCGCCACGCGCTGCTGTTGGCCGCCGGAGAGCTCCGACGGCTTGCGGTCGAGCAGTTCCGGGATGTCGAGCAGGTCGGCCGCGTTCTCGACGCGCTCGTCGATCTCCGCGTCCGCCATGTCGGTGGATTCCTCCAGCCCGAAGGACATGTTCTCCCGGGTGGTCATGTGCGGGTACAGCGCGTACGACTGGAACACCATCGCGATGTCCCGGTCCTGCGGCTTCTGGCCCACGATCGACTGGCCGCCGAGGCGGATGTCGCCGCTGGTGACCGTCTCCAGCCCGGCGACCATCCGCAGCGTCGTCGACTTCCCGCAGCCCGACGGGCCGACGAGGACGAGGAACTCCCCGTCCTCGATGTCGACCGTCACGTCGTCGACGGCGACGATGTCCGAGCCGTCGTCGTCTGTGAACACCTTCCGTACGTCCTCGAGTTCGAGTTGTGCCATAGTCAAGTTCCCCCGTGTGACCCGCGAGCGCGGGTCGATCGGTCGTGATCGGTTGATACGACGGCGCAGACTGTCGGTGTTGCGGTCGGCGCGCCGTGCGCGCTCGCGGCTCGCGCCGCTCGATCCGAGGCCTCCCTGCGGTCGGCCCCCGCATTGCTCGCGGCTCCCGTCGGTCGCCGCTCGCTTCGAGGCACTCGCTTCGCTCGTGCCTCGCGCTTCTCACGGTTCACTGCGTTCGCCGTTCGATTCGAGGGCTCACTGCGTTCGCCCTCGCACCTCACGTGGCCACCCCCTCGGCGAACTCCTCGCCGAACATGATGTACACGATGAGCGTCGGCAGCGCGGCGACGAACGCCCCGGCCATCCGGAGCGCGAAGTCCTGTCCCTCCATCGACTCCCCGAGTCCCGCGAGAATGAGCACGACCGGGGCGGCCGGGCTCGACTCGGTGGACACGAGGATGAGCGCGAACAGCAGGTCGTTCCAGATCTGCGTGAACTGGTAGATGAGCACGACCGCGAACATCGGCGTCGAGATCGGGAAGACGATCCGGCGGTACACCCGGCGGAACGTCGCGCCGTCGAGGCGCGCCGCCTCGATCATCTCCTCGCTCACGTTCCGGTAGTACGACCGGAACAGCACCATACAGATCGGGATGCCGTACGCGACGTGGGTGATCGTTAGCTCGACCAGCCCGGTGTACGCCTCCGGCACGCCCAGCACCCACAGCGGCGTGAGCAGTTCCTGCAGCGGCATCGCGCCCCAGAACTGCGACAGCGGGACGAGCACCGCCTGATACGGGATGAAGATCCCGGCGACGAGCAGCGCCAGCACCGGCGCCTTGTAGCGGGCCCGCCAGTCGGCCTGCGTCAGCCCGTAGGCGGCGAAGCTCCCGAGCAGCGCGGAGATGATCGTCGCGGGCACCGCGTACAGCGCGCTGTTGACCATGCCGCGACCCAGCGCCGCGATCGCCGTCTGCCACTTCTCCAGCGTGAAGAACCGCGGCGGCGGCGGCGCGAACGGCAGCGTCGAGCTGATCCCCCCGGGGTTCGTCTTGAACGCGGTGACGAGCCCGGATTCGATCGGCGTCAGGAAGAACACCGTCATGCCGAGGATCGCGGCGTACAGCGCGACGCGGTAGCCGTCGAGCCCCGCCAAGTCGTCGCGGAGTCGGTCGGCGACGCCGCCGGTCGAGTCGGTCGCGTCCGTCGTGTCCGGTTCGTCGAGTGGTTCGTCGCTCATAGGTTCCCCTGCTTGTACTCGTAATACAGGTACGGGCCGATGATCGACAGCGCCATCAGGAACAGGATGATCGCGATCGCCGACGCGTACGCCCAGTTGTTCGTGCTGTACGCCTCGCGCACCATCTTGGTGGCGAGGATGTCCGCCCCGTTGGGCGGCCGGTAGCCGCTGACGAGCGAGTACAGGAAGTCGAACGCCTTCAGCGCGAACACCATCAGGACGATGGCGGCGCTGATCGTCGACCCCTTTAGCTGCGGGATGATCACCCGCCAGTACATCTTCAGCGTCGACGCGCCGTCGACGCGGGCGGCCTCGTAGTGCTCGGTCGGGATCGCGCGCAGCCCCGCGAGGTACACGACCATCGTGTACCCGGAGAACTGCCACACGAGCGCGAACACCACCGCCCACAGGACGAGCGAGGAGTTCCCGATCCAGCTGATCGGGCCGATCCCCACCGTGCCGAGGACGATGTTGACGACGCCGTTGTTGTAGTTGTACATCCACAGCCAGAACTGCGCCGTCACGACGAACGAGAGGCTCATCGGCAGCAGGTAGATGGTGCGGAACGTGTTCTCGAACCGGATGTTCCGGTCGATGAGGATCGCGAGCACCAGCCCGAAGCCGAGGGCGACGGCGGTGAAGGCGACGACCAACAGGAACGTGTTGACCGTCGCATCGATGACCGCGGAGTCGTTGATGGCCCGGACGTACATCTCGAAGTCGAGGTCCGAGTAGTCCGGACCGATGAACCCCTGATAGTCCGTCAACGAGATGACGAAGTTCCACGCGATGGCGCCGTAGACGAACAGCCCGACCAGCAGGAACGGCGGCAGCCAGAACGGCGCGGACTCGGTGAAGTCCTCGCCGAACCGGTCGTTGAGCCGGTCGACGATCCCGTCGCCGCCGGCGGCGGTCCCGCCGTCGGTCACGACCGTCCCGTCGTCGGGGTCAGGCTCGCGGTCAGTAGCGGTGGCGGCGTCGGTGCCGACGTCGCCACTCTCGGCGTCGGCGGCGACGGCGCGCCGGAGCCTGGTTCGAGTCTTCGAAAGAAAGTCGCGCATGAGAACGCGCTCAGTTACTGACGGCGTCGATGAAGCCGTCCGTCGCGGCCTCGACGTTGTAGGGGCCGGTGAACTCGCTGGAGATCACGTCGTTCAGCGAGGACCGCTGGTCGGCCGTGATGCCCAGACCGTGCTGGATGTTCGGCGGGCGCTGGTCGGCGTCCGCGAAGTCCTCGGCCGTCTCCTGGAGATACGGCCCGAACTCGCTCATGTCGACGTCGGTCCGCGTCGGGATCGATCCCTTGTACTGGTTGAACGCGATCTGAGCGGCCTCGCCGCCGACGAACTCCAGCCACGTCCGCGTGTTCTCGGGGCTCGGGTTGTTCGACGGGTAGAGGAACGAGTCGAAGTGGAGGGTGTACATCCCCTCGGTGCCGGGGAACGTCTTGAATCCCCAGTCGCTTCCGTACTCGAAGTCGTCGGCGTTGCGGTACGCGCCCGCAGCCCAGTTACCCTGGTGGATGAACGCCGCCTCGCCGTCGATGATGTTCTGGTTCGACTCCGTCAGTCCGATGGATGCGGAGTCGTCGTTGATGTAGTTCTCGAAGATCGTCGCGAGCGACTCGAAGGCGCCCTGAACCGCGTCGCGCGACGGGTTGCCCTCGACGAAGTTCATGTACTCGTCGTAGCCGGCCTGCCCGAGCAGCGTGACGCCGAACAGCTGCGTCTTCGTCCAGGTGCCGCTGCCGCCGTGCGTCATCGGGGTCGCGTCCGTCTCGCTGGCGACCGTCTCCAGCGCGTCGACGAGCGCGGAGACGCTGTTCAGCGAGGACGGGTCGACGCCGGCCTCCTCGACGACCGAGGTGTTGTAGAACAGGCAGTTCAGCCGGTGCGAGCCCAGCGGGACCGCGCGGAACGCGCCGTCGTACTGGTGGAGATCGACCGCCTCCTGCACGTGGCTGTCGGTGAACCCCGCCTCCTCCCAGAGGTCGGAGACGTCGCCGAGCACGCCCTCGTAGCGGCCGAGGTTGGGGCCCGGCCAGTTCGCGAACGTGCTGGGCGGGTTGTCGTTCTGCAGCCGATTGGCGACGACCGCGTCGAGGTTCTGGTTGCCGCCCCCGCCGATGGGGTTCATGTCCAGTTCCGTGTCCGGATACTCCTCGTTGAACGCTTCCTCGAGCGCCTCGGCGGCCGTCGCGCCGTCGCCGCCGGTCCAGCCGTGCAGCACTTCGATGGGGGCGTCGCTGCCGCCGCCGCCGCCACCCGAGCAGCCCGCCAGCCCGACCATGCCGGCCGCCCCGAGGGCGCCGGCCCCTTTCACTACGTCTCGTCGGTTGAGTTCCGTGTCCTTCATTATCGTTCCTCCGTGCGTGGAGTCACCTCACGGTTTCCGTAGCGACTACTTAAGACTTGTCGATATTTACTCCGCTTCGAATGAAAATACGTTACAACGGGCGTTGTACCTGCCGAATTCGGACAGGACGGGTCAGACGGCGAGCAGGTACCCGGTCAGTTTGCCCCGGTGGTGCCGTCGTTCGTGCCCGAGTCCGGAACCGGCTCGTCGCTTCCGGCGAGCGCGTTCAACAGCGTGACCGCCTCCGGTTTCGAGAGCGGCTCGTTCGCGTTGCCGCAGTGGGGCGATTGGACGCACGCGGGACAGCCGTCGGCACAGTCGCAGGCGGCGATCAGCCGGGCCGTGCGCGCCAGCAGGCGGTCGGCGTCGCGATACGACGCGCGCGTCAGTCCCACGCCGCCGGGGTGACCGTCGTAGATGAACACGGTCGGCTGCTCGGTGTGCGGGTGAAACGGGGTCGAGACGCCGCCGATGTCCGCGCGGTCGCACAGGAGATCCAGCGGCATGAGCGAGATGGAGCCGTGTTCGGCGGCGTGGATGCCACCGTTGAAGCCCGCATCGCCTCGCCCGGCCTCGGCCGCTAGTTCCCGCATCTCCCGCTCCACATCCGCCGGGACCGTGTAATACAGCGCCCGCGTCCGCAACGTCGTCTCCGGAAGGTCCAGCGCCCCCGAGCCGATCGTCTCGCCCGTGGAGCCGTCCTTGCGCTCGAAGCCGGTGATCCGCTCGGTCACGGTCACGTCGGCGAAGCGGACCTCGGTGTCCTCGCGGGCGTCGAGCGGTCGCGATCGCAGGTCCTCGTTGACGGTCACGTCCTTGTCGGTCAGCACCCGGGTGTAGTAGTCCGCCCACGTCGGTCGCAGGCGGGCCACGTCGCGGTCGAGATCCAACTCGTGAACCTCGTACGTCTCCCCTTGGTGGTGGTAGATCGCGCCCGGATGCGCGTCGCGCAGGGCGTCCGCGAACGACAGCGACGCGATCACGTCGTCGTTGCGAGCGTCCATGAGGTCGACCTCCCGGTCGTCGATCGTCCGGAGGCTCATCGAGTGCTGGGCGCTCCCCGGACCGTCGTACGTCCAGCGAACGCCGCGGGAGGTGTCCATCCGTTCGAGCGTGCCGTCCGCCTCCAGCGACTCGACGACCGCCTCGAAGCCGTCGCCGAAGTGGGCGGCGTCCTCGGGTCGGAGCCAGTTCTCGTCGGCCGCGCTGGCGACGTGGCTCGGCAGCAGCTCGCCGTTCTCGGGGTCGACCATCGCCCGCTCGGGGTCGCCCTCGAACAGGTCGTCGGGGTTGCCCATGAGGTACTGGTCCAGTTGGTCCTCGCCGCCGACCATGACGACGAGCGCGTCGTCCGTGCCGCGGCCGGCGCGGCCCGCCTGCTGGAACGCCGACATTCGGGTGCCGGGGTAGCCGTCGAGGATCACCGCGTCGAGGCCGCCCACGTCGACCCCGAGTTCGAGCGCGTTGGTCGACCACGCGCCGGCCACGTCCCCCGAGTGGAGTCCGGCCTCGATCGCTCGGCGGCGCTCGTCCGTCAGGCTCGCCTGATACGCCTCGATCCGTCCCGCGACCTCGTGTTCGCCGCGCTGGCGCAGTTCATTCGCAGCGTCGCTCGCGTACCGTTCGGCGGTCTGTCGCGCCCGCGTGAACACGAGCGTCTGGTATCCCTCCTGCACGAGGTCACAGAAGATCCGCTTCGTCTCGGTGTGGCTCGACCGCCGTCGCCCGGACTGCTGGTCGGCCTGCGGCCCCTCGTACTCGGGCGGGTTCCACAGCAGCCAGTGGCGCGGTCCGCGCGCTGAGGCGTCCTCGTCGACGAGCGTGAAGTTCGATTCGGGCCGTGCGGTCACGCGCGCGGCGTGCTCGACGGGGTTGCCGATGGTCGCCGAACAGCAGACGAACTGCGGGTCGGCGCCGTACCGCTCGCAGATCCGGTTCAGGCGGCGCATCACGAGCGCGACGTGGCTGCCGAACACGCCGCGGTAGCCGTGCACCTCGTCGATGACGACCGTCTCCAGCGACCCGAAGAACCACTCCCAGTGCTTGTACGCCCACGGGAGCAGCCCGTAGTGGAGCATGTCGGGGTTCGAGAGGAGGACGGTCGGCTGCCGGTCGCGCACGTCGCGCTTCTCCGACTTCGACAGCCGGCCGGTGTACTGCTCGACGGAGACGCGCGACCCGAACCCGAGTCCGTGCGCCAGTTCCGAGAGCGTCTCCTCCTGGTCGGCGATGAGCGCGTTCTGCGGCGCGAGATAGAGGGTGCGACCGCCGTGGTCCATCGCCCGCTCGAAGGCGGGGACGGTGTACGCGAGCGACTTGCCGCTGGCGGTGCGCGTCGCGAGCACCACGTCGTCGCCGTCGCGGATCGCCTCGACGGCGCGCGCTTGGTGGTCGTAGGGCGAGTCGATCCCCTCGTCGGCGAGCGCGCTCGCGAGCCGCGGTTCCAGGTCGACGTCGGCGAAGGACGCCTCGCGGCCGGGGAGCGTCCGGCGGTCGGCGATCTGCCCCTCGTAGTAGGGTCGAGAACGGAGCCACTCGACGGTGTCGTCCACAGTGATCGTGCGTGGTGGCTGGCGCGCTTACCGGTTGCGGTCGGTTCGGGATCGACCGACGCACCGACGCTCACTCGGTCTCGGGATCCTCTCCGCTGTCCGCCGTCGGAAGGGCGACGTCGGCATCGCGGGCCAGCGAGACGAGTCCGACACCGTCGTAGACGTCGACCGGTTCGGCGTGGGCCCGTCGAGTCGCGTCGGGGGCGACCTCGTCGACGGTCGCGAGCACCGCGAAGGAGAGCCCCCGTTCGGCCGCGAACACCGCGAACTCGTTCACGTCCTCCACGGTCACGGGCTCGCGACGGAGGCTGACGACGGCTCGTTCGGGTGGGGCGTCCGACCGGTCGCGCGTGAGCGACACCTCGACGGTCCCGTCGGGGGTCGCGGGGGAGGCCGTCGCCTCGAACTCCGGCCAGACACTGGCCAGTCGCTCGGCGAAGGCGGCGAACTCCCCGTCGGAGAGCGAGGCGAGTCTGTCGGCCGGGTGGCGCATGCGTCGCGCTACGGCCGCCTCGGGGAAAAACCGCATCGGTCCAATCCGACGCCGATCCTCCGGCCGTCGTCGGGCCTCAGATCGCCGCCGGGTTGAATACGACGCCGCCGTCACCTCGGGTATGAACCCGACGGCGAAGCGGGCCGCGTACGACGACCCGGTGACGCTCGCGGTCCCCGGCGGGCGGCTCACGCTCGACGCGTCGTACGTCGACGGCACGGCCGACGAGATCGGACGGCAGGCGCGCGAGTACCGCGAGGGGAGTCGAACGGCGTTCGACCTCTCGGTCCGGTACCCCGACGGCTTCACCGGGCGAGTGATGGGCGCGATGGCCGCGATCCCGTACGGCGAGACGCGGACCTACGGCGACATCGCGGCCGACCTCGACAGCGCGCCCCAGTCGGTCGGCGCCGCCTGCGGGCGCAACCCGGTCCCGCTGATCGTCCCGTGTCACCGCGTGGTCGCGGCCGAGGGGCTCGGCGGCTTCTCCGCCGAGGGCGGGCCCGAACTCAAGCGGCGGCTGCTCGAACACGAGCGCAGCGACACCGTCCAGGTCACGCTCGACGACGCCGGCGGCGACCTCGGTTCGGGGTCCGACGGCGGGGACGACAGTGGGGCCGGCGGGGATACCGGGGCGGACCAGTGAGCGACGCCGGCACCTACACGCTGGTGTTCGCCGTTCCCGAGGCGCTCGCCGTCGAGGTCGGCGCGCTTGGCGTCCGCGAGTTCCCAGCGGGCGGGTACGTCTACACCGGCAGCGCGCTCGGTTCCGGCGGGTTCTCGCGGATCGACCGCCATCGCCGAGTCGCCGACGGAGACCACGACGTGCGCCACTGGCACGTCGACTACTTGGGCGGTCACGAGGGCGTGTCGCTGTCGACCGTCGAGCGCCTCGGCGGCGGCCGCGACGAGGAGTGCCGCCTCGCGCGGACGCTCGCGGCGGCGGCCACCGACGGCGATCCGGTCGCCGGCTTCGGCGCCTCCGACTGCGACTGCACGTCCCATCTGGCGCGCTTCGAGGGCGTTGCCGCCGCGGAGGCGGCGGCCGCGACGACGTACGACGAGATCCGGGAGCGAGGTCGATCGGAGCAGTGAGACCGCCCGGCCCCGGCCGCTGACGGAGCGCTTTTGAGGGCGGCCCCGAACCCGGCGGTATGTTCCCGCCGATCGCGTACCTGCAGTGGATCGAGGGGCGTCCGGCCGCCGCCGAGCACGACCTCGGCACCAGCGACCTCCGGCGCCTGCCCGCCGACGATCCGGACGATCTGGTACCGTCCCGGCTCCGCGGGCTGTCACAGCCGAGCGACGGGCGATCACTGCGCGAGCACGTCGCGGCCGAGTACGACATCGACGAGGCCAACGTGCTGCTCACCGCGGGTGCAACCCACGGCGGCTTTCTCGCGTGCGCCACCGCCGCGGCACTTGCGTGGGAGCGAACCGCCGACGAGAGGTCCGAGGGGGGCGCCGCGGCCGCCACCGGTCCCGCCGGAGACGAGGGGCCGCGGCCGTGTGCGTTGGTCGAAGTCCCCGGCTACGAGCCGTTGGTCGAGACGCCACGCGGGATCGGCAGCCGTGTCGCTCGCTTTCGCCGGCCCGGTCCGGAACACGGTCTCGACCCGGCGCGCGTCGCGGCGGCCGCCCCCGACCTCTCGGGGCCGCTCGCGCACGTCACGGTGACGAACCGGCACAACCCGACCGGCGCCGTGGTCGACCGCGCGACGCTCGCGGCCACCGCGGAGGTCGCGGCCGATCACGGCGGCTACCTGCTCGTCGACGAGGTGTACGCGCCGTACGCGATCGGAACCGGCACCGACGATGCGGCCGGCGACGCCTTCGGCGGCCCGACGGGTGCCGGACTGGCGGCGACGGTCACCGTCGGATCGCTCACGAAGTTCCACGGGTTGGGGGGACTCCGCGTCGGCTGGATCACCGGACCCGAGGCGTTCATCGAGCGCGCGCGATCGGTGGAACACCACGTCCCCGCGCTCGCCGCGCCGAGCGTCGCGCTCGCGCGGCGCTTCTTCGCCCACCGCGACGACCTCGTCGCCGACGCCCGCGACCACTGCCGCCGGAACCACGAGTTGCTCGCCGGGTTCCTCGCCGACCGCGACGACCTCGCCGGGTCCGTCGAGCCGGGGTCCCCGTTCGCGTACCTGGAACACGAGCGCGCAGACGGCGACGCGGTGAGCGCGGCCGCCTGGGACGCCGGCGTGCTCGTCGTCCCCGGTCGGTTCTTCGGAATGAGCGACGGCGTCCGCGTCTCGCTGGGCCGCGCGCCCGACGACTGCGAGGCGGCGCTCGACGCGTTCGGCCGTGTGCTGGACGAGCTGTAGCCCGCGCCGACGGCCAGCGTGAGCGCCTTCCGTTCTCCCTTCCCTTCGGTGTCGTCATCGGAGCGTCTGACGGATGTTTTTGTACACACAAGTCAACTGGTTGTCCCAATGAGATCGTCGGGGGCAGATCCATGGCATGGTGGACGCTCAATTCGCCGTGTGTCCGCCCAACAGGCGATCCGAACTGCGTACTCACGATGACACGAACAACAGTGCTCGAAGACGCTCGAACCGAGGCCGGCGAGACGACCGACGCGACCCAAGACGATTCCCCTGTCTCGGCGGTCGTCAGCGCGGTCGCGACGATCGACGGAGTCGACCCGATGGATCTGAATCCGACCCTCCAACGGGCAGTCGACGCCGACGCGCTCGCGTCGCTCGCGAGCCACGACGGGACCGACTGGCGGCTGGAGTTTCCCCTCGGCGACCACGAGGTCGCGGTCGAGGGCGACGGAACGGTCGTCGTGGACGGCAACGTCTTCCCGAACCGATTCTGAACGCGGGCCGCGGCGTCCGTCCGACTCCGCGATCTTCCGTACCTCGTCTCGAACTCCGATCGCTCACTCCGCCGCGTCCTCATCGCCGCGATACCCGCGCCCGAACGAGTAGCCCGCGACCAGCGCGAGCACCGCGAACAGCCCGAGGACGAACCCCCCGACGCGGTCCGCGAACGGGACGCCGTCGAACGCCCCCGTGACGTACAGCGCGCCGAAGACGGTGAGAAAGCCGAACAGCGGGAGGGCGGTGAGCCGGTTCATACCGACGGCTTGGGACGACCCCTGTTAACAGTATCGCGGCGGAGCGAACCGACGGATCGGCTCGTCGTTCGGTGGCCGCTCACCGGAGCGCCTCGGCCACCTTCTCGATCGGATGGGGCGGGTCGCCCTCGCCGCCGTCGCGCTCCGCGAGCTGCGACCGGCAGGAGGCGCCCGGCGCGGTGACCTCCTCGCCTCGACTCTCCTCGACCTGGTCGAACAGGATCGACGCGATCGATTCGCTCATCGAGTGATGCTCCGCCTCGTAGCCGAAGCTCCCGGCCATTCCGCAACACGTGGAGTCCAGCGGGTCGACCTCGTAGCCGGCGCGTCGCAGCACGCCGACCGCGTGGTGGTCCTTCTTCGTCGCCTTCTGGTGGCAGTGCCCGTGGTAGGTGAGCGAGCCCGAGCCACCGAGGTCCATTTCCTCGTCGAGGCGGAGAGCGTCGACGTACTCCAGCACGCCGTAGCTGTTGGCGGCGACCGTCGCCGCCGCCTCGGAGTCGTGAAGATCCAGCAGGTCCGACTGCAGCATCACGGCCTCGCTGGGCTCGACGACGACCACGTCGCGGCCGTCCTCGACGCGGGGCGCGAGGTCCTCGACCGCCGCGGCGGTTCGCTCGCGGGCGGCGTCGAGAAAGCCCATGCTGTGTGCCGGGCGGCCGGTGTCCTCCACGTCCGCGAGCTCGACGCGGACGCCCGCCGCCTCGAGCACGCGGACCGCCGCCTTCCCGGCGTCGGGGTGGTTGTAGTTCGTGTACGTGTCGGGAACGAGCACGGCGACGCGCTCGGCGTCGGCCTCGGCGACGGCCGGGCCGCCGCGCGATTCGAACCAGTCGCGCAGCGTCGTCCGGTGGAACTCCGGAAGGTCGCGCTCGGCGGCGATGCCGAGCAGCTTCTCCCCGAGGAACCCGGACCCCGGGAGCCTCGTCGCGAGGTTCGACACGGGCGCGAGCGCGCTTCCGACACGCGAGACGAGGTTGACGTTCGCGAACAGGCGGTCGCGGAGGCTCGGCCCCTCACGCTCGTGACGTTCGTGCACGACCTCGGCCTTCAGCTTCGCCATGTCGACGCCGCTTGGGCAGTTCCGCTTGCAACCCTTGCAGCCGACACACAGGTCCATCACCTCGCTCGCGAACTCCTCGGAGAACGGGTCCTCGGGCAGATCGCCCGACATCGCTCCCCGGAGGAGGTTCGCGCGGCCGCGGGTGCTCTGGATCTCCTCGTCGGCGGCGCGGAAGGTGGGGCACATCACGCCGCCGGTCGTCGACTGCCCCCCTCGACAGCCGCCGCAGCCGTGACACAGCTCCGCCATCCCCTGAAAGCCGTTCTCGTTGTCCCAGTTGAGCTCCGGTTCGAAGCCGGCGTCGAAGGCGTACTCGGGGTCGAACCGGAGGTGTTCGGTGAGGCTGTGGTCGCCGCAGACGTTCCCCGGATTCAGGAGCCAGTCGGGGTCGAAGGCGGTCTTGAGGTCGCGGAAGGTCGACCAGAGGTCGTCGCCGTACAGCTTCCGGTTCCACTGGGTTCGGGCGCGGCCGTCGCCGTGCTCGCCGGAGACGCTGCCGCCGTACTTCACGACGAGATCCGAGGCGCCGTCGGCGATGCGCTCGAACTGGTCGAGGCCGTCGACCGTCTTGGTGTCGACCAGCGGCCGGATGTGGAGCACGCCGGGGCCCGCGTGGGCGTAGAACGACGCGAACGTCCCGACCTCCTCCAGCAACGCCTGGAAGTCTGCGGCGTAGTCCGCGAGGTGCTCCGGCGGGACCGCGCAGTCCTCGATGAAGGAGATGTGCTTGGCGTCGGACGTGCGGCTGAGGAGGATCGGCATCCCCGCCTTGCGCATCTTCCAGAACGTCGCCCGCCTGTCGGGATCGTGCGCCTCCAGCGCGTGCGTGGCGAACACCTCGTCGCCGGCGTCGACGCCGTCCGCGGCCGCGGCGACCTCCGTGTCGGTTCCGGGACAGCGATCGGCCACTAGGTCGGCGACCTTTCGCTTCCCATCGGCGTCGCTGTCGGCGTAGAACTCCACGAGGAGCGTCGAGTCGGTCCCCTCGGGGAGCAGCCCGACCACGTCGCCGAACTCCGCCGTCTCGCGGGCGAGATCGAGGAAGGTGTCGTCCATCACCTCGACGGCGGCGGGGTCGTGTTCGAGTATCCGGGCCACGTCCTCCATCGCGTCGAGCAGCGAGTCGTAGGTGAGCAGCGCGACGGCCTTCGTCTCGGGCACGTCGACCAGCGAGACGGTCGCCTCGGTGACGATGCCGAGCGTCCCCTCGCTCCCGCACATGAGTCGCGCGAGGTTCACCGTCCCCGGCTCGCCGGTGCCGCCACCGGCCTCCGGCGCGTCGTCGCCCCACTCGCCGCGTGCCTCCTCGACGAGCACGTCGAGGTTGTACCCGGAAACGTTGCGCTTCATGTCCGGGTAGCGCGCGGTCACCTCCTCGCCCTCCTCGTCGATGACCCGGACGAGCTCGGCGTAGATCCGTTCGAGCAGCGCGCCCTCGGGGTCGGCCTCCTCGCGCATCGTCGCCACCGCGATCTCGCCGAACGTCTCGACGGAGCCGTCCGCGAGGACGACCTCACACGACTCGACGTACGCGTCGGTCTTGCCGTACTTCAGCGAGTGCGACCCGGTGGAGTTGTTGCCGATCGCGCCGCCGATCGCGGACTTGTCGCGCCACGCCGGGTCGGGCGCGAACTTCAACCCGTGTGGGGCGGCCGCCTCGTTGAGTTCCTCGACGATACAGCCGGCGTCGACGGTCGCCTCGCGCGCGTCGGGGTCGAGGTCGCGGATCCCGTCCATGTACCGCGTGAAATCGAGGACGACCGCCTCGTTCACCGTCTGCCCCGCAAGCGACGTGCCGCCGCCGCGCGGGAGCACGGGGATCTCCCGTTCCGCGCAGTACTCCATCACCGCGGCCACGTCCTCCGTCGAGCGGGGGAGGACGACGCCGATGGGCGTCCGCTGGTACGCGGAGGCGTCGGTCGCGTACAGCTGTCGGGAGTACGTGTCGAAGCGAACGTCGCCCTCGACGAGTGCCTCCAGATCGGCGACGAGCCCCGGTCGAGCCACGTCCTCCGAGACGTAGTCGTAGTCGGCGTCGGTCAGGTCCGGCCCGGCGTCGGGCGGGGACGGGATATCGGAAGACATCGGATGGTTCGTCGTGGACGTGGGAGTCACATAAGCCCGCGGGGAGCCGGCGAATGCGGCGTCGCTGCACCCCCCGCCGTCCCGGCCGTCCCGGTCACCCGGGTACGTATGCGAGCCCGAACTCCTCACGGGCGACGGCGTCCCAGGACTCCGGCGCAACCGTCTCTGTCGTCTCCTCGCCACGCTCCAACCGGACGAGTTCGTCGGGGCGTAGCTTCAGGTGGCCGTCCGAGGTCGCCCGCGACACCACCGGATCGCCAGTGAACGGCGACTCCGGGGCGGCCGTGAGGAACTCGCAGGCGGCTTCGTAGAAGGAGCGCTCGCGGGCGACGGTCCGGAACCGATAGCGGACGGTCCACTCCTCGGCTCCCGCCCGACGGTACTCGGTCCGGCAGTCCGCGTCCGGACGGTCGCACTCGCGGACGCGCCACGACACGCCGGCCTCGTCTGTCAGGGGCTCGCCCGACAGCGGCGTCGGGCGTCGCATCGTCGGCACGCCCATCCCCACGTCGGCGAGGACCGGAGTCGCCGCGTCGGGGAGCGAGACGAGCGTCGTCTGGTGGTTCGCGGGCGGGTGTCCGGGGTCGTCGCCGCCGTCGACGACGCGTGCGGCGACCCGCGTCACGTCGAAGCCGAGCGCGGCCAGCAGCGTCCGGAAGAGTTCGTTCAGCTCGTAGCAGAAACCGCCGCGACCTCGCTCGCGGCCGACGACCTTCCCGTACAGCGCGTCGGGATGGCGGTCCACACCCTCCGGGTCGTCGGCGCGGTGCGGGTGGCCGGCGACCGAGAGCGTCTCGAACGGGACCGATCGGACGTGTGCGCGCTGGAGCCGGCGGAGGCCCCCGCGGTCGACCGAGACCGTCCCGGGGTCGACGCCGATGCGGGCCAGGTGCCGCGTCATGCGCTCGGAGTCCATGGCGGTGCGACGGGGCCCGACGGCAAAAGCGGTCCCTGAAACCCGTTTCAGTGGGCGAACGTGCGGGTCGCGCCGCGTGCCGTCGTCGGCGGTGACGCCGACTCCGGCGCGACCTCGACGGCCGGCCCCGACACGACAACAGCCAAGGGAACCGGTACGGTACGAAGTCACATGAGTTCGGACACGCTCTCGGCGTTCGTCGCCAGCGTCGAGGACCACCACGCGAGCGTCCACCGGTCCGCCCCCGACGCGGTCGCGGGGACCGTCGCCGACCTGATCGATCCGCCGGCGGTCGGGGTCCGGCTCCCGGACGGGCTCGGGCTCCCGGAGGGGGTCGCGACCGACCCGACGCCGGCGGAGTTGGACGCCGCGAACACCGGCGTCACCGCCGCACGCCTCGCGATCGCCGACTACGGGACGGTCGTGCTGGAGTCCGACGCCGCCGGCAGCGAGGCGGTCTCGCTGTTCCCCGAGCGCCACGTCGCGGTGGTACGCGCCGGGGACGTGGTGCCCGGGATGCGCGAGGCGATCGGGCGACTCGGGGGCCGACTCCGGGACGGCGCGAGCGCGGTGCTCGCGACGGGCCCCTCCGCGACCGCCGACATGGGCGATCTGGTGATCGGGGCGCACGGTCCGCGTGAGGTGGAGGTCGTGCTCGTGGAGGACCGCGATGAGTAAGCCCGACTCCCGCGCCGAGACGGCCGCCCGGCTCCGCCATCTGCTCGACACCGAGGGCGACGCCGTCGCCGAGAACACGCGCGGGTTCAACCGCGGGCGCTACGAGTCGACCCGCGAGCTGGAGGACTACGAGTCGCTGAAGGACGAGGCACGCGCGATCAAGGAGGACGCCATCGAGCGCCTCCCCGAGCTGATCGACGACCTCCGCGAGGCGGTCGAGGCGCGCGGCGGACACCTGTACGTCGCCGACGACGACGCCGAGGCCAACGCGTACGTTCGCGAGGTCGTCGACGGCGGAAACGTCGTCAAGAGCAAGTCGATGACGACCGAGGAGCTGGACCTGAACGAGGCGCTGGAGGCCGACGGCGCCTCGGTCACCGAGACGGACCTCGGCGAGTGGGTGCTCCAGCTCGCCGACGAGGCGCCGAGCCACATCGTCGGCCCGGCCATCCACAAGTCCCGCGAGAGCATCGCGGAGCTGTTCGCCGAAACGTTCGCCCTCGACGCCGACGACCGCCCCGAGACCGCCGAGGAGCTCACGCGGTTCGCCCGCGAGAAGCTGCTAGCGGAGATCCGCGAGGCGGACGTCGGCGTCACGGGCGCGAACTTCCTCACGGCCGACTCGGGGACGGTCGCGCTGGTCACGAGCGAGGGGAACGCCCGCAAGACGGCGGTCGTCCCGGACACCCACGTCGCCGTCGCGGGCGTCGAGAAGGTTGTCCCGACCGTCGAGGACCTCGCGCCGTTCGTCGAGTTGATCGGTCGCTCCGGGACGGGACAGGACATCACTTCGTACGTCTCGCTGTTCACGCCCCCGACGCCGTCGCCGCCCGTGGGCTTCGACTCCCCCGAGCGTGGAGTGGGCGAGTCCGGCGCCGCTTCCGGCGACGGTGCCACCGAGCCCCACCCCGACCGGGAGTTCCACCTCGTGCTCGTCGACAACGGCCGGCTCGCGATGCGCGAGGACGACGACCTCCGCGAGACCCTGTACTGTATCCGCTGTGGCGCCTGCTCGAACTCCTGCGGCAACTTCCAGTCGGTCGGCGGTCACGCGTTCGGCGGCGAGACGTACTCCGGCGGCATCGCCACCGGCTGGGAGGCCGGCATCGAGGGGCTGGACACGGCCGCCGAGTTCAACGACCTCTGTACCGGCTGCTCGCGCTGTGTTCCGGCGTGCCCCGTGGAGATCGACATCCCGTGGATCAACACCGTCGTCCGCGACCGGATCAACCGCGGCGTCGCCGGCGGGGCGGGCGGCGCTGGCGGGGGCGACCGCGATGTCGGCGACGCCGAGCGGTTCGACTTCCTCGTCGACGGGCTGACGCCCGACGAGGAGCCGGCCGGACTGGACCCGGCCAAGCGCTTGTTCGGCAACTTCGAGACGCTGGCGAGGGTCGGGAGCGCGACGGCGCCGCTGTCGAACTGGGGGGCGAGCCTCGGCCCGGTCCGTGCGGCGATGGACCGCTGGCTCGGGATCGCCCCCGAGCGCGACCTGCCGACGTTCGAACGCGAGACGCTCGTCGACTGGTTCGCGGCGCGGGGCGGTCCGCGGGTGAACGAGTCGATGGCCCGTCGGGAGGCCGTCGTCTACCCGGACGTGTACACGAACCACGTCGCCGTCGACCGCGGGAAGGCGACGGTCAGAACGCTCGAAGCGCTCGGCGTTCGGGTACACGTCCCCGAGTCGGTCGCGGTCGCGAGCGGGCGCGCGCCGCTGTCGCAGGGAATGGTCGAGACTGCCCGCGAGAAAGCCGAACGGTGCCGCGACGCGCTCTTGCCCGAGATCGACGCCGGCCGCGACGTGGTCGTGATCGAACCCAGCGATCTGGCGGCGTTCAAGCGCGAGTACGAGCGCCTGCTCCCCGCGGACGACGCCGAACGGGTCGCCGACGGGTGCTACGAAGTACTGGAATACGTTTACGGGCTGCTGGAGAACGGCGCGGACCCGGGCGGTCTCACCGCGGCCGACGACGGCGACAGGGCGGTCGAGGGCGGCGACGGTGACAGCGGGACCGGCGACGACAGGGTCGCCTACCACGCCCACTGCCAGCAGCGGACGCTGGATCTGGAGCCGTACACGGTCGCCGTGCTGGAGCGCCTCGGCTACGAGGTGGAGAGCTCCGAGACCGAGTGCTGCGGGATGGCGGGGAGTTTCGGCTACAAGTCGGCGTACTACGAGCTGTCGATGGACGTGGGCGAACCGCTCGCCGAGCAGTTCGGCGACGCCGACCGCGTGCTCGCCTCGGGCACCTCCTGCGGCGAGCAGTTGGACGCGCTCCTCGATTCGTCGACCGAGCACCCGATCGAGGCGATCGCGCCACCCGAGCGGTAGCCGCCATCCGCGATGCGTTCGCGGAGCCGCGACGGGCGTCCGCCCTGTGTCTGACGTGTGTGAGCCCGCGAGGAACGATTTTAAGACCCGCCCCGCCGATCAGCGGGACATGAACGCAGACGCAGCGCCGCAGGAGATCACGACTCTCGTGGGGAGGGAGGTCTACTCCAACAACGGCGTGTTCGTGGGGGAAGTCGAGGACGTCCGCCTCGACTTGGATTCGCGGGCGGTCACCGGCCTCGCGCTGGCTCAACTCAGCGACGAACTGTTCGCCAGCCGGGTCGAACCCGGGAAGGGCGTGATGATCCCGTACCGGTGGGTGCGCGCCGTCGGCGACGTGATCCTCATCAACGACACGATCGAGCGCCTCAAGGACGAGACGAACGAAGAGGCGGTCGCGTAGGTGCACGCGACCGGGATCGATCCGCTCGACCGACGCCTCGGCGGCCGGGGTCCCCGTGGGATCGCTGACGGCGCTCGTCGCGCCGGTCGGGTCGAGCGCCGAGCTCCTGCTCGAGGCGGCCGCCGAACCGAGCGACGCGCTCGTCGTCTCGCTGAACCGGCCCGCACCGGCGGTAGCCGACCGCTATCCCGACGAGTCGACGGTCGTCCAACGCGACCCGTCGACGCTGGCGGCCACCCCCGAAGACACCTTCGCCGCGCTTCCGGATCGAGGGACGCTGGTCGTGACGCCGATGCTCGGGGTGGAGGAGCTCGCACCGACGGACCTCCGTCGAGTGCTTGAGGCGGCCGCGAACGCCGTCGAAGACGCCGACGGGGCGGGCTACCTCCACTGTCCGGAACCCGCGACTGACGCGGCCGGCCGGACTCGAGCGCTCGCTCGGGTCGACGGTATCTGGTTGTTGGACGTGCGCATGGCTACGCTGACCATCGAGAACCGGCTGTACGTCACGAGGGTCCGCGGGGGTGCTGCACTCGACGAGCCCCTGAAGCTGAAGCTCACTGACGGCGTCGTCGTCGACACGAGCAGGGATATCGCCTGACTGCGGGGCGACCGTCCTCGGTCGCCACCGCGGCGCCCGCGGCGTAGTCCGCGTCGCGTTCGGTACGGCAGCGTCGCGTTCGGTACTGTTCGCCGAGAACGCGAGAACCGCGGCGCGGTGCCGCGGCGGTTTGGCACACGATTCCGGTGAACCGCCTGTGCTGTGGTCGAACGCCTGTACGTGGTTGTTCCGTCTCGGCTATCAGCCACGCGGGGTGCGCTGTGCTTCGGAGTCAGACTCTGGGGTTCGGGTGTCGGTCGGCGGTCGCTGCCACGTTCGAACCGTTCGTGTGTCCTCGTTTGATGCCGACCACCTCTCATGTGATACTAGGTAGCACGGACCATATATCTCTTTCTGCCGCGGCATCGGCGACGCGGAGATCGATCGCTGGCGGATGGGCAAGAGCAGAAGGTCGCCGGCGGAGCCGACGAACCCGACTGTCGACGGCCGAAGTGGGTCGCTACGTACCGTTAGCCGACTCGCTCGATCCGGAACCGGTCGAGCTCTCGACGCCCATCGCGTCGAACAGCTTCTTTCGAACCGCCTCCTCGGAGAGCGCGAGCAGCGTGTCGCGGTTCGATTCGGTCGTTTCGATCCCCGTGAACAGCCCCAGGGGGATCTCGGCGGTGCCCTGTTTCGCGTGGCCGACCGCCTCGCCGACGTCGGAGAAGCCGTCGCGGAGGACGTTGCCGATGTTGATCCGGATGTCCTTCGAGCGGGCGGCCAGCGTGATCGTGTCGTCGACGATGCCGAAGACCGCGGAGGTCGTGATCCCCTCGAGGTTGAGCAGCTGTTGGGCCGCCTGTGCGAGCGCCTCGCGGTCGCGGACGAAGCCGGCGTTGGAGATGAGGTGGCTGCCGTGGACCTCGCGGTTCTGGATGGCCTCCGCGAGCACGTCCAGCGTCTCCGGGCTCATGCTCGGGGACTCCACGTCCTCCAGCGTGTCGTGGTTGGCGAAGGGGTGGAGGTACGCGGCGGCCGTCAGGTCCGCCGGCGTGGTGTCGCGCTTGAAGTCGACCGTCTCCGCGCGGATGCCGTACAACAGCGCGGTCGCGACCGTCTCGTCCGGCGAGAGGTCGAACTCCTGGAGGTACTTCGTGAGGATCGTCGACGTCGCGGAGACGTTCTTGCGGATGTCGGTGAACGCGGCGTCGATGACCGCCTCGGGTTCGTCGTGGTCGATGTAGATGTCGACCTCGGCGTCGATCTCCTTGCCGCCGGTCTCGGCGTAGTCGACGAGCGCGAGCGCGCCGTACTCCGAGAGGGGTTGGGCGTCGTCGCGGGCGTGGAGGTCGATCCCGAGCGTGTTGACGAACGCCCGATTCTCCTGGTGCCCGATCTCGCCGTCGTAGAGTATCTCCGCCTCGACGCCGTACTCGGCGGCGATCGCCGCGAGCGCGACGGCGGCGGCGATGGAGTCCGGATCGGGATTGTCGTGGGCCAGCACCGCGAGCGTGCCGGTTGTCCCGCGGAGGATGTCCGCGAGCTGTCGGGCCTTGTACTCCAGCTCGCCGGACTCGAGCGACCGGAGCGCGGAGTTGGCGATCACGGTCGAGGGGTTGATAACGACGTCCGCGCCGAGGTCGGCGAGTTCGTCCTCGCTGACCGGGTCGGAGGCGCGGACGACGACGTACTGGTCGCCGCCGCGCTGGCGGATGGCGCGCACGGCGGCCTTGTTGGCGTCGACGTCCGAGGAGAGGATGAGGATCACGTCGCGGTCGGCGATCGCCTCGACCACGTCGTCGTCGGAGATGTCCTGCTGCTGGGCGTTCAAGTCCTGATCGCGGAGGGCCTCCACGCGGGACTCGTCCTTGTCGAGGATCAGCACGTCCTTCTCCTCGACCGTCAGCGCGTCGGCGACCGCGTGCCCGACGCTCCCGCAGCCGAGAATGGCGTACGTCGACATCGACGAGACGGTGACGCCGGTGCTCATGTGGAGCGGAATCGGAACGGACGACACTTAAGCGGTGATGTTCGCCTCCGGGCCGCCCTCGGTGAAACGGAAGGTCTTTTAGCGTACCCTCGTATCCTTGGAACGCAAGGGCTTGTAGCTCAGTCAGGGAGAGCGACGGACTCTTAATCCGTCGGTCGGGGGTTCAACTCCCTCCAAGCCCGTACTTCTCTCGGCGCAACGACGGCGAGCGAAGCGAGGAGTCCGTGCCGAGAGATCTATTCGCGCGGAGGAGTTGAAGAAGACGGCGGCGAGCGAAGCGAGCCGACGACGTGGTTCAACTCCCTCCAAGCCCGTACTTCTCTCGGCGCAACGACGGCGGGACTCGTTCGACGGTCATATGACCGCCGACGCGAAGCCGAGGACGTGACCGATTCCTCCGCCTCGCGTCTGCAGTTCTGGACGCTGTACCTCTCGCGGTTCGCCGGCGGCTTCGGGAGCATCGCGCTCATCATCGTCCTCCCGAAGATCGCGACCGACCTCGGCATCGACGGCGTCGCCTTCGGGCTCCTGTACACCGCCTACACGCTCGCACAGACTCTCGCCGTCGTCCCGCTCGCGTGGGCGGGCGACCGCTACGACAAGCGGATCGTGCTCCTCGGCACCCTCGCGGTCGGGATCGCCACGTACGGCGCGTTCAGCGTCGTCACCGACAACGCGGGGCTGCTCGCCGTCCGAGGGTTGCAAGGCGTCGTCTTCACCGGGATGGGGCTGATGACTCTGGGGCTGGTCGGGCAACTCGCCACGAGGGGGACCCGCGCGAGCCGGATCGGCCGGGCCAACGCCGCGTCGTTCGCGGCGTCGATCGTCGGCGGGCTCTCGGCGGGCGGGCTCTACGACTACTTCGGCGGGTCGCGGGAGCTGTTCCTCATCATCACCGGGCTGTACGTGATCACGTTCCTCGCGACGGCGCTGCTGCTCTCGGCCGACGAGACCCGCGTCGAAGGGTTCCCGTTCGCCGATCTCGCGCTCAACCGCCGGATCCTCACGCTCACGTCGTTCCGGGCCCAGTACTCCGTCGCGGTCACGCTCGTCCGCAACTGGATCCCCGTGTTCGCCGGCTACGCCGCGGCCAGCGGCGGACTGGCGATGCCCGCGTTCGCGGTCTCGGTGATCACGGTCTCGGAGAAGTTCACGAACATGCTGTTGCAGCCGTACACCGGTCGCCTCTCGGACGCCAGCGGGCGCGCGCTGTTCGTCTTCGCCGGCGGCGGCGCCTACGGACTCGTCGCGGTAGCAGTCCCGTTCACGCCGGCCCTGGGGGAGGCGCTCGGACTGCCGTCGGCGCTGCCGTACCTCGGCGCCGTCTCCGCCGCGTTCCTGCCGCTGTTACTGTTGAACGCCGGGCTTGGAGTCGCGGACAGCTTCCGCGAACCGGCGAGCATGGCGCTGTTCGCCGACGAGGGGAGCGACGGCGACGGCGTCGCCTCCAGCTTCGGGATCCGGGAGCTCGTGTGGCGCCCGGGGTCGGTGATCGGCCCGGTCGCGGCCGGGTGGCTGATGGGAACCGTCGGCATGGAGTGGGTGTTCTTCGTCGGCGGCGGGTTCGCGGTGCTCGGTGCGCTCACCTTCCTCGGCGTCCTCAGACGCTATCACGGCACGAGCGCTCTGGCCGAGTGGTAGCTGAACCCCCAGCCACACGGTCCGGGTCGTCGTCGTCGGTGTCGATTACGCGATCGGTTCGCCCGCCTCGTCGACCGGCGTCTTCACCACAAGCACCGGCCGGTCGCTCGCGCGCACGACGCGCTCGGTGACGCTGCCGACGAGCATGCGGTACTCGTCGGGGCGTCGCTGGCTCCCGGCGACGATGAGGTCGGCGTCGATCTCGTCGGCGACCTCCAGGATCGTCTCGTCGGGCGTTCCGTGCCGAATGTGCGTCTCCACGGTGACGCCGGCGTCAGCCCCCCGCTCGCGAACCTCGGCGAGCGTCTCCTCGCCGAGGTCCTCGAACCCGTACTCGGGGCCCTCGTGCCCGTCGACGTACTCGTCGCCGGGGTACGTCGTGATCGCGTCCTCGTCGACGACGAACAGCGCGTGTAGCGTCGCCTCGCGGTCGACCGCGATGTCGAGATCGTCGAGCAGCCGGGCGCGGTCGGCCGCGAGATCGAGCGCGTGATCCGTCGCGTTGATCGACGCGACGCCGCCGTTCGTCGCCAACAGAATGTCCTCGTACATATCAGTTTGATGTTGACACGCGGGGGAGAAAAAGTGTCCGCCGGTTCCCCGTCGCCGGGGTCGAGCGACGGTCGCCGTTACAATCGGGACGCGGTCGCCTCGACGCCCGCGCCCACGTCCACGTCGGCGCCGTGCTCCGCCAGCGTCTGCCCGAGCGCCGACACCAGCAGCGAGACGTTCGCCGGCCGCGCCGAGTGGCCCATGCAGCCGATACGGAAGATCTCGCCCGCCAGATCGCCGAGACCGGAGGCGATCTCCAGATCGTATCCGTCCAGCAGATCGGAGATGACCGCGCCGTCGTCGACCCCCTCGGGAACGCGAACGGCGTTCAGGCTCGGGAGCCAGGACTCGTCGGCGGCGTTCATCTCCAGCCCCATCGCCTCGACCCCGGCCTTCAGGGCGCCGGCGGTCTCGCGGTGGCGCGCCCAGCGCGACTCGATGCCCTCCTCGGCGACGAGACGTAGCGCCTCACGCAGTGCGTAGACGTTCGTGATCGGCGCGGTGTGGTGATACGCGCGCTCCTCCCCCCAGTACCCCTCCAGCAGCGAGAGGTCGAGGTACCACGAGCGGGCCGGCTCCTCTCGGGAGAGGACCTTGTCCATCGCGCGGTCGTTGAGCGTGAGCGGTGACGCGCCCGGCGGGCACGACAGACACTTCTGTGGCCCCGAATAGGCCGCGTCGATGTCCCACTCATCGACCTTCAGGGGAACGCCCCCAAGCGACGTGACGCAGTCGGCGATCACGTACGCGCCGTGGTCGTGCGCGATACTCGTCAGTTCGGGCACGTCCGGCTGACGGACGCCGGTCGACGTCTCGGCGTGGACGAAGCCGAACACGTCGGGTTGGTGCTCGTCGAAGGCCGCCTGCACGTCGACCGGGTCGAGCGGCTCGCCCCACGGCGCGTCGACCTCGACGACATCGCCGCCGGCACGCCGCGCCATCTCGGCCATTCGACCGCCGAAGTAGCCGTTCGTCGGAACGAGCATCGTCTCGCCCGGCTCGACGAGGTTGCCGATCGCGGCCTCCATCGACGCCGAACCGGTGCCCGAAACGGGAATCGTCCACTTGTTGTCGGTGCGGAAGGTGTATCGGAGCAGCTCCTGGGTGTCGTCCATGATCTCGATGAACGACGGGTCGAGGTGCCCGACCAGCGGCGTGCTCATCGCGCGGAGGACGCGCGGGTGTACGTCGCTCGGGCCGGGGCCCATCAGTGTCCGCGTCGGGGGCGTGAGTTCGCCGACCTCTGGGGCGTCGGTGGTATCGAGTTCCGGCTGGTGCATGCTCGCGAGGTCCGCCGGCGCGGGCAAAGGTTACTCGGTTCGTATCCCGGGCCGCGGAGACAACGCTCATGAACCGCCGCCGGGAACGGATGTGCATGACTACCGACGACGCAGATCTGCCGGGCGATGTCTCCCGGGCGTGGTTCGCCGCCGGCGACGGGGAGTCGCCGGCCGACCGCGTCCGCGACGGCGACGCGGAGGCACCGGCGGACTGGCCGGCGCTGGCTGTCGAGTCCGGATTCGCCGCCGACGAGGACGACTACTACGCGACGCTCCGCGAGGCGACCGTCGAGGCGACCCGCGCCGAGGTCGACGAGCGCGAGCGCGCCGACGACCGTCAACTGCTCCACGCGGTTCGCGCGATGGACGACGCCGAGCGCGTCGCGAACGAACTCGCGGAGCGCGTCTCCGAGTGGGCGGGGACGCTGTTCCCCGATGCAGGGACGGGTATCGAGGGTTGTCGTGAACTCGCCGAACGCGACCCGGATGGTCCGGCCGAGGAGCGCGTCGTTTCGCTTGCGACTCGCGTCGCGGAGATCGACGGCGAATCCGGCGAACTGGAGGCGTTCATCGAGTCGCGGGCGCCCATCGCCGCGCCGAACCTCTCGGCGTTAGCGGGACCGGTGCTGGCCGCGCGGCTCATCTCGTTGGCGGGCGGGCTGGAGACGCTGGCGAAGAAGCCGTCGGGGACGTTGCAGGTGCTCGGTGCCGAGGACGCGCTGTTCGCGCATCTCCGAGGTCACGGCTCCTCGCCGAAACACGGCGTCATCTACACCCACGAGTACGTCCGCGGGACGCGACCCGAGGACCGAGGCTCCGCCTCGCGGGCGCTCGCCGGGAAGCTGACCATCGCCGCGCGCATCGACCACTACTCGGGCGACTATCGCCCCGAGTTGGAGGCGGAGTTGGACGAGCGGATGCGGACGATCCGCGCCCGCGCCGAGGCCGACGGCGGTGGTTCGGAATGACCGGGACAGACCCGTCGCTCCCCGACGGCGTCGAGCGCCGCGAGTTCGACGGCGACGAGCGGCTGTCCACGCGCGGGGAACCGGTGTACGGCGAGCCGACGAACGGCGAGTGGCGCGCGTGGGACGCCGGCCGGTCGAAGCTCGGCGGGATGCTCGAACTCGGGATGGACACGGGACTGTCGGGCGACGAGACGGTGCTATACCTCGGAGCTGCGAACGGCACCACCGTCAGCCACGTCGCCGACTTCGCCGGGCCGACCTACGCGGTGGAGTTCTCGCCGCGCCCGGTGCGCGACCTGCTCGACGCCTGCGAGCCGCGACCGAACCTCTTCCCGCTGCTCAAGGACGCACGACGACCGGAAACGTACGCCCACGTCGTCGAGGCCGACTGCGACGTGCTCGTGCAGGACGTTGCGACCCGCGGACAGGCCGACGTGGCGGTCAGGAACCGACGGTTTCTCGCCGACGACGGCCGACTTCTGCTGGCGGTGAAAGCGCGGTCGGAGGACGTCGCCGCCGCTCCCGACGCCGTGTTCGACGAGGTGTTGTCGGATCTACGGTCGACCTACGAGGTGCTGGAGACTCGACCGCTCGACCGATTCCACGAGGACCACCTCGGCGTCGTCGCGACGCCGAGATAGCGACGCCGCTGGACACGTCCGCCGTTCTCCGTCCGCCCTCGAACGGTACAGCGATTGCTCGGCCACGCGTCGGCGCGGCTACGCGGACTCCACGTCCGGCCCCATCCCCGACCGGACGCCCGCACGTCCAGTGACTGGTGGTTCCGCCATCCGGTTTGAACGTTCGTCCCGGTCCGTCGGAACATCCAATCACCCGTCATGTCGGGATGGCGTGACGTTCGGACCCGGTTTCCCGAGATATATACCACCGCACGCCGAAGCCGTCGGCGATGGACACGGGTTCGGCGTCGGCGTTCGAGCGGATGGGCACGCTTGGAGTCGAAGAGGAGTTCTACGTCGTGAACGGCGACGGCCGGCCGACCTCCGGGAGCGATCAGCTCGTGTACGGGGATCGCGAGCCACCCGAGCCGCTCGCGGGACGCATCGATCACGAGCTGTTCAAGTTCGTCATCGAGACGCAGACCCCGTTGATCGAGGACCCGACCGCCGTTCGCGAGCACGTGAGCACGGTGCGGGAGGCGCTCGTCGAACACGCCGAGTCGTACGACCTCCGGGTCGCGGGAGCCGGGCTCCACCCGGCGGCGGTCTGGCGCGACCTCGACCACGCGGAGAAACCCCGTTACCGATCGCAACTCGACCGGATCCAGTACCCGCAACACCGCAACACGACCGCCGGACTTCACGTTCACGTCGGCGTCGACGACGCGGACAAGGCGACGTGGATCGCCAATCAAGTCCGCTGGGTTCTCCCGCCGCTGTTGGCGCTGTCGGCGAACTCGCCGTTCTGGAACGGCTTCGACACGGGACTCGCGTCCGCCCGAGCGAAGGTGTTCGAGAACCTCCCGAACACCGGGATTCCCGGGCACTTCACCGACTTCGCGGCGTACGACGCCTTCGAGCGGCGAATGGTCGAGCACGGCTCGATCGAGGACCGTGGCGAACTCTGGTTCGACGTTCGCCCCCACACCGGGCACGGCACCGTGGAGGTTCGTACGCCGGACGCACAGTCTGACTCCGACGTAGTCTGTGCGTTCGTGGAGTACGTCCACGCGCTCGTCGTCGATCTGGCCGAGCGCTACGAGGACGAATCCGATCCGACTCCCGGCGACGCCGAAGGAGGTGCCGCGGACGACTCCGGCCACGCCGACGGCCTCCGCCGGGAGCTGCTCGACGAGAACAAGTGGCGCGCCATGCGCCACGGCCGCGACGCCGACTTCGTCGACCGCGACGGCGACTCCGTGGTCGACCTGCCGACGGTCGTCGACCGCGAGTGCGACCGTCTCGACGTCGAGGGATTGCGGTTCCTGCTCGAGCGCGAGTCGGGTGCAACCCGGCAGCGCCGGATCCGCGACGAGCGTGGCATCGACGCCCTGTGTCGCGATCTCCTGATCGACGAGCACGAGGTTTAGTCCGGCGGATCGGTCCGGTCCGACCGGCCGCCGTGAGAGTCGGCGACGGGGTTTTCCCTGCGGAGTTCTGACCCGCGAGATGGGACACATGGCTACCGACGAGGCCCCCGAGGACGGCGGCGAGACGGACGGCGCCGACGACGAGGACGCCCCGCGAGAGGAGTTGCGCGAGGCGGCACAGCGGCTCGAGTCGAGTGCGGCCGAGGTCGCCGACGGCTTCGACGAGCGCATCGTCGACCTGTTGGCGTGGCTGCTCGACACCGAGACGCGGGCGCGGATCTACGTGTACCTCCGCGAGCATCCCGGCTCCACGAGCGAGGAGGTCGCGGACGGGACGGGACTGTATCCGAGCACCGTGCGCGAGGCGCTCGCGGAGCTTCACGACGAGGAGACGGTCTCCCGAACGAAGCGGGAGTCCGCCGGCGCCGGCAACAACCCGTACGAGTACGAGGCGATCGAGCCCGCCACGCTCGTCGAGGGCGCGATCGGGCAGGTACAGGACCAACTGAACGCCGTGTTCACCCTCGACTCCCGGCTGACCGGCGACGGCGAGCCCGACGGGCAGACGAGCGAGCCGGTTCGGATCTCCGTCGAACCCGAACGGGACGACGAGTAACGTCGCTTTTAGGTGCCGGCGCGCCCACGCCCGGGTATGAACGTCGCGCTGGGCGGGACATTTGACCCGGTCCACGACGGCCACCGCGCGCTGTTCGAGCGCGCGTTCGAGCTCGGGGACCTCACCGTCGGACTCACCTCCGACAAGTTGGCCCCGGAGACACGTCACACGGACCGGTACGTTCGGCCGTTCGCCGAACGGAAGCGCGACCTCGACGCGGAGCTCACACCGCTTGCGGCCGACCACGGTCGCGACTACGAGATCCGCGAGCTGACGAAGCCGACGGGGATCGCCGTCGAGCCGGGGTTCGACGCGCTGATCGTCTCCCCGGAGACGCAGTCGGGCGCGGAGCGAGTCAACGAGATCCGCGAACAGAAGGGCCTGCCCAGCCTTCGGATCGAGGTCGTCGACCACGTCCCCGCCGAGGACGGCGATCGGATCTCGTCGACGCGGATCGTCCGCGGAGAGATCGACCGCCACGGCAACCTCACGCCCGACCGCGAGGGGCGCGGCACGGAGCCGCCGGACCCGGAGTGACGGGGCGATGGCCGGTATCGACGCCGCGATCGACTGGCTGGCGCGGCGGTCGCGGGCGACGCAACTGATCCTCGTCGGCGTCGTCGCGCTCCTGCTCGGCTATCAGACGATCCGCCTCGCCGGGCGGGACCCGAGCAGCGAACTCGCGTACGTCGGCGGCGCGCTGTTTCTCTTGGGCCAACTGGCCGGGTTCACCGGGCTGGCGCTGCTCGCGTATCGGCTGCTCACGGAGTAGCCCACCCCACGTCGTTGACCACCCACGAGCGGTCGCCTCACCACGACGGCGGTCGGAACCCGGCGTCCTCGAGGACGTCCTTCCAGTGCTGCTGAACGGAGAGTCGGGTCACGTCCATCGCCTCGGCGACCGCGGTCTGGGGTCGCTCGTCGCCGGCGATGAGCGCGCCGGCGTACAGCGCGGCCGCGGCCATCGCGGGCTTCGATCGGTCGTCCTCCGGAACGCCGGAGAGGAACATGTCGGTCGCGTTCGATCGAGCCTCAGCGGACAGATCCAGCGACTCGGCGGCTCGGTGGAGCCGCGAGAGCCACTCCTCGTTCTCGACCTCGTCGCTGGCGCGGTACATCGACGTGTGGTTGGAGGCGGGCGGTGATAAATCGTGTCGCCTCGGTCCGACAGCTACTTACGGCGAATCGGGATATTGTGTGGCGAGCGCGGGTAGCCAAGCCAGGCCAACGGCGCAGCGCTTAGGACGCTGTCCTGTAGAGGTCCGCCGGTTCGAATCCGGTCCCGCGCACTCTCTACCTCCC
>Ga0207771_100331_pt1 | contig 31401 bp, 31 predicted proteins | sample A23M2SouthBayCA_2_FD_187731 | JGI IMG/M metagenome (GOLD analysis project Ga0207771, IMG submission 187731) | Aerobic enrichment media microbial communities from Eden Landing Ponds, California, USA - A23 M2 (2) (SPAdes) | ecosystem: Environmental > Aquatic > Marine > Unclassified | place... | reverse complement strand
GACTTTCGTCTACGAAATGGCTACACAGATCGCGGAATCTGAAGGACTGGAACGACTGAAAGCCGAAACAGTAGCTGCTGCGATGGTGAGGGGGTTGACTGACTGGTGACCAACCGCAGAAGTACAGAGCCTGCGAAACAATATTTTCCCTGGTGGACTGAAAGGGCGAGGGGCGCTGGCGTTCATGTAGTCGCCTGAGCGGGCCCTATTCTCGCGAGTGCGGCGCGGTGCTGGTGTTTGAGCGAGAATATCCCGGTCAGCGACCGCCAGCGGCCCGAGGGCTTTCGACCCACGAGCGCGAGTGTGGTGCGGTCTGCATTCCTAGTTTCTTTCGACACCCTCTTCGACGAAACCATCGTAACATTCACACCCTGCGTTTAGAGTCAGTGAGTGAGCGCGACAGAGAGTCGTTCATCAGCAGAGAACGTCCAGCCGGCACACAGACCACTATTTGGCTACTCGTCAGCGGGAAGAACGGCGACGCTGTCGACGGCGAGCGCGCCACCGTCCGTCCCCAGGTCCTCACCGTCGAGGACATCGGTCGTCCCCGCTGCATCGACGGCGACCGTGGCCGAGTCGTCACCGAAGTTCAGGACGACAGTCACGGCGTCGTCGTCGGCCACCCTGCGATAGGCGACGACGCGGTCGGCGTCACCCTCGTGGACGTCACAGTCGAGTCGCTCCAGCGAAGCGCCGGCACCGAGCGCGGAGCGTTCGTGGCGGGCGGCGGCGAGTCGCTCGACGTGCTCGCGCAGGTCCTCGTCGGCGTGGTCCCAGGCGAGGTCGTCACGCTTGCCGCGCTGGCCGAACTCCTGGCCGGCGTAGACCAGCGGCGAACCGGGGAGGGTAAAGAGCGCGCCGAGGGCGGCCTTCGCCGCCGGTCGTCCGCACTCGACGATATATCTGGTTTCGTCGTGGTTCTCGGCGTAGAGCATGAACGCGGCGTACTCCGGAAAGCCTGCGACGCCGCGCTCGTCGATAGCGTCGAGAACGTCGGTAGCCGGTGCGTCGCCCCGGCCCACGCGCCGGAGTGCGGCGTAGGTCGTCGAGTCGAAGTGCTCGTCGAACAGACCGGCCTGGAAGTCCGCGATGTACGGAATGGTCTCGTCGAGCAAGAGAAACTCGGGGTCCCGCTCTTTCAGTTCGTCGTGGAGCTCCCGCCAGAAACCGTTGGGGACGGCCCAGGCCATGTCACAGCGGAACCCGTCGACCAGCGGCGCCCACTCGTCGACGGCGTCGAGCAGGTGTCGCCGGACGGGCAGATGCGTGAAATCGAAGTTGGCGATGTGTTCCCACTCGAAGTACGTCTCGGGTTCGGTCGCCGTGCGCCACTCGTACCAGTCGCGGTACTCGCTGTCCGGGTCCGACACTGCGGCCTGGAAGTAGGGGTGGGTCCGCGCCGAGTGATTACAGACGAGGTCGAACAGGACTTTGATATCGTGGTCGTGGGCCGCCTCGACGAACCGTTCGTAGTCCTCGCGCGTGCCCAGGTCCTCCGCGATGGCAAAGAAGTCGGTGACGTTGTAGCCGTGTGGCGCGTGGTCGTTCTGGAGCACCGGCGTCAGCCAGATGACGTCGACGCCCAGGCTCTCGATGTAGTCGAGTCTGTCGGCGATCTCGTCGAAGGCGCCGCCCTCGCCGTCGCCGAAGGTGCGGACGTAGATCTCGTAGATGACCGAATCTTCGGCCCACTCCGGTGGGTGGTAGGGATGTGTGACCTCGACAGTGGGTTCGTCGCCGCCCTGGGACTCGCTGCGCGAGATATCGATAGCGGCGGGGACGCTGTAGCCGTGCTCGCCGAGTGCGACGGCGTGAAAGCGGGCGCGCTCGGGGAACGATTCCAGCGGGACGACGAGCGCGAGTCCCTCCGTACCGACGTCGCGCCACGAGAGGTCGTCGCGGTCGTCGAGCAAGAACTCGACGTCGAGGTCGGCGCGCGTCTCGTCGCTTCTGGGGTTGGGTTCCGGGTCGGCGCGCACGACGACGTTCCCATCCTCGACGGTGGCAGAGAGCGTCAGTCGCGGACGGCCGGCACCCGCTCCCGGGGCGTCGCCCACACCGAAGCCGGCGCTGACCTGACTGTCCGTGTCGGACTCGCCGGCGCGGTGGGTGGTCGCGAATCCGGATCCGCTCCAGCCCCCCGAGACGCCCGGTTGGCGTGTGGTCGACTCGGGCGCGCGGTCCTCGTCGAAGGCGCGTACCGTGAGGTCGTGCTCGCCGTCCGGAGCCGAGAGGCGTACGACGTAGGTGCCCGGCGCGTCCGGGACGAACGCTTCGACCGGGTCGTCGCCGACCGTCGCGGTCGAGGCGACGGGGGCCTGGACGACCCGCCACTCGTAGGTGGCCGCGGGGTCCGGATCGCGGGGCGCGAGTTCCACCGCGTCGCCGGTCGCGACGAATCTGGGTGGGCCCGGGTGGTGCATACAGGCCCGTCGCCTGTCGCCCTCTTTGCCCTTGTGGTGTCGACAGGATTCAGTCATCGATAGCCTGTGTAACGAGCTGATCGAGTTCTGTTTCGAACTGATAGAGCGTACAGAACGAGTCGAGTAAGTCGCTAATCGGTTGCTCTGTCTCGGTCAAATAGATTTCCTTCGACAAAAAGTGCCATTTCGAGTTCGCGTGGGGTCGGCTGAAACCGGAAGATCGGTATCGTTCGTCCCGGACGAGAGCCTCAAATCCCTCACGAAGTTCTTGTTTCAGTGACTGTCCGCCGCGAATATCCAGGTTGACGGCGACACTCGGTATATGCTGGTTGTCTCCGGGCCCGATGTGGGGTTTCAGGTGAAAATTAAACTCGAAGAGGACTGTCGGTTTATTACGTCCTGCTTGCCACAGTGGTTTGTCGATCTCGATGCGGTTGGGAGATCCGTGTTCGAAACACGGGAATCCACGGGCAGGTTTGTGCCGAACTCGAAGCTGCGTATTTCCACTGTCAGTAATCTCTCTGACGCCATGTTCGAGGTTCTCCGTAAGAGTGCCAGCAAGCTCCTCGTATGCGTTTTTTGCGCGTGAAGTATCGCGATAGAAGTGTTCCATACTGCCCGTTCCCTCTCCGACCTGCTTACGAATCTGTGCCACAAACTCCGCGAACTGAGCGATGCCACGGGTTGGATAAGCCCCTTGGTCTGTCCGGTGATAGTCCAAGACAGTATCCCACCTCTGTAGAAGGTGTTTCCAATTGATCGTTTCGAAATCGTCGGCAACTGGTTCTTCAGCGTCCGCCGGAGAAACATAGAGGAAATTCCTGCCACCGGGCGGGAACTGTGACGTGTCTCGCCCGCCGAGATACTGCGCGTCTACGTAGGATTTCGTCTGCTCGTGATGTTCCGTTGCCTCGACTTTGAGTTCGATACACAGAAACCACTGTTCAGGTTGTGAAAGGAGAAGGTCGATACGATCACCCTTCGAGGTCGTTTTCTCGATCTCGACTCGCACGGAATCATACGGGCCATCTAGCCCCTGTATCGCCGTGTTTCGTTCGACAGAATGGAGGAACGAAACTAGGATCTGGTCGCCGTAGCCGTGTTTTCGAGCCGGTGTGAGAAAATACGCGAGCAATCGTTGCCAGGCATCTTCCCTCGTGGATCGTCCGATAACATCAAGGATAGTGTCGCCTGGTTCCTCACTGTCGCGAAGTTCCTTTTGAAATGCCTGAACGGACTGAATAATGTCCTCTTCAGTAGACTGCATAGTGCGATCACTATTTTCGAGTGGAAAAAGCTACCTCTCGGTTGTCACCATCACACTCCATGCACTGCGCTTCATGCCTAACGAGTCGCTCTCAAGCCGGACAGGAACCCGCTATGAAGCGAACGCTTATGCCGCTGGTCGCCGGTGGACTGGTATGGTTGCGGCTACAGCGGACGACCAGCTATCGGTCGAGATCGAGGTCGAGGACGGCCGGACGCTCGTCTCAGTCTCGGGCGAGCGGAAGGCAGCGGTCGTCGTCGAATCCGAGTCGGGCGAGCGCATCTATCTCCCGCCAGAAGAGCCCGGCGAGGACGACAGTTCGTATCGTCCGGCCGGCCAGTCCTCCTACGGGTCGGGCGACGAGAGCGACCCCTACGCCGGGATCCGCGAGGAGGGCCCCTACGACTCCGGCCGGCGCGTCACGCCCTCGATAGGGATGAATCCCACCGCCAACGGCTTCCGTATCTTCCACCCCGAACCCGTCACCGACGTGCGGCTGTTGCGATAGCGGACCACCGACCCTCTCCGACGGGGCGAGACCCTCCCTCACTCCCCGAGAATATCCTGATAGAACGCGACGTGTTCGTCGGCGACCGTCTCCCAGGTCCGTTCCTCGTAGTCGGGCACCGGTCCGGCCGCGAGCGCGTCGTCGATGCCGTCGGCGATCGAACCCGATTCCGGTTCGACCTCGAAGATACAACCCTCGGGTAGCACCTCCGCAGCGCCGGACTCGCAGGCGACGACGGGTGTCCCGACCGACAGCGACTCGACGATGGTGATACCGAACGGTTCCGAGAGCGACGGCGAGACGAACACGTCCGCGCTGGCGTAGTAATCGCCCAGTTCCGGTTCCGGGACGTAGCCGACGAACTCCACCTGGTCCTCGATATCGAGGAGTTCCACGAACGATTCGAGGCGCTTGGTGAGGTGGCCGGTGCCGCCGACGACGAGCGTCACGTCGTCCCGCCGGAGTTTCTCCATCGCGTAGATCAGGTGGTCGATCCCCTTCTGGTGGGTGTGACGACCGATGAAAAACAGCATCTCCCCGTCGATGTCGAGTTCGGCCTTGAGGTCGCGTCCCGTCGGCTCGACCGACGAGAAACCGTTGTAGATAACCGACGAGTCGGCGCCGTACTCGTTTTGTACTGTGCGCCGGACGAGTTCGCTCACCGAGACCAGGTGGTCGGCGCGGTCGGCGATACGCTGTTCGGTCTCGACCTCCTGGTCTGGCGGGTTGCGGTTGCGGTCCGAGGACAGGGAATGAAAGGTCGTCACCCACTCGACGTCGTGAGTGCCCTGGGCGCGCGAGCCCGGCCCGTAGCCGAACCAGTCGTGGGTGTGGACGACGTCGGCGTCGGCGGCGTACTCGACGAACTCGCTCGTGAGGCGGTTGATACGGTCGCGGACGCCCCCCTCCCCCGTGGGGACGCCGTGGATGTTCGGCCGGTCGTCGGGCGCGTACTCGGCGGGCAAGACGAGTTCTATCTCGACGTCCGACCGAGCCTCGAACTGGTCGAACATCTCCCCCACCGCCGTGTCGAGTCCGCCCGTCACGTTGGGCGGGAATCCCCACCCCAGCATCAACACCTTCGGTACCATGATACCGACGGCTTCGAAGGGGACCCACTTGACCGGTTCGCTGACTGTCGGCCAGGCGAAAGGAGAAGACGAGAGAGCCACAGACCGCTCACGAGGGCCGAGCAGGACCTGGGAAAGGCGCGTTCAGGCGTGTTCGACCGGCGACGTCCCACAATCGACACAAACGAACTGTTCGTCGGTCGTCTTCACGACCGGCGCGTTGCAACTGACGCATTTTACCCTGGCGTTCCTGACGTTTCGTGGGTAGCGTGACATGTGCGATAGTATACGGCAAAGTCGTATAAATATTCACTGATGGACGGAGAATACTGAAATGATCGTGAGGTTCAGTGCCAAACAATTGGCCATGTTTGCGACAGTAGATACGAGAGGCGGTGGCAAACCCCGGGGAGACCCCAACGCTTGTGAGGTGACGGACCGCACGGCCGAGTATGACCTTCGACAGGCAAAGCGGCGTCTTCTTGCATCTCACCTCGCTCCCGGGCCGTCACGGCGTCGGCGACCTCGGCGACGGCGCGCGGACGTTTCTCGACTTTCTCGAGCGGGCCGACCAGTCGCTGTGGCAGTTCTGTCCGGTCGGGCCGACCTCGGGTGCGTACGGCTACTCCCCCTACGGCTCTGACTCGGCGTTCGCAGGCAATCCCCTCCTGATCGACCTCGACGACCTGGCCGAACGTGGTTACCTCAACGACGACGCCGTCGAGTCGCCGGACTGGGCCGACCCCCATCGCGCCGACTTCGAGCGAGTCGCCGAGTTCAAGCGCCAGCGACTCCGGACCGCCTTCGAGGGATTCGAGGAGACCGCCGACGAGACGGCCAGGGAGTCGTTCGCGGCCTTCCGCGAGCGTGAGCGCGACTGGCTGGCCGACTACGCGCTGTTCGTGGCGCTCAAAGACGCCCACGGCGGGGCGGCCTGGACCGACTGGCCGACCGATCTCGCAGACCGCGACCCCGACGCACTGGCCGCTGCACGCGAGGAGCACGCCCACGAAATCGACTACCGGGCGTTCGTCCAGTGGGTCTTCGACGAGCAGTGGGCTGCCTTGCGAGAGGCCGCCACTGAGCGCGGCGTCGACCTGGTCGGTGACCTCCCGATCTACGTCGCCGGCGATTCCGCGGACGTGTGGGCCAATCCCGAGGTGTTCGACCTGACCGAGAGGGGCGAACCGGCGACCGTCGCGGGCGTGCCGCCCAACGCCGGCGACGGCGGCCAGCGCTGGGGCAACCCCGTCTACGACTGGGCGACGCTCCGGGAGACGGGCTACGAGTGGTGGCTCCGCCGGGTCGAACACCTCCTCTCGCGGGTCGACATCGCGCGCATCGACCACTTCAAAGCCTTCGATGAGTTCTGGGCGATCCCCGCCGACACCGACGACCCGGCCGCCGGCGAGTGGCGCGACGGACCGGGCGCGGATTTCTTCGAGACCGTCCGCGACCGCGTCGGCGAACTTCCGTTCCTCGTCGAGGATCTGGGCTTTCTCGACGAGAGCATGGTCGCGTTGCGGGACCGCTTCGAGTTCCCCGGGATGTACGTCTCCCAGTACGCCGACTGGTGTGCGGAGTGGGACCGCTACAAGCCGACGAACTATCCGGAAAACGGCGTCGCCTACACCTCCACCCACGACACGAACACCGCCGTCGGCTACTACGAGCACATGGACGACGAACAGCGCGACTGTCTGCACTACGCGCTGGCGACCGACGGCGACGGCATCGCCTGGGACCTGATCGAGGCGGTGTGGTACTCCGACGCGACACTCGCCGTCACGACGGTTCAGGACCTGCTGGAACTCGGCAGCGACGCGCGCTTCAACACGCCCGGGACGGCCGAGGGCAACTGGCGCTGGCGTGTCGAGGCAGACGCACTCGACGACGACACGGCGGATAGGCTGGCGGACCTGACCGACATCGCGTTGCGCTGAATAGGCCGGTCAGTCGCCCTTGTCGGCGCCGTTCCCGCTGCCCGACTCGGAGACGATGGTGACCTCGCCGTCGCCGACTTCGATGTCGATGAGCGTCTCGACGGGGTAGTCGATCCCCGCGAGGGCGTCCTCGCCGCCGACCTTCCGGATGGCGACGACGATGTCGACGATATCGGCACCGATGTCGTCGAGCGCCTGGACGATGGCACGCATCGTCCCGCCAGTCGAGAGCAGGTCGTCGAGCAGGAGGACGCGGTCGCCTTCGTCGACGTCGTTGATGTACATCTCGCCCTCGGAGTAGCCCGTCGACTTCGAGAGTGAGACTTCGCCCTCCAGTCCGTAGGAACGCTTGCGGATGACGACGAGCGGGATATCGGTCATCAGCGAGACTGCCGTCGAGAGGTGAATTCCCATCGCCTCGGGGGTGACGATCTTGTCGACGTTCTCGAGTTCAGCGCGCCTGATGATACGGACGACGACCTCGCGGAGCAGTTCGGGGTCGAGCGTCGGGACGCAGTTGCTGAGCGGGTGGACGAGATAGGAGTAGCCGTCCTTGTCGATGATCGGGGCCTCCTCGACGGAGCGTCGGAGACGGTGCATGTGCCGGGATACACAGAGAGCGCCAAAGAGGTGTCGAAGGTCGGTCGAGATCGACGACTCGGTCGTGCCGAGACGAACAGCGACAGAATTCTATCGTCACTCGCGTTCGTCGTCGAGAATTTCAGTCACACTCTCGACGGGAGCGTAGTATCCCCGGCGGTCCCGCCAGGTTTCGAGCCACTCGTCGGCAGTTGTGGCATCGATCAAGTCGCGTTCGACACCGAGAACGAGCAATCCGATGGAACCTGTGACCGGGATATCACGGCTGTTGGCAACCCGACGAGCAGCGAGGTCGGCCGTCGCGATCGTTCCACCGTGTTCGAGTACGCCCAGTATCGACGCTGCTTCACCGGAATCGAGCCGATCACGGATATCTCCAGTTCCAGCTCCTTCGGAAACGTCACGAATGGGGAGGTCGTCGTCGAACGAGTCAACTGCAGTGACGAGGTCCTCGTAACCAGCAGTCCAACCGCGTTCGATCTCGTCACGAACGGTCGGTGCAACTACTGGTGATTCGATCAACGTCGCGAGAAACGAGATCCCATCTGTCGTGGCGAAGTTGCTGAGCACTGTCGCATCCAGAAAGACCGGTTGCGGGTACTCGTCGTCCATCTATTCGTCGAGATTCCGTGCGACGTCGATCTCGTCCGCAAGCTGGTCGTCCGTTCGAGGGCCGTACAGCGCCGCGAATCCGGCGTCTTCGAGCACCGCCTCGAATTCCCACCGGGTCATATCCGCCTCCTCGGCGGCCCTCCCGAGCGAGATTTCACCGAGAGCGTATCGACCGACCGCTGTTGCGAGTTCGTCGCTCGACGTCGAGGACGAGGCCATTGTACCTAACTGTCGACTTCCGACCCGTATGAATCTGTCCCAGATTAGCTATCGGGGACGCTGCCCTCGACCTGCTCGACGAAACTACCCATGTTCTGGAAGCGTTCGGACACGCTCGCGTCGGCGAACTGCGAGTCAGCCCAGATGTCCAGGTCGCCGTTCTCGATGTCACCGCGCAGGCTCTCGACTTCGGACTGGACGTCGTCGGGCACCTCCGGACCCCAGTCGTCGAGGTCGACGAGGCCGGTCTCGAGGCCCTCGTAGGAGAAATCCGACTCCCAGTTGCCGTTCCTGACCGCTTCGAGCGTCGGCTGGTAGAACACTTCCCAGTGCCAGATCGGGGAGGTGAGGTAGTTGTCCTCGGCGAACTCCTGCATCGGTGCGTTGTAGCCGGTCGCCCAGATGTCCGCCTCGGCGGCCGCCTGCACCGCCGCAGTCGAGTCCTGATGCTGGGCCATCACGTCGACACCCTCGTCGATGAGGTTGTTCGCCGCCTCGCGCTCGGTCTGGGGGTCGAACCAGCTGTTCGTCCAGCGGACCTTCGTCGAGACGTCCGCGTTGACGCTGGCCGCACCCAGCGTGAAGGCGTTGATACCCCTGATGACCTCCGAGATGGGAAACGCTGCGACGTAGCCCAGCGAGTTTGCTTCCGTGACCATCCCGGCCGCGACGCCCGCCAGGTAGCGCGCCTGGTCGATCCGGCCGAAGTACCGCCCCATGTTCTCGCGAGTGCGGTAGCCCGAGCAGTGTTCGTAGACGACGTCGGAGTTGTTCTCGGCGACGTTGTACATCGGGTCCTGATACTCGAAGCTCGTCGCGAAGATGACGTCGTTCCCGGCGTTGGTCAGTTCCCGGATGGTGCGCTCTGCGTCAGCGGGCTGGACGGCCGAGACCGTGTCCGTCTCCAGCCAGTCGAGGTTCTCCGCGGCCGCCTGGCGACCCTGGTCGTGGGCCCACGACCAGCCCATGTCGCCCGGTTCCGTGATGTAGATCCAGGCCGCACTGACCGAATCCATCCCCGAGGACGTCTCGGTCGACTCCGACTCGGTGTCTGCGATCTCGCCGTCACTCCCGTCCGATCCGTCGCTGCCACCGTCACCGCCGTCCGATCCGTCGCCGCCACCGTCACCGCCGTCGCCGGAACAGCCCGCGAGACCGGCCAGACCCACCGTGCCCAGTCCGCCCAGCGTCTTGATCGTGGTACGCCGCGAAACGCGTCGCCGTAGCCCCTCGTCCGTCATGTACGTGCGGGGGGTTGGGGTCCCCCTACGTAACGCTACCGATATCTCCGTAGAATTTCCGCCGCCGCCCGCCCCGAAACCGGAATATTCTGCACGTTCGTATAAATTTGTGGGCAGAGGTTAAGGGGATTAAATCGAATATCGTACCAGAAGTGAACGTCGGGCGGCTGACGACGCCGGCCCAGACAGAAGACGTTATTACAGGCCCGCCGTTTGAACCGTGCAAGTTGCCACCCGCCGAATCCGACGTCTATCTGGAACTCTCGGGGGTCCGCAAGACGTTTCCGGGCGTCGTCGCGAACGACGACGTCGACCTGACGGTCCGACGGGGCGAGATACACGGCCTGCTCGGCGAGAACGGCGCCGGCAAGTCCACGCTGATGAACATCCTCTACGGGCTCTACGAACCCGACGCAGGGACGATCACGCTCGACGGCGAGCGACTCGACCCCGATTCCCCGGCCGACGCGATCGCCGGCGGCGTCGGAATGGTCCACCAGCACTTCATGCTGATCCCCCGACTGACCGTCGCCGAGAACGTCGTGCTGGGCGACCGGAGACAGGCGTCGACGGTCCGAAACGACGACGGGGCGCTGGGCACACTGGCGAACGTCCCCGTTCTGAACGGGATTCTGGACGCGCTCACGCTGGACATGGGCCCGCCGACCGAACGCATCGGCGAGTTGACCGACGAGTACGGCCTCGACGTCGAACCCGAAGCGCCCGTCTGGGACCTCGACGTCGGCGAGCGCCAGCGCGTCGAGATACTCAAGGCACTCTTTCGCGACGTCGAGTTGCTCGTCCTCGACGAACCGACGGCGGTGCTCGCGCCCGACGACGCCGAACGCCTGTTCGAGACGCTGGAACGACTCGCCGACCAGGGGATCACGGTCATCTTCATCACGCACAAACTCGACGAGGTGACCAGAGTCACCGACCGCGTGTCGGTCCTGCGCGACGGGAAACGCGTCGAGACGGTCGACACCGACGACGTGACCGAGAACGACCTCGCGCGGATGATGGTCGGCCGTGACGTCCTCTTCGACGTCGACCGCCCCGCCGCCGAGGTGGGCGATACCGTCCTCGCGGCCGAGGGCCTCGAAACCGAAGACGAGCGCGGCTTCGAGGTGCTCTCGGACCTGGATATCTCCGTGCGCTCGGGCGAGGTCGTCGGGATCGCGGGCGTCAGCGGCAACGGCCAGGTCGACCTCGCGGAGTCGCTCGTCGGCGTTCGCGACCCCGTCGGCGGGTCGGTCACCGTCGACGGCCGCGACCTGACCGGACGGGACCCCCGTACGTTCCTCGACGCGGGCGTCTCGTACGTCCCGGAGGACCGACTCGCCGACGCGACTGCGCCCGAACTGTCCGTCCTGCACAACCTGATGCTCAAGAGCTATCGCGAGGACAGCCATCTGGGTCGGCTCGACTACGATGCGGCCGCCGAGCGCGCGGAACGCCTCGTCTCCGAGTTCGACGTCCGCGGCGTCCGGGACGTCCGCACGACGCCCGCCGGCGACCTCTCGGGGGGCAACCTCCAGAAACTCGTCCTCGCGCGGGAGCTGAGCCGCGACCCGACGGTGCTCGTCGCCCACCAGCCCACGAGGGGAGTCGACGTGGGCGCCGTCGAGTTCCTCAGAGAGGCCATCCTCGACCAGCGCGCCGAGGGGACCGGCGTCGTGCTCATCTCCGAGAATCTGGACGAGGTGTTCGCGCTGAGCGACCGGATACTGGTCCTCTCGGACGGGGAGATCGTCGCCGAGACCACCCCGGAGGAGGCCGACCGCGAGACCGTCGGGCTCTGGATGGGGGGCTCGGTCGAGGACCCGGCACTCGCGGACGCTAGGGAGGCGGAACTCGCAGACGGGACCGACGATTCAGCACCCACTGCGGAGGGCCGGACCGATGACTGAGCTGGCGGGCGACGGCCGACCGGCCGATCCCCTGGACGGTGAGTGGCAATGGTAGGCGGCTACGAACTCGACGTCTCCGCCCGCGAGGAAGTGCCAGCCTGGCTAGCGTACGGCACGCCGGTCTTTACGGTGGTCGCGGCGCTGGCCGTCAGCGGCCTCGCACTCCGGGCGCTGGGGGTGAACCCGGTCGCGGCTTACGGGGCGATGTTCGTGGACACGCTCACGACGCCCTTCGGTATCACCGAGGTGCTCCTGCGGGCGGTGCCGCTCGTCCTCACGGGGCTCGCCGTCTATCTCCCGCTCCGGGCCGGGCTCTGGAATATCGGTGCCGAGGGACAGCTCTATCTCGGTGCGATCGCCGGCACCTGGATCGGGCTCAACCTCGGCGGACCGGGCTTCGTGGTGGTCCCTGTGATGCTCGTCGGCGCGGGCGTCGCGGGCGGACTCTGGGGACTGGTCCCGGGTCTCCTGCGCGCCCGCCGGGGCGTCAACGAGATCATCGTCTCGCTCATGCTGACGTTCGTCGGTATCGAACTCGCGGGCTATCTGGTCCGCGGGCCGATGAAGGGCGGCCAGGGGAACTTCCCCGTGAGCGAACAGCTCCCCGACGCCGCACAGTTGCCCGCGCTCGGGAACCTCTTGCCCGACTACGGTCGCATCCACGTCGGCGTCCTCGTCGCGATCCTGGCGACCGTCGCCATCCGCTATCTCATCAGGCAAACAGAGACGGGCTACGAGGTGACGGTCACCGGGTCGAACGCCGACGCGGCCGAGGGAGCGGGTATCGACGTCGAGTGGGTCTACGTGTTCGTCCTCGTCGCCGGCGGGGTACTGGCAGGGGTCGCGGGCGCCATCGAGATCGCCGGCATCCAGGGGCGGTTGCGTCCGGAGTTCTCGCCTGGCTACGGCTTTACCGCGATCCCGATCGCCCTGCTGGGTCGGCGGGGCGCGCTGCGGGTCTTTCTCGCCGGCTTGCTGTTCGCGATACTCGTCGTCGGCGGGTCGAGCATGGAACTGGCCTTCGACGTGCCCGCGGCCATCGTCGAGGTGATCCAGGCGCTGGTGATCCTCTTTTTGATCACGGCGGAGTTCTTCAAACGGTATCGTATCGGGATCGAGCGCAAGAACCGCGAGGAACCGGCCGGCCCGACGGCCACGGGGGAGGCCTGACATGACCGGCGTCTTCGCGGGGAAAACTGACGTGACCGGCGTCTTCCTGGGGGTGGCCTGAATGGTCGGCTTCCTCGCCGGACTGCTGGACGCGACGATTCGGGCGGGTACACCTCTGCTCCTGGCGGCCATGGGTGAGATCATCAGCGAGCGCGGGGGCGTCCTGAACCTCGGCGTCGAGGGGATGATGCTCGTCGGCGCGCTCTGTGGCTTCGCAACGACGGTCGTGACGGGGTCGCCCTGGCTCGGGTTCGCGGTCGGGACGCTGGCGGGAGCGGCCTTCGCCACGGTCCACGCAGTGCTCTGTATCAGCCTGAAAGCCGACCAGGTGATCAGCGGCGTGATGCTCACGCTCCTGGGGACCGGGCTGACGACGTACTTCGGACAGGCGTGGATCAGCGAGGACATCGACGGGTTCGACACCGTCACCGTCCCCATCGTCGGCGAGTACCTCGTCGACCTGCCACTCGTCGGCCCCGCGCTCTTCCAGAACACGCCCACGGACTACCTGGCGATCATGCTCGTGCCCGTCGTCGGCTACTTCCTCTTCCGGACGAACCTCGGGCTAGAAGTCACGGCCGTCGGCGACGACCCCGAGGCCGCGGACACGATGGGCGTACCCGTCTTTACGGTGCGCTACCTGTGTGTCATCCTGGGCGGCGCGTTCGCGGGCGCGGCCGGCGCCCACCTCTCGTTGGCGTTCTCGAAGCTCTGGACGACGGGGATGGTCGCCGGCCGCGGGTGGATCGCGATCGCGCTGGTCATCTTCGCCCAGTGGCGGCCGTGGCGGGCGCTGGTCGGTGCCTACCTCTTCGGCGGCATCGAGGCGCTCATCCTCCGCTCGCAGGGGCTGGACCTCGCACTCGGCGCGGACGCCCCGCTGGCGAGCGTGATCAACCCGACCGTCGAACTCCTGACGAACCCGCAGGTGATGGCGATGTACCCCTACCTCGCGACGGTCGTCGTGCTGGTGGCGACGACACGCAACTCACTGAAACAGCGCGTCGGCGCGCCGTCGGCGTTGCTCGACAACTACAGTCGGGAACTGGAGTAGGCAGATAGCGGAGCGGCCGGCGGCAGTTCGGCGATTCGATTATCCGACTATTCGCCCGCGTCGGGCTGGCGGAACACTCGCCTGACGTCACGCTTGCCACGTTCGGTGGCGACTTTGACCAGTCCGCGGTCGGTGAAGACCCGACCCCAGTCGCGGTAGTACAGCGGGAATTCGCCGTCGACGTAGTTGACGTCGGCGTCGTCGTCCACCTCGGCACCCTCGGTGCCCTCCTCGTTTTCGACGGTGACGAGCGTGTCGGCGGTGACGCGGGCGACGTCGTCGAAGACCCACGCGCTCTCGGGGTGGACGTGCTGGAGCGTCTCGACGCTGAACACCGCGTCGAACGCGCCGTCGTCGAGTTCGGGAAGAACCGCCTCCATGGTGTCGTGATAGAACTCGCCCTGTTCGTGGAGGGTGGGGAACGCATCGGCCATCACGTCGAAGGCGTCGGCGTTGACCTCGATCCCGTGGAGGTCCGAGAACCCGCCGTCTGTGAGGTGTGCGAGGTGTCGCCCGGAGCTACAGCCCAGTTCGAGGACGCTCGCGTCCCGGCCGACGCGCTCGAGGAGGGTCGTACGAACCGCCTCGCTGGTCGCGTTCGGCCCGAGGTGGGCGTAGAATTCCGGGGAGTACGTCCCCGTGCGGTCGGCCCACTCGCGACGGACTGTGTCAGGATCCACACACCTGCTTCTCCGGGAGCGCGTATACGACTGTCGACCGCGTCGCGTGGACGTGAGCAGAGCCCGCATCGCCTGGGAGTGAACCGGGCCCGCGTCCGTGGGTGTAGGCGGTACCCCTGTCATAGAGCCATTCAAGTCGCTGTCGTCCCGAGTCCTGATGGATGTCGTTCAAAATACTGCCGGAGGGGAAGCGAGCGGACGGCGAGCGGCTGTACAGCCTCTGGTCGACGTGGGCCGACGGGTTCGTCCTCGAAGACGCCACCCACGAGGAGTTGCGCGAGTGGGCAACAGAGGCACCCGAAGGGGCGGACGTACCGAACGTCGACGAACTGGTCGCTGGGGCCGAACGACGGACGAGTCGTGCCGGATCACATCGCTACGAGGACGCCTCGGAGTTTCTCGCCGACGAGTGACGGCTGGAACTGTATCTGTCGACCGTCGAACGGCGTGTCCGCTGGGGAGTCCCTTTCGAGAGTCGCTACGTATCGCTCAGCGACGGATCACAGGGTGTCGACGAGTGGGTGCGGTCGTCGCCCGGCGCCGCCGGGTCGGGAAAATCAGTCGATGTGGCCTTCTTCGCGCAGCTGGTCGGCGTCCTGGCTGGTGTAGCGCCACTCGATGTTGGCCTTCTCGTCCTGCCAGTCCCACGGTTCGACGAGGACGACGTCGCCCTCTTCGATCCAGGTGCGGTATTTCATGCGGCCCGGGATCCGGCCCATCCGGTCCTTGCCGTCTTCACACTGTACTCGAACGTGGTTGCCGCCGTCGTGTTGGGTGACGACGGCAAACAGTTCGTCCTCGTTGGGCATCCGGAGGTTCCGGCGCCCCGATGAATCGCTCACACCTAAATTAGGTCCCCAGTACGGATAAATCAACTGCAGGCCACGGTACCGCGGCACACGGACCCCGACGAGTGCCAATCCTCGTGGCACACGGATCCCGACGAGCGTCAGTCTTCGCGCACCGCGTCCCACGACCGGCTCTCGTACTCCCAGATGAGGTCGACGTAGCGCTTGAGGCCGGCGACGAACGCGCCGTTTTCCGTGATCGCGGCCTGGCGCATGTGGTTGGGCACCTCCTCTTCCTCGACGACGAGGATGGCGGTGCCGCTCTCGTAGTCCATACTCGGGTCCGCAACGTTACCCCGGAAGGGGAGTTTCTCGGTCGAGAACCGGACCTCGACGGAGGGGTACTCGGTCCTGATGCGCTCGACGATCTCGCGCTGGATCGCGGGCTCGTCCCGCGGTTCGGTCGAGAGGTGGCTCGGGTCGAGCACGAGCACCGAGACGTCGACGCCGCGGTCGATGGCATCCGCGAGGGCGGATTCGACCGAGTCGAAGTACTCGAAACTCTTGGTGACGACCCAGACCTGCTCGTCGGCCTCGCGGTAGATCCGGCGTGTCTCGCGCTCGCTCGGTTCCCCCACGTCGACGACGTGGAACAACTCTTCTGCGGGGCGGATGTCCCCGCTCGCCTCCTCGAATCTGGGCTCGAACGTCGCGAGGAAATCTCCACGGAACTCCTCGATGGCGTCGGCAAAGGCCTGGTAGTCCTGTCGGTGGTTCTCGACGGCGCGGTCGAGGATCTCGTCGGGGGCCTTGGGCTGGTACTCCTTCGGTCGTCCCGGGATGACCTTGATGAATCCCCGGTCCGAGAGCGATTCGAGGACGCCGTAGATGCGGGCTTTCGGGATGCCCGTCGCCTCCGCGAGGTTCGGCGCGGTCGTGCGACCGAGCGTCAGGAGTTCCTCCAGTGCCGTCGCCTCGTACTCCGTCAGTCCCAGCCGGTCGAACCACGCCGACGCGTCGCCGCTCATGTGGCTCCGTTCTCCGGGCCCGACCAAAAGCCCCCCGAAAAGTATTTATTGCATCGTCCAGTTACTCACGAACTGAGTAACTATGGCACGAGCAGACGACGTAGACGACGACCACCTGGCGGACGTCGAGGACGGCTGTGGCTGTGCGGAAGTGTGGGAGCACCTCTCCGAGCAGCGGGCCGACGACTAGGTTGTGTTGGGTTCGGTTCGAGGGCCCAGGGAGAGGCTGCCCAGTGAGTTTCGGGTTCTGGAGCGATGAACCCTGTTAGAACGGAATTCTGCTCTTTCGACGGTTTCGAGACGGTTCTATCTGTTTCTCACAGTGAGCGCTGAAAGCCCTCGGCACGCTCGCCATGAGTCATCTCTACAGCTACTCACAGTGAGCGCTGAAAGCCCTCGGCACGCTCGCGGTCGCTGAGCGGGATATTCTCGCTCGACCAACCGCACCGCACAGCACTCGCTCGAATAGAGCCCGCTCAGGCGACTGCATAAACGCGAGCGCGCCTCGCCCTTTCAGTCCACCAGGACAGCACCGTGACCACACCGCACGGCACCGCGACAGCCTCACACCTCCCCAGCCTCTTGCGCTCCTCGCGCCTCGGCGCTCCGGTGCTCATCCCTCGCACGGTTTCCGACTCGCGCATGAACGCGCGAGACAGCGCGCGCCACGGTTGTTGTGCCACAGGGTACGAGAGGAGTGATCGGATCGAGGAGTCTCAGGACTGTGACCATCGCAGCACCGAGTGCGTCCCGGGGTCGACAGGGGGACGGGACCGGGTTGTCGACCGGCGGACCACGAAACTTTTCCCGGGGAGGGGCATATTGCGACCGATGGTCGACCACGAGCAGGTCTGCGTGCTTATCCCGACCTACGACGAGGCCGAGACCATCGGCGACGTCGTGAGTTCCTTTCGCGAGGAGGGGTTCGAGAACGTCCTCGTGGTCGACGGCGATTCGAACGACGGCACCCAGGAAATAGCCCGTGACGCCGGTGCGCGGGTCGTCCAGCAGTCCGGCCAGGGCCAGGGCAACATGAAAGGCCAGGCCGTCAGAGAGGGACTGCAGATATCGGACGCGCCGGTCGTGTTGATGCTCGACGGCGACTGGACCTACCGCGCGGAAGACGCCGAGTCGATGCTCGAACCCATCTTTTCGGGGCGGGCCGACCACGTCATCGGGAACCGCTTTGCGGACATGGAACCGGGCGCAATCACCCGACTCAACACGGTCGGCAACCGGATCATCAACCGCGGCTTCCGGCTGATCCACGGCCACGACTACGTCGACATCCTGAGTGGCTACCGCGCGCTGACACGCGACGCTATCGAACGAGTGTCTCTCACCGAGGACGGCTTCGGCATCGAGACGGAACTCGCAGTCGAGTGTGTCAAACACAACGTCCGCACCGAGGTCGTCCCGATCCGCTATCGCAACCGACCCGACGACTCCGAGACCAACCTCCACCCGTTGAAAGACGGCGCGATCATCATCCTCACCCTCTACCGGATGGCCAAGACGAACAACCCGCTCTTTTATTTCGGGAGTGTCGGCATCGCGAGCACGCTCGTCGGCGCCGGGCTGGGTGCCTACGTCGCCTACGAGTGGATCGTCCGCAGTATCTCACACGAGGTCATAGCCGTGGTGGGAAGCTTCGCGATCCTCTTCGGCGTCCAGTTGCTCATGTTCGGCGTCCTCTCGGACATGATGGTGACCGTCAACCGCGAACAGACCCGCCGGCTGGAGGAACTGGCCGAACGACTCAGTGAGGGCGGTCCACCCTCCCGTTCTTCCTTCGACGGCGGCGACGGAAGCAGCCCCACCGACGGCGACGAGACAGGTGGTGTCACCGGAGATGGTGACACCGGCGGTTCGGACCAACCGGCGTCCAGGACGGTCGGGTCGACGGGAGATTCTGGCGTCGTCGAAGCGGCCGACCCGACGGACGAAGATTGACGGTCCGCTCGACGGACGAGGACTGCCGGCCCATTCGACGGTACGGGACGGACGTATAGCTCGCGCGAGCGAGGGAGATGAACTGGGAGGGGACCAGGGGTAGTGTCGGTCGGGAGCTCAGAAGGGAACGAGCGCGCGCAGTTGCGAGAGGATGCTGTTCGAGGCCGCCTGGCGTTTTCGCTCGAAGACGGGATGGAGCGCGTTGAGCAGGTCCTGCTGTGAGTCGAAGCGCTCGCGATCCACCTCTGAGAGGGCTTCGTGGAGGGTGGTCGTGTGGCCGGTCGCGTCGAACGGGACTTCGGTGTGGCCGTACTCGTCGTCGAGGTCCGCGGCGCTGACCGGGTACGTAACCTCCGCGTCCTCCAGTCGTGCGTCGAGCGCCGCGATGCCGAACTCGACGACGTCCGGTTCGTCGTCGACGTCGTTGCTCGGGGGCCGTACTCCCATCGACCGGACCAAGGAGACGAACCCCCGAAAAGCCTGCGGGCTGGGATGGGCCCGCGACAGTCGCCCGAGAGCGGAACCGCCACTCCAATGTGACCGGGCGACAGCGGCCCGGTCGCGGGGTCGACCGGCCGTCAACGATAACTGTCCCCGCACCAAGTGAGCGGATATGCAGGCTGCGTGGGTGTCGGCGCTGCCGCTCGGTCTCCTCCAGAAAGCCCTCCTCGTGCTGGCGGTGGTGGCGTCACTCGCTGTCGCTCGATCACTGTCCGGCGGGAAACGATGGGGCGACGTCCTCCGGCGCCGCCTCGTCCTCGGCGTGCCCTGGGGAAGTCTCCTGACGATCCTCGGCGTGTTGCTGGTCTACTGGGTCGTCCAGGGCGGCTGGGCCAACCCCAGAGACCCGGTCGTCATCCCCTTCCGATCGTGGTCGTACTTCTACCCGGTCGGGATGCTCGTGGCCGGCTTCGGTCACAGCGGCGTCGGTCACATCACGGGGAACCTGCTCGCGACGGCCGCGTTCGCCCCCATCGTCGAGTACGCCATCGGCCACTACCCCACCGAGCGCGGTTCCGAATCGTTCACCTCGCTCACGACGAACCCCTACGCACGAATATTGGCCGTCCCCGCGGGGAGCCTGGTCGCGGGACTGTTCACCGGCTTCTTCTCGCTGGGGCCGGTGATCGGTTTCTCGGGCGTCGTCTTCGCGTACTTCGGGTTCGCGATGGTGACGCGACCGCTGCTCGCGATCGTCGGACTCGTCGCCGGCGACGTCGTGGGGCTGGTCTACCGGGCGTTTCGCTACCCCTACATCACCCGCGAGTCCCAGCCCGGATTCTTCACGCCCTGGTGGGCCGACGTCGCCATCCAGGGCCACGCGATCGGTATCCTCCTCGGAGCAGTCCTCGGGGTCGCCTTCCTCCGGCGCCACCACGAGAACCCGAACCCGTTTCACCTCTGGCTCGCAGCGCTCCTCTTTGGCGTCTCGGAGAACCTCTGGGCCATCTATCGGCCGGTCGGCGCCAGCGAGTTCGGGCTCTTTCGCGGCGTCGGGACCGCGATACTCTTTTTCTTCGCGGCGTTTCTGGCCTCGGCCGTCGCCGCCTCCGACCGACCGCTGCTCCCCTCGATCTCACGATTCGACCTGCCGGGACGGCGCGAGACAGCGATGCAGACCGTCGTCGTCCTGCTGGTGGCACTGAGCTTCGCGGCCGTCCCCTTCGGCGTCGCGAGCGTTGCCGGCGACCTCCCCGAGGAGGCCGAGACGGTCGAGGTTCGGGATTACACCGTCACCTACGTCGAGAACGTCCCGAATCAGTACGTCCCCGGGTTCGAGGTGTCCTTCGACGCGTTCGGCCGGGAGATCGCCTTCGACACCCAGGAGGCCTCGAACGTGCGCTCTAGCGGCGTGGTCGTGTTCAGCGAACGCCGAGGGATCTGGATCGAGGCCGTCTCCAAGGGACGACTCACCTTCCTGGGGTCGGCCGAGGTGTGGGTCGGCGGGTTGGGCTGGCGCGACCGTGTGATCGCCTCCCGAGACGGCTGGTCGCTCCAGGGCAACGGGTCGTCCTACAAGGTGTATCTCCGCGAGGACGGCGAGCGACGGCGACTGGCCTACCGCACCCAGGCGGTGACCGCAGCCCCGACCATCGCCGGCCGGAACGTCTCTATCACGCCGACCGGCCGCGGGTTCGACGTGCTCGTCGACCGGGGCAATCAGACGCTCGGGCGCGCGCCGATCCCCGACGCGTCGAACGAGACGACCGTGGGTGGGTTGACGCTCAACCGCACCGGCCGGTCGCTCTTCGCGATACGCAACGATACACGCGTCCAGGTCGCACAGCGACAGGTGCCACAGGCCCGCCAGAACAATTGAGTTCGACCGTCGCTCGGCCGACCCTGACTACCACTCGATGCGGAACACTTCGACGGTGACCGCCCGGGAGTCCTCGTCGTGGAAGTCGAACTGTCGCGGGAGGTCGAGTTCGGCCTCGAAGGCGTGAGTCACCTCGCCGCCCGCGTCGGCGGCGAACGATTCGACGAACGACTCGCTGCCGGCGTTGTGCACCGAATACGAGACGTCCGCGATGTCTGCGGCGGTCGCCAGAAACCCCCGGTCGGCGTGTTCGTTACTCGACTGGGCACCGAACGGCGGGTTCATCAACACGGTCGTGGGGCCGTCGGGACAGATCGGCGCGGCGGTCGCGTCGCCGAGCACCCACTCGACGTCCGTCGCGGCGGCGACCCGACGCTCGTTCGCGCGGGCAGTTTCGAGCGGCCCGGGGTCGAGGTCGACGCCGACGACCGCCGCCGGACCACGGAGGACGGCACCGAGCGCGAGCATCCCCGTCCCCGTCCCGAGGTCGACCACGGTGCGGTCCTCGATATCGCCCTGCAGGTCGGCGGTGTGGACCAGGTGGGCCGCCAGATCCGGGGGCGTCCGGTACTGTTCGAGGTCGACGCGCGGGTCTTCGAACCCGGCGACGACTGCCAGCTGTTGTGCGAGTCGCGTCTTCGTGCTCATCGTCTCACCCCGTCGGGCAGTCTGGGTCGCGCCTCGAACAGTGTCACGCGATAACATTCTCACGACGTATCCATAAACGTTTGTGAATGCACAAGAGTAATTCCAGTGGAGACAGTGAGATCGCTCGTCCCGGTCAGGTCTCGGGGACGGCTCAAGCACGAGGGAGTTCGAGGACGAAAGAAGCGCCGCCGCGGTCGCTCTCCTCGACGTAGACGTCGCCGCCGTAGGAATCGACCATCGAGGAGACGAAGTAGAGACCGAATCCGGATCCGGCAGACCCCGCACGCTGTTCGCCCCGTTCGAAGACATCGTCGCGACGCGCTTCGGGCACGCCAGGGCCGTCGTCGCTGACCGCCAGGCGAGCGGACGGACCGGCCTCCTCGACGGTGACGTCCACACGGGTCGACTCGTCGGTGTGTTCGACGGCGTTGGTCAACAGGTTCCCGACGACATCAGAGAGGAGGTCGTTGGCGAGGACGTCGACGCTCTCGGGGAGGTCGACCTCGACATCGACGCGGTCGGACATCGCGTCGACGCGGGCGGCCTCCTCGGTGACGACGGGGGTTATGTCGACCGGTTTCCGGGACCCGTCGTCCTCGTCGGCGACGGTGTCGAGGATCGAACGCACCTTCTTTGAGAGCTCACTGATAGATTTGCTCCACTCGAAGATGTCGGTGGCGTACTCGACGTGGTCCGGGTCCGAGAGCTGTCGTTCGAGGAGTTGTGCTCGCCCCATGACGACGTTCAGCCCGTTTTGCATGTCGTGACGGAGGATGCTGTTGAAGAAATCGAGCTGTTCGTTGCGACGAGCGAGCGCTCGTTCGTGCTTGTGACGTTCGACGGCGTAGCGAAGCGACCGGGCGAGGCGGTCCCCGTCGAGGTCACCCTTCGGGAGAAAGTCCTGTGCACCGGACTGTATGGCTTCGACGGCGACGTCGGTATCGTCGAGACCGGTCAGGACGATCACCGGGACCGTGACGTCGAGCGCTTCCATCCGATGGAGTGTCTCGAGCCCCTCCGATTCCGGAAGCCCGAGATCGAGGAGAACGACGTCGTAGCTGGTCGAACCGAGCTGTTCCTCGGCGGCGGCCATGGACTCGACGTGGGTCAGCGCCGTCTCGCCCAGGAACGTCCGGACCGACGGGTTGTCGAGGTAGTGTTCGACGAGTCTCGCGTCCCCCGGATTGTCTTCGACCAGGAGGATGTTCGCATCACGCATGGCGTCACTCGGGTGGCATCTTGACGACAGACAACCAGAAGTCCTCCAGACTCCCGACGACGTCGAGGAACCCGTCGAAGTCGATGGGTTTCGTCACGTAGGCGTTTGCGTGGAGGTCGTAGGACTGGACGATGTCCTCTTCGGCCTCGGAACTGGTCATCACCACGACCGGGATACGCCGCAGGCCCTCCTCGGATTTGATCTCCTGGAGTACCTCGCGGCCGTCCTTTCGCGGCATGTTGAGGTCCAGCAACACCAGATCCGGACGTGGTCTGTCGACGTACTCGCCCTCCTGACGGAGATAGGCCATCGCCTCGACCCCGTCGGTGACTACGTGAAGGTTGTTTATCACTTTCCCCTGTTCGAGTGCCTTGCGAGTGAGTTTGGCGTCGCCGGGATTGTCCTCCGCCAGGAGGATCTCCACGGGTTGGCCCTGTCTATCGATATCAGTCATTCGTGTCCTCCGTCGGTTTCCGTCCGCGCTTGCGTCGCAGTCGTCGGTGTCTCGGCGTCCATGCCGTCGGTAGCCGGGAGCGTGACGTGAAACGTCGCGCCCTCGCCGGGTTCGGACTCGACCCAGATGTCGCCGTCGTGGCGGTGGGCGATGCGCTTGCACATCGCCAGGCCGATACCCGTTCCGCCCTCGTTGCTCTTGAATATCTCGAAGATGCGCTCCTGTTGGGACTCCTCGATCCCGGGACCGTCGTCGTCGACGGTGAGATGGACGCGGTCGTCCTCGCGTGTCGCATCGACCTCGACGCTCGCGCCGGGTCCGCCGTAATCGACGGCGTTTTTCACGAGGTTCTGGAGTAACTGTGCGACCTGGCTCCGGTCGGCGTGGATCGGCGGCAGGTCGCCACCGGTGACCGTCGCCTCGGTTTCCTCGATCAGCATCCCGAGGCTCCGGACCGTCTCCTCGAAGACCGCCCCGAGGTCGACGTCGTCGAACTCCTCGCCGCGGGTCTGGACCCGAGAGTACTGCAAGAGTGCGTCGATCATCTCCTGCATCCGCTGTGCGCCGTCGACGGCGTAGTGCATGTACTCCTCGCCTTCCTCGTCGAAGGCGTCACCGTACTCGGCTTCCAGCAACGAGACGTAACTGGAGACCATCCGCAGCGGCTCCTGGAGGTCGTGGGAGGCGACGTAGGCGAACTGCTGGAGGCTCTCGTTCGAGCGTTCGAGTTCCGTCCGACTCTCCTCGAGTTCCCGCTCGTTTTCCAGCCTGTCCAGTGTCGACCGCAGGAGGCCCGCCAGCGTCCCGACGAGATGTCTATCTCGCTCGCCGAACGCGTCGAGTTCGCGGGCGCCGACAGTGAGCATACCGTGGCCCTGGACGGGTGCGAAGACCATCGATTCGAGTGGCGACTCGTTGGCGGTGTCGGCCGGGCTGAAGTCGTTGTCGACGACGGTCTCGCCACTCTCGAAGACCTGCCAGACCGGGTCGCCCTTCCGGTGGACGAGCGGGTCGTCCTCCTGCCCCTGGAACACTTCCGCAGCGTCCGAGACCGCGGTAGCCACGAGTCGGTCCGTCTCGGCGTCACAGTCCCAGTAGACGGAGACTGGGTGCCCGAGGACCCGGTCGACGATAGCGAGTGACTCCTCGATCGCGGACTGCTCGGCCTCACTGTCCGAGAGCGCGATGGCAGACTCGCTCAGCGCCGCGAACTGTTCCTCGGCGGTCTTCTGTGCGGTGACGTCGAAGGCGACACCGATGACCTGCGAGAGGTCACCGTCCTCGTCGAACACCGGAACGAACGAGTTCTCGAGCCAGCGCCCCGCGAACGAGACGGTCTCACTGACGACTTCGCCGGCGAATGCCCTGTCGAGCGCGTCGTGCACATTGGCGGCGTCCGCGTACATTTCGTAGATATTGAGGCCGACGACCTCTCCGGGTTCGATCCCCATAGCTTCCAGGCCACGTCCCCGGGATTCGACGATGGTCCCGTCGGGGTCCATCGCGTAGAACGCCAGCGGCGCGTTGTTCAGCAGCATCTCCAGTTTCGCCGTGCGTCGTTCGAGCGTTCGTTCGCGTTCGACGCGGTCGAGCGCGTCGGTCGCGGTCTTCCCCAGTATCTCGACGAGATACCGGTCGAAGTCGTCGAACTCCCCGGGGTCTGGGTGGCCGATGTTCACCATGCCGTGCTCGCCCAGCGGGACGAGCAGGAGGCGACCCAGATCGGCATCGCTCGACGGATTGGTGAGGTCGTCGTAGTCTTCGACCCAGCGTGGTTCGCCCGTCTCGAAGACCGCCATCTCGTCGTGGGTGCCCTCGATCGTCGTCAGGCCGGAGACCTCGTCCGTGCCGGCAGCTGCGAGCGCCCGGTCGGAGGCCGCGGTCGGTTGCAGGCTGTTGCTCGCCTCGTCGTAGCGCCAGTAGGCGGTCAGCGGACAGTCGATCACCGACTCGACGATGTCAACGACGACGCGTCCGACCTCCCGTTCCGAGCGGGCGTGCTGAAGTTCTCGCGTAGCCTCGTTGACTCGCTCTATCAGGTCCTCACGTTCTTTGAGCCGAGTGACTTCCCGCGAAACCGCGACCACCTCGACGACGTTCCCGGTCCCGTCGAAGACCGGCGAGTACCAGGTCTCGAAGTAAAATCCCTCGACTTCCAGCGTGACCCGGACCTCTTCGCCGGCCAGTGCGCGGTCGACGGCGTCGGTCAGTTCGTCGTACTCCGCGTACGCCTCGTAGACGCTCGTCCCCTCCAGTTCACCGGGTTCAAGCCCGAGCGTCTCCAGGCCCGCGCCCGCCGACGTCGTGAACACGCCGTCCCGGTCGAGCGTGAAGACGATCACCGGGAGGTTCTCGACGAGCGTCTGGAGTTGCTCGGCGGATTCGCGGCGTTCGGTGATGTCGCGAGTGAAGCCAGCGACGTACTCGACCTCACCGTCGGTCACGACCGGTTCCGCGTGGACGCTGACCCAGGCGACACCGTCGTCCGACAGGATACGAAACGCGAGGTCGGCAGGTTCGCCACTCGAGAGTCCCTCCATCTTCTCCATCACACCGGCACGGTCCTCCGGGTGGACGCCCTCGAGGAAGTCCCCCGGGTCCTCGATCACGCCGGCTTTCGCCCGGTCCCAGACGTCTTCGTAGGCCGAGTTGATCACGACCGTCTCCGACCAGTCGCCGGTGAACATCCACAGCGCGTCGGTCGTGTACTCGGTCAGTCTGAACAGCAACTCCGTCGCCTCCTCGAAGCGCTGGTGTGAACGGTAGTCGCGAACGACCGTCTCGATACGGTCGGCCAGCGTCCGGAACGTCTCCTCGTCGGGGTCGCCGTCACAGGGAACGTAGCCGTCGACGCCCGCGTTGATCGCGTCCGCGGCGACTGATTCGGACCCGTCTTCGACCACCATGACGAACGGCAGGTCGTCGTACTTCGTCCGGACCTGCCCCAGGAAGCGCAGGCCGTCGGCGTCGGCCAGCGAGAACGTGCTGACGACACAGCCCACGTCTTCTGCGTCGAGCACGTGGAAGGCTTCGACCGGTGTTCGCGCCTCGAAAGACGTGACGTGTGGGTCCGCACGCTCCAGTCCGTCCGCCAGCGCCGCGAGCGTCCGCTCGTCCGGGGCGACACAGAGCACCGTGACCGACGAGTCTCGCCGGTCGAGCGGTCTGACGTACGTCGACGACGTGGGCCGGTCCCCGTTCACCGCCCCGACCCCCGACACCGGGCAGTCGCTCCAGTGGTCATGCTTGTCGAAGGGTCACCAGCGCCCCGCAAAACACTGTCGCACCGATTATCCGGAGTGATACTGGTTCGGAACCGTCCGGTCCGCGGCGGTGTGTGCCCGCGATGGGGCCACCAGGTGCCGTGGAACGTGCCTTACCAGGTGCCGTGGAAGGTGTCTCACCAGGTTCCGTGGAAGGTGTCGAACTCCAGAGCGTCGAGGGGTTCGTCGCCGACTGCGATCCGGTACTCCTGGGGAGTCAGCATCGGCTGTTTGAACTGCGGCCCGTCGTCGGTGGTGATGCGCGGACAGCCCGTGTTGACGTATGCGTCCAGCCCGAAGTTGGTCAGCCTGTCGGGGGTGACCTCGTCCATCGTCAGCAGGTAGGCGTTGTCGTTGTCTTCGACGATCTCCTGGGCGATCTCCCAGCGGCCCTGACCGATCTTCGTACAGAAGATGACGCCCCACTCGTCGGCGTCCATAGCCTTGTGGACCGACGCGTAGCGCTGTTTCATGAACTTCTCCGTGTCGGCGACGGAGACGGCGTTGTTGACGGGGTCGGCGATGACCACTTTCTTGTCGGGGTGTTCCATTGCCAGGCCGAGGGGGTGGAACTTGCCGCCACCGACGTAGAGGATCTGGTCGGCGTCGACCTCCGCCGAGGCGTAGTTACACCCCAGCACCTGCCCCTCGTGGGTGAGGCGTTCGTCGCCCCGACGCGTGTGGACGGTGTAGCCCCGCTCTTCGAGCCACGTGCGCATCTCCTCGAACTTGTTCATGTGCTGGGCAGTCGTCACGAGGCCGACGTCCGCGTCCTCCTCGGCAGGTGCGAGTTCCTCGCTCGCGGCCTGTTCCATGATGGGGAAGACGTCCACGTTGGAAAACAACGGGACGTAGATGATCTTCTCCGATTCTTTCATCGGGCTGTGGCCGAAGTGGACGAACACGTCCGTCCGGCGCATCAGGTAGGTGTCCAGATCACAGGCACCGTAGCACGGTTTCCCCGAGATCATCACGGTGACGTCGTCGGGGAGTGACTCTCGGAGGTCGTCGGCGACGCGGGGGCCGCGCCGTTTGAGTCCCTCGGGGAACTGCAACCCGACGGTCTCGGCGTCACGCTCGGCGACGGCCTCGACGATCCGGTCGAGTTCGTAGTCCCACTCCCGGTCGTGTCTGAGTGCCATCCCCGTCCGGGTCAGGTCACCCTCGGTCCGACCGCTCGATTCCTGGCTCATTAGACCCTCGTAACCGTCGGTGCCGTAAAACAGCCGCGTTTTCCCGACCAGCCGACGCGTCGGAGACAGCGACGGCCGCCGAGGCTCCGAGAGAGCTATTCCGCTGGCGAACGGAGCCCTCATCGTGACCATCCGCTCGTGGGCTGAGGCGACTGTCGATTTCCTGCTCGCCGCGGTCGGGCTCTACGTCGTCGTCTTCCCGGCGCTGTCTGTCGCCGTCGCACTCGCCACTGGCGAACCGCTCGGAGTGGGACCGGCCGGCGCGGTCGCGTTCGTCGTCGCCGTCGGCGGGAGTTACCCGTTCGTCGCCGGCGACTGGTCGTACGGACGGCTCGGACGGTTCGTCGCTGGACTCCTCGTGACGACTGCCACCGGGAGCCTGCTCGGGCTGGCGCTGCTCTCGCGGACCGACCTCGCGCTGCCCGATCCCGTTCTCGCGCGGGCGGCCGTGCTCGCGGTGGCCTATCCAGTCGCGGCGGTCGTCGCCTTTACCGATCGGTTGCGTCTCGCCAAGCAGACGCCGACGATACCCGAGGAGTGACCGGTCGAGGGTCGGTCCGGAGATTCCGCAGTCGGCACCTTGAAACGGTTCCCACCCCAAGCGAGCGGTATGAGCATCGAGACCGACGCGGTCGAGGGTGACGCCGGAGCGGACGCCGACCCGGACGAACTCGCGCGGGAACTGGGCGAAGCGATCACCGACCTGCCCCAGTACCAGCGCTTCGTCGAGGCCAAGGAGGTCGTCGAGGGTGACGAGGAGATCCAGGCGGAGATCCGCGAGTTCGAGCAGGTTCGCGAGGAGTTCATGCTCGCCCGCCAGGCCGGCGAGGCCACCAGCGACGACCTGCGGGAACTCCAGAGTGCGCAGATGGAACTCAACGACATCCCCGAGATGTCGGAGTATCTGGCCGCTCAGAGCGAACTCGAACTCCGTCTGCAGGAACTCAACGAGATCGTCTCCGAACCGCTCGCGGTCGACTTCGGGCAGAAGGCCGGCGGCTGCTGTGAGGATTGAGCGGCCACTCCCTCCCGGTGGTGAACCGTCTCGGGGCCGACCCGCTGGGGCCATTCGCCTCGACCGCCTGTAAATCGATCCGGCACCCTCTCTATTCGACAGGTGTAGACCGCGTAATCGTCGGAAATTTCCGCTCAGAAATTGTTGCGACGGCTCGCTTCAGAAGTGAGTGAACACTTCTAGCGCACACTACCGGACAGACTCTACCAGCAGTCGAACCTCGATGCCGTCCGGATCAGTGACTTCGATACCGTCGTCTGTCACGGTGACGGGGATCCCGTGGTCGGCAACCCGCTCCCGGACCGCGTCGAGAGCGTCCCGGTCCGGGACGACGATCTCGAACCACGACAACCCCCGTCCGTCGTTCGGTTTCGTCCGGTGGTGCCACGTGTTGGCTCCGAGATGGTGGTGATACCCGCCCGCCGAGACGAAGGACGCGGCGGGGACGGTCGTTTGCACCTCGAACCCGAGCGTGTCCACGTAGAAGTCCCTGAACGCCTCCAGCGACGAGACTTCGAGATGGACGTGCCCGACGTCCGTTCCAGGGGGGACGCGCTGGCCGCCTGTTCCAGCGGCTTCGATACTGTCGAGGTCGAGCGCCTCGGTGCCGATCCGAACGGTGCCGTCGTCGCCGATGGGCCACTCCGCACGGGGGTAGTCACGGTAGATCTCGATACCGTTCCTTTCCGGGTCAGTGAGGTACAGCGCTTCACTGACCCAGTGGTCCGAAACGCCACCGAGTTGCCAGTACTCCCGTATCCGACCCAGCGCGTCGCCGAGGGCCTCACGCGAGGGCACTCTGAACGCGTTGTGATACAGCCCGGCTCCCGTTCGGTGTCGCTCGATCATATCTTCGTCTCCCTCCAGGACGAGCAGCGGTGTGTCGTCGACCCCGAGAACCGAGCGACCATCGGACGTGCGTAGCACACTGAGCCCGACGACGTCCCGGTAGAATCCGGTCATCTCCTCGAGATCGGCGACCACCAGTGCGGTCCGTCCGAGACGGGTCTCCCGGGGGAGCGGGTCCGTATCCTCTGACTTCGATTGCGTCGTCATCCTTCTCTCCTTAGAGGCCGATATCGACCGCGTAGGGCCACGCGGTGCCACTGAGTGCAGCGAAGACGAGTGCAGCGCCGAAGAGCGTGGCGTTCTTCAGGAAGTCCGTCATCTCGGACTGGCGCTGTTCGGGGTTCTCGACCGTCCAGAAATCGTGCATGACCGGCGTCACCACCAGGAAGAACAGCGCGATCGCCGCTGCGCCGACGAGGGGGTAGACACCGAGTGCGATAGCGAGTCCACCCGCGACGAGCAGGAGGCCGGACACAATGACGGCGAATCTCGGGGCGGGAACGCCCTTGGCGTCGGCGTAGCCGCTCATCCCGTCGAGTCCCGTGAAGTGACTCAGTCCCATGAATCCGAACAGGACACCGAAGACGAGGCGGCCGACCAGGAAGTCGAGGTCGCCAGCTGCAGTCTCCAGCGCCACTACTCCTCGACCTCCGGCTGGCCACCGGTCAGCTGGACGACCTGCCCCGTCACGCCCTCGTTCGAAAGCAGGTGAGTCACCTCGTCGACGACGGCCCCGGGGGCCGTCCACTCGGAGAAGTCGGCGTCGGGCATCGCCTCGCGGTTCCCCGGCACGTCGATGAGGAACGGAGCCACTGCGTTGACGCGTGCATCCAGCTCGACGTCGAGTGATTCGGTCAGCGTCCGGACCGCGCCCTTCCCGACGTCGTAGGCGAGCGTTCCCCCGACCGGGTCGAGCGCACGGTCGGAGCTGAACAGGACGACGCCGCTCTGTGAGCCGAGGTGGTCCGCGAAGCCCTTGACGGTCAGAAACGCCGTCGTCGCGTGCCGGCCGAGTGCGGCTTCGAACGCGTCTCCATCGGTATCGTCGACGGTCCCCATCGAGAAGCCGCCGGCGAGCCCGACGACGTGGTCGACCGACCCGTGTTCGTCGCCGACCGTCTCGGCGAAGGCTTCGACTGCTGCCTGGTCCGTCAGGTCGACCTGGTAGTACGACACTGCGTCGGCCTGCTCGGCGCGGGCCTCGGCGTCCTCTCTTGCAGTTTCGGTGAGGTACGTACCGACGACGTCGGCACCGTGGTCGACGAGCGAATCCGTCACGTACGGGCCCACGTTGCCGGTTGCACCGGTCACGAGCACCGTCGCGTTCTGTAGTTTCATTACAGTACCTAGTTTGTATCCAAACCTATTTATAGCTCAGGCAACAACACTGTAACCAGGTAATGGCGACCCAACCACCATCCAGCGAATCCGACGAGGAATCCGACGTCGAACGGCGGAACGCGGACGTCTGCAACGTCGTCGGGGCTGTCGAGGAGATGGGATCGAAGTGGAAGCTCATCGTCCTCAACGACCTGCGAGACGGCGAGAAGCGGTTCAACGAACTCAAACGCTCGACAGGTGCGAGTTCCTACACGCTCTCGCGCGTGCTCGACGACCTGGAGGAAGAAGAGTTCGTCGAGAACCGGAAAGAGTTCGAATCGCCCGTCGCGAGTTACTACGCGCTCACCGAGAAGGGGGCTGCCCTCTGTCCCGTCTTCGAGTCGCTCGACGCCTGGGGCGAGGACTGGCTGTCAGTGACCCAAGAGTGAACTCCTGTCTCTTACCCATAAGTCTCAGGAGTGCATTTCGTATCCCTCCGCCCAGGTCTGAAGTTTCTTGAGACCTTTCCACATCGTCTCCCAGCCCGGCGGTGGATCGGAGCTCCGGTCGAGGTAGCCGCCAATCGTCGCAACCGCAATTGCGTACGCTTGAGCCCCGTTATCGGTCAATTCTGGAAATTTCGTTTCCAGAATT
>Ga0207771_100327_pt1 | contig 31791 bp, 48 predicted proteins | sample A23M2SouthBayCA_2_FD_187731 | JGI IMG/M metagenome (GOLD analysis project Ga0207771, IMG submission 187731) | Aerobic enrichment media microbial communities from Eden Landing Ponds, California, USA - A23 M2 (2) (SPAdes) | ecosystem: Environmental > Aquatic > Marine > Unclassified | place... | reverse complement strand
CCCGAGCCGGAACCCAACTACACCGACGGCGTCCTCGCGAAGTACGCCCGGGACTTCGGGTCGGCGGCCAACGGCGCCGTGACGAATCCCAGCGCGACCTGGGACTGAGTACCCGTTTTTCGCCCTCGATAGACCTGTCTTCGTCCGGCGACGAGGGCCACCTCTGTGGTGCCGATGCACGTAGGTTTTATATATTACATCAGAATTCGCTATATCAAAACTATCCGGTGGGGCAAACGTAGCCCCCCGAATCGGTCGGAAGTTCGCACGGAGAGCCGAAACACCCATTGGCTGGTCGCCTGACCGTGGACCATGCGCCGTCCCGCGGTCATGACCCTGGTCCTCGTGCTCCTGGCAGTCTCGGCGGGCTGTGTCGATCTGATCGCCACGACGGAGACCGGCGACGTCCGCAACGCGACGGTCACGCACGTCGTCGACGGGGATACCGTCGACGTCAGATTCGCCGACGGATCGACTGACCGCGTGCGCCTCCTGGGGGTCGACACGCCGGAGGTCCACGTCGAGACCGAACCGGAACACTTCGCGGGCGTTCCCGACACCGACGCGGGCCACGCCTGTCTCCGCCGGGCGGGCGAGAACGCGAGTGCCTTCGTCGAGCGACGGATCGCAGACGACCGCGTTCGCGTCGAGACCGACCCGACTGCCGACCGTCGAGGTGGCTACGATCGACTCCTGGCGTACGTCCACCACGACGGGCGCAATCTGAACTACGTCCTCCTCGACCGCGGCCACGCGGGCGTCTATCCCTCGACGTTCGAGCAGCGCGAGCGGTTCGAGGCAGCTGCGAGCGCCGCCCGAGACGCCGAGCGCGGGCTCTGGCGCTGTCGAACCTCGAACTGAGAGAAGGCATTAGGCTGTCGCGGTGTGGACTTGCTGTCGCAGGCCATCGGAACTCCTAGTGAAGTCCCTCACAGCCCCTCGATGGGTGAAACAGACCACGACGAGGGACTCCTGATACCTGGGGAGCGAGCCGGCCGTTCGGGCGCCATCTGTGGACTTCTCGCGGGGTTCGCCGCAGGACTCCTGCCGTACCTGGGAGCGGTCACCTTCACTGTCGTGATTGTGGCCGTTTCGCTGGCGGTCCTCCCGTTCGTCTTCGAACATTCCGGGAGCGGGCTTGGCCATTGCACACCTGGTCTTCGGTGCGGTCTATGCCACGCTGGCAGACTGGGCGTGGGGATGCCAAATTACACTGAGTGCGACTGCGCTTGGCAGGCTCCCGATTGTCGATTCGTCGGTCGAGATGACGTGGTCGAACGATCGGTAAGACCCCGGTTCGCGGGGGTACGTGTGAACGGACCAAGAGGGTCTACTCAATACTGCCGTGATCGCGACCGATGCTGACGTTTAGCGGAGAGTAATTGGACTCCAAACCGTGTATCCCGCTGCCCTCGACCGGGTCTCTACTCGTCGTCTTCTGACGTCAGGCCTTTCGACACCGGCTCCGGGTCGTCGGTGGACCAGTCGACGCTCTGTTCGTCGGTGTTTCTGCTCATGACTTCAGAAAGGTGCTACTGCTGTTTATAATCTCCGGCACCATCGAACTGTTGAACCACATGATGACCCCAGCGGAAGTGAGGACGAGTATACCCATGGCCGCAAACGTGTATACTCGATCCAACTCTTCCGAGTAGGTGTTCGACTGCTCACGGGCGTCCCGGATCGCCGTGGGTAGATGACGCCACCGATGTGATCGTAATATTCGGCTGCGCTAACATCTTGCTGTGTGAGGTCCTCATATATCGAAGGGGGAATTCCTCCGGAGACAGGCTCGGTGTGCAGGACTCGGAACGCGAAGTACGAACTCGCGATGAGGAAAGCACCACCAACTGCGACGATGAGAATCACAAATGCGGGCGGCGAGGTCTGGTAGAGGCCCGCGACGACGAGCGAGATAACCACTGCGTTGAGCCGGAGCGTATGGGATGCGTGTCGATTCAACTCGTCGATAGTGTCCAAATGTGCCTGGAGCGTCCGTCTCGCGTCGGTGATTGCCTCCTCCCACGCTTTCTCTTCAGTCACGGAGGCTTGTTCTAGTCAGTGTCAGAAACAATCTGTTGTTGATGACGAAAGACATCAGTCGACGCGTGTTCCGATTTTCGTGGGCGTCGCTCACAGGTTCGCTCCAGCCACGAACGTGGGGCCGCCGAGATCTCACTACGCTCGATCTCGTGCCCCCAATTTTTCTCCGAAAAATATGGGGCCGCCGCGGGACGACTCCGTCGCCCCGCGTGCCCCCACTTTCGTCGCTGTCGCTCACAGGTTCGCTCCAGCCACGAAAGTGGGGCCGCCGAGGTATGGCCGGTATTCTGACGGTCCCGATGCGGTACCTCTCGTCGGTGACGTGTCTCTGATATCATGAGTCTGACCTCCTGTCGACGCCGAGATTTTCGCGCCGCGCACCGGCGCGAAGCAACTCGTTGGGCTGGTCGTAGACCTCGCGAATCAGGCGCTCGCCAGCGTTGGCCTTCTCCGCGATGTCCTCGATCGACCAGCCCCGATCGCGATGGTCGGTGATCGATCCGGTCCGCAACTTGTGTGGCGACCGCGAACTCGGGCACTTGCTCCCGTGCCCGTGCTCGCGGGCCTCGCACTCCTCTGGGTCGCGGTCGTGGGGACACTCCGCGCCGAACTCGCAGGGCTGGGTGAGGACGTACATCCAGTTGCGGATGTTCGACGTCGACCGCCGACCGGTCCCCGATCGCGTCGTAAGCAACGGGTCCCGGCCCCAGTCGTCGCGAAGGTCCGGGCGGTTCACCTCGATGTAGTCCTGGAGGACTACAGCCGTGTCCTCGGTGATGTTGACGACGCGCTCGCCGTCACGACGGTTCTTCAGCGGCGTCCCGTAGGCTGGCCGGTGCCGAAACCAGACGATGGGCAACTCGACGTCTTTCATCACTTCCTCGACGGCGTCGGGATGGATCCCCTCCTCTTCGAGTTCCGACCGCAGCCGCTCGCGATCACCCGCCTCGAGGTAGAGGTCGCCGAGGTCCAGGCTCCGGAGGGCGCCGATCCGACAGCAGGTCCGCCAGAGCAGCAGAAACATCACGTGCTCGGCGGACGCGTACCGGTACCGATCCAGATTCTCAAGGATCGGTTCCGCGCGCTTCGCGCTGAGCTTCTCGGTGTTGACACGCTCGTCTTTCGACAGCGTGGGCACGTTCAGTGCCTCGGCGACGTCGGCCGTCACCGCCTGCAAATCGTAGCAGTACGCTAGGAACTGCCGGATCGTCCCGAGTTGCGTCTTGAGGGTGCTCTGCTTGTCGACGACCACTCGCCGCTCGGCTTCGAACTCCTTGACGTCGCGCGGCGTCAGGTCGTTCAGGTCGTCGATGCCCTGCTCCTCGAAGAACTCCTCCAGGGGGTCCAGCCGGTAGTGGTAGGACTGGACCGTCGAGTCCGCTGGATCGTCGAGCTGGCCGAACCAGAGTTCGATCGCGCGGTCGGGCGCCATCGGCTGGAGCTCTTCCTCCGCGCCGATCATCTCGCGCAGCTCGTCGATCCGCTCGAGGATCTCCTCGCGACCGACGTCGTCGCCGTCGTCAGTCACCGTCGACCACCTCCGCCTGCTCTGCGAGGATCTCGGTCTCCCGTTCGGCGACGATCGCGAGGTCCTGGCCGGTCTCGGCGTTCGTGATCCGAACGCCATCACAGCGCGTCGTGGCCTTGTCGAGATGCCGGCGCGAGTAGGCGACGGCGTCGTCGAAGCCACCGCGGATCGTGACGAACCGCTGGCAGTCCTCGCAGTCGAGTTCGAACTCCTGGTCCTCGGCAAAGGAACTCAGTAACGACTGGCCGAGGGCCGTCGCGGAGTCGTGCACGCCCGCGAGTGCGTCGTCGGTACTCACGTCGACCCCTCCCCGGGGTCGGTGGCCCGTCTGGCCGCCTCGAGCCGCGTCGTGATCTGTGCGGCCTCGGCGGCCTCCATGCCGTCGACGCGCGCCCAGTCGATGTCCTGGAGCCCCTCGACGATCTGGTCGAGTCCGGCGGCTGTTCTGGCCTTCTGGCGGCGACGCGCGGCCTGCCGTTCGCGTTCACTGGGATCCAGACTCATCGTACCATCCCGTGCTCTGCACTGTCGAGCCCGGCAGCGGCGCCGGCCCGGAGTTCGGCGAGCGTCGCGCAGTCGAGACAGCGCTGGGCGCTGCCGTCGACGCCGAACACGCGGACGAAGTCCGCGGTGACGTGACTGTCGCAGTGCTGGCAACGCCGGCCGTCCGGCGTGGCCGCGGTCCCGCCGTGGCTTTCGGTGCTCACCGCGAGTCACCCCCTGAGTCGTGGACCACCGTCAGCAGCGACGTGGCGACGTCGTCCTCGACGAGCGGGTCGTGGACGGTCGCGAGACCCCAGGTAGCGAGGCCTGCGACCTCGGTCGCGACTGCGGCAGTCAACGAGCCACGCGCGTGTTCGTTTGGCTCCCAGGTGTCCCAGCGAATCTTCGCGCCGCTCGACCCGACTGTCACGGCGGGATCGTCTGCCCGACCGTCGGCCCTGAGAAGCCGCTCGACGTGGGCCAGTTCGTGCAGGTCAGCCGTTGGGACTTTGGGACGTGACGTCGCGACGCTCATCGCCAGTCCTCCCGGTTGACGGCCACATCACTCTCGACCCAGCGCGTCGCGCAGGGCCGTTCGAACTCGCCCTCGGGGGCGATCGTGACGACCTGCCCGCCGGGGCGGTTGTCGACTTTGGAGGCGTAGCCGGTGGCGTGGTCGGCACCGCGCTCGCGATGCATCAGGCATCCACCTCCAGGTCGTCGCGCTCGAACCGGCGGTCACAGAGATCGAACCCGCAGGCGTAGTGGTCGCTGCGGTTGCTGAGGCCAGCGTGGCCACAGGGACAGATCGTGTCGCGTGTGGCGAGGCGCTCGTCGATGAGGTCGCTCGCGGCCGCCGACAGCCGGTAGGCCTGCCACGTCGGATCGTGGCCTCGCCGGTCGGTCTCGCGAACGACGTCGATGGCGTCGGTCGCGAGCAACGCCCGGACGAGATCGAACGTGGCCTTGGGCACGTCCACCGACTCGAAGGTCTCGGGGTGGCGTGGCAGCAGGCTCAGTTCGTCGACGTTGCGGACGATGCGCTCGCGAGCGCTGGCGTCGGTCACCGGGCCGGCCGCGCCGGTGGAACTCATGAGATCCTCCCGGCCGCGAGACGGTAGCAGCCGGTTCCGATGGCCGCCCCGACGAGCACGACCGCGACGGTCGCGGCCGACGCCAGCAGGACGCCGACGTCGAAGGGCGTCCCGAGCGCGTACAGGACGGCCACGACGGCGACGAGACCGCCGACCAGCTTCGGGACGAACCAGGCGATGGCGTCGGGAATCGAGGCGACGCCGCGACGGATGGCGCCGGTGACGCCGGCCGTCGAGACCGCCGGCAGGACGAGCAGTGCGGGCACGTCGCCGCTGAGGTACGCGAGCTGGACGACGAACGCAGCGACGGTCGCGAGGACGACCAGCGCGACGACGAGGTATGGCCACAGCGGCAGCGAGTCCTCGACGGCGCGATCGGCGTAGTCGAGGTCAGTCGCCATCGTCATCCTCCAATTCCGATTCGAGTTCGCGGCGGCGCTCGGCTGCACTTGCTTTGCGATCGGGGCCGACACGGTCGCTCCGCTCGACTTCCCGGAGTTGCTCGATGGTGCGACGCGTATGCGCAGTTGGGTCTGGTTCTTCGTCGTCGCGAAGGTCGGCCTGGTTTGGCTCCCAGGATGACTCACACATCGCCGTCACCTCCCTGGAAAAAGCACGCTGCACAGGGCACGCCGCCGCTGTTGGGTCCGGGACAGCCGTGGGTCCCGTTCCGACACGTCGGGTCCTGGTCGCCGACGCCAGCGTGCGTCAGCGTGGCGTCGGGCCGGGCGCCCGATCGACGACTACGCGTCGCCATGGCCACCTCCGAAATCGACCGGCTCTGGCGGGTTCTCCGGCGGCGTGTACGCGAGGCCGACGGCCTCGCACATCTTGCGAACGCAGGACTCACAGAGCTGATCCCGGAACCGCTCGGTCGCGCCGCCGGGATTCGGCCAGGAGATGACGTGGAGGTCGGCGACGCGGTAGCGGTCGCCGCAGTCACCGTCGCAGGGGGCGGTCGCGGCCGGTTCGGCCGCCCGGCCGTCGGATGCCTCACTCGTCGCCATGCTCCACCTCGCCGTCGGGGTGTTTCGCACAGGCCGTCTTGTCGCGCCCGCAGAAGTGGCACCGATTAGGCATCGGCATCACGCTCCGTCAGGAAGGTCGCGACCGTGGCGCCGTCGTCAGTACAGACGTACGGACAGCCCCGGCCGCGCTCGTGATCGGGATGCGGTTCGACGAGGCCGCGTTCGGTCAGTTCGTCGACGGCTCGCCAGACGCTGCGCTCGTCCAGATCCCGTCGACCAGCGAGGTCCGTAGCGGTCAGCCCTCCTCCGATGCCGTGCAGCGCGAGTAGTACCTCGGTGCGATACCGGCTCGCGCGGGCGAACTCAAGCCCCTCTGTGGCGAGTCGTTTCGCGGTGCTCATACTGCGATTCCTCCGTCGGTGGCGGGGTTACCGCCGGATTCTTGGTGATGTATCTCGAACATCGATCCGTCACATCCGTGACCCAGCGTGGCGATCGCGGGTAGAGCGCGGTCGCCGTCACGCGCTGGCGACGATATCGCCTTGCTGAGTCTCATGTCTGCCGCGGGAGTCGAACCCGCACGCACGCGACCGTTTCCACCGCCCGAGGAGTGGCCCGCAGGGACCTGGTAATCACACCTGGTTAGCTCCTCGGCAGTCTGAACTGGGTATCCGAAAACGGTGTATTCGGGCCGCGCTCGCCCGGGGCGCAGACGCTGGCGGGCCGCGGCACCGGTCTCGCGCCACTTGCCGCCCGATTGGTGTCGGGTCGGTGGCCACGGTCGCGCCATGAGAGCTAGTGTTATACCGGGGCTACTTATTTCTTCCGGGAGTAATAACCTGCGGCGAAACAAACGTCTGACTCTTGGGGTTTTACTTACTCCACACTCAGATGGACAGTATGGGCCGTCCGCCGTCGATCTCCGCTGAGGAGGTTTGCAGGATTCTTGCCCTTCACCCTGAGCCGGTGGTAACGGCGGCAGACGTTCACGAAAAGATGGATATGACTCAAAGGGGTGCCCAGGAGCGATTGAAATCGCTGGTAGAGGATGGATACCTTGACTCCAAGCGGGTCGGTAGCTCGGCTGTGGTATTCTGGCTGACGGACAAAGGTCGGAACGCCCTCGATTAACCAGTCGGGTACCAGATTTTCGAACTTGCCCCGACCTTCTTTCCCCGAACTCTCTTCTCCTCTTCAAGCTGGCCCAAACGGTACCGGGCTGCGCTGGGAGTGACTTCGAATTCTTCTGCAACCTCGCTTGCAGTAAGGGCAGGGTCTTCATGCTCACGGAGGAACTTAAGAATCTCGTCGGGGTCCATTTTCTTCACGTGATCCTGGGAATCGGCTGCCATTACTTATACCATATTTCTTCCGGAGGTAAAAACTTATGGGCCTTGCGCTACTACTATCTGATAAGGAACACCGGCCGCTCTCGGGCGATTCCTGCAGGAAATTGCCCACGGTGCTTGTGACACCGCGAGCCGGGTTCCCCTCAAACCCATGTCGACGAACGCAATCAGCCCGGAAGAACCTGACGCACAGATTCGCCCGCGAACGATAGACCTCGGCACCGACGCCGAGGGCGCGACGCACATCTACCGCACAGGGACCGAGACGGTCCACGTCGTCACCGCCGACGGCCGTCGCGAGCACGTCGAGCACATCGCCGACCGCCACGTCGACGAGTGGGTCAGCTACGTCGGCCAGGAACGCGGATGGGCGACGAAGCGCTACGGCGGCGGCCTCCTCGGCATGGTCGACGACCTTGTAGCGGCCTTCGACGAATGAGCCAGCCGACGTGCCAGGCCGAGCAGCGCGCCGCGGTCCGCCTCGCCGCTCGCGAGTTGCGCGCCGATCTCGTCGTCTTCGGCGCCGAGCCGGTCGCACCGCGGACGTCGCCCACAGCCACGTGGGGTCTGGAACTCCTGACCGAACCCCGGACCGGCGGCGTGCCGCCGGTCGTCCTCGAGACGCTGGCCGACCACGGCCTGACCGTCCGCCGGGTGCACCGCGGCGGTGACTGCTGGCGGGTGCTGGCGGTGGCCTGACACGATCAACGGAACGGGAAAGCCTATCATACGGGCCTCCGTCGGCCATCGACAGTGACGGAGTACGGGACGACGTACGGTGTCCAAGCGGACGATAACTGCCGGATCGTCGTCCGATTCGACAAGGTGCGGGGCGCCTTGGATCGATTCGTCGTCCAGTTACAGCTCCAGAAGGCCCCGGAGACCTGGACGACCATCGCGCAGATCGACCACGCACCGCGCGACAACAACGGCCACGACCTCTTCGTGGAGGGCGTTCACGTCGACATCTACCGACAGAACGGCCGGCAGTTGAAGCTGCATCCCGACCACGCCGGACTTCCCCGCAAACCGGGCGAAGTTCTTCGGGTTTGTACGGACTACCTGAAGAACCACGTGGGCTGGTACCGCAAGGTCCACGAGGGCACCATCGAACCGAAGGGTCCTCCGCGGCTGTAAGACCGAAACGAACAGCACCTTTTTCTTTCCCGGTACCAAAGCTGGTACCAGAATTGGTACTATGAGTCCTCAGGCCCACAAAGACAGAGCGGACGAAGACCCGGATGTCCGCGGTCTTTCCGAGGCCCTCGCCAGGGAGTTTGGCGAACGGCCCGAGGACATCGAGGAAGCCGCCGAGGACTTCGACATCCAGGACCCGTCTGACGCTCCGGTCGAGCGGGTCGACGACTGACGTCGTCATTTCTCCGACACCGCCTCCTGCTTCGAGTCGACGAGATCGTCGAAGCTGTAGGTCTCCCTGCAGCCCTTGCACCACGCCGTGCGCACGTGCGGCCGCGGGACCAGGTTGCTGTGGTCCTCCGGACAGCGCACGCGCCCCCAGTCCTGGAACGCCTCGGCACTCACCCCCGGCATGGTCACCGCCGCAGACTCCAGGTGATCGCCTCGCCTGTCCCGCCCTGTCGGACGGCCTGGACCGGCGACGTCCGTTCGAGCGCACTCATCCCCGTTTCGACGCCGGCGGCGTCGAGGTGCGTCGCCTCGACCAGCTCCCCCAGCGTCACCGTGCCGTCGTCGATACCGAGCCGCCGGAGCGCTTCGCGCACGGTGCGCGTCTCCGGCGATATCGGCATCCCATCGCGTCGTCCGTTGGATTGCATCGGCGTCGCAAACGGAGACGCGGGGAGGAATTAGGCGTAACCGGGGTGGTTCCGATACTGCCACTCACTCGCGGCGCGAAAGTGGAAAGCAGGGAGTTGGCCGCCAATTGGTCAGATTACACTTTCGCACCGGCGGCGAGTATAGGACGATGAAGATATTTTCTCTGGAAACACACGACACTTATTTTGCACGTATACCTGTTTGAATGGCCATGAAGAAACTCCTAATTCCTGCATTTGTGATAGCAGTGGCCTCTCTGGCGCTCTTAAGCGGCCCCGCGTCTGCCGATCACTATGAAACAGTCCAGCTTGAGGGACTTGCATACGAATATCCTGAACTAGCTTCGGATGTCGATCCTTCCGACGTCCGCGACAGTATCGAGGCCTCTCCGCTCGACGTAAAATCAAACGTGATGGGCTTCACCCACACGACCGGAGCTAGCTATATCGTAATGACTGACAGAGATATCACCGTAGCGGAGGCAAACATAACCGCCTATCAGATACCCACGCCATCGTTACCCACCCAAGGAATTCTGTACGAATTAGAGGGTCAAAGCACCTATGCAACGGACGCAACAGAAGTTCGGCATGAGATTCTTTCGGCTTCTACGCTCGCTTACAACGGCGATCTCGTCTCCCTCCAGGGCGAGCAACTTACAGGCGCCTCTTGGGAAATAGAATCTGACGCGGGCCTCACTAACCACCAATCGGCGATTGGAGTAGGAACCACACATTCCTCCAATGCATCTTTGGCGCGGCAATTCAGAAGCCGCTTTCTCCGGGTGACAGAGTCTGCTGAAAGCGGCGACGTGGAGTTTGGCTCGCCACTCCCAGACAATACGGCGACTATTTCCTACGGTCCAAACTCCCAGATGTGGTGGTTTGAGGGCCAGGGGGACTTGACGACAGGAATTCTTAACAACGGAGAAAATGCCGATATCGGCCTCACCAGAAGTTACGCCCTCGACGCTGTGAAGGTGAATGACGACCCTGACGCACTCCAAGGCCACGTCGGGGACGTAGTCCGTTTCCAGTCAAATATTGTCGGGGCAAAGATGAGCACGCGGGACGTGCTGGTTCAAGCGTCATCCTGTCCACCAGACATGGTGGGCGCGTCGGGAGCCTGTGCCCCGGCGGTCGTCGATGCGACTGTTCACACCGGCGTTCTGGGACCTGGCGAGGGCGAAGCAGTACCGTACTTCGGTGTGAATAACGAACGCATCTCCCAGACTGTCATGCCCTATGGCGGGTCCTACAGCATCACGGCCCGCGTGGTTGACGCATCAACCTTGGACCCGAGATTAGATTCCCAAATCGCTCTGCAAGTTTATGAAATGGAATCGGCAGGGGGCTCGGCAGAAACATCCCGCCTACGATCTGAAGCCTCTGCAATTCGAGAAACGATACACGATCAATTGACAATGGAGCAGTCGGAGTGGGATTCCGCAGTGAAAACTCAGTCACGGAACGCGGAAATCCAATCGACAGAAAATCAGCCCCAAGAACAGCAAACTACTTCGCTAACCGAGTCGCGCAGTGGGCAAGACGAAGAAACGCAATCTGAAAGCGGCATCCCTACACCGCTAGAAGGCACAAACTGGATTTTCCTATTTATTGGGATGGCTGGAGCGTTGTTCTCTATCTCGTCTGTAACGGTAATGGTCTACTCGCTCCGAAATCGGGGGCCGGACGGCAGCCCCAATCGCGTCTTCTGGGCCAGCCCGGTACTGCTAATAGTTGGCTTGGTGCTGTTGGCAGTATATCTATTTTCGCCCCTTTGACACACACTTAAAGAACTTAAAGAAATGTGAATTGGAGGGGTACAAACCCTGAAACCACGGTTTACGGACAGCTTTAAGTACGCTACTGTTGAAGTATTGACTACGTTTCACGGGGTGGCACAGCCACTTTCGTGACTACTTCGCTGGCACGGCACCCGGCCTGACCGGGAATACCACCTGGGGCGACCCCATGGGACCCTCCCCAGAATGCCACCGCGGCGGCCGACTGCCAGCGGGGAACAAACAGCACTCAGTTTCGCATTCATGAGCCAGAGCCAACAGCAACGCGGCCAGCCATCGCTGGGGTCACGCGAGAACTTCTTCGCCAGCGATGAGGAGGACTACGAGGAAGTACCACCGCCGAGCGAGCGCGGCCCGGACTACGGCGTCACGAAGGCCGAATGGTTTTCCAAGTCGATCCTCCTCCAGGTAGGCGAGCCGGTCGTCCTCTGTCCGCGATGTCTCCACGAGGACGACGTGGCGAGCGAACTGTCCGAGCCCGTCGATCACATCCCGCCGTCGCACGTCTCACTGGAGGGCGAGAACTCACGGCAGTTCTACACGGACCACCGCCGGCACCGCTACTGCCTCGACTGGCGGTGCGGGCACTACGCCTGGGGCGGCGTTCTTCAGGATCGGCCCACCACCGAATACCTGCGGGTCGTCGAAATCACCTTGGACGACATCTACGGGGTAGTCCCGAAACGCGACGAGTACTACCGCAACGCCCAGAGCCGGAAGGCCCGCGGGTGGAACGACGTCAAGAATCACCGCCGGCTGATCCGCGAACTCGAGGCCGGCGACCCGGACCTCTAATCCGGCATGGTCGGGGCCTACACGGGCGAGAAATGGCGCAACATTCGCTCGGCGGCGATGGCGCGGGACGACCGACGTTGCCAAAGTTGCGGTCGCCGGGATAGGCTCCACGCACACCACATCAGGCCTGTCAGAGAGTTCGATTCCGAAGAGGACGCCCACTACCTCGATAACCTCGCGATTCTATGCAAACGCTGTCACAAGATCTGGGAAGGCCGCGACGCCCGACCCAGGCTTGCCGACGCCGACCGCGGACACACGATCCCGGGCATCGTCGGCGAGCTAGTTTCCGATATCCTCTGGCGGCACTGCCTCCCCGCGGCGCTGCCGGAAATTCTGTCCCGTCACGTCGCTGGTGATTCGGCCGTCTGCTCGAAGTGTTTCGGGATTCTTCAGGGCACGCCGCAGTTCACCGCGATGAAACCGTTTCGTGAGACACTTCGGGCGGTTGCCTTTCGAGAACGAACGCTACCGTCTGCCGACCCGGAGGACTACACGACGCCCCCGGTGGAGAATTACTGCGACACCTGCGCAGAAGAGTATCATACATCGTGGGAAACCTTCTTCGGCGAGTGCCAAAAGCCGATCCGGGACAAACGGGCCGACCTTCTCCGGCGGATATTCGGTGAGGTGTGGGACCCGACACGGCATCTCATTCCGATGTACCACGGGAAAGAGTACGGGCAACTCATTACGAAAGCCGACCAGTCGCACCCGGTCACGATGGCGCTCGCGTACGCCAAAGAACACGATCTCCCGACGTCCCAACTGTCCGGGTTTAGTGCTCACATGGCCGTCACGGACCGAGAGGTGAGAGAGCCTGAGCCACCGGATGCCAAAGAGAACCTGTCGTACGAAGAGTGGTATCGCATCGCCCGAGACAACCCCGACGACCCGCGATTAGAGGACTCCGAAGTTTGCTGGTAGTAGCGAGCCGCCGGCCTGTAGTCCAGTATTCCGACCCGCCGCCCCTGAGCCAACATCAATTCACAGCCATGAGCCACGACACCTCTCGCGAGACGCATCACCAGCCCACCGCCGAGCGCAGCCGTCTCCCCAGCGTTCCCGCGTGGGCGTTCTGGGTACCTGTGCTGGCCCTTGCGGCCGCACCGGACACGCTGCTGACCCACCAGGGGCTCGGCTCGGGGGCGTTCGTGGAGCGCAACCCGCTGTGGCTCACGCTAATCGACACTCTCGGGCTCCAGGCTGGCCTCCTCGCTGCCTACGCGCTCTCCGTCGTCGGCGCGATCGCGCTCGTCGAACTGGTCGCGAAGGGGTGGGCGCGGGTCGACGCGACGCGGCCCTACCGGAATCACGTCCGCCACGTGCTCTACGGTGCGGCTGTGGGGATGAACCTGTTTGCGGCGCAGCACAACGCAGCACTAATTGGGGGTGTCGCCGGATGACCCGAAGCCACCAGGTCGCGCTGGCAGTCGTCTTTGCAGTGGTACTGGTGGTGGCACCGATGGCGCCACTGATCGCTCCGTCTCCAGTTGGTGGGGCACAGGCCCAATCATCTGAGAATGGCTCTATCTATATCGGTCTGGATAATGGCATATTGAGTGCGGTCGGCGCTAATGACGGTTCGAATATTTGGAGTTCTGACGAAGGGACATGGGTTAATTCGGCCGCATATTTCTCAGATACGGATACAGTATTTGTCGCGATGGACGGGGGGCCAGTGAAGGCTATCAATGGAAGTGATGGAACCCAGAAATGGGAATTCAACGGCCATTCTGAGGCGAACGCAGTATCAGTGTCCTCTGACGGTAATACAGTCTATACTGGGGGTTCCGACGATACTGTTAGAGCTTTAGATGCGAGTGATGGGACGGAAATTTGGAGCACCGGCGATGCGTTTTCAGCAAACGTAAAATCGGTATCAGCTTCTCCTGGTGGTGGACGAGTGTATGCCGGGGTTGACGACAATACCGTAAGGGCTCTGGATGCGAGTGATGGCTCTGTCCTGTGGACAAATAGCTCATCTAGTCCCGATAACGTCCAGGCTTCGCCCGACGGCGAAACCGTCTATATCGGCTCTTATGATGGTTGGGTACGGTCATTAGATGCTACCGACGGATCAACCATTTCCACGTATACTGTTCACTCGGATGCCATCAGATCGATCGATGTATCTCCTGATAGTGAAACTGTCTACACCGCATCATATGATGGGACCGCAAAGGCGATAAATGCAAATGACGGCTCGGAAAAGTGGAGCTTTAGTGGCCATGGTGATTTCGTTTCCGCAGTTTCAGTCTCGCCTGATGGAGAAACGGTTTACACTGGGTCTGCAGACGAGACTGTAAAGGCGTTAGATTCGAGTGATGGCTCTGAAATGTGGTCTTCTTCCGGGCCTACAGGGACGGTCTACACTATTGCGGCAGGCAAATCCGCAGGCGGGTCGGGAACCAACGCCATCACCGGCCAGGTCACCACCCAGGACGGCCAGCCCGTCCCGAACGCCACGGTCCAGACGCTCAGCCTCAACCAGACCGACCTCACCGAGCGCTTCGCCGACCCGGCCGAACTCGAAGAAGAAGCACAGCAACTCCAGTCGGAACTCGAAACGCCGTTCCCCGATCGCCTTCGCAACGACGAGAACCTCCTGAGTGACGCTCGCCTCGGCATCGCTGACGACGCCAACGGGGCGTCGGTCACGCCGTCGGAGCTTGACAGCAACTACGTCGCCGTCCACCGGCCGGAGGACTGGGGGAACGACGTCGTCGCGGAACTCGGCTTCTCCAACTTCGCCGGCTACGCACTGAACTTCGACGGTGGGTCGCCAACCTTCGACATCGGCGCCGGTGTTTCGCTGTCGAATCCGCCAGTGTTCCGCTTCGACGAGGGCCCGGCACCGGCCGTGCTCTCGGTATGGGACCCCACCGACGAGTCGCTGATCGAGGACGGCATCGATGCCGACCTCCACGGCGCGACGGTCCAGGACGCGTCGATCAAAGTCACGAAGGTCGACGCCCGTAACTCCTCGATCTCCTCGCGTACGCTCGACACCGAGCCCGTCGCGAGTTCCGGCCCGCTCGGCAAGCAACACTACGCCGCGGGGACGACGCTCTCGGAGGGCATCTACTGGGTGACGCCCGAAGGCGGCGGCGTCGGTTACTACGTCGTCGTCGGCGACCCCGTCGCGGATATGTCGGCGTCGATCGAAAACCAGCGCGAGCAGCTCACCGAGCGCGCCCAGTGGATACGCGACCAGATCGAGAACAATGAAATCTCACGCGAGGCCGTCGTCACCAACGCGACGGGCCACTTCACGCTCGACGGGTCGAACGTCCACAGCGCGACGATGCAGGCCTACAAGGGCCCGGTCGACGACATCATCCAGCAGTTCGGCGATATCGACAGCGCAAGTGACCTCACGAACCTCTCCCAGCAGGACCTCGCCGTGTTTTTCAACGAAAGCACGTACAACGGCAGTTTCTACGTGCCGTCGGCACCGAAGACGGCCCAGCCCGGCGAAGACGTCACGCTTCGCGTCACCGAGTCCGTCGCGCCGAGTTTCCCGAATCAGATGGACGTCCAAGAGGCCTGGGACTGGCTGCAGAGCTACCTCCAGGACCACTCCTACGAGGAGGCACTTTCGGTCATCGAACAGCGCCTCGAGGACCTCGGCGATGGCGAACTTGCCCAGGCCTACCTGGACATGCACGACATGCTAAGCGAAAACCAGGTGCTCGAAGACCGCGCCGAGAGCCTGCTCGAAGAAAACGAGAACGTCACGAGCACGCTCGAAGACCTGCGCGACCGCGCCGAGAGCGGCGCCGAGAACCTGACGAATACCGACGTCGCCGACCTCCGGCACGCCATCCAGGAGATGCAACAGGCGCTCGAAGAACAGCAACCGCAGATCCCCAGCGAGGGCGATGGCTCGGAGATCGTCAACGAAACGCTGACTGCCAGTCGCATCTTCGAGACCGACCTGACGAGCGATGGCGTCATGGCCGTCGTCCAGTTCGCCAACGGCTCGTCGGTGCAACTGACGCCCGACTCGGAGTACATGAGCGTCTCGGAGAGTGATAGCGGCCTCGGCGTCATTCCCGGCGTCGACGACGCCACGCAGGTGAGCATCGACGACTATCCGGTCGGCGACTCGCCGGCGGTTTCGGTCCGCTGGCAGGCCGTCAGTAGCGAGGGGGCGTCGGAGGCAACCGATAGCGCTCGCAACCCCGCCTTCGGCGGCACGATCCCGTCGCTTGACGCCATCGACGTCTCCTCACTCGCGCCAGGGCCGAACGAACCGGTCCAACTCGACGTCCAGCCGGCGGACACCGCCCCCTTCGGCCAGGTCGAAGCCATCGACGTGATCGGGCCGAACGGCAACGCGCTGGACACTCGGACGACCAGCGATGGTTTGCAGGAGTTCACTACCGCGGGCGCGGGCACGCACGACGTCGAAGTCACCTTCTCGGACACCGGCGGCCAGAACTTCACGACGTCCTTCCCGCTGCAGGCCGCTGACGTCGACCGGTCGATGGAGCCCGGCATTCGCGTACGCGAGAGTTACCTCGGCACCTACGCCCTGACCGGTGACGGCCTCGAGGGCGGCTCGATCGACCGCGCCAGCGATGGCTCGGAGGTCCAGCTCGCCGGCGAAGTCGACGCCGACGACGTCCCGGGGACGGTTCACGTCTACACGCACGGCCTCTCGCTGTCCGATGACAGCACGATCTCCCTGTCGCTGCTCCGCGCCGAGAACGAGCGCCAGCTCGGCCAGGCCGCGCGCGTCACCTGGCACGGCCCGTCGATCGGGACCGAGGGCCTGGCCTGGCGTCGCGCCGCCGGCGAGGCCCAGGCGCTGCCCGAGGACGATGGCTCGCTGGGCTGGCTCAACATCTCCAGTACGCAGACGCGCGTGACGACGGTCACGGACGACACCGGCTCGGTCACGATTCGGACGATCAGCAACCCCAGCACCTGGGAGGAGATCGAGCACTGGGTCGACAGACAGGCCCAGAAGATTCCGGACATCCCCTTCGTCGGCAACTAGGAGGCCACCATGTCACGCACACATCCCACGACGGCCGCAGTCGCAACGCTGCTCGTCATCGCGTCCATCGGCGCTACCGGTGCCGCGGTCGCCGCCGACGGCGACACCATCACCTACGGCCCGAGTTCCACTCCCTCGTGGATCGTCACCGTCGAGAACGGCTCGCTCGGGACGCTCGACTCCTGGGCGAGCAACGGCGACGACCGGGCCGTCCTGAGCACCCACAACGCGAGCAACACGGCCGTGATCCGGGCACCGACCGCGGCCGCCGGGCAGGGCCTGCTGGAGCAGGTCCTGAACCGCGGACTCGCACACAACGGCTACGTCGTCGACCTCAGCCCGAACATCCAGCACAGCCTGGCCGAGCCAGTCGGACTGCAGAACGAGAGTGCCATCGAGGCACCCGGTCGGCTGACGCGCCTCGCCGCCGGTGACCTCGGACCGCTCGGCAGCGCTGACTGGTCGCCAGAGGGCATCGCCTACGCCGAGGACGCCGACCGCGCGCTACCGCGTGACGTCCAGGCCACGCTCGGCGTCGACGACATCACGGCGACCGGTGACGGCGCGACTGTCGCCGTTATCGACTCCGGCGTGAACACGGCCGGCGGCACGGTGTTCGCCAACGAGTCGACCAACGGCGCGACGCGCATCCTCCCGGCGTCGAAGGACTTCGTCGAGAATGAGACGGTCGAGGACGATGGCATCGACGCCGTCGAGGATCCCAACGGCCACGGCACCTGGGTGGCATCGGCGATCGCCGCGAACCACTCGACTGACGCCTTCGACGGGATCGCGCCCGACGCCGACGTGCTCGCGCTGCGGGCGCTCGATTCCGAGGGCAGCGGGTCGGCCGCAGACATCGGGAGCGCCGTCCGGTACGCCGCCGACAACGGTGCCGACAGCATCGTGATGAGCCTCGGCTCGCCCGTCTACGACGGCGCCCTGACTGACGCCCTCGAGTACGCCCAAGCCGAAGGCGTCTCCGCCATCGCCATCGCCGCCGGTAACAGCCGCCAGACGACGCGCTGGCTGTCGAGTCCCGCCGACGCGCCCGTCGATGGCGTCGCCGCGGTGACGGCGACGAACGCCTCGGCCGACGCCGCGAACGCCAGCGTGGCCTACTTCGCCAACGTGGGCGACGACCCCGGGGTAAGCGACGGCTCGCTCGGCGCGACGCGCGGCGAGACCGTGACCGCCGGTGCACCGGGCATGAACCTCGTCGCGAAGACGCCGACAACGAGCGGGACGACGCAGGAAAGCACGCTCTCGGGGACGTCGATGGCGGCCCCGCAGGTGGCCGGCATCGCCGCGCTCGGCGTGAGTGACGGCGCCGAGTGGACCGGCGACGCCGCAGCGTTCACCGAGGCGCTGCGAGACACCGCCCGGCCGGTGCCGGACGCGCCGGCGACGGAAATTGGCGGCGGGATGGCCGCAGCGGACAAGCTACTCGCCAGCAACACGACGGGCTCGCAGGCCGACGCCATGACCGACACCGCAGCGGCCCGCGACGCCTTCTGGGAAGGACTCTCGGGGAGTTCGCGCCTCAACCCGATCGACCGACTTAGTCAGCGACTGGGGCTCAACTGAGCATGCGCCAGACACGTCGGCAGTTCGTCCGCTCCGGAGCTGCAGTTGCCACCGGGACGGCCGTCCTCGCCGGCACGGCCGCGGCATCACACCTCGAGGACATCCCGGAGAACGTTTCGATAGAATTTGACCAAGTCATGCTGGAGAAATATCGTCCGCGGCTCGTCTTCCCCACCGAAGCGCGGGAGAAGCTAATCGGCCTCTACGGCTGGGTGGCGAAATCTCCAGACTATTCGACCGATGTGTGTTGCTTCTGGTCAAAATATACGCACCAGGAGGGATGGCTGGGTGATCTTGACAGTCACTGGGGAGACCACGAGCCCCTACAAGTTGTCGTGGATAGCGAAACCGGCGACGTCGTTCGAGTCCGTGCCTCGATCTACCATTGGATCAAGGGCGAGGTGGTGGGGGACGCGATTCCGATGCACGACGAGACGCATCCTCGACTCCGAGTACTATCCCCCCACCACCAGTACACCGCACCGCGACCAGCAGACAGCGGATCGTTCTTTGAGGTTGACGACCTGACCGGCGCGTTCGGCGATTGGCTTTCTAATGGACTCGAAGTCGCTCTCAGGCCAGGGAGCACGACGAACCCCTGGATCATGCAAAACCACGGCCATTGGTGGCGGAACACGGAGACGGCACTTGGCATAGAGTTACCCTTCTCCCACCGATCGTGGTTGGTGAAATCGGCGGCAGCGGCAGGATACGACACGGTTGGGTCGTTGGAGGGGACATCAGCATGATGAATAGCACTCGCACTTGCAATTCCCGACAAGCCTTGTTGGAATGTGCAAGTTTTAGGCTTGCTGGATTGAACAAGATAATGGATGTCCAACGAAGAAAAATCTGGTATGGCTACCGGACGCGGGATATTGACAGAGGGCGAGAGGAAGTACCTTCGGGGAGAAGCCTCGGACCAGAGGAGGTACGAAGCACGGTCTCGACTCAGATCACGCTGCGAAGGGCCATTAGCGGAGGACATCGCTTTGTTAGAGGAGCACGAGCCAGAGTTGTTGGAAGATATCCGCGACATCGTGTGCCAGGAGAGGTAACGATGCCGGCGCGAATTTCATCGGGGGAGCTTCTTTCCGACATCCGACGTCTTTCAGACAAGCTTGGGAGGGTGCCCAGGTGCTCAGATGTGCGAGAGCACGGGAAATACAGCATTTCGGTATATCAGGACCGGTTCGGTTCTTGGAGCAAAGCAAGAAGTGAAGCCGGGGTTGGGGAGCCGGATGGCCAGAAAGATGCTGTTTCACGGGAGGACCTCCTGTCCGAACTTCAAAGATTAACTGAAGAACTGGGTAGTGTTCCCACCATCAACGACCTGTCCGAAAATGGTGAATTCAGCAAGGGGCCGTATTCGAGGGTGTTCGGGTCATGGAACTCGGCATTGGAGGAAGCGGGGCTAACGCCGAATCTCGAACAAAACATCTCGGATTCGGAGCTACTGGATACGATTCGAGAGGTAGCGGATACCGTAGGCGGTAGGCCGACTACCGCACATCTCCAAAAACACTCAAAAAGATGCCCGAGCCTGTACCGAGACCGATTTGGCTCATGGAAAGACGCTCTTGAAAGGGCCGGTTTTGAGCCTGAATACAAAGGGAAAAGCCATCACCATACAATTCCCCGCGAGCAACTGTTGGATGAGATCCACAGGCTGGCTGGGAAACTTGGGCGGGCCCCGATCCAGTCCGACATGGTGAAACAAGGAAAGTACAGCATACGTCCGTATGAACGGGCATTCGGAAGTTGGGCAGCTGCGAAGGAAAAAGCCGGATTTGAACCAGGCAATTCCTGGGCGGTCAACCGGGACCAGCCCTCCCGGGGAGACTTGCTGCAATCCATTCAGGATTTGGCCGATGAACTCGGGCGCCCCCCTATGCAGAGTGATATGAAGAAAGACGGGCCATATAGCATGGTCCCGTTCTGTCGGGTATTCGGCTCATGGTCTAATGCTAAGCAAGCAGCTGGGTTCGAGCCACTAAGACGAGGAGAACACCACCCACAGTGGAGCGGCGGTCATGATGCTTACGAGAGATACGGAGGAGACTGGCAGAAACAACGAAGAAAGGCGCGAGAAAGGGACAACTACGAATGCATCGACTGTGGGATGGATGAAGAAGACCACAAAGAGCGTTTCAATAAAGAACTGGAGGTTCACCACCTCAACGCACCCGAAAATCGGGACGATGGTCACTGCCTCGATAATCTTGTGACTCTCTGCACGATATGCCATAACAATTGGGAGCGAGTGGCGCCGCTCACTCCGGACGTAAACTAAGGTGCATCATGACCACAGCAATACTCCACTCCTCCGAGAGCCATCTGTCTAAGCAGCCGCACCGCTCGGCACCGCACTGGTGGCGCAACACCCAGACCGCGCTGGGTATCGAACTGCCCATTTCCTTCGACGCCGGCTTCGTCCGGCTGGCGCGCAGGCTTGGCGTCGGCGAAGTCGGGTCGCTGGGGGTGGCAACATGAGCAGTCGCGCCTACGTTCGGTGGCCGGACACGGCCATGGCCGACCCGCCAGACGGAGGGGGCATCCGGTCGGCCGGTGACGGGGTATACGCCCCGAGTGGCGTGTTCATGACCCCCACCGGCGTCGGCCTCGGGCCGCTGCATCTGGGGGTGCCCGAAAAGGCCGTCTGCAACATCTCGTCGCTGACGTATCTCCCGGGACCGGAGGACGACGGCGACGGCATCCTCTTCTTTGGAATCGCTGGCGCCGGTGGCGCTATCGGAGTAACGGAGACCGATACCGAGGGGCCGTCCATGCGCCGGCGACAGGTGCTCGGTTTGGCTGCCGCTCTCGGAGCCGCGGTTCTGGGAACGGGCGTTGCGGCCGGACAGAGCGACGACGAGAATCTGGTGTCTCTGGAGATTGCGGAGTTCGTTATCGACGAAACGAGCGGGCCGCTGGAGGTTCGGGTTCTCGACGTAATCGACCAAGTGCTGCCCCCGACGACGGAGATACTCGTCGACGCGGACGAGGCCCGGGTCGGCGAGATCGGCGACCCCTCGGAGGGTATCGTTCTCGATCCGGAGACGCGGGGCGCGGTGTCGGTCTACCTTCGTGACTCCCGTGGCCGCCTCGACCGACTGATCGCATGGGCGAAGGGGGCGCTGGACACGAACGAGGAGATCGTCTACGCGCGAGAACTCGATCAGCCGGTCTCGGAGTTGGAGCAAGGCCAGTTCGTCACGCTTAGTTCACACCCGGCGCTGGTCGAGCCGGTTCGTGAGGCTGGCCCTGACGGCACGGAACTTCAGATCGGGTCGACGGAGATCCCTCACAACAGCGCTGACGAGACCGGTGAAATCGGTTCCTATGGCGTCTTCGACGGCAGCCTCATCTACGAGGTTGGCTCGAATCCGCCGGCGTCGGCGCAGTGGGAGTTGCAGACGCGCCTCGGGATTTTGGCGCGGACGTGGAACAAGGTGACCTAACTTCATGGCAGACAATCCAGACATCATTCCGGCGGATAGCGACGGTGAACCATTGGCGGACACGCAGGTCGAGGTGAACGGCCTCGTCCCTGGCGAGGGTGGTACCGACGGCGGTGGAACAGATGTAACGGTGCAGCACGACGGCAGCGATGTCGTGTCGGCGCTGACTGCACTCGACTTCGTCGCCGGCGTCGACGTCAGCGACGAGGGCAACGGCGCCGTCCAGGTGGACGTTCAGGTCGACACCAGCCAGATCGCGAATACCGCTGTCACCGACGAGAAGATCGAACAGAACGCGGTGACGGCCGGCGCCATCGCGGCGGGCGCGGTCGGGGCCGAACAGATCGACCTGTCGATCTCGCCAACGTGGACTGGCGAGCACACCTTCGACGCGACGGTGGTACTCGCCGATCAGAATGCCGATCCCTCCTCGAACGGCGAGGTCCAACGCAACGGCAGCGACGTCCTGGTCTACTCCGGTGGCTCGGTCCGTAACCTTTCGAATATCGGATCGGGAAGCGGTACTGATACCCGGACGAACGTTAGCGACGACGGCACCGAGGTGATCCAGAACACCGAAGATATCAACTTCGGAACCGGACTGGCGGCATCTGACGACGGCGATGGGTCCGCGACGGTCGACGCAACCGGCATCGAGTCCGGCGCGATCGCCGACCGGCCTAGCAGCGGCGACTACGACGACCAGCTCTACTACGCGACCGACCAGCGTATTCTCTGGGGCTGGGATGCCGATGCGTCGGACTGGACGGCCCGCGGCGGCCTAGGCTCAGATAGCCAGGCTATCCCCGGAACGACACACCTGGAATCACTCGATACAGACGCACTATCTGTCGGATCGGACTCGGCGCTGATTAGCGTCGCCGCGTCTGGCCAGTCAACACTTTCCTCCGGCAGTGCGACAGTGGATACTGAACTCTCTGATACAGACGCGACATTTTATCTCGCCCTCGGCATCGACGATCCGGACGCCGACGCGAAAGTGGCAGGCCGGATGTTTTGGGACGATTCGGCCGGAACCTACAAAGTAGAGATCGTGGAAGACGGAACCTCTGTAGGCAACCCTACAGTTAACTACGACGTTCTAAGGGTGAGATGATATGACCCCCTGGTTCAAGGCAGCAAGCGCGTCCGGGGAAACGTTAGCCTGGGAAACAGCTTCTGACTGGGACGCGGCACAAAGTGAGAGTGGCGTCGTTCATGAATCCGTTTCGAATACAGACCACTCCGACGCCTCTGTGGTCAAACAGGGCCAATCCGTTTCAAACCCGTACTTAGATGCGAATCTCGTGGGCTATTGGCCGCTGCACGAAGACTCTGGAAGCACTGCATATGGATTTGGCAGTGTCGGCAATAACGGGTCTGCACAGGGCGACCCAACAGTCAACGCTACCGGAACGCGAGGGACCACGGGTTGGAACTTGGACGGTTCTGGTACGCCACACGACCACATTAGCGTCCCCCACGCCTCTAGCTATGCCCAAACAGGCACCGTATCAGTCGAGCTGTGGGTAGACTGGAACGGTGCTAATTCGGCGGACAATGCCCAAGGACTAATCTCTAAAGCCGGAAGTGACGCCGCAGACGGGTTCTCTGTGTTTTATTTGACGTCCAACAACGAGTTCCGGTCCCGAATAGACGGTTCTGGATATGCCATAGGCGGGTCACTTTCAACGGGATTACACCACATCGTTTGGACACACGACCAGGGGGCCGAGACGGTCTATGTCGACGGTAGTAGTGTAGGGTCGACGACGACAACAAGTCTGAGCACAACCAACTCCGAGGAGCTTCGAATTGGTTGCAACACATGGTCGGATAGTGACGGGTTGAATGGTGTAGTCCAGTACGCTGGCCTATTCGACAATGCCCTTTCGAGTTCGGAGGTGCAGACGTTGTATGACCTTACAGCGTCACAATCGACGCTGACGACTGCGAAAAAGGAGATTTAAAAATGGTTACATTCGACCTCACAGTTGACGCAACAGTCCAAGAAAGCACACCGCCGAGTGGTACGACCGTCAGCCAATACGCAAGCAATCCCATTCTGGACGCCGGAAGTTCTGGCGAGTGGGACGACGACATCATACAAGATACGAATATCGTCGAGGTGAGCGGTACGTATTACTTGTTCTATTCCGGAGCTACATCCGATACGAGCGGGAATTTCGACGGGATGCAGATCGGCGTTGCCAGTTCGTCAGATGGGGAAACGTTTAGCAAAAACGCTAACAACCCCATTCTCACGCTCGGTTCAGGCGGCTCATGGGATGACTATTCGGTCAGGTCGCCCGACATCATCAAACAAGATTCGACGTATTATATGGGATATTCTGGAATGTCTGACGGCAGCACTGTCTCACTCGGGCTAGCTTCAACGTCGGACACGGATTTCCCAACCGGGTGGTCGAAAGAGTCGAGTGTGAACCCTATTCTAACTTCAAGTGATATATTGGGGAGTTACGGACCCAACCGGGCCGACATCCGGTTTTGGGATAATCAGTACCACCTCTGGTATCAGATGGGTGGGGGCGGCATTAGTTCCGATTCGCACATTTCGTTTGCCACATTGCCAGACGGGACTGACTTACCCTCTGCAAATTGGACCGAAACAGCAGACGCGCCGATTATCGAAACTAAATCAGGGACCTTTCGGTCAAACCTTGTCGAAAGCCCACACCCATTCACCCGTGATGGAAACAGATACGTGTATTTCGACGGGTGGACCGGAAGCCTGTTGCACGGAGGTATAGCGTACAAAGAAAGTGAGGGCAACTGGACCGTCTTCGAGTCCGGCCTTGACACCACTGAAAGCGGTGAAGACGAGGGAGGTCATGGGGCTTTCCTACCCGGCGCATTTGACGGCGCTTCTTCCCTCACTGGGGATGATGAGGCAGTGTTCTTCTATGCAAGCCGTGACTCCAGTACGGAAGACTGGGACATACATCGTCTCACGTTCGGAAACCTACAAACAGCCTTACAGCCAGGGTCATCTGGTATTACCGTTCACGAAGATTCGTCCGGTGACGGGACTGCTGACAACAGCGCCACACAGACGCTTTCCGACGGCGTAAACACATATTCCCTATCTGGATTCGACGGGAGCAGCGGAAATGAGGTGTGGGCGGTTCTCAATATGGATGCCGATGATCTGACACAGACGCCGGTAATCAACTCAGTTGAGCTGCAAGTGTAACCGCCGAGGTTCATAATCGGTGAAGATAATATCTTCGCGTATGAGTAGCAAACGATGGGTATTGCGTCACGGGTCAAATACGGAGTAGCTCAACTGGTAGAGCACGGTAGTGACGTTAGCTGGTGGCGCGATCGCATGCAGTGTCGTGTCAACAAACCATTTCAACAGCGGCTTTGGCCGGCGGCCGGCGGGATCGACGTACCAGCTGCTGACTGGGATACGCTTATCGTCATAGACGGCTGCCGTCGTGATCTTTTCGAAGATCTTGTCGATTGTTCCCGGTTTGATTCATACCGCTCTGTTACGAGCCGAGGCAGCGCAACGAAAGAGTGGTGCCGGCGGAACTGGACTGGAGAATACGACGACACGGTGTACGTGACAGGGAATCCTGTTCCGCCGCGTTCAATTCCTGGCTCGCTCGTCGAACTCCGAGAAGTAGCGAAAGACGAGTTCGATCGAGACCTCGGGACCGTCCCTGCGCCCGCGGTGACGAAAGCAGCTCGAGAAGCGCATCGTGACTACCCAAATAAGCGTCTCGTCGTGCATTACCTGCAGCCACACTATCCCTTTATCGGCTATCCAGAGCTGCAATTCACGAGTTGGAATCAAACGCCAGAAATGAGGACACCTGAAAACGACCACCTGCCATCGGATGTGTGGCACGCGCTCGGCGAGGCGATCGTCGACGAGGAGCGAGTGTGGGAAGGATACCGTGATAACTTACGATACGTGCTTGATGAGGTCTGGCGCCTCATTTCTAGTCTCGACGGGAAAACGGTGGTGACATCTGACCATGGGAATTGTCTTGGTGAAAGGTCGGCCCCAGTTCCAGTCCGGACGTTCGGCCACCCTCCTGGGCTTCGGTTAACACCGCTTATCGATGTTCCATGGGGCGTTGTCGATAAGGAGCGCCGAGAGATCATCAGTGATGTCGCGCGTGACCAGGTTGATGTTGCTGAAACCGATCAGCGATCTGCACAACTCGAAGCGCTCGGGTATGTATGAAACCGATGCATCAAATGGAAAGATAGTTGGTTTTATCAGCGGGTTAAGGACATCTCCGTGAACAGTAGTGAGGCCTACTGACTGGCCGATTCGCCGATCTTGAGGAGAAAGAAACATGTCAGAGACGCACGTCCCGGATAGCCCGAGCGGTGTTCTCGCCACTTCGAGCGAGGTAGTTCCGGGCAGTCGAGAGATTCGCCCAGCCAAACATGGACTGCAACGCAATCACGTCCAGCCCCCTGGACGCGAAGTACGTCGCCGCCGTTGCACGCAAGCCGTGCGGTCGGACGTCGTCGGGACAGAGCCCGTCGGCCTTCTCGGCAGCCCGGTTCAGCCGTCGATTCAACCCGGTTTTGGAGGTTTGAAACGCATGAAACCTATCGAAGTAGGCTTCGACCACGAGCTCCGCCCGCGGATGGGCGTCGAACGGGACCTCTCGGGCCGCCGCCTTGGTCTTGGGCGTCCAGCGCTCGGCGAGTGCCTCGTCGATCGAGACGTCGGCGTTGTGCTCGGCACGCTGCTCGGCAAGTTGCCGACAGTAGCCACAGAGGCCGCCGTCTCTACCCTTGCCGCAGGGCTCGTGGGCCGGGATGACGATCATGCGCCGACGCCAGTCGATCCATTCCTCGGTCATGTGGACGATCTCTCCAGCCCGGAGGCCGAGTCGGCCGGCTACGAGGCAGACAAACCGGGCCTCGAGGGCGTAGTAGTCGCCCATCTCGTACGTGCCCTCGACCAGAAGCTCGAATTCCCGGTCGGACAGGGCGTCTTCCTTCGAATGATGCGTCGCGTTTGCCGTCGTGCCGCCAGTTACTTGCTGGCGGCGGCCGTTGGTCGCCATGCTCAGGTGACTCCTGAGCGCGGTCGTCGGTGCTCCAGCACCGGCGGCCAGTTTCTGGCCGCAAACCGCGCCACCCCAGCAACGCGTCCGGGGACCGTAAATGGTGGTGTCCCAACATGATCAGCCCGTTCGAAATAGCCATCATCGTCCTGGCGTTCGTCCTCTTCTTCGGCTACAAGCGCCTGCCGAAGACCGGCCGGAATCTCGGCCAGGCCGTCGCCGAGCTGCGCCACGCCGACGATCGCGCCGAGGAGGAGCCCGAGTCATGACCCAGCGCTACGAGGGAGGAGGCGTCCCCCCTCCGCCCCCGGTCCCACCGCCCCGGCGACCAAGAGTTGCACCGCCCGCTAACCACCATCCGCGTTCCTCACTTCAATGAGCATCACCACCAATCGGAGAGCCATCGCCGCGCTGGCGATGGTCGCCATCATGGTCCTCGGCGTCTTCGCGACGCCCGCACTCGCGGCCGCGCCGTCGGTCAGCGACGGTACCGACACCGGCGCGCCCACGGACTCGACGAGCGACCTCAACGATGGCGACACGATCACGTACAACGCATCGACCAACACGACGCTGACCTACCAGGCGGACTCCGCCAACTCGTCGGTCACGATCCTGCAGAACGGGACCGAACTCGAGACGTTCGAGAACGGCACCGCCGAGGAGATGGAGTTCGTCGGCACTGACGACGCCAACGACCACTACATCGACTTCACCCTCGCCGACGACGAGTCGGGCTACGAGGGGATCGAAGCCGATCCCGGTGAGACGGTCACGCTGACCTACCAGATCACCAACGACACCACTCTCGACAATCCCGACACGTTCAACGTGACGGTCAACTGGGACAACCACGAGAACAAGTCCTTCGACCGTTACGAAAGCGGTGACGTCGAGACGGCGGATGCCGGCCTCTGGCAGTCCTACACGGCTGGGATTCCGCTGATCGGCGCGACGAACCTGTCGTCGACGCCCGCCCAGGCGGAGGCTGACGTCGGCGTGGCTGGGGCGGACACCGAGACCGTCACGGTCTACGTCGCCGACGGCGACGCCCAGGACGCCCTGGCCGCTACGCACGAATCCGCTGGCGACTCTGGCCTCTCCTGGTTCGGTACGGCCGCGGTCGATGGTAGCCTCGTCCCGGTCATCGCGAGCGGCGAAGACGGCCCCGACTGGGTCGACACTGACGAGCAGACCTACCTGACCGTCAACGAAGCCGGCGACGAGGTCGTCGTTCACAATGCCGGTGACACGCTCGGTGACGACACCGAGAGCGCGACGCTCTCGACGATCGGTGCCGAGCAGGCCAACATCGGCCAGATCTGGAGTCTGACCGGCGACTACGACGCGTCGTACACCCAGCGCCTCTCCGCGTTCACCGCTGGAGAGTTTGCTGTCGGTGGCGACCAGTTCGAGATCGGGGAGTAAACAGATGAGCAAGCGCATGGACGCCCTCTGGCGCGTCGCAGCCTTCCTCTGGTCGTTCGTTGCAGCCCTGGTCGCGAGTGTCGTCGTCATCGTCGGGATGCTCTGGGGCGCGGTCGACGTGCTCTGGCAGCTCGTCCTCGGCTCTGACGGCCTCTCGTCGAGCTCGACACCGGCGATGCTCGTCCGCGGCGTCATCATGTGGCCGGCGCGGCTGCAGGTCTACGCCTTCACGGGCGCCGGCGAGATGCTGTGGCTGCCCGAGTGGTAGGGCCATCGAGACACCGACTTCTTTCGCGCTCGCGCTGGCGCACGGCGGTTCGACTCCGCCGGCGAGCCTGTGCCCGGCTCGGAGGCCTCGTATCCGGCACTCCTGCACTGCCACCCGATCACCTCTCGCGAGCTTCGCCAGCTCGGTACCTCGTCCACACTGGCGCGGCCGCTTTTCACGGCCGCGCTGTACCCCTACTCGCCTCTGGCTGTAGCCGGTTCGACTCCGGCGGCGAGTCTCTGCCCCGTACAGGCCCGGGTTCGAATCCCGGTCGGGGCGTCCCACTCATGCCCAGGACATCGATCGACCAGCCCGACAACTGCGGGTGCATCGAACTGGCGGCCCGACTCGAACAGAACCGGAGGGAAACCGATGACGCGTAGTCTCTACGCGCTCGCCTTCGTCGCGTGCCTCGTCTTCGCGCAGGGGGCGCTGTCTGCGCCAGTCGCCGCACAACAGGATACGGCAGGCCCCGTCGACGAGGTCTTCGACAGCAGCGACGACGGTGGATTGCTCGACACGGTCGGTAGCTACTATTCGGCTGCTGATGGCGTTGTGTCTGGCATTCGAAGCCGGATCGTCCAGGCGGTGACGCACTCGGTCGGCGTTTCGGAGTCACCCGACGCGGAGCAAGCGGCGACTGACGTCGCCGACGTCGTCGCCGACCACCGATCTGACCTCCAGGCCTACGCGAACGCCCGCTCGACGGCCGACGGCGACTACGACGCCCTCCGGTTCGAGTTCACGATCGACGGCGAGACCGCGACGAGGTACGTGACCGCCGACGTCGTCGATGGCAACTACGAGGGCGCCACGATGGTCGCTGACACCGATCGCTCCGTCGACGAGTCGTGCGAACTCGAGGGTGCTGCCGCTCGGAACGCCGACGAGGAACTCCAGACGTTCGTCGACACGTACGTCGAGCCGGGCGACAACGTCTCCGAGTCGCTATTCACCCGCATCAGCACGCAATACGGCGGTAACATTGACTGCTCGTTCCTCTAACCATGGCCTTCATCGAAGCACTCCGACGGATCAATCTCAACACGATCGCGCTGTTCATCTTCGCCCTGATTCCATACCTCGACACCGATATCGTGGGGGTGATACCAGTCCTTCGGGACGTCCTGCCGTGGGTCGAGCCCATCTATTACTGGGAGCTCTCCTGGACCGAGCGCGGACGACTGGCCATCCTCTGGATCGTGCCCTACGTCGACGGTGAGATATTCCAGCTCCTCGGGCTGGAGGTCAACGAGGTGATTAGCGACTGAGCCATGGTGGGAGGGTACCTTGGCGCGGCCTGGCGACGTGTCCGTGACTGGCTGCGGTCGCCGTCGATCCCGACGCCGGTGCCGCGACACGTCGCGTCGGTCCTGGGCCGGTTTCGGCGGGTCTCCGTGTGGCTCAGCCTCTACCGGATCGTGCTCGTCCTGGTCGGCTCGGGGGTCATCTTCGCCGCACTCGCGAGCAACAGCGTCCTGCTCTCGGCGGCGGCCAGCATCATCCTGTTCGCCGCGCTCGTCGACGATGTCTCGCAGGCTGCCGCCGATATCTGGAACGCCAACTTCTGGGTGTTCGAACCATGAGACGGACCGCCAGCGCCGCCCTGGTGGCCTGCGTCGTTCTCGCAATGCTGTCGGTCCCCGTGGCCGCAAGCGACGGCGTCGTTGCGCTTGACGATGACCAGCATCTCGCGACGGACCAGGCGGCCACGGAGTACGAGCGGTCCGGGTCAGTGACCATGGAGGCCGAGGACATCCAGCTCTCGGTGACGATCGCCGACGACCCCGAGGTGGTCGACGCGCCGGGCTGGCACATGGGCCAACTCAAGCGGTTCGTACGCGTCGACTACAACGAATCCATCTCGCGGACCGTCCGGTTGCACATCCACGACGAGATCGTCGTGCCGCGCCCGTCGAAAGGGACGACGCCGCTCGGTGCCGATGGCCCGACGGCCGACTTCGTGACGCCACTCGACGGCCATCAGTCGGTGACGCTGCACCTCAGCGGCGAGACGCACGCCGTTTACGGGCTGTCTGACCTCAACGGCGAGCTCTGGGCGATTCGCGAGACCGTCTCGGGTGTCTGGGGCAACGCCACGGGCGTCCAACTCCCCTCGTTCGGCGGTGGCGAGTGGCAGCGCCCGCCGAGTGACGCCCTCGAGGGCACGAATCCCACGTACACGGTTCCGAAATCCGACGAGGTCGACGACATGACTGTCCAGTACAACGCCGACGGCGAGAGCTGGCTGACCGTCCCGGAGTGCCAGGCCGACGCGCCGGTCTGCCAACTCCAGCGGAACAACTCGACGGTGCTGTTCGCGAGTGACGCGAACCCGCCCGACGTGCGGTACAAACTCCAGCGCGACGCCCTCGCGGGCGTAAAGTCGGCGTGGTCTGACCTCGCCAGCATACCCACCGACGTCGCCGACGCTCTCGGCGGGCTCGTCGGAGGTGGGGCATGAGCCATCGCACGCCGACGACCTGGAAGGGCGCGGTGACGGTCTTCGCAGGGATTGCGGCCCTTGTCACCGTCGTTTTCGCGTCGACGACCGGCGGCATCGTCCTCGGGCTGCTCCTGATCGCCGTAGCCGCCCTGGTGGCCTATGGCCTGGGCTACAGGATCGATCGGTGGCTTCGCGAGCGGCAGTTCTTCGGAGGTGACCGGTAGTGGCGACGACAGCGATGGTCATCGTCGCGATCGTCTTCGGCGTCGTCGGCCTGCTCTACTGGCAGTTCCCCGAGGCCACGCGGCGGTGGTTCGAGCGGATTCAACTGACGCGGCAGGTAGTCTGGGGACTGTTCCTCCTGGGCCTGGCGTTCGTGATGCTCTCGTCGGGGATTCCGTCGCTCATCCTCGGCGGCGCCATCGTCCTCGGTTACGCGGTGCTGTACGCCATCTACGAACAACCACACGAGATCGTCCGCGACGCAGTCGGCATCTAAACTCATGGACAACTACGACCACATCAGAGACCTCTGGACGACGATCAACCGCCACTTCGAGCGGGACGACAAGTCCATCCCGACGGCACAGAAGCGCCGCGCAAACGAGTGGCTCTCGCGTCACGAGGCCATCCTTGCCGTCGCCGAGCGCGCCGACGGCTACGAGGAGTTCG
>Ga0207771_100323_pt1 | contig 32173 bp, 31 predicted proteins | sample A23M2SouthBayCA_2_FD_187731 | JGI IMG/M metagenome (GOLD analysis project Ga0207771, IMG submission 187731) | Aerobic enrichment media microbial communities from Eden Landing Ponds, California, USA - A23 M2 (2) (SPAdes) | ecosystem: Environmental > Aquatic > Marine > Unclassified | place... | reverse complement strand
TCTTGCCCGGATCCGTACCGTTTATCACCGCGACCGGGAGGCCAACGTCGGTGCCGTCGCGCGTCTCGCCGACCCACAGCCGCCCCGTGTCTCGCTCCCCCGGGGCCGCACTCGCCGTACCGAGACTCGTCATTACTAAAATTGGACGGACGAACCGTCTTAGGCGGTTCGGTTGCGAGTTTCGCTGCGCTGCGGATCGGTGCGATTTTCATGCTGTCGCTCCTACGGACGACCGTGTCGAACGATCGCCCCGAATCAGGCCGTGCACGCTTTCTGGACGCGCTGAACGTCCGCAAGTACGCGATCCAGGGGTTCGTGTTCGCGGCCGTCGTTACGATCGTCGTCTTCGCGACGTTCGTCGGGTTACCCGGAGAGACGAGTCTCGGATCGAGCGTCTGGTACGTCGGGCTCGGGCTATCACTGTTGCTGGCGCTCGGGGCACTCGTGACGACGACCCTGGTCGCGCTGCGGGCGCGACGCCTGGCGAAAGATCTCTAATCACTAGCTCCGGACCCACTCGCTCCCGCCAGTTCCGAGAACCGCGACGCCCCCGTACGAGTGCCTTTCGCGATGAGAACGTCGCCGGCTTCGATCTCGGTTACTGCCGTCGGCGAGATGACCCAGTCACCGCCCTCTCTTCCCGTTCGCTGACTCTCGCGGCCAGCGTGGCGGACCGCGATGACACGCATGCCTGTCTCAGTTTTGACTGCCGCTTCGCCCAGCGTCGCTCCTGCGAGTCCACTGCCGGCCGCGACCGACACCCGGACGATCACTTCGTCGCTCTCTTCGACCGCGGCGGCGACGACCGGATGCGTCCCGATTCCCATCAGAACCCCCTCGCTGATCTCCAGGGCAGCGTCGGAGATAACCTCTGTCGAGCGTCCGAGATGGACCAGTCCACGGAGGCTGATCGGATCGTCGACGCGGCTCGCAGAACGGAGCGTCCAGGCCTCGAATCGTGACTGGAGGGCGTCGACTTCCGCTTCGAGTTCCATGACCTCCTCGGCGACGGCCTCGCTGTCGAACAGGACCGAGCCGTAGGCCAGATCGACCGCGAGTTCGCTCATGTTTTTCATGAGGACGATCGAGTCGACGGCCCGTTCGAGGTCGTCAGACTCGTCGGTCGGTGGCTCGGGCGTCTCGTAGGTCTGGCCCGTCACAGCGGTGTAGACGTCTTCGAGACCGTCGACAGGCCCCCGCAAGAGCGCGACGTCGCCGGCTTCGATGGTCGTCTCGGCGTCGGGGTTGAGCAGCCACTCATCATCCCGCCGAATCGCGATAACCCGGACTCCCGTCTCGGTCTCGAGGTTGAGATCGCCGAGCGTCCGACCAGCGTAGGCGGAGTCCTCGGCGACCGTCGCCCGAACGAGCGTCTCGATCGCCTCGGGGAGGGCGGCCCGCATCGCTTCTGGCAGCCCGATGTCTTCGAGGACGATCTTCGCGATGTCGCCGGCGGCGTCGCTGATCTTCCCTGCCGCTCCGACGACGCCGAGGACGGGCGCGAGCGCCTCCGCGTCCTCGGGGTTGCGTGCAGCCATCAGGAGACTCATCCGGGCACGGAGGTGCAGCACATTCATTTTGGCTTCGAGGTCGAGCACGACCTCGGCGATGTCATCGCTGCCCAGCAGTACCGCCGAGTACGAGAGATCGATCAACAACTCGGCGGTGTCTTTCATCTCGGCCAGCACGTCCTTGACGCTGACCGGTTCGTAGGCGACCCCATCGTCCATAGAGTGGCGGTTCGCGGCCAGTAGAAAAAAGCGTTCGGCCGGCCGCCGATGTCGAGGAGAACCGATCAAATTCAGCCACTCGGCGGGAGATATCTGTAGATTCTGCCCGATCGTCCGGGAAGCGGCCGAAATTATTCGAGTTTCGCTCCGAAACGGGTGGTCGCCGGGCGGGCGAACGACAATGTTTTTCCCATAAGGTCCAGACCTAGATGGTATGTCCGACGACCTCAAGAAGGGTCTGGAAGGTGTTCTCGTCGCCGAGTCAGCGCTGAGCGATATCGACGGCGACGCTGGACGACTCATCTACCGGGGCTACGCGATCGAGAATTTGGCTCGCGAGGCCAGTTACGAGGAAGTCCTCTATCTCCTCTGGCACGGGGAGTTACCCACCGCATCGGAGCGAGAGACGTTCACAGCGGAGATGGCCAGCCATCGCGCCGTCGAAGACAGCGTTCTCGACACCGTCGAAGCGCTCGCGACGGCCGAGGAGAACCCGATGGCTGCACTCCGGACTGCCACGTCGATGCTGTCGGCCTACGACGACGACGGCAGCGAGCCCGGCGACCGGGAGGCCGACCTGCAACGCGGGATGCGGATCACCGCGAAGATGCCGACCATCGTCGCCGCGTTCAAGCGCTTGCGTGACGGCGAGGAGCCCGTCGAACCGCGAGAAGATCTGGACCACGCCGCGAACTTCCTGTACATGCTCAACGACGAGGTGCCCGACGACACCCTCGCCGAGGTGTTCGACATGGCCCTCGTGCTGCACGCCGACCACGGGATCAATGCCTCGACGTTCGCCGCGATGGTCACCGCCTCGACGATGTCCGACATCTATTCCTCCGTGACGAGCGCCATCGGCACGCTCAAAGGCGGCCTCCACGGCGGGGCCAACCAGAACGTCATGCGGATGCTCAAGGAAGTCGACGAGAGCGACAAGACCGCCGTCGAGTGGGTCACCGACGCCCTGGAGAACGGCCGGCGCGTCCCCGGGTTCGGCCACCGCGTCTACAACGTCAAAGACCCGCGCGCGAAGATCCTCGGCGAGAAATCCCGCGACCTCGGTGAGGCCGCCGGCGACTACAAGTGGTACTCCATGAGTCAGGCCATCGAGCAGTACATGGCCGAGAACAAGAGCCTCGCGCCCAACGTCGACTTCTACTCTGCCTCGACGTACTACCAGATGGGCATTCCGATCGATCTCTTTACGCCGATCTTCGCGATGAGCCGCGCCGGCGGCTGGATCGCCCACGTCCTCGAATACCAGGAGGACAACCGCCTCATCCGCCCGCGAGCCCGCTACACGGGGCCGAGCGATGTCGAGTTCGTGCCCGCCGACGAGCGATAACGTCGGAGGCCGCGTTTCGTCTCCGGAATGGACCTTCTCAACGTTTCTAGCAGTGCAGAAACTGGAGAAGAGCAAAACGGAGCGCAGTCTTACTTACGGCCGAACAGTCGCTCCCGAAGCGAGCGCGACGATGGCCGTTCAGTCAGGAGTACCGGCGTATCGAGCGTTTCGATGACATCGAACACCAGCGATCCGCGAACGATACGGGACAACAGGCCACGTTCGGTCGCACCCACGACGACCAGACTGTAGTCCTCGCCGAGACGTTCGATCGTCGTCTCGACGTCTCCCGTTTCGACGAGAATCTCCGCCGCCGATAACTGGTGGTCGGCCGCCCAATCGGCGATGAATTCACGGCCCGCCTCCTCTTTGCCGGCATCGACGACGTGGAGCAGGGACACCGACACATCTGCCGTGTCCTGGAGCGCACGAGCCACGTCGGCTGAAAGGTCCGAGGAGTGACCGCCAGCGGTCGGCACGAGCACGTCGGTGAGATCCAGATCCTGCCCGTCGAGGACGAGGAAGTCACACGGGAGGTCGTGTGCCAGTTCGTCAAGGGCCCCTTCGGCACGGCCGCCAGCGAACTGCGTCCCACCGTAGCCCATCACGACAGTGTCGGCATCGTTCGTCTGTGCCGCGTCGAACACCTCCTCGATGCCTCGGTGTGAGAGAATCGTCTTCGTCTCTATGGGAACGTCGAGCGCGCTCCCGTCAGCTTTCGCGGCCCTGAGCAACTCCTCCGAGGTTGCGTCGATCTCCGTTCGGTGCTCCGCGGCGGTGTCCAATGCCGTCTGGTCCGGGACAGTCACGATGTGGGTCGCCAGTACCCGTCCGCCCTCGTGTTTCGCCAGCGCACTGGCAAGGGTGATGAGGGCGCTCTCGGTTCGGGGGTTCGACAGCGCGACCATGATTGTCGGCCCCTCCTCAGCAGTCGGGGCAACGGCGTCCGCGGCGCTGACCACTTGATCGGGGAACTCCTCTTCACGATCCTGGATATAGTTAGAGAGCACGCCGTGCTGTGTGGTCTTGTTCCGAGCGTAGAGGAAGTACCACACGACTGCCGCGAGGACGAACCCGGCCGACAGCGCGATTTCACGCTGATCCATGAACGCGACGAGCCCGAGCGACAGGACGGCTCCGAGGATCGGTGTGATCGGATACAGCGGAACGGTAAAGTCCGGATCGTACTCCGGAACGTCTGCCTCCCGGAAGACGATGAGGCCGACGTTCAACAGCGCGTAGACGACAAGATGCAGGACACTGGCCGCTTTCGCCAGTACCTCGATATCCCGGCCGAGAAACGCGATGAAGACGACGATGAGCGCGCCAGTGACGATGATCGACCGATACGGGGTCGCGTAGCTGGGGTGAATCTCGTTGAGCCAGTTCGTGACGATTTTGTCACGCCCCATCGCGAAGTTGATGCGAGCCGAGGCCAGGATCGATGCGTTTGCCGAGGATGCCGTCGCCAGCAGTGCCCCGACAGTCATCACCGCCGAAGCGGCCGCAGCCACGCCCCCGACGGGGCCGATCGAGGTGGGGAAGGCCACTTCCGCGGCCTGAGCGACAGGCGCGTCCTGGCTGAGTTCGGGCCACGGAATCACGCCGAGCATCGTCGACACCAGGATGGCGTAGATGACAGTGACGATGGCGACGCTCCCAATGATGGCGATCGGAAGATTCCGCCCGGGATTTTTCAACTCCTCGGCGACGGTCGCAATCTTCGCGTAGCCGAGAAAGGAGACGAACACGAGCGCCGTCGCCGGGAGAATCGCTCCGGTCCCGAACGGCGCGAGCCCGCCCTCATCGACGAGCGTCGCGTAGTCGAACGAGAAGAAGCCGGCCACGGCGAAAGCCGTCAGAATCGACAGCAGAATGAAGACGATGACTGTCTGGATGCCACCGGTCTCTTTCGCTCCGATATAGTTCACACCGACGAAGATAGTACCTGCTAGCAACGCCCCGATCTGGATCGGATTGAGAAACGCGACTTCGGGTAAGCCGACGAAGACGGCGAGATACTGGCCGAACCCGATACAGTAAAACGCCGAGGCGAAGGCCAGCCCCATCCAGTCGCCCATCCCGGCGATAGAGCCGAACAACGGTCCGAGCGACTTGTTGATGTAGTAGTAGCCGCCGCCGGCTTTCGGCATCGCCGTGCCGAGTTCCGACACGGAGAGGGCGTTCACCATCGCGATCACGCCGCCGACGACGAACGAGACGACAACGATGGGCCCTGCAGCGTTAGCCGCGACGCCGGGCAGGACGAAGATACCGGCCCCGATCATCGTCCCGATACCGATTGTCATCGCCGAGACGAGGCCGAGGTCCTTGGCGAGTTCCTCGTCGCCGGAACTCATGTATCGCTTCCCTCAGGTATCGTGATGACTGGCCGATCCGCCTCCGTGACCAGCCGAAGCGTCCGATCACCGGAGAGCCACTGGACGAGACGGGAGCCGCCACGCGGTCGAAAGGCGATCGCACTCGCATCGACTGCGTCGGCGGCTTCGAGAACAGCCTCAACGATGTCTCGACGGTAGGCTGTCTCGGTCTCTGCCTCGGGGAACGTTTCACGGAAGGCCGCGAAGGCTTCGTCCGCGACCTGTTCGGATTGCTCGACTGGCGTCTTGTCCGGCACTCCCTCACCTTTTTCGACGACGTGAAGGACGGTAATTCGCTCGAACTCGTAGGGTTCAAGGAGCGCTGCCGTCGCCACAGCATCTTCTTCGTTGGCGACTGGGACGATGACGTGTTGGGTGAAGTTCTTGGGCATAGGTGTATCAGTCCAAATCGTAGCTGGCAATGTCTTCAGCGCCGCAATTCGGGCAGGTCTCTCGCTGTTCTTGCAGTGTTGTGCCACAGCTCCGACACTCGTACTGCGTCGAGTCGGCGGCCAGCCAGTAGCGGAGTTGCTGAACGAGTGATGGCATCTGTGTGCTCCTCAGGGTGGCTCTGTCTCAGGCGGTGTCTGAAACGGTTCGAACGCCGACGCATCGGTGCGATGCCGGGACAGTAGCGTCACGATATCGTCGGGCTGGATCTGGGTGTCGCCATGGGGCATAATCTCCACGTTATCCCGCTCGATGGCGATGACGAGTGTGTCCTCGTCGAGAACGCCCGTCCGATTGGCTTCTTCCAGCGACATGCCTGCGACCGGCGCATCGTCGGCGATGCCCACCGTGAGGATTTTTGCATTGCCTGTGAGGTCGACGAAGTCGTTCAACGCCGGTGTTCGTGGCCGCTTGTTCGGATTGAACGGCTCGTAGGGGTCGAACAGTTCGTCTTCCAGCAGGTCCTCGTCCTCGATTTCGATACCGAGTTTCGAGAGACTCCGAGAGATCCGCTGGAGATCTTTCGTGCTCTCACCGACAGCCAGGACGTGTAGATTTCGGCGGCCAGTCATCAACGAGCGAACGTTGATGACGCCCGGGATCGCTCGTGCTTCGTGGGCCAGGGCCTCTCGTTCCGGAACCGGCACGTTACACAGGTAGAGGTTTCTGAGCTTGCCGCCGGCAGCTTCGAAGTCGATATGTGCTCGATAGCCAGTGATGATACCGAGTTGCTCTAGCTTTTCGACCCGATTCCGGACTGTCGCTCCCGAGACGTTGGCGTGCTCCGCAATCGAGGTCGCTGTGGCCCGGCCGTCCTGCATGAGGGCGTGGATGATGCGGCGGTCGAGATCATCCAGCCGGTACGTGTTGTCCTCAGTTTTCATGGAGCGAGTCTCGACTGTGATTTCGGAATCCGAATCTGATAAGCTATTCGTTGTGATTTGCCCCTCATATCTCGACTATACGTTTGGAGTTACAAATAACAAGCGGCCCTTACCTGATCGTATTCTTTCATTTTGGGCGGAGATGCAGGTAGGTGTCCAGTGTGGTTCGCCGCGAGCAAATCGGCACAGACCTGCCGTTCGAGAGGAATCGCTCAGCTATGTTTGCAGTCTGTGTCGACTCCGATCTCGACTTCCAGGACATATATGTCAGAATTAAGCTATTTATCAGACGGTCGTTCGTCACGCGTCAGACGCGTCTTTCATACCCACTATGTCTTGCACTTTCACTTTCAGTCTGCTTCCATCGGGTTTATGTTCATCCCGGCAGTGTCTCTATTTGCTGTCACACGTTCCATCCTCTCCTTCCCACACACCTAACAGCCCAGCGGCGCAACTCTGTCGCATGCTGTCGCTTTCGGACGTCCTCGATGCGCGCGATCGGGTCGCAGAGACCGCCCGACACACACCACTGGATTACTCACACACGTTCTCCTCAATGACTGGTGCGTCCGTCCACCTGAAACTGGAGACCTTCCAGCGGACGGGCGCGTTCAAGATCAGGGGTGCGACCAACCGGATCGCGACGTTGAGCGAAGCCGAAAAAGACGCCGGGGTCGTCACGGCGAGTGCGGGCAACCACGCCCAGGGGGTCGCGCTGGCGGCGACGCGGATGGGCGTCGACTCGAAGATCGTCATGCCAGAGCACGCCCCCATCTCGAAGATCGATGCCACACGAAACTACGGCGCATCGGTCGTCCTCGCGGGAGAAGACTACGACGAAGCATCCGAGCGCGCCCACGAAATCGCCGACGCGGAAGGGCGGACGTACGTCCACGCTTTCGACGACGAGATGGTGATGGCCGGTCAGGGGACGATCGGCCTCGAAATCTACGAGGATCTGCCCGGCGTCGAAACAGTCGTGGTCCCGATCGGCGGCGGCGGTCTGATCTCGGGAATCGCCACCGCGCTGAAGGGCAAAGATGAGGACATCCGTGTCGTCGGGGTGCAGGCCGAAGGCGCGTCGAGCGTCGCCCAGTCCCTGGAGAAAGGCGAGATCGTCGAGCGCGAGGGCGTCGAGACGATCGCGGACGGGATCGCGACCCGGAAAGTCGGTCAGCAAACCTTCGAGATCATCCGCGAGCGCGTCGACGAGGTCGTCACTGTCTCGGATTCGGAGATTGCCGTCGCGCTGACGAAACTACTCGAACGCTCGAAGACCCTCGTCGAAGGTGCTGGTGCAGTCCCGCTGGCGGCGGTCCTCTTCGAGCGGTTCGACTACGCGGACGACGAAGTGATCGTGCCAGCGCTCTGTGGTGGGAACATCGATCTGAACGTTCTGACGACGGTAATCATGCGTGGGCTGATCGAGACAGGGCGGTATCTCCGTCTCAAGACGGTACTCAAGGACCGTCCCGGGTCACTCGAACAGTTGGTCGACGTCATCTCCGAACAGCAGGCTAACATCTACGCCATCGAGCACGATCGGGCCTCCCGAGACATCGCGATGAACGACGCCGAAGTCGAGCTCGACCTGGAGACCAAAGGCCCCGAGCACGTCGAGCGACTGATCGACGCGCTGGAGGCTCACGGCTACGAGGTCGAAGTACTGGTTTGAAAGGGACACAGCCCAACGGAAGCCGAATAACAATCATTTTATCCTCTCTCTAGATACCCGGAACTATCGATGGAACGCGATGGGAGTGGGCGGCGGGAGTATCTGACAGCGCTTGGGTCGACAGTTGCGTTCGGGCTGGCGGGCTGTACTGGCGATGGGGACGACGATGGCCGAGTCAGCGAGTCACCCAAGTCCCAGACCGACGAGTCGATCGCCGATGGTTCCTCCAGTGGTGGTATCAACCGACCGGAGTGGCCGTCCTACGTCGATGACGCCAACCAGCAAGACGTATTCAGTCACGCAAGCGATCATGGGTTCGAAGATCTGCGTGGAGAGAGCGACGTTACGATCACCGCCGACAGTTACTACTTCGAGCCGACGTTCGTCTGGGTCGACCCTGGAACGGAGATACGCTGGGAATTCACAGCACCCGGACACAACGTGAACTTCGACCAGGAGCCGGCAGGCTCGAATCTGAGCGGGACAGCTGGTGGTGAGTTAGACACCGTCGACGACGGTGAGAGTTACAGTGTCACCCCCGAAACCGAGGGAATATACACCTACCAGTGTGGGCCACACAGCGGGCTGGGGATGAGAGGCTACATCGCCGTCGGAAACAGCGTTCGAACCGCTACGACCACCGTCGGCAGGAGGACGCGAATGGTGCCCGCATTCACTCGTGACAGTGGTCGCGACGGGTATCGTGACCTGCGTGGAGAGAGCGACGTTACGATACAAACTGACAGTAACTACTTCACACCGGCGTTGTTGTGGGTCGATCCGGAGACGACGATCGACTGGGAATTCACGGCCGCGGGACACAACGTGAAGTTCGACCGTCAGCCGGAAGAAGCGGACCTGAACGGCACGTCAGGTGGCGAATTTGCTGTCGTCGAGCAAGGCGACACCTACAGCGTCTCGCCCAGTGTCAGTGGTATCTACACCTACTACTGTGGCCCTCACGAAGGCCTGAGAATGAAAGGTGCGATTGCAGTCGGTGACGACATTCCGACCGTCTCGATCAGTTTCGATAGCGACTCTGGGAGATGGCCCAGGTACATCAGTGAGGCAAACCAACGGGGATACGAAACCGCATTCGACGAGGACGAAGTCACGATAACGGTCGGCAACAACTACTATGATCCGACGTTGCTCAGGATCGAACCAGGAACGACAGTCACCTGGGAGTTCACAGTCCCGGGCCACAATGTGAACTTCAACAGCCAACCAGCCGGTACGCACCTGAACGGAACGACCGGTGGCGAGCTAGACCTCGTCGACAAGGGAGACACCTACAGCACGACGCTCGATGCGAAGGGATTTTACACCGACTACTGTGGGTCACACGCAGGTCTCGGGATGAAAGGGGCCATCGCTGTGAGCGAGCGACCTCGAACATAACACGAGCGCGTGACTACGTAGTGCTCGGCTCATCCGAAGCCAGCAGCTGCGGTATCGGACGACCCGTCGAAAAAAGGAACCATGTCAGTATGACCGTCAGGTCGATGGTACTACCGTGGAGATCGCAGTACGGGCGGCTATTCCAGCCGTACGTTAGATCGCAGTACGGGCGGCTATTCCAGCCGTACGTTAGATCGCAGTACGGGCGGCTATTCCAGCCGTACGTTATCGAGGATGCCGACAGCGCCGGTCTCCCAGACGATATTGAAACCGACAGCGACCAGCCCCTGCCCGTCGTGGTCGATGTCGTACTCGTAGGTCTTCCAGCCTTCGTGGTCCGAAAGCTGATTACTGCGGTCGAATTGTCTCTCGACGAGGCCGTCTTCCGGGACAGGGCCGGTGTACGCCGACACCTGAAGGATCTCGTTGAACGACTTCTGTTGACTGTAGCCGTCGACTTTCAGCGTCGAAACCTCCGAGAGGTCGGCCTCTTGCTGGACCCAGATGGTTCCGTCGTCGGCACTCCCGTCGAGGAAGATATGCAGACCGTTCTCGCCGTCGGCAGCCTCCTGAGTAGTTACCTTGACTTCTGAATCGACTGGCTCGCCCGAGCCGTTGGGATCTTCTGGCAGGTCTTTGCCGACTGTCCAGCCCTCCAGCGTCGACTCGAAACTCCCGTTGACCAGCGCTGACCCGTCAGACGGATCCGACGGCGGCTCGGTCGTCGGCGGTTCAGTCGTCGGTGGTTCGGTGGTCGGCGGTTCAGTCGTCGGCGGTTCGGTGGTCGGCGGTTCAGTCGTCGGATCACTGTTGGACGGATCCTCAGTCGTGGGGTCGTCGGTGTTCGAAGGCGATTCGCCGCTGCTAGCACAGCCGGCCAGGAGTGTGGCGGCCGAAACCGTGCCAGCCAGGAAGTGGCGTCGGTTCACACTCTAAGCAACACACGGGGTTCAAAAAGTGTCGACGTATGCTCAAATAGCCGTTTGATTCGCTCAGGGAATCAGTTGCTCGCCGTCATCGTCGTAAACTGTGATGGCGTCGACGGGGCAAGCACGTGCCGCGAATTTCGCGTCGAGTTCCGCGCCGTCGGGAACCTCGCGGACGAACAGATCCTCCTCGATTTCCTCGCTGTCGGTTAGAATTGCCTTGCCGGCGTCCTCGTCACGCTCGAAGGCGTCCCACTCGGCGACACACTGGAACATCCCGATGCAGGTGTCGTAGTCGTACTCGATTTCCATGGAACGGCTTCGAGCGAGAGACACAAAGTGCTGGCGGGCCGGAGTGCGACAATTTAAACCTCAAGAAGGTCCAACGACGGTCCAATGGACGTCGCGGACATCCCTGCGGTCCCCGAATGGCTCCCCGAGCACCTGCGCGAGGAGGGCATCGAGTCGCTGTACCCACCACAGGCCGAGGCCGTCGAGAGTGGCGTCACCGAAGGCGAGAACCTCGTGGCGTCGATCCCCACGGCGTCGGGGAAGACCCTCATCGCGGAACTGGCGATGCTTTCGAGTGTGGCTCGCGGCGGAACCGCGCTCTACATCGTCCCGCTGCGCGCGCTCGCGAGCGAGAAACACGCCGAGTTCGAACAGTTCGAGCAGTACGGGCTGGATATCGGCGTCTCGACCGGCAACTACGAATCGGAGGGGGGCTGGCTCTCAGGCAAGGACATCGTCGTCGCCACGAGTGAAAAAGTCGACTCGCTCGTGCGCAACGGTGCGCCCTGGATCGAGGACCTGACCTGTGTCGTCGCTGACGAGGTCCACCTCGTCGACGACGCCGAACGCGGCCCGACTCTCGAAGTCACGCTCGCAAAACTCCGGCGGATCAACCCCGACCTGCAGACCGTGGCCCTCTCGGCGACGATCGGCAACGCCGACGAACTCGCCGACTGGCTGAACGCCGAGCTGCTCGACTCCGACTGGCGGCCGATCGACCTGCAGAAAGGGGTCCACTACGGGCAGGCGTTGCACCTCGAAGACGGCAGCCAGCGCGAACTCCGCGTTCGAAACGGCGAAAAAGCCACCGCTGCGATCGTCCGGGATACCCTCGAAGACGACCGCGACGAGGAGGGGAACGTGGTCGAAGAGGGCGGCTCCTCGCTGGTATTCGTCAATTCGAGACGCAACGCCGAGGCCGCCGCCGGACGGCTCTCGAACACGGTCGCCAACCACCTGGACGCCGACGAGCGAGCGCAGCTGCAGGAGGTTGCCACCGAGATCAGAGACGTCAGCGACACCGAGACCAGCGAGGACCTGGCCGACGCCGTCGAAGGGGGAGCCGCATTTCATCACGCCGGACTCGCTCGCGGGCATCGCGAACTCGTCGAGGACGCCTTCCGGGACCGCCTGCTCAAGGTCGTCTGTGCGACGCCGACCCTGGCCGCGGGAGTCAACACTCCTTCCCGGCGGGTGATCGTCCGGGACTGGCGACGCTACGACGGCACTGCCGGCGGCATGCAACCCCTGTCCGTGCTCGAAGTCCACCAGATGATGGGGCGGGCGGGCCGCCCCGGTCTGGACCCCTACGGCGAGGCTGTCCTGCTTGCGAACAGTCACGACGAGCTGGACGAGCTGTTCGAGCGCTACGTCTGGGCCGACCCCGAGCCCGTGCGCTCGAAGCTGGCGGCCGAGCCCGCCCTGCGGACGCACATCCTCGCGACTGTCGCGTCGGGATTCGCCAGCACCCGCGAAGGGCTTCTCGAATTTCTGGAGGCGACCCTCTACGCGAGTCAGACCGACGAGGGCGGCCGCCTGGAGACGGTCGCGGACAACATGATCGAGTATCTGGAACGGAACGATTTTCTCAAACGGGAAGACGACACACTCACGGCCACCAACCTCGGTCACACCGTCTCCAGACTCTACCTCGACCCGATGAGCGCCGCCGAGGTCATCGACGGGCTCGAAGACGCCGACGATCGCCCCAGTGCACTCGGCCTCTTCCATCTGGTCTCACGAACGCCGGACATGTATCAACTCTATCTCCGCTCCGGTGAGGACGAGGAATACACCATGCTGGCCTACGAACGCGAATCCGAATTCCTGGGTACGATGCCAAGCGAGTTCGAAGATTCCCGATTCGAGGACTGGCTGTCGGCGCTGAAGACCGCCAGATTGCTCGAAGACTGGGCCAGCGAAGTCGACGAGGATCAGATCACCGAACGCTATGGGATCGGCCCGGGAGACATCCGCGGAAAAGTCGAAGCGGCCTCGTGGCTGCTTGGCGCGGCCGAATCGCTGGCCGGCGAACTCGGCCTGGAGTGGACGCCAGCCATCCGTGAAGCCCGAACGCGGGTTGAAGACGGCGTCAAGGAGGAACTGATCGATCTGGCAGGTGTTCGCGGTGTCGGACGAAAGCGCGCCCGGCGGCTGTTCGAAGCCGGTATCGAGGACCGGGCAGCCCTCCGAGAGGCCGACAAATCGGTCGTGCTGGCCGCGCTGCGGGGCCGGACGGGGACGGCCGAAAACATTCTGGAGAACGTCGGCCATCGCGACCCCTCGATGGACGGTGTGGAGCCGGATCCCGACGCCGAGCCGGTCGTCGAAGACAGCAGCGGGGACGGCGCTGGAGCCGACGACACCGCCGAAGACCAGGCCAGTCTGGGTGATTTCTGATGCGGATCGTGGAGTGTCTGCTGACCATCGACGACCTCGACGCCTTCGTCGCCCGACTCGGCGAGATCGGCGAGGCCCACGGCGTCACGGTTCAGGCCTTCGACGCACGCTACATCGTCGACCGGGCGCACCTCCAAAAGGCCATCGAACTGGCCGATCGAGCGTTCGAGCGCGGCGAAAACATCGCCGACGACCGCGCCGTCGAAATCCTGCTGTATGCCGCGGGCCGTCGTCAGATCAACCGTGCGCTCGAACTCGGCGTCGACACCGGCGGGTGTCCCGCGGTGATCGTCATCGACGGGGACGGCGACGAAGCGGCAGCAGCCGACGCCATCCGAGAACTCGACGTTTACGAAGCCGCCGAGACCCTGGGTGAGTACGATCCAGCGCGTGTCCGTGAGTGGTTCAACGTCGGCGAGGCCGAACTCGCGACCGGGGCGGACCTGTCAGAGCTGGTTCGCGAGCGGGTGGCCCTGCTGGTCGTCGAGAAGTGAGTCTCGATTTCCGAACCGTCTTGCCATCTCAGTACATAAAGAGGGGCAATGACCCAAGCCGAGTCGCGAACACACAATCTGACGCCGGACGGGCACGAGCCGGTGTCGGTCAACTATCTCGTCGCTGGTGATGGCCCCCCAGTCGTCTTGCTCCACGGAATCGGCCTCGACGCTGCGTCCGTCTCCTGGCGACACACGATTCCGGCACTCGCCGGTCACCGGACGGTCTATGCGCTGGATCTACCAGGCCACGGCGACAGCGACAAGCCCCGGACGCGCTACACCACCGACTACTTCGTCGACGTTCTCGAAGCGTTCCTCACAGAGCTCGACCTCGACGGCGCACCCCTGGTCGGCGTCTCGATGGGGGGTGCGGTGGCGCTGGGCTACGCGCTCGACGGCGGCACGCCCGAACGACTCGCCTTGCTCGACAGTTACGGACTCGGCGGTGACGCCTACTGGCGACCGGCTGCGACCGGCGTGCTGTGGACGCCGGGGTTGGGCCAGCACCTCTGGAGCGGCGTCGGCTCCTCGAAGACATCGGTCCGATCGAGCGTCGCTGGGCTGGTCGGCGGGACGCCGAGCGAAGGGCTCGTCGGAGACGTCTACGAGGCTGTCCAGGATCGTGGGACGGTGCGGGCGATGCGGTCCTGGCAGCGCAGCGAGTTCCAGCCCACCGGACTGAAGACTGACCACTCGGATCGGCTGGCCAATCTCGACGTCCCGACGCTGTTGATCCACGGTGCGGACGACCCCCTGTTGCCGCCCTCGTGGTCGCGAACGGCGCATCGTCGCCTGCCCAACAGCGACTTGCACGTGCTCTCGGGCGTCGGCCACTGGCCCACCCGAGAACAGCCAGAGCAGGTCAACCGTCTGCTCGCCTCGTTTCTCGCGACCGGTGGCCCAGCGAGCGACTAAACCGCTATGCTGCCGACGGTGAGACGCCCTGTATTCGGTCGAGGACAGTTACGACTACAGCGTGCGGAAACGTCAAGACGGCGAGCAAGACGAGGTAGACGCCGCCGACGTCGGCGACCGTCCCTGGTTCGTTCGGAACCAGCACGGCGATTGCACCGAACAGCACCAGCGCGCCGACGGTCATCGGAAGTGCGTCAGTGCTCACCCGAACCAGTACGTCGGTCGTCGATCCACGGGCCAGCGCCGACGACGCGGTGCCGTCGATCACGACCAGTCGTGCGAGGTGGCGCAGCGAGTGCCAGACGACGAAGTACAGCCCGATCGCCAGGATCGGCGGCACACTGAGGAAAAATACCCACAGCAGTGCTGTTTCGACGACGTCGACGCGCCAGGCTGGCTGATCACCGGCGACGCGATAGCCCCACGCCAGCGTCGAAAGCGTCAGCAGGCCGAACCCGACGCCGAGGGCCAGTCGCGCCGGGGACGAGAACAGCGGAGCGATCGAGTCACCGCTGGACCCGAACAACCCGACCACGGTCGAGAAGACGGACTCGTAGGCGTCGGGAAACCCGAGCAAGGGCACGAGCATCGGAAGGCCACCGCGGACGAGCAGCGTCAGTCGATTGACCCAGGGATGATCGAGATGCGCAGCGTCGGTGACCAGCGCGAGATGGGCCCGGTCACCCTGTCCCCAGTGGAACCACGTCAGCACGATGAAACCGATAAATGACGCCGTTGGAGCGACGATCCACGCGACCCAATAGACGCCCGCGAGCAGCAGGTACCAGCCACAGAAGATCGCAAGCCGGCGGACAGTCAGTGACTCACCGCGTGCTCGCGGAAGCGTGAGGTGATCGAGCGCGCCGTGGGGTAACCCCAGGAGGAGAACAGTCGCCAGCAGGATGCCGTACTGGACATCCGTGGGGAGTCGAACACCCAAGAGATGGACGGCCGCGGCCGCAGCGAGACCGTACCAGATCGGACGCACTGTCACTGCCAGCAGGCGGTCGCGGACATCCCCGCTGACGTTCGCTACCGCCATCGCTCGAACACCCACGGGTAGAGGACGAGTCCCTGAACGACGAACAGCGTCGTCACGAGGAAGAACGCGCCTTCCTCGATCGGGAGCCCGCTGACGGCCAGGCCGGTCGTATACCGCTCGGAGATCGTCCAGATACCGAACTCGATGGCGATGCGGTCTGCAGCCGCGAAGTAGATCGCTGGGGTAATCGTCGCGACAGTGACGAGTCGCCAGCGAGCGGCCAGATACGACCACCCGACCGCCCACTGAAGCGCGAGGACGGGCCCGGCCCACGCCAGGATCGCACCCATGTAGAACGTGGGGTCGTGAGTAAGCATCGCCAGCCCGAGTATCCCGACGGACGATCCGGCGAGAATGCCCAGCGAGCGATCCGGGATCGTCATCGTGACAGGCTCGGCAGGCCACTCGAACGACGGTGAGACGACCGCGAGCCACAGCGTCGCGACGACGGGCAACAGGAGAACGAACAGGTACTCTTCGATCGGCGCGAGCCAAAGTCGGTCGGCGACGGCTCCGTCACCGTACCACCAGACGCCGCGGTGGATGAGGTAGTTGTCCCACGGCGTCGTGTACGCGAGCGCCAGTAGAACGATCGCGAAAAACGGGACTGCCCGGACGACCTGCCGGGAGTTATCGCGGTACCGCCCGGCGACGACAACCAGTCCGATCAACGGCGGGACGACGAACACTGCGTGAAAGGCAAGGTAGGTAAGCCCAGCCATCGGCGTGTCGTCTCACTGTTCGACCCTGTTGGTAAACGACTTGCGCCTCGAGAATAGATCGTGAAAACGAAGCGCGATATCAGGCGTCGAGTTCGACGAGTTCGCTGTCGTCCTCGCGGTAATGCTCCTCGATGAGGTCCTCGTCGACGCGGTTGAGTTCCTGCTTGGGGAGCGCGCTGAGCAGATCCCAACCGATCTCGATCGTCTCGTCGATCGATCGGTTGGTGTTGTAACCCTGCTGGACGAACTCCGCTTCGAAGCGGTCGGCCAAGTCAAGGTATTTGTTGTCACGCTCGGAGAGGGCTTCGCGGCCGACGATGTTCACGAGGTCGCGCAGGTCCTCACCCTCTGCGTAGGCGGCGTAGAGCTGGTCGGAGACGTCAGCGTGGTCAGCGCGAGTCAGACCTTCGCCGATCCCGTCGTCCATCAGTCGCGAGAGGCTCGGCAGCACGTCGATCGGCGGCTTGACACCCTGACTGTTGAGGTCACGGTCGACGTAGATCTGCCCCTCGGTGATGTAGCCCGTCAGGTCCGGGATCGGGTGCGTGTCGTCGTCACCGGGCATCGTGAGGATCGGAATCTGCGTGACAGAGCCCTCACGACCCTTGATCCGACCTGCACGCTCGTAGAGTTGGGCCAGGTCGGTGTACATGTACCCGGGGTAGCCACGCCGGCCCGGGACCTCCTCACGAGCGGCCCCGATCTCGCGCAGCGCTTCACAGTAGTTGGTCATGTCCGTGAGGATCGTCAGGACGTGATAGCCCTTGTCGAACGCGAGATACTCCGCCGTCGTCAGCGCCAGTCGCGGCGTGATCGTCCGCTCGACGGCGGGGTCGTCCGCGAGGTTCATGAAGACGACAGAGCGTTCCAGCGCACCGGTGCGCTCGAAGTCGTCCATGAACTCGTTTGCCTCCTCGGCCGTGATCCCCATCGCGCCGAAGATCACTGCGAACTCACTGCCATCCTCGCTGGCTTCCTCTTCTTCCGGCACGGTCGCCTGGCGGGCGATCTGGAGTGCCAGGTCGTTGTGGGGCAGCCCCGATCCGGAGAAGATCGGTAGCTTCTGGCCACGAACGAGCGTGTTCATGCCGTCGATGGCCGACACACCGGTCTGAATGAACTCCTCGGGGTACTCCCGGGAGTAGGGGTTGATCGCCTCGCCGACGATGTCACGGCGCTCGTCGGGCTCGATTTCGGGGCCGCCGTCGATCGGCTGGCCGGACCCGTCGAGGACGCGACCGAGCAGGTCCTCTGTCAGTTTCATCTTCAGCGTCTCGCCCAGGAACCGCACGGACGAGTTGCGGTCGATTCCACCGGTGCCTTCGAAGACCTGAATGGCGACGTGGTCGCTCGTGGTCTCCAGCACCTGCCCACGGCGAACGTCGCCATTGGGCGTCTCGATCTCGACGATCTCGTCGTACCCGACCGGCTCGTCGACCTCGGCGAACACTAGCGGTCCGCTGATCTCCGTGATCGTCTTGTATTCTTTCTGCATGGTCAGTATTTCTCCCGGAGTTCGCTCGTGATGTCGTCTTCCAGTTCGTCAACGTACTCCTCGTAGTCCTCCTGAACGCCGATACGGTTCAGTCGGGGCACCGACTCGATGTCGGTGATCTCCTCGACCGGGACGCCAGCGTCGAGGGCGTCGAAGGCCTCGTCGTTGAACGTCTTGATCGCCTCGAGGATGAGGTAGGTCTTCTCGGGCGAGCAGTAGGTGTCGACGTCGTGGAAGGCGTTCTGCTGGAGCCAGGCCTCACGGAGGTACCGGGCGACCTCCAGGGTGAGCTGCTGGTCGTCCGGCAGCGCGTCTTTCCCGACGAGCTGGACGATCTCCTGCAGTTCGGCCTCTTCGTCGAGAGTATCGATGGCCCACTGGCGCTGTTCGGGCCAGTCGTCCCTGACGTTCTCGACGAACCACGGGTCGAGCTGGTCGCGATACAGCGAGTAGCTCTCGTTCCAGTTGATAGAGGGGAAGTGTCGACGCTCGGCGAGGTCGGCGTCCAGCGCCCAGAAGGTCTTGACGATCCGCAGCGTGTTCTGGGTCACCGGCTCCGAGAAGTCCCCGCCGGGCGGCGAGACAGCCCCAATCACACTGACAGAACCCTCCGTACCGTTGACGTTCTGGAAGTAGCCAGCACGCTCGTAGAACTCCGAGAGTCGCGCAGCGAGGTAGGCCGGATAGCCCTCTTCGCCGGGCATCTCTTCGAGACGCGAGGAGATTTCCCGCATGGCCTCGGCCCACCGCGAGGTGGAGTCGGCCATCAGCGCGACGTCGTAGCCCATGTCACGGAAGTACTCCGCGATGGTGATCCCCGTGTAGACACAGGACTCGCGGGCTGCGACGGGCATGTTCGAGGTGTTGGCAATGAGACAGGTCCGCGACATGAGGGGCTTGCCGGTCTTGGGGTCTTCCAGTTCCGGGAAGTCCTCGATGACTTCGGTCATCTCGTTGCCGCGCTCGCCACAGCCGACGTAGACGACGATGTCAGCGTCGGCCCACTTGGCGAGCTGGTGCTGGGTGACAGTCTTCCCGGATCCGAACGGTCCCGGGATGGCGGCCGTCCCACCTTTCGCGATGGGGAACAGGCCGTCGAGGATGCGCTGACCCGACACGAGCGGTTCGGTCGGGGTCTCCTTCTCTGCGGCCGGTCGCGCTTCGCGGACCGGCCACTCCTGGCGCATCTTGATCTCGCTGCCGTCATCGAGTTCGGCGACCGTCTCTTCGACGGTGAACTCGCCAGCTTCGATCGAGCTGACCTCCGCGGTTTCGCCCTCTTCGAGGACGTCCGGCGGGACCATCACCTTGTGGTCGATGCTCGCAGTCTCGGGCACCGTGCCGAGGATATCGCCGCGGGTGACCGTCTCACCCTCCTCGATGTCTGGGGTGAACTCCCAGGTCTTCTCCAGGTCGATTCCCGGTGCGTCGACACCGCGGTCGAGGAACGCGCTGTTCATCTTCGATTCCAGGACGTCGAGCGGGCGCTGGACACCGTCGTAGATGGAGTCCAGCATGCCCGGCCCGAGGTCGACCGTCAGCGGCTGACCGGTGCTCTCGACGGGCTCTCCCGGGGAAACGCCGGAAGTCTCCTCATAAACCTGGATGGTCGTGATGTCGCCTTCGATCTCGATGACTTCGCCCATCAGCCCTTCCGAACCGACGTAGACCACGTCGTTCATCCGGGCGTCGAGGTCGGTCGCCGTGACGACGGGACCCGATACGCTCTCGATGACGCCGTCTTCACGGACGTCGGATGTTTGTGCTTGACTCATGGTTGCTGTTCGTCTTCTTCCATTAGGTCGATACCGATCGCTCGTTTGATCTGTTCACGCAAGCCACTGGATCCAGCTCCGCCACCGAGGGTCACCAGCACAGGATCGACGCTCTGCTGGACTGCCTGACGGATGTTCCGCGACAGATACTCCAGATCCTCGTCGTGCATGACCAGAATACCGATGTCGTCGTCGGCCAGCAGTTCCTCGATCGTGTCGTCGAGTTCCGCCTCCATCTTCTCGTCGCTGAGACTGACTGCCCGGCGGACGCCAGCCAGTCGAAACCCGGTCGTGAAGTCAGGCGTGCCGACGACGGCGATCTCCTTGCTCATAGCATCACCAGCTCCGTTTCGATCTCCTCGGGCGACAGCTCTGCCTCGCGGCCGCGGGCGATCGCCCGGATGTTGTCAACCTCACGTTCCTTCGCGAGGACGTACGACAACACCGGACAAACTGACAGCGGGTAGCGGTTCGACAGTTTGTCGCTGTACTCCAGCAACGCCGCATCGAGGGCGTGCTCGAAACCGATCAGGCTCTCTGCGTCGGCCAGCATCTCCAGGGCCTGCTCCAGATCGTCACCGTAGACGCTCTGGCGCACGTGCTCGACGAGCTGGTCGGTGCTTCCGACGAGCTGACGGAGTTCCTCGGCATCGAAGAGCCGACCACCGTCGATGAAGTACGCCGAGGGATCCATGTCGGCCCCACTACGAGCCAGTCGCAACGCGTTACGGACGTTCCGGAAGTCGATCTCGGCGCTGATGAAATCCAGATACAGCGAGGTTGGCATATCGGCTTCAGCTTGTGCAGGGAGACTCTCGTCGATATCCTCGAAGAACGTGCGGTCGACTGCGTTCTCCAGCGGAACGAGCAGCCCCGTCGTCTCGTAGTCCTCAAGTGCCGTCTGCAGCGCGTCTCCGAAGATCGTGCGTTCGAGTAGATCGACGATGGCCTCGATCGAATCGGCCGAGGCCATCCGCGTCAGTTGGCGGTCGGTGAGTTCGCCAGCACGGATGTAGTCGGACTCGATCGCCTCTGCATCTGCCTCCGAGTACGCGCCGCGGATCGCCGTCTTGACGTTCCAGGCGTCGAACTTTCGGAGGTAGCGGGCGATGTAGTCGTAGAGCTTTCCGTCGGCCCAGCGCAACAGGTCTTCGAAGTGTTTGGCGAGGTTTCTGTTCAGCGCGTACTCGATGAGGTCGACGCCTTCGTGGCGCGAGCCGAGTGCGTTCATCTCGGCTTCGTACTCGGTCTCCTCCATGAATCGGGCGATTTCGCCCGTCCCCATGCGGACCAGTTTCCGGTAGTCGTCCTCGTCGAACAGCGTGGCTCGCCGCGACCGCACCCGTGCGGTCACGTACTCGTAGTTTCCGGGCTCGCTGCGCCGTTCGGCGTTTCGTGCGCTCATTGTGCTTCGAACAGTCGGTCGCTAATGTCTCGAAGGTTGTCCTGCCATACGTCTTCGAGCACGGAGTCGAACGTGTTGTTGACTCGGATTCGCGAACCCGAGCTCTCGACGACAACACCGCCGAGACAGTCGTACTCGCCGGCGTAGCTGTACCCATCGTAGTCTTCGAGGATCGAATCTATCAATGCCTCGTCGTCGGCACGGCCGTAGACGTCGGCGTCGGCGTCGGCGTCGAACTCCTCGGCCGCGGCATCCAGCAGTTCGCGAGTCAGTTCCTCGCGGGTGTCCGCATCGAGGCCGACGAGTGCGTCCTCGGCGTCCTCACGGACTCGCTGGAGGAGCTCGCGCCGGGTAGCGAGCCGCTGCTGTTTCGCTTCCAGATTCGCACTGGAGAGGCGCTGTTCGCGCTCCTGCTCGATCTGTCGCTCGACCTCGCGCTCGCGTTCCTCATGGATCCGCTCGGCGTCGGCCTCGGCCTCGGCAATGATATCCTCGGCCTCGGCGTCACCCTCGGATCTAATTTCCTCTGCACGCGCGCGGGCTTCGTCGCGGATGTCTTCTAGTACGCTGTCGAGACTCATGAATGATGTAAGGGGAGAGCGTTTACAGCGTCAGGAAGACGACGACCAGTGCGAGAATGACCAGCGTCTCCGGCAGGACTGTGAGGATCAGCCCACGGCCGAACATGTCGTCGTCCTCGGCGATAGCGCCAACCGCGGCAGCTCCGATACCGCGCTCCGCGTACCCCGCGCCGAACGCAGCCAGCCCGACAGCGAGGGCTGCGCCTGCCAGCGGTGGAATCGCCGGCTCCGCAGCTGCTGCCGCATCGCCGCCGTTCTCTGCCAGTACAACGAGCAGTGTTGTGAGTTGTCCAATCATGTTTTGGAGTGATGTGTGGATCGCTGTTCGCGCGTATCCGAACGGTTGCTATTCGCAACAGCGCACCCATAAAGCTTCCCAAACCGTCCGAGACCGGTGCAGTCAGGCGATTTTGCACAATTCGTTTGTGTACCCGTGACACGCATTCAGGCGGTAGCGCGCCGCTACCGGCCGCTGACGAGATACAGTTGCGGTGAAAATTGCGGGGAGCGGGGGCGTGCGTCACAGTGATTACTGTCGCAATTTCCCGCTACGACCGCACGACAGTGCGGTCGATGCGAAACAGACCGACAGTAATCACGATCAGTCCTCGGACGTGTAGGCTCGCTCGTAGCCGAACGGGCTGTAGACTGTGCCGCCGCCCTCGTAGAACTTCCCGAAGAACTCGACGTACTCCAGGCGGACCGCCTGCAGGCCGGCGCTGGTGATACCCAGCACGAGCACCAGCAGGTGGCCGACCAGCAGGATGAGCAGGCCGGCAAGTCCGCCGAGGATCAGCGCGGCAGCGCCCTCGCCGTTGACGAGGCCACTGAAGACCACGTAGTCGGGGTTGGGAGCTTCGGACATGAAGAAGATGAAGTGGAACTCACCCTCGTGTAGTGTCGCTCCGAACACCAGCAGATTCACGGCCAGTGCCATCCCGGCTTTCGCCAGGAGGACCGCCGCGAGCCGGGTGTAGGAGACGACGTGCCCGAACGCCTGCGTGATACTCTCGATGATGACGATGCCGCCCTCGGCCACGTATCCGAGGACGAGACCGACGACGAGCATGGCAAGACCCACAGTCCCGAAGACCTCAGGGAGGCCGGTGAATCCAAGCGGGAGCGCGACCATCTCCTTCGAGACGACGAGCGCCTCGCCAGTCGCCGGATCCGTGATGAACGGGATGGTCGTTCCCTTGCCCGAGAACACGTAGAACATGAAGTCGGGCTTGGGTCCGGGAACTTGCTTGCTGAAGACCCACAGCCAGATCCCGACGGTCATCATGATCCACGAGCCACTCTCGACGAAGGCGTCCTTGAGGCCGTGGTGGAGGTTGTTCACGAAGTCGAAGACACGGCCCACGACAAGGTGGAGCACGCCGACGACGACGCTCAGCAGCAGCCACGCCTGTGCGTAGGCGACGTAATAGGGCTGTAGCCCCTTGTGGATCGGCGGGTGGCCGTTCCAGATGAATTCGCCCAGCTGGTGCAACCCGAATATCTCACCGTAGAGGATGCCGAACAGCGCGGTGAATCCGCCTGCCCACAGGCCGATGCCGCCGAGGCTCTTGACGACGTCGCTGTCGGAGCTCTTGATGAGCCAGTAGCCCAGGCCCATGTAGAGGACTCCATAGCCGAGATCACCGATCATGAACCCGAAGAAGGCCGGGAACGTCAGGAACAGGATCACCGTCGGATCGAGTTCCGTATATTTCGGGCGGTTGATGATCTCGACCAGCGACTCGAACGGTTTGACGCCACCCGGGTTGTCCTGGACGACAGGCGGGCTATCGTCAGCCAGCGAGACGTACCCGCCGTCTGCAGCTGCCCGGGGACTCTCCTCCTCGTCGCTCTCCTCGTCTTCGGCCATATCCCTGGCGACCGGGCCGTCGGTTCGATCAGCCGCGGCCGGCGACGGCGGACCGTCGACAGCGTCCTCGACCGGCTCGCTATGTTCGACGTGGCCGTCCTCGTCGTAGTCGGCCCGCTCGAGTTCTTCGACCTCGATGCTCTCGCCTGCCGCCTCGGTGAGGGCCGACTCAAGCGTCTCGACCTCGGAAGTCGGGAGCCACCCCTCGGCGACGAAGGCGCTATCGGTCGTCGCGAACGACAACGGTGCCTCGCGTTTCTGGACATCGATCGCGAGTTGCTCCTCGGCTGCGAGCAGGAAGCCGCCGACCTCCAGTTTGAGGTCTTCGAGTTCGTCTTCGACCGTCTCCAGTTTCGATTCGAGTTGCTCCTTGCGGTGTTTTCGATCCTGGAGGTACTCGGCCGGGTCGCCGTCGGCGTCCGGAACCGGAACCTCGGTGAACGTCGCCCCAACGAGGACATCTTCGAGGACCGAACGGTCGTCGACGCGAGCGAATACCGCGAGTGCGTCGTCACCGTGTTCGATCGCGTACTCGTCGATGTCGCTCGCTTCCAGCGCGGCTTCGACGTCGGCTGGCACACCTTCGCCGACGGCGACCTCGAGCGAGTCGTAGCCACCGAGCAGGTCGAGGTCGATCCCGAGGTCGACGAAAAACGCCAGTCGGTCGATCTCGTCTTCGACCTCACGAATCTCCTCCTGGAGATCGTCGTGGCGGTCGTCGAGCTGGTTGACCTCCTGACGGACGTCTTCGAGCTCGTCCGCGAGTTCGTCATCCTCGACGACGTGGGTCGGTCCCTCGTAGTCGTCTTCGACGCCCAGCGTGGTCTTGAGTGAGCGGACAGTCACGAGTTTGTTCGAGGCCGTGTCGGCCCCGTCGATCGGCGACCCGGGCTCGAACCCGTCGATGGCGTTGGTATACTCACTGAGGTGCAGCAAATCGAGGCTGTGGGTCGCCTCAATCACGTCTTCCATGACGCGTTTTGAGCCGGTGATAGACACCCGGCTCATCCGCTCAGGTCTGAGCATGCACCTCCTCCTCGAAGAGTGTCACCACGTGTTCGACGACCTCGTCGACGCGCTCTTCGGCACGCGATTCGAGGCGCTCACAGTCCTGTTCACCCTCTTCGATGATCCGATCGCGCTCGTCTTCGATCTCTTCGCGCGCCTCGGCGAGCCGCTGTTCGGCCATCTCTTCGGCCTCCTTCCGGGCTTGCTCTCGGATCTCGTCGGCCTCCTGACGGGCCTCTTCGATCCGTTGCTCGCGGTCGGCCTCGGCGTTGGCGACGATCTTCTCGGCCTCGTCTTCGGCCGACTTGATGTCCCTCAGAACCTGTTCCCGTGGCATTGTCTAGTCGTCTGCTGGTAACGCCAGGGCCTATATGGTAGTTGCGAAGTCCCCTCGGGGAAATCCGGGCAATTATGCCGCCCAGGGCCCAAGACCGCCCCAATGGGCCTCCTCGAACACAAGGGTCGGGCACGGATCTTCTACAAATACCTCTCGCAGGTGTACGACCGGATCAACCCCTTCATCTGGAACGAAGCGATGCGCGACGAAGCCATCGGGTGGCTCGACCTCGACGGTGACGAGAAGCTGCTGGACATCGGCTGTGGCACGGGCTTTGCCACCGAGGGATTGCTGCAGCACCTCGACACCGTCTACGGGCTCGACCAGAGCGCCCACCAGCTCGAAAAGGCCTACGCGAAGTTCGGCAAGGGCGGCCCCGTGCAGTTCCACCGTGGGGACGCCGAACGCCTGCCGTTCAAAGACGACAGCTTCGACGTCGTCTGGTCGTCCGGGTCGATCGAATACTGGCCTAACCCCGTCGACGCCCTCGAAGAGTGTCGCCGGATCGTCAAACCCGGCGGGAAGGTGCTGATCGTCGGCCCCGACTATCCCAACAATACCATCTTCCAGAAGATGGCCGACGCTATCATGCTGTTTTACGACGAGGAGGAAGCCGACCGGATGTTCCGCGAGGCCGGCTTCACCGACTTCGAACACCACATCCAGCAGGCGAGGCCTGGGAGTCCGCGGGCGATTACGACGGTTGCGACAGTGCCCGAAGCGTAGTAGGTATGGTACAACCGAAGTATCTTTAATAAAGATGGATACTATCCAATATCAAAGTGCCATCGAGACCACTCTCACGCCGCGACATCGTTGTTGGCTGTCTCACAGTAGTTGGATTCAGCGGTTGTAGCGAGAGCAGTTCACGGCCAGCCCAACTCGGAGCCGAGAGTGTAACTGCACACTCCATTCCGGCGGGGAGTGATCGACTGGCAGTGTTCGACATGAAACACGACAATCAGGCGGTATCCAGCGTCTCGAACGCGATACTCACAGGAGAAGAGTTCAATTCGATCCCCGACCCGGTGGCGGCCCTGCCAACAGATACAACGGGGCCACTCGCCGATACTGACGTCGGGAAGCTCGCCTGTATCAGTTCGAACGAAACCGACGGGAGTGCCGCTATCGTCTGGGCACGCTGGACAGACGAAAATCTCGCAAACGCGCTAGGTTCGAACGTGACACAGGAATCATCGGCTCCTGACAGCGATCGAATTCGATACCGAACAGCTACCAGCAGTGCTGCACGACTGGCCGACACGGCGTTTGTCGTCGGCGATCACGAGACTGTCAGGTCAGTCATCGATGTCTGGCATCACGGCGGTGACGTAGTCAGTGAGGGCGCGTTAGCCCCATTCGAACGGACAGACCGGAACGCACTGGTCCGGTTTGCAACCCAATTCCTTCCCGAGCGAGACGGCACGAGACCGCGACAATACGATCGCATCGAGAACGGATCCACGGCACTCAAATCAGTCGACGCTGGCACGAAGCTCACGATCGAGTATCAGGTCGATTCGATCGACAGCGCACCGACGGTCGAATCAGCACTCGAAGACGACCTCGTCGAATCGCCACATCCCCCGAGTGCCGTCGGTCTGGAAGTAGATGTCGGCCGGACCGCCGACGTAATCCATGTGTCCTGCGAAGCAGATGAGTCGACCGTGTCCGACTCCGGGGCAGACCTAATCACGGCTGCGAGGAAGGCCGTCGAAGGCGTCTAGGGCTACGTCGCCTCGGCCTCCACCGTCGCGATCACAGCCCCCTCGTTCGAGATCGTTACTTCGACAGTCGAACCCTGTTCCAGCAGCGGATCGTTCGTACTCGCGAGTTCGAACTCGGCGTCCTCACCGGCCGACCACTCGGGGTCGGTCGCAGCGTTGAACGGACCGGTCGGGCCGCCGTGAAAGCCTTTCGAGGCGAAAAAGGGGACCGGTGGCTGGTGGGCCAGCGGCTCGCCGTCGACGTGGACCCGGATCGTGAGGTCAGTCGTCGAGAGTGCGTCGCCGCCCTCGTGTGTGAGGACGATCCGGTCGGCTGCGGCGTCGGCACTGAGCGAAAACGTCGCTCGCGGGGTCAGTTCAGCGGGAGCGTCCACGAAGACGACGAAACCGACGGTCCCGGCGAGAGCGACAGTGATCGCGAGCAACAGGACGGTGCCGAGGACGGGCGAGAGTGCACGAGTCACGCCCCCGGGTGGGGCGGGATCGTATTTGAACCTCGGTCTGGGCCAGGCAGTATCAGCCAGCAGTCGCGTTGGCGGGAATCCGTGCCGAGAGGACGCCGTCGTCGGTCTCGACGCGAACGGTCGTCTCGCCGCGGGTGTCGATCGTCCAGAGCGTGCCATCAGCGCCGGTCGTGCCGACGAAGGTTCCGTCGACGTAGACATCGCCCTCGACGGGGTTAGTCGTGCCTGGCCGGGTGAGATCGACCCGGAGCGGCCCCGTCTCGTGGGTCGTGTTGACGCTGAGTTCGACGATCACGGACGTGTTGGTCGCGACGGTCACCGAGGGGACGTTGTCGAGGTCTCGGGTCTGATCTTCACGAAAGACGTTGGTCGTCGAGGCGTCCAGAAAGACGTTCAGCGAGCCATGGCGGTGCTGGGTCGTGACGCTGAACACCGACGTGTTCCAGAGTGTGTCGACGCGAGGTGCGCCGTTGCGGTTCGCGGGGTCCATCGCCCACGGATACAGGACGCTCATTCGGTCGAGCGCGTCACGGTAGATCGTCAGGTTCGACTGGCCTTCCGGGTCGAAGGCGGTGCTGTTGAACGCCTCACGGGCGTAGTTGTTGTTGACGATCGTCGCCAGCACGATCCCCTGATCACCGGTTTCGACATACAGCGGCGGTGACTGTGTGGATCCCTGGACGGCTGACTGGAGTTCGACGTTTCTGATCTTCCCTTCGACCGGCAACAGGCGGGCGTCGAAGCTCCGAATACGGTCGCCAAGCGCCGGGGGCGTCGTGTAATCGAGCGTGTTCTCCTCTTCGGTCTCGACTGCGTCGGCTGCCCTCCGAATCTCTTCGGCGGTCGCGTCGAGTCGGGCCAGCGTACTTAGAAATTGCTTGCTGGAAATCTCGCCGTCGTTGTAGCGTTCGAGTGCTGTCGACTGGGTCTGCTGGAGGTGTTCAGTCTTTCGTTCGAGTGTCCGAACGAGCTCGCGGACAGCGGCCGTCCGTTCGGCTTCGGAGTTTGCAGTGTCGAATCGTTCCCGGAACGTCTCGACGGCCAGCTGGACTTCCAGTTCGTCGGCTCCGATCCGCGTCGCCGCAGTGACATCGACCGGCGCGCGCTCGATGGTACTCGTTCGGACGTCGCCGTCGGGAACCTGCAAGTAGTTGGTCGTCCCGTTGGACTGGGCGATCGATGGCGGAACCGCACTCGCGGCAGGGTCGGCTGTCACGTCCGACGACTGCAGCGAGAGTGCGCCAGTGCTTATCGCGGAGGCGACGCCGGCGATGAGGACAATCCCGACGAGGAGGGCGAGTGAACGGCGAACGGAGTGGGGGGACATCCTGGTGTCGTCTGATACTGCCCGAGAGGGCAAAAATCCATCTACCTTCACACACACGATCCGGATCGGTAAGAAAGGTATATATACTGGTTATACCGCCGCTGGCGGCCGTTTTACTTATAGAAAGGGTTTTCCGCCAGGGGTGTCGATTTCACCGTAGATCATGCCCGCGTGGTCCCGCGCTCCGCTCGCCGTCGCGCTGGTGGCGGTCCTCCTTATGGTCGGGCCAGCGATGGCCACGACGACTGCCCCGTCACCGGCCACTGCCAGCGACGGCAGTACGCCGGCGACGGCCGAGACAGCCGTCGCCTTCGAGGCGAACACGACCTATCAGATCGACATGCGGGCGAACGGAAACGCAGACTGGAGCGTCGTCGTCTCGTTTCCCCTGGAAAACGCCTCCCAGCGTGAGGGATTTGACGCCGTCGCCAGCAGGTTCGAGCAGGGTGAATTCCTGTCGGTGACATCGTTCGAGGAGATCAGCGGCCGGATCAGCGACACGACGGGGCGGACGATGCGGATTGCAAACGTTACCCGTCGGGTCAACACTACCGCCGATCGCGGTCGACTCGCCCTCTCGTTTACGTGGACGAACTTCGGCAATCGACAGGGCGAGCAGTTGTTTGTCGACGATGTCTTCCACACCGAGAACCGGCTCCTGTCCGGGCTCGACGAGGACGAGACGCTGGTGCTCACACGACCAGACGGTTATCAGTTCAACAGCGCGAGCACCAACATCCAGAACGGCGTGCTCAGGTGGAACGGTCCGCATACGTTCGGAACTGACGAGCCGTACGTAAGTTTCACTCCGATTTCACCACCTGACACACCCGGAAACGGCGACGCTGCAGCGACAGGGATAACAGTATGGTACGCCCTCGGCGGCATCGTCCTCGTCGGGGCGCTCGTCGCAGTCGTCTACGTCGTTCGCCGGGAGGACGGACCGCTGTTTCCCGTCGAATCGGACACAGAGGAGACCACCTCCGACTCCGATACCGAACGAGCGAGCGAGCCAGCGGAGCCGACTGAGGCGGGAGACGGTACGAGTGCAGACGAGGAGAGTGCGGGCGAAGCGGGTGCAAACGAGGAGAGTGTGGACGAAACGGGTTCGGACGAATCGATTTCGGACGATCAGTCCGAAGACGCGGGCGACGAACCAGTCGACGTCGAACTGCTGAGCGACGAAGAGCGTGTCGAGCGCCTGCTGGAAGCCAACGGCGGGCGGATGAAACAGGCAAACATCGTCACCGAGACCGGCTGGTCGAACGCCAAGGTTTCGCAGCTGCTCTCGTCGATGGACGATGACGGCCGGATCGAGAAACTCCGAATCGGCCGTGAGAACCTCATCTCGTTCCCCGACGACGAATCCGACGACGACTTCCGCTAGGTGGGTGGTGAGCGAGCCGCCGAGTCCGAACAACGGCGAGTCACCCAATCCGAACAACGGCGAGCCACAGACTTGCAGTTCGGAAACGTTTAACGTGGGTCCGAGCGTCAGTCATCAACTGTCATGAAGATTCTGGTAACGGTCAAGGAAGTCGCCGCCGTCGACGACGAGTTCGAGATCGACGGGCTCGGAATCGACGAGCGGTATCTGACCTACGACCTCAACGAGTGGGACGAGTACGCCGTCGAGGAGGCGGTTCAGCTCGCCGAATCAGGTGAGGACGTCGAGGTCGTCACGGTCACGGTCGGTCCGGAGGACGCCGAGGACACGATCCGGCAGGCGCTGGCGAAGGGTGCCGACCGAGCGGTCCGGGTCTGGGACGACGCAATTTCCGGAGCTGGCCTGCTCGATCCGGGGACGAAAGCCCGCCTGCTGGAGGCGGTCGTCGCCGAAGAGGAGCCGGACTTGATCCTCTCGGGTGTCCAGGCCGGTGACGACGCCTTCGGTGCGACCGGCGTGACGCTGGCCTCGCGGCTCGGCTGGGAGTGGGCCGCGGTCGTCAACGACCTCGAACTCGACGACGGTGTGGCGAACGTCCACCGCGAACTGGAGGGCGGTGTCGAGGAGATCACCGAGGTCGATCTCCCCGCCGTGCTGACGATCCAGACCGGGATCAACGACCCCCGCTACGCCAGTCTTCGGGGGATTCGCCAGGCCCAGCAGAAGGAGTTGACCGTGCAGTCGCTGGCGGATATCGGTCTGGACGTGGACGTGCTGGACTCGCCGATCGAGCAGACCGACCTCTACGAACCCGAAAGCGAAGGTGAGGCCACCATCTACGAGGGCAGTGCCGACGAGACGGCAGCTGACCTCGCGGAACTCCTGCGGGAGAAGGGGGTGGCACAATGACGGTCCTCGTGGTCGCCGAGCACCGCCGCGGTGAACTGCGGGATGTCAGCCTCGAACTCCTGAGTGCAGGTCACCAGCTCGCCGACGCCACAGGGGGGGACCTCCACGTCGGCGTCATCAGCGGCGACGTTGAAGGCTACGCTGACCGGCTGAACCGTGAGGGCGTCGACGCGATCCACACTGTCGCCCACGGTGAGGAGTTCAACCACGACGTCTACACCCAGGCCGTCGAGCGACTGTTCGACGCCGTCGAACCCACTGTTCTGCTCGTGCCCAACAGCGTCAACGGACTGGACTATGCGCCCGCCGTGGCCGAGCGACTGGACGTGCCGCTCGTGACCGACGCCGTCGACCTCGCGTACGACGACGGGCTGACCGTGACGCGGGAGATGTACGGCTCGAAAGTCGAGACGACGCTGGACGTCGACGCCCCGCAGGCCGCCGTAACGGTCCGCCCCGCCGAGTGGCCCAAAGCCGAGGGATCGGGCGACGCCTCGGTCGAGGCCTTCGACGCTGCTATCGACGAGTCCACCGTTCGATCGAACGTGACGGGCTATCAGGAGGTCGGCGGTGGCGACATCGACATCACCGACGCCGACGTGCTCGTCTCCGTGGGCCGCGGGATCGAAGAGGAGGACAATCTGGAGATCATCCACGAACTCGCCGAGGCGCTGGACGCGACCGTGTCGGCCTCCCGTCCGATCGTCGACAACGGCTGGCTTCCGAAGGATCGACAAGTGGGCCAGAGCGGAAAAGTCGTGACACCGGACGTGTACATCGCGATCGGGATTTCGGGGGCTGTCCAGCACGTCGCCGGGATGAAAGGGGCCGATACGATCGTCGCGATCAACGAGGACCCGAACGCGCCCATCTTCGACATCGCCGACTTCGGGATTCAGGACGACCTCTTCGACGTGGTGCCCGCGCTGACCGAACAGTTCTCCTAAGGACTCGTTCTGTTTTTGATGATCCCTCTCGGAGGCCCTCACCACGTCCAGGAACCGCGACGACTCAAGACAACACCTTCTCGAAAGCCCTCACCACGCTCGCGGTCGGTCTGTCGGATATCTTCGATCGCTTCGCTCACTCAGATAGGGCCGACAGACTGACGCTCTTCACTTCGTTCAGCGCGAGTAGTGAGAGAGCTTTAGTGGTAGACGAAAGACTTGTATTGTTTGAACTATATTGATGAGCTGTGCCGGGACCATCAAAGGACGTAAAGAAAC
>Ga0207771_100322_pt1 | contig 32183 bp, 20 predicted proteins | sample A23M2SouthBayCA_2_FD_187731 | JGI IMG/M metagenome (GOLD analysis project Ga0207771, IMG submission 187731) | Aerobic enrichment media microbial communities from Eden Landing Ponds, California, USA - A23 M2 (2) (SPAdes) | ecosystem: Environmental > Aquatic > Marine > Unclassified | place... | reverse complement strand
TTCCTCTGAACATGGACATTTGTTTCCTTCCGGTTTGCAAGGATCAATAAATAAATCAAAATTGCATTGTAGAAGTAATTGGTAATCCCTTATATTTGGTTTCTCGAAAAATTGGTTATCCTTTGCAAGAAGTTAATCAGTTTATATGTTTGCCCGAGTGGCGGAATTGGTAGACGCGTCGGACTTAAAATCAACTCGATTCCCCTCTTGCGACGTCTGAAGGCCTATTTTTCTCCTTTCTGTTACCTGCCTGTAACCTAAATCGGTACTTATATCGTACTTCTTGTGGTTTCTGGGGCAACAAATTATTGGTCTGCCCAGACAAAGCTGGTCCATAAATAGGTACTTATTCCTTCAACGTTTAACAATCGTTAAATAAAAAGAGGAATCATTATGGATTATGCAGTATACCCTTTCAAACGGAAAAACAAGTATCGCCTATACGTTCGATTCAAAGATGAAAACGGAGAGCGCAAACATCTTTCAACTGGAATAACCTATCCGCTAAAGGCTTCAAAGAAAAGGCGGAAAGAAGCCCAACAAGAGGCCAAGCAGAAAGCAGCTGATCTATTGGTCGACTATTTTAAGGAGCAACGTATTCTGGAAGAGGAAGAAAGTAGGGCGATGGAGCTTTCAGACTATCTGGATGAGTACTACTGGCCACATGTTGGGGCCACGTGTGCTGATTCTACACTGGTTAGCTATCAGGGGGCTTTAAATCATTTCATGCGAATCATCGGGGACAAACTGATCGATGAATACGATCGTAAAATGATTAGCAAATACAAAATCCACCGCCTGGATAAAGAAGATATCGCCAAGACAACCATCAACATTGAAATTCGGTCAATAAAAGCAGCATTCTCATGGGCCTACAAAAATGATTTTATCCAAAATCATCCGTACAAAGGCCAAGATTTTATGTTCAAGACAAAAAGCAAAAAGCGAGAGTTCAAGCGCTATGAAATAGAAAAACTGATTGAACATACCGAGGGCAAACATATTGGTCTTGTCATAAAACTCGCTTACTTCACGGGTATGCGTATAGGGGAGATGACCCAAATAACCTGGGATATGGTGAGTCTCAAAGAACGCTATATTCATATCCCGGAAGACATTACCAAAACTAATGAGCGTATGATTCCATTAGGGAAAAAGGCCTATTATATTGTGAAGATGTTAGGAAATATTCTAGAGCGAAAAATGGAACAGGCTCCCCAAAAGTATAAAAACGTGACTCGCGAGGAATGTTATCTACTGCAGAAGAAACGAGGTCATGGGCAATATGCAAGAAGGAGTATTCAAGACTTGTTTCGGAAAGAAATGAATGATGCAGGCTTACCTAAAGAGCTTACGTTTCATTGCCTGAGGCACTCCTTTGCTACTCATATCCTGGAAAATCCCAATGCGGACCTATTTGGGGTCAGTAAGCTTTTAGGTCATACAACCCCAAATGTAACCTCAAACTTCTACGTCCACACCGATGCTCTGAATTATCGGCAGATAGCAGAGATGATTTAGCAGTTTGGATAAAATAAATTAGAGCCAAGTCCCTACAAATAATTTATATCATGCTAATGAGAACACAATAATACGTTAATTTAACTGATACTCCTTTGGGTTTAATAGCGACTTGTTTTATGCTGATTTTATCCCTTGAACTAATAAAAAACAGTTCAAAAAGCATTTATTGAGTAGGTAAGGTATCTATATTATCTTGAACTATGATCTGTGGGGCTAGATTTCTGCGAAGTTACTTCTTGGCTAAGTATCTCTTCAAAATCTGTAAAAGTTATAAAACGTTCCTACAGGAGGACTTTGTATTTTAATAGCTATAAATCAAATATCCTTAATAGTCACCCTAATACTTGGTAATTATTTGATTGTATTCCCTGAACTTGCTGGGTGTACATCCCTTCCTTTTCTTAAACAAACGATTAAAATTAGAAATATTATTAAAACCGCAGTTATAGCAAATCTCTGAAATATTGTGATTTGTCTCCAAAAGTTTACGGCAAGCGTTTCCAATGCGAATATCGATTAAATAGTCAGAAAAACTGCGTTGAGTTCTACGTTTGAAAAAATGGCTGAACGCCGAGTCAGACATATTAATCATATCGGAAACATCAGTTAACATAATATCTTCATCATAATGAGTATGAATATATTGCACTACTTTTTTAATTCTCCGACTTTTAGGTATCTCAAATTTTGACTTAAATGTAGAGCTGGCTAATAGATTTTGATCTCTGGAAGTTGCAAGATCATGTAAAATAGATAAAAACTTTAAGATTGAGTCGAACCCATGACTATCGCACAAATCTAGGATTCGTTGCTTCATTTCTTTTTTAGTTTTTTCAGAAAATTCAATACCCCGATATGACTTTTTAAGTAGTTCATTTATTGGCGCCATTAGTTTTCTATCTAAAATTGATTGGTCAAATAAGTCTTCTGGAAACTGAATAGTTATTACATGGCTTCCATTTCCTTTGTTATTTCCGGTCCATTTGTGATAAGTATTAGGTCCAATAAAAACGAGATCAGTTCCTGAATACTCATTAATGGAATCACCAACAATTCTTTCACCTGATGTTTCCATTACTAGGTTTAGTTCGTATTCTGGATGATAATGCACAGCATAATCAAATGTCGCATTCACATGATTCATTATTATAAAAAAATCATCAGGTCGGACGGGAGTTATTTCACGTTCCACAGGAAAAGATTTTGTGATTATAAGTAGTTAATTGTTGAGGTTTTTTTTCAAGAAAGTATGATGTATAAATGCATTAAAAATGGTTTAAGTACATAAAATGTTCATTTATTTATCATTACCTTCATTAAAGTATAATAAAAAAACAGTAAAATATTAGATTGGGGGAGAAAAAATGTCTTAAATCTATAATATAATAGAGACAAGAAAGCTCTTTCATAAAAATTACAGGTAAATTTTCATTTGAAATAGGGATGGTTTTATGAATAAACGAATTGGTACAAAGTTAGTCGCTTTAGTAGTAGTGGTATTCTCACTTTTACTGTTTCAGTCCTCTGTTTATGGTCAAGATGGAAGTACAGTTTCTGGAACAGTATTAGCCAGTGATGGTACCAGTTTGCCTGGAGTTAACATAGTTGTTAAAGGTAACACCAGTATCGGTACAAGTACTGGACCTGAGGGTGAATTCGAGCTAAACGTTCCTTCATCAGATGTTACATTAGTATTTTCATTTGTTGGTTTCCAAACCCAAGAAATTGAATTGAGGGGAAGGACAGAATTGACCGTTACTATGAATGAAGAAGCCATTATAGGGGAGGAACTCATGGTGGTTGGATATGGTACTACACAAAAAAGTGATTTAACAGGCTCAGTAAGTAAAGTCAATGCCGAAGATGTTGCTGATATACCTGCAAGTTCTGTTGAAAGTTTACTGCAAGGCAGAGTAGCAGGCCTTAATATAACTAATGCTTCTCAGGATCCTGGAGCAGGTTCTACGGTTCGAATTCGTGGAGGTAGTTCTTTGCGAGGATCTAATTCACCGCTTGTTGTAGTAGATGGTTTTCCTATTGGTAATGCAGGGAATTTATCACAAATAAATCCTGATAATATTGAATCAGTAGAGGTTTTGAAGGATGCCTCTGCTTCTGCTATATATGGTTCTAGGGGAGCTAATGGGGTCATTTTAATAACAACAAAGAGTGCATCTGAAGGTGAAACAAATATTTCTGTTAAGCAGCAAACTACTCTCTCACAGTTTACGTCTAAATTGAATCTTTGGCGTGATCCTGCTCTGATGGCTCAATTAAGTAATGAAGGGCGGGAAAATAGTGGTTTTCAACCTCTATATATTGGAGAAGAAAATGCGACGGGGGTTTATTATCCTTCCGTTAGAGAGCTTCAAACAGGATCTTGGTCAACTTTTACCGAATGGGATGATTTAGTTTTTAGGGACTATCCTATATCAAATAACACAACTATTCGTGTTCAGAGTGGTAATGAAACTACAAACTTTAGCTTAAGTGGTAACTACTTTACTGATAGAGGGGTATATGTAGAAGATGATTATGAAAAGCTCGGATATAATTTAAAAGTAAGCCATGATATATTTGAAAACTTAACGGTAAGTTTTTCAAATAGATTGAACAAAGGTATACGAAATTATAATGGTGGCCTTGCCTATTGGAGGAACCCAATCCGTTCTGTTTATGATGATGACGGTACGTATAATTTAGTTGGTCCTAACGATTACTCGCATCCAATGGCCATTACCGAAAATCGTAATGATCAAACCAAAAGCTTGGATGTAATTACATTTCTGAAAGCTGAATGGCAAGTAATACCATCTTTGCAAATCACCTCTCGCTTCAATTATGACTATGGTGAATCGGTACAGGATACCTATTATCCTGATCAGTATACTGAGACTGGAGATTTTAACAATGGGGCTGCTGGGATAAATAATTGGCAGAGTCGAGATATCGTTGCTGAGACATTTGCAAATTTTGATAAGACTTTTAGCGATGTTCATAATCTGGCTGCAACCTTGGGATATTCATATGAGAGAAATCTTTCTAGGTCTTCTAGTCTTAATGCTTTTGATTTTGTAAATGAAACACTTCGCAATGAAAATATGGCGGCAGGTAATCCTGAGCTAAATCAAGTTTCAAATGATTATACGCATACTGAATTAGTTTCAGGTTTGTCAAGAGTAAATTATACCTATGATAATAAATATTTATTTACTGCAACTGCTCGTATGGATGGATCTTCAAAATTTGGTGAAAATAATAAATGGGCACTTTTTCCATCTGGAGCAGTGAGTTGGAAAGCCCATGAAGAAAGTTTTATCGATGATCTGGAGATCTTTGATCAGTTAAAGTTTCGGGCTAGTTATGGTATTTCAGGAAATCAGGGGATAAGTCCATATCAGACCTTAAGTCGTTATGGTCTTGGTAATTATTATAATGATGGTCAATGGGTTACAGCAATTGGACCAGGATATGAGGTGGGTAGAACCGGTCAAGGTGGAATCGAAGTGCTGTGGGGAGGTATTCCCAATCCAGATCTAAAGTGGGAAACTACAGCACAAAAAGATTTGGGAGTAGATATGGCCTTCTTCAATAATAGACTACGTGTCACTTTTGATTATTATGATAAGGTTACTAGTGATCTGCTCAGAGAGCGAATTTTGCCTATTTCTTCTGGCTATGACCGGATGTGGGTAAATGATGGTGAAATTCAAAATCAAGGTATTGAGCTTCAGATTGACTCTGATATTATTTCTACAAGAAACTGGACTTTTAATACTTCATTAATTTTTAGCAAAAATAAGAACGAGGTTAGAAGTCTTGGAAATACTATAGAGTCTGGATTAAACACTGATCCCAAAACTGGAATGAGGTTTGAATATTGGGGGAATAGTCTTGCTCAATTCCGGCAATATCCCAATATCCTTGCTGTAGGAGAAGCTGTAAATGTATTCTATGGTTATAAAACGGATGGGATTATTCAAAACCTAGAGGAAGGAATAGAAGCTGGATTAGAAGGGGATTTGGCTCAGCCTGGTGAGTTTAAATATGTAGATCTAAATAATGATGGCACCATAAATGGTGATGACAGAACAATTATAGGAGATCCCAATCCAGATTTTACCATGAGCTTGGAGATAAGTGGTTCTTATAAAAGGTTCGATGCAAGTATATTCTTAAATGGAGTATATGGAAATGATGTGTTGAATACCCAGGCGTTTAACCAGCCGAGCGAAACACCTTTGCGCTGGACACCGGATAATCCCACAAATAAATATCCAAGTTTAAGGGATAGTCGTAATACATATTTATCAGACTGGTGGGTGGAGGACGGATCTTTCCTTAGAATACAGAACTTAAATTTGGGTTATACGATGAATTTGTGGCAAGATAATACTGCCCGTTTCTTCGTCAATGCCTCAAATTTATACACTTTCACAAAGTTTGATGGTTATGATCCTGAAGTAGGTTCAAATGGGATTTATTGGGGAGGATATCCTCGTCTGCGAAAGCTTACTGTTGGCGTAAATTTATCACTTTAAAATAAGACAATATTATGAAATTTAGAATAAACCTAATACTTCTATTGTTTGGTTTTGCGATAATAACTTCTTGTGATTTACAAGAAAAGCCACATGGATTTTACTCAGAGGATAACTTTTTTCAAACAGCAGAAGATGCGGAGTCGGGTCTAATGTATGCATATGATGCGCTGACCTTTTTAGAATATTCTAGAGGAATATTTTGGCTTGGTGAGGCACCGAGTGAAGCAGTGTCCGTAAAAGCTGATGAGGGACCTGACGTGGTCTCGCTTTCCCAATGGCAGATTGATGGTTATCCAACAAATAGTGTGCTGGAGAATTATTTTCAGTATGCGTATATCGCTATAAATAGATCTAATGCAGTAATCGAGCAAGTTCCACAAGGGGATTTTGATCAGTCTCTCAAAGATAAATACTTGGGGGAAGCGTATTTTTTGAGAGCTTTCAACTATTTTAACTTGGTCAGACACTTTGGAAATGTACCAATCCATGAATCAACGGTAAGTACAGTCTCAGATACTGAGGCATCTATGTCAGCTGACATTGATGAGGTATATGATTTGATTATATCAGATCTGGAACAGGCAATAAACTTGCTGTCTATTGATCCTATGTTAGGTCGTGCTGATAAAGTTGCTGCGCAATCATTACTTGCTAAAGTTTACATTACTATTGCATCAGCAAAAGAAAATGATGTCCCGCTTTATACAGATATGGAGAAAGATGTAGACCAAATGTACAGTAATGCAGCACAATACTCTGGCGAAGTTGTCAATAATCAATCGGCTTATGGTTTTGATGATGATCTAATGAATATTTACGACATTGAGAACCCGCGGGGGCCAGAGCATATTTTCTTAATGTCAATGGATCGCACTGGAGAAGTAGAGGGAGATTATTCGAAGATTGGGAAATTGTTCATCCCATATATAGATGGTGCTACGATTTATTTAGAGAATAACGATGGGACATATACACCCTCCCATGATGGATTTAGTTCATTGCAGACGAATTCATCATTTTATAATAGTTTTGAAGATGATGATAGAAGGAAGACTGATCTAATGGTAGACTCAGTTTATAATGAGAATGGCCAGTTAACGGCCGAGTATCCTGGTTCTATACTTTATCCTTTTACTCGTAAATATATTGATCCCAACTTTATTGGTGACAAAGAAAGTACAAAGCCATATCTAATTCGATATACTGATGTGGCTTTGATTTATGCAGAAGCTGTTGGTCCAACAACCGAGGGATATCAAACTGTTAATTATGTACGAAACAGGGCCGGATTGGGCAACCTGCAGCCGGGATTAGGAACCGATGAATTTCGCCGGGCGATTATACAGGAACGAGCTTATGAATTGGCATTCGAGGGGAATCGGATGTTTGATTTGAAAAGGTATAATTTGGTCAATGATATTGTACCAGCAGCATCAAATCTCTCGGATGAAGAGGTAACATTTTATCCAATTCCCCAAACTGAACTCGATCTTAATGAAGGAATCTAAACTTTAACAAGGTAATCTTGCTACTATGAAATACTTAACATATATCTCAGTTATTTTGCTAGCTGTTGCACAGTTTTCCTGTCAGAAAGATCCATTATCGAATATTGAATCAGGAGATTGGAGTAATGAAAGGTCAATTGAAAACATCAAGTTTGAAAATCAGGCTGGACAAGCTGAAATAGCTCGTCTTGATGCTTCAACGGGTGAAGTTCAGGTATCTATTAATGTAGATGCAGTTCCTGATTTAAGTAATATTGTAATCGAAGAATTAGTACTTGATTATGGGGCAACTGCTTCTGTAGAGGAGGGCGATGCATTAAACTTCGAAAATGAGTCTAATAGTGCTACGATCACCGTAACTTCTCAGACGGGAAAAACGCGTGATTATACTGTTGTAGCAAGTTCATTTACTGAAGAATTATTAGGCACTTATAATATTTCTGCGCTCTCACTCTTTGGCGGAACGGGTCCTTCGTACGGTGGAGCAGCAGTTCTTGATTTTACCTCTAAACCCTGGGTGTGGCCCGAAAGTGGAGGTCCTGCAGCTGAACTTGACAATACTATTACATTTGAGCTAGAAGGTATAACAGAAGAAGGCAATACTTATGGTACCATAACAAATTCAGCTGGAGATGATGGCATGTATGCTGATTTTATATTTGTGGGAGATCCACAGACAGATGTCAACCATTTTTATCGAAAAATTCCTGAAGGAGAGGGAGAATGGTTGCGTAACTATAATAACGGTACCATAGAATTTACTTTCCCAGACGGTAGCACTACAACAGGTTCTTTTGAAAGTTCCGGCACTAAAGATTTAGGTAATGGTATAACAAAAACGATTGACAATTTTGCTCTTCAATTTGAGCTTAATGGAACAGATGACTGGGATAATATCTACTCTGATTATGATAAATTTGTAAAGAACCCCAGACAGTATTGGATCGACATTAGTCGTCAGTCATCTAATTAGAATTTTTAATAGCTGGGGGCATCAAACAATGTCCCTAAATTAATTATCGTTATGAAAAAGGGGTTGGTTTATCTTTGTTTGCTTTTGGTAATTAGTACGATGTTTATAGGATGCAGTTCATCAGAAAGTGAAGATGCTGTAGTTTCAATTAATACGAACAATGTCATAAATGACTATTATATCGGCAACGGTGCCCAGTGGGATCCCTACCAGCTCGATTACGGCAAGGCCAAATTTGACGTCTCCGATATTGATTGGCAAAAGCTGTACGATCGTCTAGATTTTATGCAGCCGCAGTTTATGCGGGTGATGACGAATACAACTTCTTATGTGGAGAATGGACAGTTGAAGCCCGAGAAGTTCGGAGAACAGCTATTCAAGATTCTGAGATATTGCACCGAAAATGACATAACGGTCATGTTTGGCGACTGGGGCGGTGGCATGGTGAATTCAGAAAACAACGAGGTGCAAAAACAGAACATTCGGTTTACGGCGCAACTGGTCGATTATTTAATCAACCAAAAGGAATTCTCGAGTATTAAATATTTCAATATCGTTAACGAACCCAACGGATTTTGGTCGGCTACAGATGGGAATTACGATCTTTGGTCGCGGGCGGCAGGATATCTTCACCAGCAGTTTGTAGATCATGGGCTAACCGATCAGCTTTCGCTCGTGGGACCCGATGTAGCCATCTGGGATACTGAGGAAAGCTGGTGGGTGGATAGCACAGCTACGGATCTGGGCAATGCCATTGGATTGTACGATATCCACACCTATCCCTCCAAGGTGACGGTTAATTCTGGGGAGTTTTCTGACATCATCAGCGCTTATAAAGAAGAGGTGCCTAAGGGCAAGAAAATCGTAATGGGAGAAATCGGTTTTAAATTTGTGGAAGATGCCGATTCTTTGCTCGACCAAGAAAACAAGCGCCGCGCCAAAGCTAAAAAGTATGCCTCGGTAGAAGATTCCCAGATGTTTGTCTATGACTACGTATATGGCACCGATATGGCCGATGCGCTGTTCCAGACTGTAAATCAAGGTTATTCAGGTTCAATTGTGTGGATGCTCGATGATGCCATGTACTCCAAGGAAGCGCCTCACAAGTTAAAGGTCTGGGGATTCTGGAATATTCTTGGCGAGGAATTTTTCGGTGCTGAAGAAGAAAAAGTGCGCCCATGGTTTTACGCCTGGTCGCTGCTTAGCAAATATATGCCTACCGGTTCTCAGATCTTCGATGTAAAAACGACCGGCGATGAGGCCGTGAAGGCGATTACGATTGAGAAAGATGGCAAATATATGCTGGCGGTTGTGAACGTATCTGAGGATGAAAAGACGGTGAAACTGCAGAGTACGGGTTCTGAGTTGGTTACACTAAGTGATGCAAAAAAGTTTCTGTATGCGAAAGGCAAGCTCATTAAAAAGGGCGATCACGAAATTGAACCCAACGAAACGGGACTTTCAATCAATTTGAGTGAGGGCACCGTTGCTAAAATGCCGTCAGAGTCGCTGATCGTCTATACCAACTTTGAGTATTAATCGGAAGCATCGTGCTCCGCCAAAATATTAAACAAAGAATGTAGTATCATGGAATTGTTGAGAAATATACTATCCGCCTTAAAGATTGAGAACCTGCTTGTTGCTTGCCTGATAATTGTAGTTGGTGCTTGTTCATCCAGTTCGCCCACCGACCCGGACCCGGATAATGGAGAAGAGGAGCCACCCGAAGAAGTAACGCTAAGTATGGTGGATGACGATGCCACGCAGGAAACCAAAGCTCTTTATTCACAACTGTGGGTAACCCAGCAGCAGGGCGTGATGTTTGGTCATCATGATGACTTACTCTATGGTCGTTATTGGATGGCTGAACAGGGAAGGTCAGATATCAAAGATGTAGCAGGTGATTATCCTGCTGTTTATAGCATCGATTTCGCAGAGATTATGGATGACGAAAGTGCGGTTGATCCCTATGAGTTAAACGACGATCGACGCAGGACTATACTGGAAGCACGCGAACGGGGTGAAGTGATTATTGCGAATGCGCATCTCAATAATCCGCTAACCGGAGGTGATGCATGGGACAATTCCAGCGATCAGGTGGTTAGCCAAATTTTAACGGAAGGTAGCGATACCCGTGCCAAATACAAAGTTTGGCTCGACAACTTGGCTGATTTTTTGAACAATCTCGAAGACAGCAACGGCAATCTGGTTCCGATCATTTTTCGTCCGTATCATGAGCATAATCACAGCTGGTCGTGGTGGGGTAGTAGTAGTACGACTGATCAAGAATTTGTCGATCTGTGGCAGTTTACCGTTGAGTACCTGCGCGATCAAAAAGATGTGCATAACCTGATATATGCGATTTCGCCACAGCTGGATGTAACGGGTACGAAAAGTGATTTGTTATATCGCTGGCCGGGCGATGAGTATGTCGATTTTATTGGGATGGACAGCTACCACGGTACCAATACCGATGCCTTTGACAGCAATATCCAAAATCTGGAAGAGCTTATTAAAGAAAAGAAAAAGCCCGGCGGGGTTACCGAAACGGGCATTGAAGGTATCAGAGACTACGATGGTAATCCGTTGGATCAATATTGGACCCAAGAAATCATGACCCCAATAATTGGCCGGGAAATAAGCATGGTTGTTATGTGGCGTAATAAATATGACCCAAACGAAAATGGACACCATTATTTTGCTCCCTTTGAGGGACACAGCTCAGCCCCAGATTTCAGAGAATTTTATGATAGTTCTATCTCTCTTTTTAGTGAAGATATTTCCAATATGTATGAGATGGCTGAGGGGGTAACAATAGAATAGTAACTATTCTATCCGAAGAAATTAACCAATAAGTAAATTTTTAAACAGCAGAGACATTATTACGAATGAAACTTAAAAAATGTAATCAGAATCCAATATTACGTCCTCACGCAAAGAATCATTGGGAGAATTTAGCCGTCTGTAATCCCGGTGCTTGGTACGAAAACGGCACCTTTTATTTGCTGTATCGTGCGGCCGGCGATGATGAAGATCACGTCATAAGATTTGGCCTGGCCGAAAGTACTGATGGCATCAACTTTGAGCGCGTTTCCGAAGAGCCTGTATTTGGTCCCAGCATCGACGGACCTGATTCTGGCGGCGTGGAAGATCCGCGTATTGTAAAGTTTGGGGACTCATACTACGTAACTTATGCCTATCGTCCCTTTCCTCCGGGACGTTATTGGACGTTTGGGCATGATGAAGTACGGCTCCCCAAATCCGATGAACATACTCCCAAGGTGTTCAAAGAAAATGTAGCGAACACTGGTTTGGCACTGACTAAAGATTTTAAAAACTGGCGACGGCTGGGTCGAATCACGCAATCTAACCTTGATAATCGAGATGTGATTCTGTTTCCCGAAAAAGTAAATGGCAAATACGCTTTGCTGCACCGTCCCAAAGAATGGGTGGGCGAAGAATACGGCTGTGATTATCCCTCCATCTGGATTACTTTTTCAGATGATATGATGGTTTGGAATGAAAAAAGTGAGCTGTTAATCGCGGGCCGAAATGGCACGTGGGAAGAAAAAGTGGGTGGCAATGCCCCTCCTCTGAAAACCGAGGAAGGCTGGCTGGTACTTTATCACGGCGTTGAAGATGGCGGTACCGGCCATTATCGTGTAGGAGCTGCGCTGTTGGATCTTGAAGATCCCACTAACGTAATTGCACGCGCTGAGGACTGGATTATGGAACCCGAGCATGATTACGAAAAGGAAGGATTTTATAATGGGTGCGTATTTCCCACCGGGAATGTCATTATAGATAATACCTTGTATGTCTATTATGGTGGCGCTGATAAATACGTATGTGTGGCTACTTGTCCGGTAGATGAACTGCTGGACTTTTTGACGACTTCTAGCGTTCCTGAAGAAGAGGCAGTATCCTGAGTTTGGCAGGCATCTTAATATTTAACCATTTGGGCTATTAATATGAACAGCGGCTATAAAAATCTATTTTTGCACTTTCTGATAACTTTTGTAATGAGCACAGTACTCACTGTGGCTGCACAAGGTCAGTCGAAGAATGATGTGATTACAGTTACGATTGATAATTCTAAAATAATTTCGGCTAACTATATCGGTAATGGCGTGCAGTGGGAGGCCTATCCCCACGGTGATTCCGAGCAGTCGGAGTGGGGTAATCAAATGACCGAGGATAATTGGCAGAAGTTGTATAAGCGACTCGATTTTATGAAACCGCAGCTCATTCGCTTGATGATTGGTGGTAAATGGCGGTATTTGAAAGGAGTTAATGAGCATGGTGAACCGATTATAGATCATCAGAAAGAGCTGGAACCGCTGACCAGAATCTTGGAATATTGCCAAAAAAACGACATCACAGTGATGTTCGGGGAGTGGTGGCCGCCAGATTTTGTTGATCGTGCTGACGATAAGCGCTGGATCGAGATGGCTTCGGAGTATCTGCGTTTTTTGATTGAGGATAAAGGTTATACTACTATCAAATATTTTAACTTGGTCAACGAGCCCAACGGCTACTGGGCGGCCACCGACGGTGACTGGGATATGTGGAAAACGGCCGTTCAGCGGTTCAAAGTCAAGCTCGAAGAAAAAGGTATTGCCGACGATGTACAGATTGCCGGACCCGATGCCGTAGCACACTACAATCATCCAGACTCCAAATATACAGGCAAAGAATGGGTGGTAGAGACTGCCCGTCAACTCGAAGATATTGTGGGTCCATTGGAAATGCACGCATATCCGGGAGCAAAACACGTCCGCAGTGGAGAGTTTACTAACTACTATCGGGAGATAGCAGAGCTGGCTGATTCCTATAACAAGCCGTTGATCATGGGAGAAGTAGGATTTAAATATTATGATGAGGATCCCGAGCTGCGGGATGAAAATGCCCGTCGTATCAAGGAAGATCCATATGCCTCAGAAGACAGTAATATGTTTATTTATGACTTTTTCTATGGTGTAGATATGGCTGACGTATTGATACAGAGTATGAATCTTGGTTTTGATGGCGTCATTGCTTGGGGGCTCGATGATGCAATGCACACCAATGGCGATACGGGAGATAAAACATCGCTGAAGCGCTGGGGTTTTTGGAATATTCTGGGCAAAGAAATGTATAATGATCCGGAGGACGAAGAAATTCGTCCATGGTTCTATTCCTGGTCGTTGATGAGCCGGTACTTTCCGCAAGGAACACAGATTCTGGGTGTATCCGAAAGCGAAGCCACAGGTGTTCGGGTGGTTGCCGGAAAGCGAGATGGCGACTATACCTTTGCAGTGGTTAACAGTTCAGGGGCTGACCAGCAAATTAATCTACAGATGAATGCTGATACCGCTCTAGATCTTAAGCACTATATATATACGGATGAAGCCCGTCCGAAAAATGCAGACGGATTCCCGGTTCCCAAAGAGCATATGAGCAACGTAAATCTTAAGGAAGGATTGCCGGTCACAGTTCCGGCCGAGAGCTTTCAGCTTTTTACAGAAATGGATTTTAACTAACAGAAGGACTCCACTAAATGGAAAATATTCAGTTAGGTTGGATTGATATCTCCATCCTGGTCGTTTACTTTATCGCGATTATATGGTGGGCGCTCAGTCAGGGCAAGAGTAAAGATTCCACCTCTTATTTTCTTGCAGGTCGTGATATGCGGTGGCCGGCTATCGGTTTGGCACTGTTTGCAGCTAGCATTTCTAGCTCCACTCTAATTGGGCACTCGGGCGATGCCTATAGTACTGGTATTGCGGTATTCAATTACAATCTAATTTCCGTGATTGTAATGATCTTCTTTGCCTGGTTCTTCCTCCCGTTTTACATCAGATCGGGCGTATTTACTATGCCGGAATTCCTGGAGCGCCGTTTCGATGAAAAATCCCGTTACTATTTTTCTTTTATAACCATAATAGGTAATATTTTTCTGGATGCTGCCGGGGCGCTTTACGCAGCTGCGCTTATCATCAAATTGATTATTCCCGAGCTTGGCTTGCAGACTATTATCATCATTTTTGCGGTGGCGGTGGCTTCATATACTATTCCCGGTGGATTGTCATCGGCTATTAGTGCTGAGATAGTACAGGCGGTCATTCTTATTGTGGGATCCATTATCCTTACCTATCTGGCATTGATAAACGGTGGCGCTCAATACCTGCAAACTCTTATTGCTGATAATGCCATGACCATGCAACTCGTGCGTCCGCTTGATGATCCCTCGGTGCCATGGCTCGGACTAATTGTGGGAATTCCTATACTCGGTTTTTATTTCTGGGGCAACAATCAAACGTTGGTCCAGCGTGTGCTCAGCGCTCGTTCAGTGGATGAAGGGCGCAAAGGGGTGTTGTTGGTTGGATTCCTTACCGTTTTAACACTGTTCTTTATTATCTATCCCGGTGTAATGGCAAAAGATTTGTTTCCCGGACTCGAAAAGCCCGACATGGTGTATCCCAAATTGGTGCTCGAGCTGATGCCTGTAGGATTGCTTGGTATACTTATGGCGGCCCTCGTAGCGGCATTGACCTCCACCCTTAGTGCGATTCTTAATTCCGTATCCACGCTGTTTACGATGGATTTCTATTCTGCATTAAAGGAGGGAGAAGTTTCGTCCGACGAACAGGTTCGGGTGGGGCGTATAACCTCCGTGGTGGTTCTCATCATTGCAGTGATTTGGGCGCCACAGATTGGTGAGTTCGATTCGCTGGTAAAATACTACCAGCAGATGCTGTCATATATAGCGCCCCCAATTGTGGCAGCGTTTTTCCTTGGCCTGTTTTCAAAACGAGCCAATGCCACAGGCACGATTTCCGGGTTAATAACTGGGTTGTTGATAGCGGTGTTACTGTTGTTTTACAAAGAAGCCATTTTCGGGGATATGCACTTTTTACTGGTGGTTCCGTACCTGTTTGGGTTCAGTTTATTTGTGATGATAGGTATCAGCTGGCTTACTAACCATCCCCCCAAAGAAAAGATCGAAGAATATACGTGGTCGAAAGAAATTTTTATCAAAGAAACAAAGCAGATGAAAGGGATGAAATGGTATAGCAATTACCGGTTTTGGTCATTGGCGCTGTTGCTGTTCTGCCTTGTGATCTTGTGGTTGTATCGATAAATATGGATTTAAAAAATGATAAAAGAATAGTATTAACCTTAGATGCTGGGGGCACAAATTTTGTGTTTTCAGCATTGCAGGGAGGAGAGGAGATTGTAGAGCCGGTAACTTCTCCTGCTTTTACAGAGGATCTAACTAAAAGCCTACAGGCAATCATTAATGGGTTTAAGCAGGTTAGGAAGCGCTTATCAAGGACTCCTAATGCCATAAGTTTCGCCTTTCCAGGTCCTGCAGATTATCCTGCAGGAATAATAAATAATGTGGGTAATCTTCCTGCCTATTCAGGTGGTGTGGCATTGGGACCCATGCTGGAAGATGAGTTTGGACTCCCTGTTTTTATCAATAATGATGGTGATCTTTTTGCCTATGGAGAAGCAATGGCCGGCTTATTGCCTGAAATTAATGGCGAGTTAAGCAGTCGCGATATTCCAAAAAGATATAAAAACCTGTTGGGGGTAACGATTGGTACTGGTTTTGGAGGTGGTATTATTGTCAAAAACTCTCTTTTGAGAGGAGATAATTCAGCATCGGGAGAAATTTGGGTTACGCGAAATTTTGATTATCCACGAATGATTGCTGAAGAAGGCGTTAGTATAAGGGCTGTTCAACGTGCATATAAAGAATTCGATCCTAATACTACAGATCTACTTTCACCGAAAGATATTTATGATATCGCTAAAGGAGAAAAGCAGGGTAATACGAAAGCTGCAATCAATGCATTTGAAAAGATGGGAAAAGTGCTTGCAGAATCAATAGCCAATGCGATTACTTTAATAGATGGAGCCATAGTGATTGGCGGTGGGATTAGTGCAGCTTCGGATCTTTTTTTGCCAGTTGTAATTAAGCACTTAAATGGCAAAATAATAGGTGATGATGGGAAAAAATATCAGAGGCTTGTCTCTACAGTGTACAGTCTTGAAAATACGGAGTCAGCTAATGATTTCTACAGTTTTACAAAAGAAGAGCTAACTGTTCCGTTTTCAGAAAGATGTATTTCTTACGCTTCTGAGAAACGAATACCGATCGGTATTACCCGTCTTGGAACGAGCAAGGCCATAGCTTTAGGGGCATATTTTTTTGCTTTAGAGAACATCCAGGCTTCATGATTTCTGGTAGTACTAGTTAATAATAAATTAAATTTTATTGTTCATGTTATGGATAGGGAAAAATTTCTTCAATTAAGTAGTTTGGCAACAGCCTCTATAGGACTTCCAAACTTTTTATCTTATTTAAGTTCTAATTTCACCTTAGAAAAAAAATTGTTTTTTGATATTTCTCTAGCTCAGTGGAGTCTGCACCGATCGTTATTTAATGGTAAGATTAATCACTTAGAATTTCCCGCTACAGCCAAAAATGAGTTTGGTATTACAGCTGTAGAATATGTAAACCAGTTTTTTGTAGATAAGGCTCAAGACAAGTCCTATCTAGATAAAATGAATACCCGTTGTGATGACTTGGGGGTTGATCAAGTGCTGATTATGATTGACGGAGAAGGTAATCTGGCAGTTACTGACGAACAAACCCGTAGAGAGTCAGTAGAGAATCATTATAAGTGGGTTGAGGCCGCGGAGTATTTGGGATGTCATTCAATTCGTGTTAATACCTATGGTGATGGCACGGCCCAGAGTCAAAAAGCTGCTGCAGTTGACAGCTTGGGACAACTGGCAGAATTTGCTCAAGATTATGGTATCAATGTAATCGTGGAAAACCATGGTGGATATTCTTCAAACGGACAATGGCTTGTTGATGTAATGCAACAGGTGGATATGGATAATTGTGGCATACTCCCTGATTTCGGTAATTTCTGTATCGAACAGGCTAAGGACGGATCATGTGCGGAAGCCTATGATCGATACCAGGGCGTTAAAGAAATGATGCCGTTTGCGAAGGGGGTGAGCGCCAAAAGCTATGTCTTTAATGATAAGGGACAAGAAACTACCATTGATTTTGAAAAGATGCTCCAGATTGTACAAAATGCAGGTTACACAGGACATATTGGTATTGAGTACGAAGGGGATGAGTTGAGTGAATTTGAAGGAATCAAAGCTACAAAAAACTTGCTAATGGAAGTTGGCAAACAACTTGCTTCGGGGTAAGGACATAAATCATAGCCAATTAAATAAATATTTTTATGGATTCAGGTGATGATAATACAAACGACAAAGGTATCTCACGGAAAGATTTTTTAAAAAATTCTGGTACATTGGCCGCTGGATTAACAATTCTGCCCAGTAGCGTAATTTCCGGCTTGGGACACAAAATGCCCAGTGACAAACTCAATATTGCCGGAATTGGCGTCGGGGGTATGGGTAGGGCGAATCTTAATAGTATGAGCAGCGAGAATATTGTTGCGCTCTGTGATGTCGATTTAGATTATGCCGCCAAAACCTTCAATGATTTTCCCAAAGCACAAGTATTTGAAGAATACCGCCGCATGTTCGACGATATGGGCGAGGATATTGATGCGGTTGTTATTGCCACTCCCGATCATACGCATTATGTGGCAGCAGCAGAGGCTATGCGACGAGGCAAACACGTATTTGTTCAGAAACCACTGACCCATTCGGTATATGAAGCACGGAAGCTTCGACAAATTGCTGATGAAACCGGTGTTGTAACTCAGATGGGGAACCAGGGGAATTCAGCTGATGGCATTCGAAAGATTTGTGAATGGATCTGGAATGGTGAAATTGGAGAAGTAGAAGAAGTGCATGCGTGGACAAACCGCCCGATTTGGCCACAGGGTCTTGAACGACCCACAGAGACCCCTTCTACACCTCCAACCCTTAACTGGGATCAGTTTATAGGACCTGCACCGTGGCGGCCGTATCATCCGTCATATACGCCCTGGAACTGGCGTGCTTGGTGGGATTATGGAACCGGTGCACTGGGCGATATGGGATGCCACATTATCGATCCAGTGTTCAAAGCTTTGCAACTGGGACAGCCCGAAACACTTGAAGCGAGTTCTACTCAGTTGAATACTGAGAGTGCACCATTGGCAGAAAAAGTGATTTATAATTTTCCGCGCAGACCCAAGAAAGGCAATGTAGAGATGCCACCTGTAGAGTTCACGTGGTACGATGGCGGCTTGATGCCCAAACGTCCTGAAGGTATCTCCGAAGGAAAGACGCTTGGCGACAGCGGGGGTGGTGCTATGTTTGTAGGATCTAAGGGTACGCTCATTTGTAGCACGTATGCACTTGATCCTTACATTATTGGGCGCGAAGATAATCCCCCCAAGGTATCAGAGCAGTTTCGTCGAGTGCCTGATGCTATGAACGGCGGACACGAAATGGATTGGGTACGTGCTTGTAAGGAGCCTGAAGATAATCGCACGATGCCCAGTTCAACTTTCGATTATGCCGGACCATTGACCGAGGTTGTATTAATGGGGAATCTGGCCGTTCGGCTCCAAGATCTGAAACGCACCCTGCAATGGGATGGTGAGAATATGCAGATCACTAATATTGATGATGACGATGAAATTCGTATTGTTACAACCGATAGCTTTGAAGTCGTTAACGGTGATCCGCGATTTGAAACAGATTACGATACGATCAATGCCAAGAATGCAGCGCAAAAATATATTAAGCGTCCTTATCGCAAGGGATGGAATTACTAAACATAATTAACACTTAAACCATAGATTACTATGAAATTCAGCAACGCAGTAATTTTTATTGTTCTGGGAGTTGGCCTGCTTGTGGCCGGTTGCCAATCGTCAGATAAAAAAGAAAAAAAGGAATCAGAAGATATGACAGAAGAGGTGCCAGTTAATACGTTGAGTGAAGCTGAAAAAGAAGATGGTTGGAAACTCCTTTTTGACGGGGAAACACCAAGCGATAATTGGCGAGGATACTGCAAAGATGGATTTCCCGAGCAAGGATGGACCGTTGAAGATGACGCGATCAAAGTGATCGGATCTGGTGCTGGAGAAGCCGGTGGTGGTGGAGATATAATCACCAAAAACAAATACAGTTCGTTTGAGTTGAAACTGGAATGGAAAGTAGCAAAAGGCGGTAATAGCGGTATCTTTTATCTGGCCGAGGAGCAATGCGGTGAAGATGGAGAGCCGATCTGGAAGTCAGCACCGGAGATGCAGATTCTGGATAACAAAAATCATCCCGATGCCCGGCTCGGTGAAGATGGTAACCGTCAGGCTGGTTCTCTTTATGATATGATTTCTGCTGAGCCACAGAATGCAAATCCCCACGGTGAATGGAATTCAGCGCGAATTCTGGTGTATCAAGGTACAGTCGTACATTTCCAGAACGGTGAAAAAGTACTTGAATATCACCTGTGGACCGATGATTGGAAAGAGATGGTTGGCAACAGTAAATTTAATGAATTCCCCGGTTTTGTAGATGTAGCCAAAGAAGGGTACATCGGACTTCAGGATCATGGCAACGATGTATGGTTTCGCAATATCAAAATTAAAGATATGACCAACTGATTGCAGGAGGTTAAGTTAATTTAGCTGTTGATTTATAACTGTTCGTTTATCATCCCGGACTTCGGTCCGGGATTTCTATAAACTTTAATGCTTTTCTACAAGCAAACTTTATGCAAATAATTGAAAGCCAGGAAAAATACGATGTATGTATCGTAGGATCGGGAGCCGGTGGAGGAATGGCGGCCCATGAGCTAACTAAAGCCGGCCTGAACGTATTAATTCTAGAAGCAGGAGGATGGTTCGATTCCCAAGATTTTGCTATGTTTACTTGGCCTTATGAGTCTCCAAGGCGAGGAGGTAGTACTCGTCGTCAGCCTTTTGGTGAGTTCGATGCGTGTTTTGGCGGTTGGGATATAGAGGGTGAGCCATATACAACAACAGAAGGAACTGATTTTAGCTGGTTTCGGGGACGAATGCTGGGCGGCCGCACCAATCACTGGGGACGTATTTCGCTGCGGTTCGGTCCGGATGATTTCCGGGCACACAGCAAAGATGGCATGGGCCACGATTGGCCAATTAGCTATCAGGATATAAAACCCTATTACGATCGCCTGGATCGTCTCGTCGGCGTTTTTGGTACCAACGAAGGTATCCCCAACGAGCCGGGAGGTATTTATATGGATCCACCCGAACCGCGGTGTTATGAGCACTTGATTAAAAATACCTGTGATGATATGGGTATCCCGGCCATTCCGTCTAGGATGTCAATTATAACCGAATCGCATAACGGTCGTGCGGCTTGTCACTACTGTGGCCAGTGCAACAGAAGTTGCTCTACACATTCCAATTTTTCCACACCGTCGGTTTTGCTGCCCCCTGCCATGGAGACAGGCAATCTGGAGATTATCAATAATGCTATGGTTCGTGAGATTACCCATAGTGATGGCAAGGCTACGGGTGTATCCTACGTGGATAAAACCAATGGCAAAGAATATAAGGTGAAAGCGCGGACTGTGGTATTGGCCGCCAGTGCGTGTGAATCAGCTCGATTGCTCTTGAATTCCAAGTCTTCTGACTTTCCCAATGGGCTGGCAAATTCTAGCGGCATAGTTGGCAAATACTTAATGGATAGCACCGGAACAACGGTTGCAGGACTTATTCCCGACCTGATGAATATGCCGGCTCACAATGAGGACGGAACCGGTGGTTTGCACTTGTATATCCCATGGTGGAAAGACAACAGCACTCTCGATTTTGCACGTGGCTATCATGTAGAAATGTGGGGCGGACGTGGAATGCCCAGCTATGGATTTATGGGAGGTATCCAAAATTACAACGATTTGTTTCAGGATGATTCCAAACGTCGTGGAGGGTACGGCAAGGAGTTGAAAGAAGATTATCGTCGATATTATGGATCGGTTATTGGATTATCAGGTCGTGGCGAAAGTATCGGTTATGAGGATAATTACTGCGAAATTGATCCTAATGTGGTTGATGAGTGGGGAATTCCTGTTCTAAGATTTAACTATAACTGGAGCGACCAAGAGTATAATCAAGTCAAACATATGCAGGAAACGCTCCGCGATGTGATCAATCAAATGGGAGGTGAGCAAATGGGAGATATACCTTCGAAGGAAGATGGATATGGTATAAATAACCCGGGAGAGATAATTCATGAGGTAGGAACAACCAGAATGGGAGACGACCCCCAAGAGTCGGTACTCAATGAGTATTGTCAGGCGCATGATGTTGATAATTTGTTTGTTGCAGATGGAGGACCTTTTGTCTCCCAACCACACAAAAATCCGACTTGGACTATTCTGGCATTATCAATGAGAACATCTGATTATATTATTGATCAATTTTCTAAAGGCAATATGTAACTCAGCAGGATAATTCTATGGATAGAAGAGAAGCTTTAAAAACATTATCTCTTGGAACGTTAGCAGCCAGTTTTGCTTTAACAGGATGTCAGGCGAAACCCAAAGAAACTGCTCAACAGCATACTTTTTGGAAGCATGTAACTGAAAAGGATCTTGAAAAATGGGAATCGCAATTTTTCACAGAGCATGAATTTGAAACGGTCCGTCAGTTGGCCAATATAGTTATTCCTGCAGATGAGCGCTCCGGTAATGCGGAGGACGCGGGGGTACCACAATTTATTGATTTTATGATGTTAGATCGCCCAGAGTACCAAACCCCTATACGTGGCGGGCTAAAGTGGCTAGATGTACATTGTCAAAAACAGTTTGATAGCCAATTTGTCAAGTGCACTAAGAATCAAAAAGCAGGTATGTTGGATCAGATTGCGTATCCTGATGAGGCCGCTCCTGAAATGCAGCAGGGTGTTACTTTTTTTAATCGTTTTCGGGATCTGGTTGCTTCGGGTTTTTGGTCTAGCAAGATGGGTATTGAAGATATTGGATATATAGGTAATCAACCCTTTGACTGGCAAGGGTGTTCCCATGAGGCACTTGAACACTTAGGGCTGGAAGACAAAGGGTAGAAATGCAAGGTGATCATACGATCTGTTTATTTAACATATGGTGCACATAGGAAGGATAGGTACTAATGAGGGTTTGCTGGAGAAATCTTGGAAGATTGCAAAAAGTCTTTCTGCCTTCTTGATAGTCTACAAAGTCTCATAACTTGGGAAAGCAATCTGCCAACAGCTTTTTTGATCAGTACGCTATATTGTGTAATGTTTGGGGCTCTCTATAGATCAAAGTACCTTTTTTATAAAGATTATCTGTTAATTATATACGATGCAGATCGCAGGCGATCCCGTTTGCTTTATCGCCCCTCTTATTCGTATATAACTATTCTTTAATCATCCATTTCAAACCAACCAAGAGACGAACACCTGCATGTCTACAGATCTTAACAAGCTTGAAAACCGCCTGTGGGAAGTCGCCAATAACCTGCGGGCCAACTCCACGCTCAGCTCCTTTGAATATTCCACCCCTGTACTGGGACTCATCTTCCTGCGCTACGCTTGGCACCGCTTTAAGCCGATGCACGAAAAGCTGGAAAAAGAGAGCAGCAGCCGGGTAACCATCGGTCCCGAACACTACAAGGCCGAAGGCGTGATGTACCTGCCGAAAGTAGCGCGGTACGATTACCTACTGCAGCTGCCTGAAAGCGAGGATATCGGACAAAAGGTGAATGAGGCGATGGAAGCTATCGAGCGGGAGAACCCCGAGCTGGCCGACGTGCTGCCCAAGGAGTATAAACGGTTTAACGACCAGATGCTCAAGGACCTGCTCAAGAACTTCTCCAACGTGGGCACTGATGTAGAAGGCGATGTGTTTGGACAGATTTATGAGTATTTCCTCGGGCAGTTTGCCATGAACGAGGGACAGAAGGGCGGGGAGTTCTTTACACCCACGTCTATTGTAAAACTGATTGTAGAAGTGCTGGAGCCCTATGGTGGCAAGATCCTGGACCCGGCCTGTGGGTCGGGGGGTATGTTTGTGCAGAGCGAGAAATTCCGTGATCGTCACCGCGAGCAGGCCCAGCAGAATCTTTCCATTTACGGCCAGGAGAACAAAGAAGCCACAGTACGCCTGTGTAAGATGAACCTGGCGGTGCATGGTATGGAGGGCGACATTAAGGCCGGCAATACCTACTACGAGAATCTGCATGACTGCGTGGGACGCTTTGACTACGTAATGGCTAATCCGCCCTTTAACGTGAGCGGGGTGGACAAGGAAGCCATCGAGGGTGACCCGCGCTACCCATTTGGCATCCCGAGTACCGATAACGCCAACTACCTGTGGATGCAGGAGTTTTACAGCGCCTTGAATGATCGAGGACGAGCCGGATTCGTGATGGCCAACTCCGCGGCCGATGCCCGCCACAGCGAGCAGGAGATTCGCAAGCAGATGATTGAAGAAGGCGTGGTAGATGTGATTATCACCATTGAGAAAGATTTTTTCTACACGGTCTCCCTACCCTGTACGCTCTGGTTCTTTGACAACGGGAAGAAAGGCACCGACCGTGAAGGGGAAGTGCTGTTTATTGATGCTCGCAATATCTACCGGCAGATCGACCGTGCCCAGCGCGACTTTACGCCCGACCAGATTGAATTTATATCCAGCATTGTTCGCCGGTATCGCGACGAAGACGAAGTGCATTTTGAAGTGGCCGCTGAACCGGATACTGAGTATGAGACCAACGGATCGTCCGTCACTCAGCCGAATGATATGGATAAAATATTTGATGACGGAGAGTACCAAGACGTCCCGGGACTCTGCAAGGTGGCGACTATCGAAGAAATTGAAGAGCAGGGCTGGAGCCTGAACCCAGGTCGATACGTGGGCGTAGCCGAGCGGGAAGAGGATGCGGTGGACTTTCAGGTGCGATTGGAGGAGTTATATGAGGAGTTGGAGTTACTTAATGCTGAATCGGATGATTTAGAAAATAGAATTAGACAAAATATCCAAGATATTCTTGAGTGATTATGGAGCAAATTCAAACTGATGAGTGGGTTAAGTACGAATTAAGTGATATCTGTAAAGATGTTAGATATGGATATACAGCAAGTTCAAATGATGAAAAAGTTGGCCCAAAATTTCTCAGAATTACTGACATAGTTCCCGATTTTATTGATTGGAAAGAAGTACCCTATTGTGAGATAAGTGATAAAGATCTTGAGAAATACAAACTTGAAAAGGGAGATATCGTAGTTGCCAGAACTGGTGCAACTACAGGTTATGCTAAAAGGATTAAAAATCCACCAAATGCTGTATTTGCTTCATATTTAGTTCGTCTAAAAATCAAAGAAGAATTTAATGACGAATATGTCGGATATGTGATAGAATCTAATGACTATAAAGAGTTCATTAAGAAAAATTGGAGTGGTGCTGCTCAACCTAATGCGAATGCAAAAGTAATTACTTCATATTCACTAAAAATTCCTGATGAAAGATCTCAAGAAAAAATAGCCTCCATCCTCTCCGCCTTTGACGACCTCATCGAAAACAACAGCCGGCGCATCGAGATCCTGGAGGAGATGGCGCGGCGGATCTACCGCGAGTGGTTTGTGCATTTCCGCTATCCGGGCCACGAAAACGATGAGCTTGTGGATTCGGGTACCGATCTGGGAGAGATTCCAGAGGGGTGGGAGGTGAAGAAACTTGAAGACTTGTGTGAATTAACCTTGGGACAATCACCTAAATCAGAGTTTTATAATGAAAAAGGTGAAGGCTTGCCTTTTCACCAAGGAGTACGAGATTTTGGAGATCGATATCCTACTACAACTACATGGTGTGTGAAAGATAAAAGAATAGCAGAGGAAGGAGATATCTTATTTAGTGTAAGAGCACCCGTTGGTCGCATTAATATTGCTAATACAAAGATGATTATAGGTCGTGGCCTTCATTCTATTCGTAGTAAATATGGAAATCAGGTATTCGTATTCCATCAACTTAAAGACAAGTTTCAGGAAGAAGATACAATCGGCAGTGGTACGATTTACAAGTCTGTGACAAAGAAGATTATGCTCAATCTTAAGCTGATTGATCCTGGAAAGGAAATGATTGAAAAATTTGAGGAAAATGCTGTTCCAATATTTAAACAGATAAAGGTCTTAACGGATAAAAACGAGAAACTGAAAGAAACAAGAGATTTACTACTGCCGAAACTTATTTCGGGGAAGATTGAAGTTAAAAGAGAGCTCAATTATGATTCTAAAAAGGATTAATGAACTAAAAAACGTTGGGATATTTCGGCATTTTGAATGGCCAAACCCAAAAGCTTTCCAGGATTTTAAAAAATTCAACGTTATTTATGGTTGGAATGGAACGGGCAAAAGTACATTGTCGACCTTGTTACAGTCATTAGGTGAGAATGATTCCTTACCACCAAGATTAAGTAACAGCAAGTTTGAAATTCTATTCTCCAATGATAAAGATGAGTTAAAAATAAATCAGAATAATCTTACTGATGCCCCCTCTATAAGAGTTTTCAATGAAGATTTTGTTAGAAGTCACATCAAATGGGAAGAAATTAAGGCGGACTCAATTGCTTATTTGGGGGAGAAAGATGCTAAAAGGAAAGAACAGTTAGATAATTTAAAAGTTAGGCTTCAGCAATTAAAAGCGAAACAGACTCAACAAAAAGATGAAAATGATAGGATAAAAAATGATATCAAAAAGTGGAAGCAAAGTAATGCTCGCATAATTAAAGAAGCACTTACTACTGAGGGGCTTTCTGATAAATATGCCTACTATAACATTGCTAATCTGAGAAAACAATTAAAAAATACTTTTAGTGACAGAGAGAAAGATTATTCTGAGCTTATCAAATCAGATGATGAGTTAAAAAATATTAGTGCTGCTATACATCAATCATCGAAGGACAAATTACAGGAGGTAGAACTACAATTAACAAATCTATCAGAATTATATAATTCTTTAAAAGAGATTCTGAAAGAGACAGTTATCTCAAGCGCATTAGATGAGTTAAAGAATAATCCAAGGATTGAAAGATGGGTTAGAAATGGATTTGATATCCATACTGAAAAGAATTTAGGAACCTGTCAATTTTGTGGAAATGAGATTACAGATGATAGATTATCTGAATTAGAAGGGCATTTTAGTGATACCTATGAAAGCTTTGTTAGTGAGATTAAAAATTTAAAAAAGAAAATTAATGAAGCGACTTTAGATTTAGATAAACCTCAACAGTTGGAAATTGATAAAAGCCTTCAAAAAAAGTTTCAAAATTGTATAGAAGGTTTTGGAGACTTAAAAGAGAACTTTGAGAGTACAAAGCAGAAATTCTTAAATGAAGTAGAAAGAAAAGAAGATCAGTTGTATAAATCTTTAGAACCAACTGTTGGTTTTGATGGGGAATTAGTTTCTAAAATTAGGGATAAAGTAGATGATTTAAATCAGATTATAGGTGACCATAATCAAATCGTTGAGAATTTTGAAGATGAAATAAAAAGAAAAAAAGAAGTTTGGGAAAAATCTCATATTGCATCAAATCTTGATGATCTTATTGGCCTTGAAAATAAGAAAAGAGATTCAGATAAATATTTAGATAGAGTATCAACACTAATAGCGAAGCACAGGGAAAGGATTGATCAATTGCAAGATCAGCTATCAGGAAATAGAAAAGCTGCAAATATTCTTTCAAACTACCTTTCCGAATATTTAGGTAGAAGTGATATACAAGTCGAGTTTGATGAGCAAACCAAAGGATTTTATTTCAAGAGAGATGAGGATAAGGCAACGAACCTAAGTGAGGGGGAGAAAACAGGTATAGCTCTTATTTATTTTTTGACGAAGTTAGGAGAACGTGATTTCAATCTTGAAGATTGTATTGTAGTAATTGATGATCCAGTATCAAGTTTAGATTCAAACTCATTGTATTATGCCTTTTCATTTATTAGAGAACATTGTAAGCAGTCAAAACAATTAATCTTGATGACACATAATTTCGAACTTCTAAGGAGAATCAATAAATGGTTTAGACATGAGAATGGAAGCATGTTTTCAAGGTTTATGCTCAAATGTTCCAGCGATGAGAATGGCCGATATTCCGAAATAGATAAAATAGATGAGTTGCTTGTTAAATTTGAATCTGAATATCATTACCTATTTAAGCTATTATATCAGCAAAATAACTCCGACGACGATTCATTAGAATCAGTTTATAATTTCCCTAATATCACTCGGCGTTATTTAGAAATGTTTTTCAGCTTTAGAGCTCCAGGAGCTACAAAGATGCATACTAAAATTAAAGAATCAGTTGATAAAGGAGCTATCTCTCAAGAAGAGGGAACAGCTTTACAGCATTTTCTGAATGTTGGCTCTCATGGAGATTCTGAGGAGGCATTTACCAGCTTCGATGTTACCCATCTTGCTAAATCAGGCGATGCTATCGATTCTGCGCTGGAATTAGTAGAAAATCGTGACAAAGATCATTTCGATGCAATGGTAGATCTGATAAATAAAAATTAAAAATGAGCAAATACTCCGAAGACAACCAAGTAGAGTAGCCGGCTATTGATCTGTTTGATGAGTTGGGAAACGATGAAATACCTAAAAAAATATTGGCTTTATAAAGAGTAAATTTTTTAAATCACTTATTAATCAATGAAAGCAAAAGAGACGAATCTACTAAAATTCCTTAATGGCCCTAAGCAATTTATAATCCCGGTTTATCAGCGTAAATACAGTTGGAAACGGAGTCAATGTGAACAACTGTGGAAGGATATTATGCGAGTAGGGTCGGATGATAAAAACAAGGGGCATTTTATCGGATCAGTCGTTTACATAGAAAAAGGAATTTATAATGTAACTGCAGTTCCTGAATTACTTGTAATTGATGGTCAACAACGATTAACAACCCTTTCCCTTATAATTAATGCTTTATCAGAGGTTTTAGAGGAGAAAGACTTAGATATTGGTATTAATAGTAAGAGGCTTAGAAATTATTATCTATTTAACTCTGATGAGGATGGAGAGTTATTCTACAAACTAATTCTTACGAAGAGTGATAAAGAAACGCTCAAAAAAATATTGAAAGGGGTTGATTTGGGTGAGTCTCCCTCCCCACGGGTGTTGAATAATTACAAGTTTTTCTATGAACGTCTTTCAAAAGATGATTGTGATTTACAGAGCTTGTATAAAGGATTGCAAAAATTAATAATAGTTGATATTGCACTGGATAGGAGTCATGATAATCCGCAGTTAATTTTTGAAAGTCTGAATTCAACAGGATTAGATTTATCCCAATCAGACCTCATTCGAAATTTTGTATTAATGGGAGAAGATCCACAAGAGCAAAAGATGTTATATGAGGACTATTGGCATCCCATGGAACAGCGTTTTGGCAATAACAATTCTTCGCTTTTTGATAGCTTTATGCGAGATTACCTGACTCTGAAGACGGGTGACATTCCAAAGGTAAGTGAAGTTTATGATGACTTTAAAAAATTTACACGTACCAAAGGGGCTGATTTCACAATTGAAAATTTATTGGATGAGATAAATACATATGCAGGATACTATGTAAAATTTGCTTTACTAAAAGAATCAGACGAAGATATTCTTGCAGTTTTTGAAGATATAAAAACACTCAAGGTTGATGTTTCCTATCCTTTAATTTTAGAACTCTATATTGATTACATAAATAACGTACTAAAGAAAGGCGAATTCATTAAGATATTGCGCTTAATTGAGTCATATGTATTCAGGAGGGCAATATGTGGGATTCCAACCAACAGCTTAAATAAAACATTCCAAACATTTAGCAGGGATATTGATAAATCTGATTACCTGGATTCAACAAAAGCTGCTTTTATAGAAAAGTCTACATATCGCAGATTTCCTACTAATAGTGAGATGGAACAAGAGTTACAGGTAAAGGATGTGTACAATTTCCGCAGCCGAAATTATTTGCTTGATAAGCTTGAAAACTACGGTCGAAAGGAGAAAGTAAAAGTAGATGAATATACTATAGAGCATATAATGCCCCAGAACGAGAATTTAAGCGATGAATGGAAGTTGGCATTAGGAGAAAATTGGGATTTAATCCATGAGAAATATCTACATACGATAGGGAACCTCACGCTTACAGGCTATAATCCGGAACTTAGTGATCGTCCATTCATTGAAAAAAGAGATATAGAGGGTGGATTTAAAGATAGTCCGATTCGATTAAATAGGGGGTTGGCAGATTTGTCCGAATGGGATGAAGATCGGATAACTGAAAGATCTGTTGATTTAGCTGATAAAATTACATCAATCTGGGAGTATCCTAAACTACCAAAAGAAAAGCTTGCCAAATTTAGAGAGGAAATAGAAGAAGACACTAAGAAAGAATATGGACTTCAAGATCATATATACTTGCAAGGGGAGCCATTATTGATCTTTGATCAACTCAGAAAACGGATACTGAATTTAGATTCCTCTGTACAAGAAGTAATTCTTAAGCTATATATAGCTTATAAAAGCTCAACCAATTTTGTTGATATAATTGCTCAGAGATCTGGATTAAAGTTATCACTCAATATGAGTTATGAGGAAATTGATGATCCCCAAAAATTGTGTAAGGATGTTTCTGATCTTGGGAGGTGGGGTAATGGAGATGTAGAATTTAAACTTAATTCAACAGATGATATTGAATACGCGATGTATTTAATAAGACAATCTTTTGAAGTTCATTCATTAGAATAAAGGGTTAGGATGTCTAAATACTCGGAAGATCACGCAGTAGAACAACCGGCTATTGATCTCTTTGAAGATCTGGGATGGGAGACGATCAATGCCTATGAGGAAACGCTGGCTACGGATGAGGATGAAGGCACGCTGGGGCGGCAGACCCGGGACGAAGTGGTGCTTGTACCCAGACTTCGGAATAAACTGAAAGAATTTAATCCTGACGTACCCGAAGAGCAGATCGACGAAGCCATTAGGCAGCTGTCGCGTGATCGTTCGTCCATGCATGAGGTCCGTGCCAACAAACAGATCTACGAGCTCATGCGCGACGGGGTGGATGTGGAGTATCGTGATGAAAACGGCTCCATGATCCGCCAAACCCTGCAAGTAATCGACTGGCGGAACCCCGAAAATAACGATCACCTGCTGGTCTCCCAGCTCTGGGTGCACGGCGATTACGGCAACAAGCGTCCCGACTTGGTGGCCTTCGTCAACGGCCTGCCGGTAATCCTGTTTGAACTCAAAAAAACAGGGCGCAGCGTTAAGGATGCCTACCAGTACAACATCAGCGATTACAAAGATACCATCCCCCAGCTGTTCTGGTATAACCAGATTATTATTCTGTCGAACGGTGCGGACACCAAAGTGGGCACCATTACCTCACCCTGGGAATTTTACGGGGAGTGGAAAAAGATCAGTGATGAAGACGAGCCGGGGCTGGTCAGCCTGCAGACCGCTATCTACGGGATCTGCGAGAAAGAGCGGCTGTCTGACCTGATGGAGCATTTTATTCTCTTTGAAAGTGCGAAGTCTAATCCGAAGAAACTCTTTGCCCGAAATCACCAGTACCTGGGGGTGAATAATGCCATCGAAGCGGTGAGGTCCATTGAAGAAAACAAAGGAAAGCTGGGCGTCTTCTGGCATACGCAGGGGAGCGGCAAGAGCTTTTCCATGGTCTTTCTGACGCGGAAAATCATGCGCGAGTTGGCCGGAGACTGGAAGTTTGTCATCGTTACCGACCGGCTGGATCTCGACGATCAGATCTACAAGAACTTTGCCTCCGTTGGGGCCGTCACCGAGCCCGAAGACAACGTGCGGGCCGACAGCAAGGAAGAGCTCCAGCAGCTGCTCAGCGAAAACCACCGCTACGTCTTTACCTTGATTCACAAGTTTCACAGCCGGGATAACGAAGATTTTCCCGTCCTCAGCACCGACGATGATATTATTGTCATTACCGACGAGGCCCACCGCACCCAGTACGACAAGCTGGCGATGAATATGCGCAAGGCGTTGCCGAACGCGGCCTTCCTCGGCTTTACCGGCACGCCGCTTATTAAAGGACAGGACGAGAAGACCCGCGAAGTATTTGGGGATTACGTGAGCGTCTACGACTTTCAGCAGTCTATTGAAGATGGCGCCACGGTGCCGCTCTATTATGAGAACCGCATCCCCGAACTGCAGCTTACCAACGAGCACCTTAACGAAGAGCTCGAAGAACTGTTGGACGAAGCCATGCTCAACGAGGCGCAGGAGGAAAAGCTGGAGCGGGAGTTCCGGCAGGAGTATCACTTGATTACTCGGCAGGATCGCCTCGAAGCCATTGGCGAAGATCTGGTAGAGCACTTCCTGGATCGGGGGTATCTGGGCAAAGGGATGATGATCTGTATTGATCGCTTTACCACCGTTCGCATGTATGATCTGGTGCAGCAGGAGTGGGAAAAAGAGAAACGGCGCGTCAAAAAAGAGTTGGAGACTACGGATGCTGAAATGGAGCGGGATCGCTTGCTGGAGCGACTGAATTACATGGAGGAAACCGACATGGCGGTGGTGATCTCCAAGTCCCAAAATGAAATTAAAGAATTTGAAGAAGAGGGACTGGACATTCGTCCCCATCGCAAGCGACTGGAGAACGAGCCGCTGGATGAGAAGTTCAAAGATCCCGA
>Ga0207771_100319_pt1 | contig 32266 bp, 18 predicted proteins | sample A23M2SouthBayCA_2_FD_187731 | JGI IMG/M metagenome (GOLD analysis project Ga0207771, IMG submission 187731) | Aerobic enrichment media microbial communities from Eden Landing Ponds, California, USA - A23 M2 (2) (SPAdes) | ecosystem: Environmental > Aquatic > Marine > Unclassified | place... | reverse complement strand
CTCCATCTCGTCGAGGACATCGTCAGGAATGTAGATCGTCCGCCCATTCCACTCGTCCTTGATGTTCGTCTTCGTTTTGCTCGTTTCGTTCGTTTCACTCGTTGAAGTCGATTCGGTCGTTTCGGTCAATGAACTGGTTTCCACCGTTTCACTCACCTCACTCGTTTCGCTGGAATCAGCCTCGTCGTCCTCCTCTTCGTAGTTGCCCTCGATGCCGGAAGCATCACCCCAGCCGTCGGTCATGCTTCCACCTCCTCAGGCGCAGTCTTCTCAAACGTCTCGTCGAACAGGTCGGCGATCTCGTTGAACAGGTCGCGTGCATCCTCGACGCGCTGGTTCTCTTTGCCGAATCCGAAGACAGACACCCCCTCACCGATCGACTGGGAGAGGTCGGTCCGCTTCGGAATCTCGAACACTGGGAGGGAGTACGCCGACTTGATCTCCTCGATGGTGTCGCGGTGTTCAGCGTTCTGCTCGACGCGGTTACAGACAATTGCGAGCCGATTGATGTCTCCGTACGCCTGTTCGAGGGAGCTCAGCTGCTTTGCGAAAATCTGGAGGCTGTTGGCGTTGAGCTTCTCTGGAATGACGGGGATGACGACATTGCCGGTCGCGACGAGCGCGTTGTCAGTGAGGACGTTCAGGGATGGTGGCGTGTCGACGATGATGTAGTCGTAGTCCCTCTCGAGTTCGTCGAGAGTCATCTCCAACCGCTCGCGACTCTTCGGCGCCTCAAGCAGCGTCTGGATGTTCTTGTTGTTCGCGAGCTTCTCGCTCGCGGGGAGGATGTCGAATTCCTCGTGCTCGACGATGATGTCGTTCACCGACTCCATCTGGTCGAAGTCGAGGACGTCGAACAGCGTTGTACGGTCGGTGTCGTAGTACAGATCGTTGTAGCCAAGCGAGCAGGTGAGCCCTCCGTGGTAGTCGATATCGACCAGGAGGACGTCGTGACCTCGGGCGGCGAGTGCGCCGCCAGTATGAATGACGTCGGTAGTCTTCCCTGCGCCGCCCTTCTGATTCGCCACCGTAATTCGTGCGGTATTGGTGTCGGTCATTATCTTCGTTTCTCTCGTTGTGTTCGTTTCGTTCGTTTTGGTCGTTTAGTTCGGTGCGTTCGGTGAGGGTGTTTCACTCGGTGAGAGGATTACTACGATGTTAAAACCAACTGTTCGTTTCGCTCGTGGAAGTAAACACACTCGTTGCTATCAACCTATTCGTTCTATTCGTTACGTTCGTTTCTATCGTTTTGTTCGTTTGACTTGTTATACTCATTTTACCCGTACCTTCACGGACCCCAGTAATGTCGTCGATGGAAAGTGGTCCGGCACTCAGAGTAGGTGGTTCAAGAATAGCCTATCTTAAGCTGAGAGATTCTATCGATTAGGAGATCGAAGCAGGTGGTCGCTGGTCATCGACAGGATGAACTTCGCTATCCGTCTCCGGTAGGTGTTCCTCGAGGTCATCTACATCCTGATCGGCCAGCAGATGCTCAAGAACATCCGCAGCTGCTGGTGAGTACAGTGGACGATTATCGTTACCACAACGGTCGTCCATTGTACAGGCCGGACAACCTTCATCACGACCACACGAACAGTCGACGATGAGGTCGTGGGCGCGTCGGGCTACGTCCTCAAAGTGTTCGTAAATCGACCGCGAGAATCCGAGACCCCCCTCGATACCGTCGTAAATGAACCATCCACTTTTGTCGGGATTACCAGGAAGCCGATTGGTCGCGAGACCCCCGATGTCACCACCATCAACTTTCAGCTCAAGTGGCGAGACAGCGATCATAGCGTGTTCCACGGCATGAATCCCACCGAGATACCCGTGAAGCCGTGGTGGAAGGTTGATACATTCCGGGTTGTGGTATTCCGAGTGCTTGTTGAGCATCGCCCGTTCAATGTTGTTGGGGGTCTCCGCCCAACACAGCTGGGTTCGCATCTCTAGCGGCGGGACCCCAGTTTCATTGCCCAGTTCGAGCACGTCCCCACTTCCGATCTCTCGCTTGAGGTACGTGCTATAGTGGACAGATACCGTTCCGTACCCCCAATTGAGCGTGAACGGTCCGACCTCGCGCGAGTCCTCGACAACCGTGTCGTAGATGTTGACCTGGCCCTGGGACTGAGTGTAATAGCTCACGTTCGCTTTCTCAAGTGAGATGTATGGCTGTGGGATGTCTTCACGAAGTTCAACGACCTGATACTGCTCGCCCTGGTGGAGAACAGTTGCGCCCTCGTGGTAGTCTCTGTAGGCCCGGTCACGACCGATTGGTTGATGGTCAATCGATCCATCACCAGCTAGCCGCACGTCGAAGGTGTTCCCTCCAGAGGAGTACAGACTGATCTCGTCCTGCGGGCGGTCGCGATGAGCATACATCACGCCGCCTTCGAGAGATCCTTCGAGATCGCCCCTCCGTCGGCCGTACTCGACTGCACGCTCCAGTCGTTCCTCGCCTCCGAAATTCTCCGCATCATCGCGCGTGAGGGGAAGTTCCTGCGCGGCACAGTTGAGTTGCTGGAGGTACACTGGATTGTTGTCGAGGTCGACGACAGCGCTCTCGTGGTCCTCTTCGAGAACGTACTCGGGGTGCTGGAGGATGTACTGATCGAGTGTGGAGTGACTTGGAACGAACACAGAGAGCGCATCTCGCGTTCCTCGGCCCGATCGACCGATGCGTTGCCAGAACGACTGCCGCGACCCCGGATAGCCCATGAGAACGGTCCCATCGACGCCACCGATATTGATGCCGACCTCCAGGGCACTTGTCGTCGAGACGCCGTCGAGCTGTCCTTCTTTGAGCTGATACTCCGTCCCCCGACGGGACTGTTTACCGTGTCCGGCGTGGTAGGATGCGAAGTCCGGTCTTCCCTGATACCGGTTCTCTGGATCGGTGATGAACCTCTTCGCGCGATTGACGGACAGTTCGGTAAGCTTTCGCGAGTCACAGAACAAGAGCGACTGAACGTTCTTCTGGCACATGTGCGCCCACACTTCCGGGGCTTCGACCGTGGCAGGACGCTTCGACAGCGCCGGAGAGTCAATATCGTCGGTGAGACCGTCATCACCACTCATCGGAGGATCCCAGAAGACGAGGTGACGGATGCCTCGCGGTGATCCATCTTCGTCGACGACTGCCGCGGGCTCTCCCGTGAGTGCGAGAGCGTGTTCGGCAGGATTGCCGATCGTCGCCGTCGTGAGGACATACTGAGGATCGCCACCGTAGTAATCGATGATCCGTTGGGCGCGTCGGATGATCCAAGCGACGTGCATCCCGCCGAGGCCAGTCCACATGTGGGCTTCGTCGATAACGACAAGCGAGCAGTTGGAGTGGAAGTCTGCCCACAGGTGGTGGCTCTCCAGATACTGATTCAGCCCGACGAAGTTCGTGATTACGACGTTGCACTCTTCGCGGATGCGAGACTTTTCCTCGCTCTTCGTGTCACCATCGTAGACGCCGACACTGATATCGAGTCCGAGCGTGTTACGAAGGAACTCGTTGAGTTCTTGCTCCTGGTCGCGACTGAGCGCCTTCGTCGGATAGACGATAAGCGACCGCGTCTCTGGATCCTCAAGGTATTGACGGGCGATGTGCAGACCGTAGACCAGCGTCTTCCCCGAGGATGTACTAGTCGCCACACACACGTTGTCACCGCGCTCGAGCACCTGGAGAGCACCTGCTTGGTGGCTCCACGGGTCGAATTCGAGGTTTCGAGCGATTTTGGGTGGAAGCACTTCTCCTGGTGGAACAGTCTGCTCCTCACGAGCGGGAATCTCGAAGTTCTCGTGAACTTGCCCGAAGTAGCGGTTATTTGGATAGGTACTCTCGAGCTCCTCGCCGGTGAGTTGGAGGATGTCCGTCTCGAAATCGATGTCACCGTTGTTGGTGTTGTCCTCCGAGCTGGTCGTGAGGTCTGTCTGGCTGTGGTCGGTATTGTGGTCGTCGTGCATTGTTAGAAGTCCATGAGTCCGGTTTGTGTGGTGTTTTCATCAGCAGGAGCGCCGGTACGCTTGTGGCCGGGCGTTGCCTCAGCGATGGATTCGTAGACTGCAGCCAGCTCACGGACGTCTGCCTCACAATATGCCCGAGCAGTGTCCCAGTCTACGTCACGAGCGCGCTCTGGAGATACGAGAAGCCGCTGGATGGTCTTCGCCAGTGATTTCCCATCCACAGCGGCAGCAGCCGAGTCGCGCCCATGCCCGAGAGCCTCAGCGACGTCTTCGACCCGATTCGTCCGACCGGGGAGGATGGCGTTGTCTTTTCGCACGGCCCAATCGAACAGGTCGTACTCGAACACGGAGTCCGACCAGTAGTCTGCGTACTCCGGTGCGTGTCCTCGGATGAATCGGCTGAGGTGTTTGAAGTCGAAGTTGTGGCCGTTCCACGCGATGAGGGACGTACGATCGTACTCGCTGGCTAGCCACGCAACAAACTCTCGGGTGGCTTTCCCTGGGTTGTCTCGCGACGGTTCCGTATCGATGAAGTCCACGTACTCGTCTGTTTCCGGGTCGTAGACCCCGATGAGCCAGATGATACTAGGGTTGAGACCATCAGTCTCGATATCAATGAACAGCGGACTGTAGTCTGCTGCGGGGACAGCTTCGTCTGTGAGACGGATGACGCATCCTTCGGACAACGCGTGGGCGCTCTGGCGGATGCTCTGCGCTTTCGACTCACCGATACCTCGAACCTCACGCAGATCGCGTTCCGTCGCAGCTGCGACGTCGTCACGCGTCTCATACCCATTCCGAGAGAGCTTCGGGGCTGTTCCCTTGCCCACACCCGAGAGCGCTCGGAGGCCGAATTTATCCGCTGGAGTCGTGGATACGGCGATGCGGCCGCTCGAATCAAGCGAAATGCAGGCTAGTTCGGGTGCCCCTTGGCGACGGGTTGGAGCAAGCCCGCGCACGGGAAGGCGAACGCTCTCGTCGTCGACGTCAGCCTTCCACACGAAATCGTAACTGGCCTCCATGGCTCCGGTGAGGAACGTCGCTTCCCGGTCGGTTCGGTGTTGGAAACGAGCGAGGTGTTCGAGGCCATCAAGCGAGACCTCCAATGTGACTGAGTCGGCGTTAGTCTGGATCTCATCACAGATGACGTAGTCGACGTCGTCTGGGAGTTCTTGTCCGCTAGCGGTAGAGGCCCCACCGATGAAGTCGAGCGAACTGGCGATGGACACGGTGATTCCGTCAACAGTCTCGGTGTGAACAGCGCTACGTCGAGTATGAATTACCGGACATGAAGCAGTCCGCTCGACAGTGCTCACCGTTCGCATGTCCAGCTTTTCTTCGACAATGTAGATGAGATCCGCATCGAAGTAATCGACGAGATCTTCGATAGCGGTCGTCGTAGCGTCGACTAGCGCGTCGCACCGGAGAGCAAGCAGACGTACTCCAGGGTCGCCCGCCATGTCTCAGTGGGTGGTTGTTCCCTGTCCCGGTTGCCTATAGGTAGGGGGCCCCTCGTTTCGCGTGTTGGTCATACACTTACTAACGGAACCCTCTGGCTTATACTTTCTGACTAGCAACTCCTCGATGTCCCTATCTAAGACTTAGACGAAATCAAAAGTTCCTCTTCTGAGGTCCGTGGAAGCTATCGATCTCTATACTCTCACCGGCCAGCGGGTCGATAGAGTACTGAAATGACTGACTATAGTCTTCCCTAAGGCTGAACAGGAACCTCTAACAGTTGCTTCAGAAGACGGATTGCGAGCTGCTTGTTTAGCGTCCGATTCGCATTCCCACATTGCGGCGAGTGAACGCACGATGGACATCCGTCTTCACAGGGACAGTTAGAGAGCATCTCCAACGTTCGCTCAAGCATTGTCTCCAGCTTCCCGAACGCTTCTCGAGTAAGTCCGACTCCACCCGGATGAGCATCGTGGACGAAAATCGTGCTCCGTCCAGTGTGCTGATGATACTCGGTCGAGAGTCCACCAACGTCGCGACGAGCACAAAGAATCTCGAGTGGGAACAAAGAGATCAGTGCATGCTCCAGAGCGTGAATACTCGCGAGAAATCCGTCCTCTTCATCACTCGCAGCTTTGATGTCCTGCTCGATCTGGGGCGGAATTGTGAAATAGAGCCCACGGGTGCGAATTGTCCGTTCAGGAAGCGGCTCGTCGAAAGCCCGCTCGACGCCATCCTCATCTGATGGGTGGTCATAGAGCATATATCCCGTCGCTTCTTCGGCGACGGTGAGATCCGCAAATCCAACAGAAACGGTCTCCCCCGAGCCGAGACCGTCCGTCTTGAGTTCCTCTTCGATAGTAATTCGTTTCTCAGTAAGTGGACGGGTATATCCCATCGTATTCACTGACTTCAGGAGCACACGGTCAGCATCGTATTCTGCCTCCGTCACACGATACGACTCCTTTTGGTGGTGATAGATTGCACCGGGGTGCGCATCACGAAGCGCATCGCCAAACGGTAGCGAGGTAAGTGTCATATCACGCAGTCTATCATAAAGCTCGATTTGCCGATCATCGATAGAGCGGATGTCCATCGTGTGTTGCGGGCTGTCCTCCCCCATGTACTTCCACCGGGAACCGGTTCGAGAGCTAAATCGCTCTAATTGGTCCCCGTCATCAAGAGATGCTACAGTCGCCGGATATTCAGCGCCGAAGTAGGTCTCATCACTGGTACGCAGGAACAGCTCTTGAGCCGCACAGCAAACGTGGTCATCTAGTATTTGTGTGTTTGCGGGGTTTACTGCTGCTTGTTCAGGATCGCCGTCGAACAGGAGATCCGGATTCGCCATGCAGTACTGGTCTAATGGATTCGGGCTTGCTACTAGGACAACGAGACTCGGATTTTCTCCACGTCCTGCCCGCCCCGCACGCTGGAATGTGCTCATACTCGTTCCTGGATGCCCGTCGAGAAGAACGACGTCAAGACTGCCGACGTCGATGCCGAGCTCGAGTGCGTTCGTACTCCAGACACCTCGAATGGATCCATCACGAAGCCCTGACTCGATGGTGGTCCGACGCTCGTCCTGGAGTGCTGAATGGTATGCAGTAACCTGGTCCGCTAGCTCGTGTTCACCACGCTTTCGAAGTTTGCTATCGCACCAGTTTGCGTACTGTTCGGCTCCCTGTCTGGCCCGTGTGAAGACGAGCGTTTGATACCCTTGTTGAACAAGGTCGCAGAACAACCGCACCGTTTCTGGGTGATGGGAACGGCGCTCCCCGCCTATAATCTCGTTGTGGTGGGGAACTTCAACTGGACTCGATGGTGGTGGACTCGCTTCAGAATTGCCTTCTGTATTTGAAGGTAGTCCGTCGGCTGCCGCCGATTCTGCCTCCAGTTCCTCGTCTTCTCTTAGCGGTGGATTCCAGAATACCCACTGGCGAGGGCCTGTTGCACTGGCATCATCGTTGATTAGTGAGAACTGGCTAGGTTGCTTTCCGGTGACTGCTGCTGCGTGTTTGATTGGATTCCCGATAGTTGCAGAGCAGCAGATGTACTGAGGAGTAGAATCGTAGTACTCTGCCAAACGCGAGAGACGACGGAAAATTAGTGAGACGTGGCTTCCGAATATCCCCCGAAACTCGTGTACTTCGTCGACAACGACCGTCTCGAGCTGTTGGAAGAGCCACTTCCAGTGTTTTGGTGATTTAGAATATGGGAGCAAACTTTTATGGATCATATCGGGGGTGGTCAAGAGAACATCTGGTTGGCGGGCCCAGACTTCGCGTTTCTCTGAGTCCGTCAGTAGTCCTGTATATGTCGCAACGTCGACGCTCCGACTCCCCTCAAGATCTGCAGCAATCTTGGAAATAGTATCTCTTTGATCGTTAATCAGAGCGTTCATCGGTGCGATATAGAGCGTCTTACCGTGGTGATCAAGAGCGCGTTCGAGTGCTGGCACCGTATAGGCGAGACTCTTACCGCTAGCCGTCGGAGTAGCGAGCACGACATTGTCTCCGTCTCGGACGACTTCGATTGCGTCCGCTTGGTGTTGGTAGAGTTCGTCGATATTGTGACGAGAAAGTGCGCTCGCTAACCGGGGATCAAGATCGATTGGTGATGTTTCGGCCGAGGCCCCTGGCGTTCGCTCTTGATGGGTGATTTGACCCTCGTAGTAGGGGCGGTCTCTAAGCCACTCGATCGTCTTCTCCACGGACGGTTCTTGATTCACGTGAACTGGGATTGTGGTTGACTATTTTCGCTCTACTGAGACGATTCCTTCGGACTTCGGGTCACGAGACGACCGACATACGCCGTAAAGCGCTGAAATAAGCTTCTCTCTGTTTGCTCTTTAGCATCCGGGGAGGTCTTTTGTTGCTGATCGTCCTCCCTGTGTTCTTCGAGGACTTTGCGGAACGTCGGATCGGGCTCAGTCGGCAACTCGTAGTGATCTCCCCGTGCGAGTGCTTCTTTCCGATCGCAGGCCTCCTTGCACGAGATCCGTTTTTCATTATTGCTATCTTCTTGCCAATCAACCGTGCCGAAGAGAGCATCGTACTCCTGGCTGCCAACGAGAGCTTGCGAAGTGATGCCGACTGCAAGCGCTTGGAAACGAAGTGCCAACAGTGATGCCACGAGCCCGTTGTTCGTAGCGACGGAGGGCGCCCGCTCGTTACCTTCGCCATCATCTGCCAGTTCTTCACCGTCATCCAGGCCTTGGACGTATCCCGCCCCACGAGCGGCATCTGGCTCTCTATCGTGAATCACGCCCTCTTCCTCATCTCCGTGGAACCAGTGGCCAGTACACTCAAGACATGGATGACCTGGTCCCGTAGCAGAGATGAGCGATCTAGACCCGATGTCGAGTTCATCTTTATCGTCATTCGGGATAAGCTCGGTACCCCCGTCAAGAACGGGAATGAGGTGAGCATGCGAAACCTCGTCGAGAAGATACCGAACCCAATGCGTGTCGGCGGCGTTGATGATGACATCGCAGTCGAGCAGTTGTGGAAGGCAAGCGTGCTCCTCATCTTCCTCGACTACGCTTCCGTACTCTGCCTGTGCGGTGAACCGCGGGTTCGTCGCCGACCGCTCCGCGACTTTCCTTGCCACCTCGACTTTCGGCTTACCGACATCATCAGCTGTAGCGCCGTAAGACCGATTGAGGTTCGCACGTTCGAGGTAGTCGAAGTCGACGAAGACCGTTTCTTCAACGCCGAGACGTGCTAATTGTTCGGCGAGGAGCGAACCGACGCCTCCGAGACCTACGACTCCAACGCGGAAGCCAGCAAGCGTCTGTTGACCGCGTTCCCCCCAGAGCTCTACCGTTGAATCCTGAGCTTCTGAGTCGATCGCTCCGCCCGTACCAGCCGGCCCTGTAGCGTTCCTGATCGTTGGGAGCTTTTTGGTTCGTTCGCCTACAACGCGGACCGCTGTTGCGTGCGTGAATTCACCCGTTTCCTCTCCGGTACGGCTTTCCCCTTCAGCCTTTGATGAGTTTGGATAGACGAACTCATACGCCCGAACCGACCATTCGCGTTGGCCAGTCTCGGGGTTAGGACGATCTGTCACGATACCCGCTGCGAGGGGGACCTCCGAGCCGAGATTCAGACCGATGTCGTACAGTTCTTCTTTATCAGCTATTTTGTCGGGGCCAGACGGAGTCGCACCGCTTCCTGGGTGGGTGTGGATGAATATCAGACCCGCTCCTGGCACTTCTGCAGCCTCGTTGATTGACCGTAGCGTATAGTCAGGGTGGAACTTTAGCTGGCCGTCGAAGTAGACGTCTCCCGGGCCCGGTTCGACGACCTTCTGTAACAGGTACGTCGTTCTTCTGTCTCCCGTACTCGGAGTGATGATTCCGATTGCTCCTCGCTCGGGTAAACCATGCAGATGGTGTCTTTCGGGCGGCTTCAGGAATCCATCAAGTGTCTTCCATGTCTCTTCACTGAGCGCAAACTGGAATTCTGCAGCCTGACTGGGTGGCGACTTCTGACCGACTGCACGGGCACGGTACGCTCCTGTCATGCTACCCCGTTTCGAAGCCTGCGTCGATCACTTCGATTGCACGGAAGGCGTGCTCCGGCTTTTCTGGCTTAAAATTCAGGTGTGACCACCTCAGGCTGAAGGTAATTCCCTGATCGACTCCCAAGTCATTCTGAAGATACTTGTCTTGGTCACGACGGGCCGGATTGTTGTCTTCCCATCCCTCCCGATCGGCACGTTCGATTGGCGGGACGGTTACAACCCAGTGAGGATCGCTGTTTACGAAATTCTCAGGGAGGAAAATGTACACTTCCGCTTGTTCTGGTGTGTAAGGGTGTTGATATACAGTGAAGTCGAACTCACCAAGCCAGACTGCAATTTCCCCTTCATGTCTTCCGACTGGGATTGCTGGTGTGTGTCTTTCTCGGAGGGCCGAAAGCGCCTTCTGAAACGAAGGTTTCAGATTCTCTTCTGCGATCTTGGCTGGTGGGGAAAGTCCTTCCATCTCGCCCGTGGACGTTTCGCCTTCACTCACGACCGACCGCTCCCCTTCGGGACAATTCGGAAGAACTTCCGATTCTCGTCACTGAGGTCGACGGTGTCGGAGTCCTCGAACTGAGTGTCCTTGGGCTTGTTCTTTCCTTCCAGAGCGTAAAGCCACTTCTGGCCGGTTTTATCCTCGTCTGTCCCTGCTTCGATCATAATCGTCTCTGCGGTCTGAACGGGGTCGTCGAACTGGATCGTCGCGTTCCCGATGTGGATCGGGTACGTCCGGTTCTCCTCCCCTTGGTCTTCAGCTCCCATACCACTACATCTATTCTGGGATGACTTATATCTTGCCACTAGAAACATTCGAAACACGCTAAATTAGAAATTACATCTCTACGTTGGAGGATGCTATGGTGTGGATCAATCGAATTTGACTCCCCAGTGTGCGAAATCCGCCAGCTCGAGGGCCAAACGACAATCTATGGAGTGTATTCAGCAATGTTGAGTTCCACGAGAAGGTCACATCGCGTCCGCCGATCTACACAAGCTTCCTGGTTACCGCTTCAGAAGGCTACGAGCTCGTGAGAGGAATCCTTCTCGCGGATCGCCGGTAGTCGTCTCCCCAAGCCAGTCGAAGAACTCGTCCGGCGTCTTGATGATCAAATCGAGCCCCCGCTTTTCAATTCGAACCGTCATCGGAGGGTCGCGCTTGTACTCGTGGAGTTCGAAGTTCATCGACTCTGGGAAGGTCACCTGTAGAGTATCACTGTCTTTAGCAATTTCGACGTCCTCTCGGTCGATGAGGTTTCGCCAGCGCTCTCTGCCAGTGTCATAAGCTTGCTCAGCCGGTTCGGTTGGGAAGTAGTCTGGCAGTGGACGGTCGGCATGCTCATAGAGGTCCTGCATGGCCGCCCTCACTTCCCGAAGTGCGTCAGAGTCAGTTCCCAGCTCGAGATCGCGGTTGAGATACTCGTACCCAAACCACTGGAAAATCGGGTTCTCCGTGTCGATTAGACGGTTTACTTCAGCTTCCCCCTGATGTGAGGTCATGAAATTCACGTCGAATCGGAGGATCTTAGCACGGTTACGGAACCACTCTCCAGGGCGCTTATCGTTCGAGATGAAGGCGAACATCGGATAGGCCGTTTCGCCGGTCCATCCACTCCAATAGTTTCGAAGGGTATCCAGCGAGTTCACCTTCTGCTTGGTGATGTCGTCGACGACGACGGGGAACGACGTGTGTGCTGAACGCAGATTCCGGACTTTTCGCTTCCCAATTTCGTCTGCGTCGACGGGTGCTTCGACACGGTTTCCACTGATCAGTGACAGGGCAAATCGACAGAATGTCCCTTTTCCTCCATTTGACTCGCCAAAGACGTAGAGGTACGGGAGAGCCTTGTCGAGGTTAATCCCGTGCTCACGATAGAACTGAGCCTGTCTATTGGCGAACGGCGCCCAGAAGAACCAGAGTAGTGCTTCGTACATGTGGGCTTTGACCGCTGTTGGGTTGTTGGAATTCCCATAGTTGTCCACCGTCGCAAAGTAGTCCTCAATCTCGGCCAGCGCTTCGTCGACACGTTCTGGATTAGACGGAGGCTGCGTGACACGATAGACCGTGCCGTCGTAATGGAACTTCAGCTCATCCTTGGACTCGTTCAGGTGCATTGTCGGGACATCGAACACCTGTTGGGCATACCGCTGGAAGGCATCTGGGGTGGTCGTCAACGTATCATTCGACACTGTCGCATCGAAGTCAGTCATCTGCGACAACGTGTCAACTGTCGACTCTTCGTACCCGCGTAGAGACAAGGTGATGCGGTCCTGTGGCGCATCTTCCAAATCAGGATCATTCTCGATAGATTCGTCTTCTGTATCGAGCTCTGGCTCCTCTGACTCCTGCTCTGCGACGGTATCCGTGCCTCCATCGAGCGCGAGATCCACCGCCTCAACTTCTGCATCGATATGGTCCGCGAGACGACCGTGAACCTCCCCTAGTTCGTCTTGTGTACCCACACGACCTTCGGTGTACAGTTTGATTACTTCTTCTCGGTCATCGTCCGAGAGTTCGAGTTGTTCGGAGAGATCCTCCAGGAAGGGTCCACCACTGTTGTACGAGTCCCGGTGATCGCGATAAAGCTCCTCAAACTCCCCGTAGAGCTCACTGTCCGTCTTCGTATCGTAGACGACGCCCATGTTCGTCTGATTCGACCATGCATTTCGAGAGAGATTCGGGGAGCCAACAATGACCTTCCCCGGTGTACCGTCATCGGTGTCCTCGGGTTCGGTTTCAACCGGAGCCTCTCCGCCAAGGGTCATCTGATCCTCATCGCCGTCCTCATCCGCTTCTTCTAAGACAGAGTCGTTGTACTCGACGAGATACAGCTTAGAGTGGACTTCCTTGTTCTCACAGAGGTAGATTACGAGCTTGCCTTCACTCCTGAGCTGTTCAAGCCGATCTGCGAGGTCGGGCTTGTCGATGAGGCGCTCGCGGTAGTCGGAGACGTCCCCGACGACCACCTCTAAGGACTCCAAGTCGTCGAGGTCTTCGAAGAGATCCAGAATAAACTCGGGGGAGTCACAGTAGGTGACGACACGCATTCGTTTTGCGCCATCGAATACGTCGGAGAATGACCGCCAGCTCTTGAAAATCTCGACGTGGCTGTGATCACTGCTTCCGGTATCGAGTGGAACGTCGAACTTCATTGGATTCGAGATTGGTCCTTCATCATTTAGGTGTAATCCGGCCGAGGTTCGTTAGGGCCACTTTCCGTACGACAATATGTAGGTTCGATCCATCCAGCTGTAATCCCGGCTCGTTTGTCGGATGAATGCCGACTCGTGTGTTCATATGCCATCCTCTTTGAGCCCACCAATACTCTGTCAGGAAATAAGCGTTCCGACTAGAATCATCCCAAACACAGTATTATGGAAATACTCCCATCAAAAAGTAGTTATACTTCTAGTCTGGTGAGACTATTATGGCAACAGACACCCTGACCGCGAGTAATCTCGTCGCGGCGGAACGGGATGGCGAGTACGGTCTTACTGTCCCGTTGCGGATCGACAAGGTCGAACGAACCCCAGACCACGACTGGTGGGCGCAGCTTGTCCACTGTTCAGATGTGCTGGGGACGCACGTGAAGCTCACAGTTTTCGACGATGACGACTGCGATCTCGTTGACTACTCCTTTGAAGAAGGGACCTGGTATGAGTTCGACGACGTCAACCCAGACGTGTACCAGGGAACCATCGGTATCAAAGCGAAGTGGGATCGGCAGGTCCGCCAGCTCTCTGGCCGCCCAGAGATGCCGCCTTCAGATACGACTGATATAGTGCGTCGACTCGGTGCAGCCGATGCCATTGCAGCACTCGACATCGAGACGATTACGACTGTTTCCGAGCGAGAGCTCGAACCACCGAGCCCAGACCATCAGGAACTACTCTGTACCGGCGTTGGATACCGAGGCAGTCCGAGCGAGGAGATTGAGGCTGAGGTCCTCTTCCGTGAAGACGAGACGGCTTCTGCAGAACTCGACGCTATTGAGGCGGTTGTGAACTGGATCGATGCGAGGGATGTCGATGTTCTCATCACCTTCGGGGGCGCGTGGTTCGACCTCCCAGTCTTGGTGGGTCGTGCGGAACGGGCCGCTGCGGAAATCGGTGAGCCTGGACGAGCAGAGAATGTACGTACAGCACTCGAGTCGTACTACCATGCCGACCTTTCGTCGGCAAAGAATCGGGTGCTTGGGGAGGGTTCACTCGAGGATATGGCTGAACATGTTGGATCGCCCGCACCGAAGACGCTCTGGACAGATTACGAAACTGGGCTTGAACCGCAGACGTGGCGCGAGAGCCAGTGGGAGATCATGCGAGAGGAAGACCGCGACCCTCCGTCTGACGATCTTGCGGATCCCACCGTATTCAACAGCGACGTTCCGTACTTCGGCGAGGCGTGGCTAACGGCTAGCGCAGCAGGAGAGGACAACCGAGCCTCGAACCTGTATGCGTGTCTCGAAACCTATACGCTTGCAGACATCCATCCCTTGTTCGCTATAGCTGACGATGAGCGGTCGACCGGTCAACCGTCATTCCCGATGACCTACTAGCGGCCTCCGTCTTCTTGACGCCACTCTTCCCCGCAGGGAAGGGAACTGTGCTGGCACCACCGACAGTGCTCCCCAGTCTCGTACCCGCTGAACGATGTCTCCTTGATTCGATCCATCGTCGTCGACACCGCTGCTCGTACTGAATCTAGTTCACCCTCATCGAACGAACGGGCCTCGACTTTTGGACCGATATCGCCGACATAAGCGTATCCCGCGCGGGTAATCGGTTCCTCGTAGAGGTCACGACAGGCGAGCAGGTACAGTGGCAGCTGCTTGTTCTCGTCAATGTCTCGGTGACGCTCGGTGGCTTTGTAGTCGATGACGACCAACTCACCGTCCGGGGTCCGATAGACGGCGTCGATAAACCCGACGAGTTCGTGACCATCCACTTCTAGCTGGAACTCTCGTTCAGCATCGACGATTTCCCAGCCGCTTAGATCGAGGTCGAAATACCGGTCGATGCATTCCTTCGCGACCGGTAATTCATCCGTGGCACGCCGTTGTCCGGCCAGCCGCTCACAAATAGCGTACCATTCTGCTCGCTCCGCTGCCTGTTCCTTCGCAGCGATTTCTGCGGTATCGTGAAACAGAAGCCCGACTATCCGCTGTGAGATACCGTCTCCGCCATAGCCGTTCTCACGGTAGTCGGAGAACCCGTTGACGACGTAGTCCAGGAAGTGCTGTCGGGGGCACTCCTCGTAGGCCTCAAGTGAGGTGTAACTGTGCTGGAGTGCCGGGTTTGGGGACATTGGCCCAGTCAGGGCGTCAATTGAAAATCGTCGGTTCTCAGGTTCTCTCTCTATTGAGCCTTCTATGAGCTTGTTTCCGAATGTGATCACGCGGTCTCGTCCGTCTGATGCTGAGAGGTTCTCAGAGCCGTACGTCACTTGTCCAGAGACGTCCCCAACTACTGTGCTCGCGAGAGAGGCTGTCCAATCAGCATGGTTCGATGGAAGACACTCCTGTATATCGCGCCAGATCGGGAGGTGACCGTTACTTGGCCGCCAGGGAACGGATTCTGGAAGGATACTCTTGACAGCATCGTGTACGGGCCTTTCGTCGCCTGTGTCGTCATCCTCTCTGCTTCCGTGGAGTACGAGTATCTCTTCGGCACGAGTGATCCCCACGTGAAGTATTCTGCGGGCCTCGTTGGCATCTTGAGCGACGAGATCTTTGTCGAACACTGATTCTGGACCTTCAGATAGTGCTGACTCGAATGTATCGTAGGTTCGTGACCCTGGTTCCCACTCGTCGGCGGTCAACCGGGGCATCAGAACCACGGGAAAGTCGAGTCCCTTACTCTTGTGAATGGTCATGACGTTGACCGCGTCGTCGGCCAGTTCTGGCTGACTTGTCGGTGCCGACCCGCTCTCCTCGAGGAGCGAGTCATAATGCTGCAGCGAATCGATGAATTGCGGCGTGAGTGGGGGCTGTACAGCGTCGTTTCCATACTGGTCGATAATCTCGTCCAGCTGCGCCAGGTCACGACGCTCTTGCTTGCTGAGGTACCAATCGATGTTGGTCAGGCGTTTGAGTTCCCGGTAAAGGTGGCTGAGGGAGGCTGTTTCACGTAGTTTGAGAAGGCGAGAAATGTGTTCTCGTACTTCCTGAATACGGTCGGGCTCATCGAATACTTCGAGGGGTTGGTTGCATATCCCAGCATATGTACCGTCATCGTGGCTATTGACACGACGCAGATCAGCATCGGTGAGACGGTAACGCATCGTCAGTACCCGGTTCCAGCTTACGTCGTCTTCTTCGGGACGAGCCAGCGCCTTTAGATAGGCAACAACGGTGCCGACCCCGATTGATTCCGTGGAGAGGTCTCCCGCAACCTGATAGGGTATTCCTGTCTCGTCGAACCCTTCGAGAATTGGGGTTGCGTGGTCATTATTCCGAACGAGGAGTGCTATCTCCCCTGGATCGTACGCCCGGTCTAGTGCTTCTGCATCGCCACTCAGAAGATTTCGGGTGACAGTCACCAACTGTTCAGCTCGGTCGCCTTCGTCGTCGGCTTCCTCAACGACTGCGACCGTGTCTCCGTCGAAATCGGGTTCGTCGACACGCGTGAGCGTTTTGGTACTCCGCCGATCCGCTAACCGCTCTAGTGCTTCATTTGCGAGGTCGAGAATAGGCTGACGTGACCGGAAGTTCTGTTCTAGCGGTTCGTCTTCGAGATCGGGCCCGAAGACGTCGTCGAGTTCGTCAGTGATGTTCGCGACGTTCGCGCCGCGCCATTCGTAGATTGCTTGGTCGTCATCGCCCACGACAAATAGGCGATCTTCTGAGACCAGGGACGTAATGAGGTCGAACTGGAGACGATCAGTGTCCTGGAACTCGTCACAGAAAACGTAGTCCCATCGGTCGCCCAGACCCTCTCCGACGTCAGTCTCAAGCAGCTCTACTGTCTTGACCACGAGACCATCGAAGTCGAGCAGATTTCGACGGTCGAGCTCTCGCTCGTATGCCTCATACCCTGTGTTCAAATCCAGGGCAGCTTTGCACTCGTCGAGAGCGTCTCGGAGGTAGTCTGTCAGTTCGAGCTTCAGGTCGTTTGGTATCCCGCTCGGAGCACTACTGTACCCTCCAAGGAGATATTTCGGTAGCTTGTGTGCATCCTCGGGAAGCGACCGCTCACCAGCCTCATGCTCCTCAAACGCTACTTCGAGTGCGTCACAGAGGTCAACGAGTCGGTCGAGGAAGTCTTTGATGCTCGCCTCTAATCCTTCATCGCGGAGGGTATCCCGTTCTGCGACGAGGTCGGCTCGTGTATCCGGAATGCCGTCGAGAACGGTCGAAACTGAACGACCACCAAGATGGTCACTTGCAATCTCCTCAACACGGTCTGGCACAGCATCGAGCTCATAGACTTGTTCCGGTGACCCAAGATACTCCTCAATCTCTGCGGGCGAAATCCCACTTCGTTTCATCGACCCGATAAAGGAGAGGAGTTTCGATGCGACGCCGCTCACGTATGAATCTGGGCCGTAGACGTTGGGTTTGACGGCACGGTAGTCGATCTCGTCAAGGACGTCGAGTACGATGACGTACTTTTCAGCATCCGTTGCGATCTCGAAGTCTGGATCTAATCCCGCGTCATAGGCATAGTCCGTCAGTATCTCGTTGCAGATAGAGTGGTACGTGTATGCGTCGACATCGTAACCTGCAGGTCCGAGTTTTGCGTTGAGTTTCTCACGCATCGAATCAGCGGCGTTGTTGGTGAAGGTCAACGCGAGAATCCGATCCGGAGAGATCCCGTGTTCCTCGATGAGGTCCTCGACTTTCCGGACCATCGTAAACGTCTTTCCAGTACCCGCACCCGCGAGTACTCGCATAGGATACCGCTCCGACTCGATTATCGTCCGCTGCTGTGGCTTCGGATCCTCATCGTCTTCGATAGTTGGGAGCCAGTCAGGCACGTCGTCGCTCATCGCTTCACCCCTTCTGCAAGAAATTCTGTGCACATCTCTCGGTACTTGCAGTCGGGACAGGCCTCATCGTGTATGAGTGGGAATGGATCTGGGTCGTGAGAACCGCTCCTAATCCCTTCGTGTGCACGTTGAAGGAGGTTCCATATCGTGTCGTAGTACTCTTCGTAGATGTCCGTCGTCTCGCGTGGGTACCCGCGAACAGAGATCTGGTATCCATCGGGTGTACTCTCGAATGAGGTCCGGTTCAGGAGACCGTAGAAACTGAACTGAACGGTCATCCCCTCTTCGTAGAGGTCGGACTGTTTGACGCCCTCGATGTATGTAGCCGTCTGAAACGCGTTCTTGACTCTCTTCGGGTCGTGATCCGTTCCGTCTAAGTGGTCCTCGAGGACGCTAGCCGTGTTGGACGTAATTACGTCCCTGAGCTTCCGCTTGTAATCAATGACGTGGATCCCTTCGTCCGTCCGAAGGATATTATCGGCTCTCCCACGCAGTCCGAGGCCGTTCTCGACGCATTCGAGCGACTTCTCCGTCTCGACGGATTGACGAGCGTGATCGATGCCGTGGCCACCATCGGGGTCAAAGAAGGTCTTGATTGCTTCTAGATTTTCGAGGCGTTGGTATTCCTGGTGAGCGTTTGACGCGTACTCATCCGGGTCGATATGCTCTCTCCATTGCTCTGGGAATGCTTCTACTGCCCGATCGTAGATGAGCTGGGCGTCATCTTCTGGGTTGGTTGCTTCGCAGACCACCTCGATCGTTCCGTGATAGGCACGCCCCTGATTCAAGTACAACCGTGTCTGTTCTGGGACGTTTACCTTCTGTACGTACTCATAATCGAACTTCCGCTGGCAGTCCGCGTAGGTCGCGAGGCGCGACGGTGAGAGGAAGGTAACGTCAGTCACGTCGAACCCCTCCAGCGGCGAACTCGATACGTGCTTGCAGCGCATCCCGAAGCTGCTCGCCACGGGTTCCGCTTTCACTGAGGAGGTGCTGAATCTCCGAAAGCTCAGCTTCGACCTCGTCGAGAGAGACCGTCACATCCTGGCTGTGAGAGCGACGGACGTCTGCAAGGGCGTTGTCGACCCGAGAGAGCAGATATTCTTCCGCTCTTCGCTGGCTCCTGATCTCTGATTCTGTCGCTTCTTTCACCCACGGCAGCTGCCGGTACGCGTCCGTGAGAAACCGCGACGGCTGAGCACGCTCTTCCAGTGCGGTGTCTTTGTGATTGTACAGACAGAAGTACAGCCGGTCGCCAGCAGCGGTTGCTCCGATGGCGAGCCGCCGTCGCGCGTGCTCTGCATGGTATCGTCGGAATGAGCGGCTTGACGCTGTCGAGGAGGTCGGGAAGGTGTCAGCGACATCTTCTGCTTCGGCCTGTGTTACGCCCGGATAGTCCGTCATCTCAGAGAGGCGTTCTTGGGGAAACAACCGAGTCAGGGAAGGAGATCCAGGATACTCTTCATCGACGATGTCCAGCAAGAAGACTGCTCGGAAGGACCCGTTTTTAATCGCCTGTAAGTGATCGACTCGGACACCTCCATCAAGTTCGGTCGAACTTGTTTGGTTCTGTTGAGGGGCATACTCGTGGGCCCGTTCAAGCATCGTCGCGAACGACTCCCAGGTCGTTTCGATGAACGGCGTGTCTTCTACGAACTCCGCCATCGTGAACGCCCGCCGAACGTTCCCAAATTGGGCACGAACGTTCAGTGGAGACGTCTCCTCAGCGATTCGAACCTTCATGTTTGACTCGGTCGCCCACTGTCTGAGCGGACTCGAGAGGCCCTCCATCTGCTCGATAGAGCCCAGAATCGATTCATCTAAGACCGAGGCTTCCAGCAACTCTGTTCGAGCATCGTCATCATCGGCCGCCAGATAGCGAACGACTTGCAGTAGCTCTCGAATAGCGGGGTCATCGCCGAACCCCGTGACAGTCGATGACTCTGTCGGAACTCCTGTCTGCTGGAAGGCACGAAGAGTCTCGATTACTGCGGAACCGCTCTGCTTCAGTGCGACGGCGAATTCCTCATAATCCCAGTTCTCTCGATCTCGAAGCCGCTCGATTTCATCGGCGACTTTCTTGACCTGTTCGTCGGCGGTTTCTGTCGGGATGACGTTCACCTCTCCCACCTCAGGATCTTCGTGAACGGTTTCAGTCGCTAGATATGCGCCTGTCGCCGCCGGTCGGGATGGGGGCGCTGTCCTTGCAGTAGACTCTGTCCTCGAAAATGAGACGTAGTCAGTAATTGGTCCCGGCTCGAGCCATGTACGCCGAACACTTGCGTTCTCTTCTGCTACACATACGAGTTCCAGCCCATCCGCTACCGTAGCAAGATAACGACGGTCGAGCGGTAGGAACTCCTCAAACTCGACGGCGAGGATCGCCTCTACATCGACTACGTCATCTCGTTTCTCGGTCTCCGACAGCGCAGCATTCGCCTCAGTGATTAGCTGGCCGCGTTCGAGGTGGTCGTGTTCGTCGAGCCAGTCGTGGAATGCCTCAACGAGCTCTGCGACTTCGATTAGCTCGGGCGTCTTCTCAAAGGAGATATCCTGCCATGTGGCAGTTTCCATGAGCTGGGCAATATCGCTCAGAAAGGAGGGTTGCTTGGCTGCACGCTGGAAATGCTCGCTGTCCCACTCTTGCTCTTCGAGGAACCGATGGACGAGCTCGCGACGCATTGCGTCTGAGAGAATCGCTCGGTTATCGGTCTGATTCACGACATCGGTCGCTTGAACGACCAAGGACGTTACACGTGGGACAGCTGCACCGGGTACTATGTCTTTGAGTTCCTCCCGAAACGTCTCCATGCTCGTCGGAGATCCAGTGATGACGAGGATGTCTTCTGGATTATATTCCTTGAGAAGGGCCCGATATTGCTCAGTAACTGTTGATCTGGACTCTTCAGTCCCGAATGGAACAGTAATGAGCGTCCCATCGAAATGCTGGACCTCAGACACGCTTATCGTCCCCCGCAACCACCAGTTGTTCCTTCGTGGACCGGAGGTTGGCCCAGAATCTCCTTGACTGAGAGACTGCTGCGGATTTGTAGGGTAAGTCGAAAGCGAGTCTAGCCAAACGGGGACATATCATATTGAGGGTCCTCACAGCCCACCTACAAGAACGTTGGTGCTACGCTAAAACTGAAATTTGCTTCATCAGGATGCTACATATTTATACTATGCCGGGGTCAAGTCCCTCTATGACAGACCCATCTGACGGTTCTGATTTCATCGCAGACGCTGAATGGCATAATGAATGGTGGGATACAGGCAATGGTTCCCTATCTGAGTTAGAGCAAACCGCTTCTCTAGACCCCCGATCAGACTTACTCAAAGTACTGCAGTCCATTGATGACGAGCAAGAAGACGGTACTGAGACTCTCGTATATCCCATTTACGGACCGACCGGAATCGGCAAAACGACGCTTCTTCAGCAATTCATCGCTGCAATCCTTGATTCAGACACCGTTGACTTCTCTCCCGGCCATCGGGATTTAGATATCGTCGGCTCCGTTGATCCACGCCAGATCCTCTATGTCCCTCTTGAGGATTCTCTCTACCATCTCGAACCTTCGAGCAAGGCTGTGGAAAAACTGGAAAACGTTATCGACTATTTCCGTTCTCACGTCGCTCCACGTCGGGGTCGTAAGTACATCATCCTCGACGATATCGGGGCTCTGCGACTTGATGAAGATGAACAGAGCGCTCTTCTAAACCTCGTAGATGATGATACCTATCTATTGCTGACCGGCATTGTAGAATCGCAGGTTGACCTACGTGGGACCTCGGCCTCAAGCGATGCCAAAATCAATTATCCTCGGCCGATGCTGCCGATGAAGTTCATCGACACCATCAAGCAGGGAGCATATGATGACACTGCGTTACTCGAGACGGACCCTGATTTTGCTCTTCGCGTGGAGTCGCATCAGACCAGGAGTATGGACGGTGAGGCGCTGATAAAGGATGTCCGAAGTAATTTGTCGGAATCGGAAAACTTGGACGACGCGGTCGCGTCGCTGAATCAGCTTTATTTTGAAGCCTTCTCCGACGTTGAGCGAGATGGCCTGTATGAGGCCGCTCGTGAGTACCTGCAGAAAGGTGGAATCTTCCTACGTGCTACGGAAACCCCGGTCAAAAACGAGCTCATCCGATCTCACCTCCTCCTGTATCTCTACAAGGAACTCGCAGAGTATGAATCGATTCAACGACCAGAGAATCTCCATCGGATCGCTTCATTAGCTGCGAGCCAAGCTGGGAATGAGCTTCGATATACGGACATCAGCGATCAGCTGGAAGTCGATCGGCGGACTATCGATTCGTACCTATCCGTCCTGGATGACGGACTCTCCGTTTCGGAATCCCACGACTTCTCACTTCAACGCCACCGCCGTACACGACTCTATCTCCGGAATCCGCGCCATGTTGTACTTCTGTCTCAACGTCAGGAACACCACGGGTTCGAGACCTACGAGAAGACGCAATCGCTCAATCACGAGTTCGAGTACAAGCTAGCTCGAACCGTCGCGTTCGACCATGCTAAGCGACTGGCGTGGAGGGTTGGCGGCTCGGGTGACGAGGACCCTCAGGTCGAATACTTCGAGACTGAGTCGGGGACAGTCGACTACATCCTCCACAATGAGGATGGGGTAACTGTCCCGCTCGTTCTCTCTTATCATCCACACGCAGGGAATGCTGATGAAATCGCAGTGGAATTCGATCCCACTGTCGGGAAGCACCCGAAACCCGGCGGTGAGGAGCTTCTCGACCTCGATTACGAAGCTCCCTACAGGTTCATCATTGCGGATAGTCTGCCAAAGGAAGTGACGCAGTCGGGTTCACTCGTTGTGGAGCGGGATGGCGTCAACCTCTGTTACATTCCCTACTGGCTGTTCCTCCTCATCTGCTAACCATGGGAGACACGATCTCAGGGCAGAACGGGAGTTTTTACAACGGCCGGTCTAGAATATCGCGATATAACTTCACACGGATGGCCAAATCCGATACGAAAGATGGGGTTGAAGCACGACCATCCGACAAGAATATTGGAATTAGAGTCCTCGGCGCATAGCAGTCTGATCGACCCCTCCAATTAGGAACCTAATCATGTCTACGCAAACTACACAGGACGGAAACCGAGAACAGCTCCAGGAACTACTTCGGGATCTCTTCCAGTTCGACGCTGCCGATCTCGACTTTGGTATCTACCGGATACTAAACCAGCGTCGAGACCGTATTGAGCAGTTCATCGAAGAAGATCTCCTCGACGCCGTCGATGAGAGTCTCGAATCTCTGGCCGACGCGAAGCGCGCGGAGATCGAAGAGGAGATCGAACAGAAAGCCGCAGAACTGCGTCAGGACTGGGATGACGATATCTTCAATCCCGATGGATCACTGAAGGACCAGTACAAAAACCTGGGACAGAAAGACCTCGAAGAGTACCAAGACCTCTGGGAGACGCGAGAAGACGTCGCCGTCGCTGAGGAAACGGAAGCCCGTATCTTCAACGACCTGTATCGGTTCTTCTCTCGGTACTACGAGGACGGAGACTTTCACACCAAGCGCCGTATCTCCTCGAAGGACTCGAAGTACTATGTCCCGTATAACGGAGAGGAGACATACTTCCACTGGGCGAACAACGACCAATACTACGTCAAAACAGGCGAGCACTTCACCGATTACCGATTCGATGCTGACGAGTGGACCGTCGAGTTCCGCTTAGAGGAGGCAGATGTGCCGCAGGACAACGTCAAGGGAGACAGCCGGTACTTCGTACTCGGTCGTGGCGACCCGGTTTCGACGGACGCTGACGAGCAGACGGTGACGATTCGCTTCCAGTACCGACAGATAACCGAAGACGAGGCTGACGACTACGTCGAGGCGTACAACGAGGCGACGGGCGACGACCGAAGCTCCTTCGCGCATATGACCCCCGAGATGCGGTGTGACGCCCTCGAAGGACGCATCTTAAGTCACGTTGAGGACGTTGCGACTGAACGTATCCTCACCGCTGAGAAAGACGACGACGCCACCTCGACGGTGCTGAAAGGCCACCTCAACCGGTACGTCTCAGAGAACTCCATGGACTACTTTGTCCACAAGGACCTCCAGAAGTTCCTTGAGGGCGAACTCGAGTTCTTCCTCCAAAACGAGGTTCTCGACGTTGACGAACTAATCAAAGCGGACGACGGTTCGTCCCCACCAGTGCTTCGGGCCCGAACGGTGCGTAAGATTGCGGAGCGTATCATTTCGTTCCTCGCCCAGATCGAGGACTTCCAGAAGAGGCTCTTCGAGAAGAAGAAATTTGTCGTGCAGACCGACTATATGGTGACGCTCGATCAGGTCCCCGACAACCTGTACGACGAGATTCTCGAAAACGACGAACAGCTTGAACAGTGGTGTGATGTTTACAACACTGATGAGTGGGATACAGATCTGAAGTGGCAGGGTGAGTTCGACCAGACGTTCTTGAACAATCACCCCTACGTGATGATCGACACTGCATTGTTTGACGACGAGTTCAAACTGAAACTCCTGTCGTCCATCGATGATATAGAAGAGGCCACGAACGGCGTGCTGGTAAATAGCGAGAATTTCCAAGCGCTGAATCTTCTGATGGAGAAGTACCGTAACGAGGTCGACTGTACCTACATCGACCCGCCTTACAACACTGGTGGCCGCGATTTCCTCTACAAGGACAACTACCAGCATTCGTCGTGGCTTTCGATGATGGCGGATCGGTTGAACCTCTCAAAGGCTCTCCTCGGTAAGAAGGGGTCAATTTTCATAAATATTGACGACAACGAGCATGAAAACCTGCGTCAATTAATGAACGAACTGTATGGGAAAGAGAACTTTGTAGCTAATGTAATCTGGCAAAAGAAGTACTCTCCCCAGAACGACGCTAAGTGGTTTAGCGACGATCACGATCACATCCCCGTCTGGGCCAAGGATAAGAACGTATGGCGGCCGAATAAACTCCCGAGGACAGAGGAGCAAAACCAGAATTATACTAATCCGGATGACGATCCGCGTGGTCCTTGGATGTCTAGTGACTACACTTCGAATAAATCCAAGGAACAACGGCCCAATACCTACTATCCTATTGAGAACCCACATACCGGAGAAGAGATCTGGCCTGATGATCAGGCTGTTTGGCGATACACCGAAGAGCAACACCAGAAACACGTTGAAGACAACCGAGTCTGGTGGGGAGTTGATGGCACGAATTCGATGCCGAGGTATAAGCGATTCCTAAGTGAAGTTGGTGGTATTGTTCCTCGAACAATCTGGTCACACGAGGACGTCGGACATAATCAAGCTGCAGTCCGAGAGCTGAAAGCGCTCTTCGATAGAAACCCGTTCACCAGCCCCAAGCCGACCGACTTGATGGAAAGAATACTCCAAATTGGCACTGGAGATCTTGTTCTGGATTTCTTTGCAGGGTCTGGAACAACCGCTCATGCTGCTATGGAGTTCCAACGGGAATCGGAAGGGGAGCTAACGTATGCGATGGTAGAGATGGGAGAATACTTCGACACGGTTCTCCGTCCCCGTATTCAAAAATTAGCATTCAGTAATGAGTGGTCCGAGGGAGTTCCAGAAAGCCGGGACGGCCAGACACACTTGGTGAAGTACCACCGTCTCGAATCCTACGAGGACGCACTCAACAATATCTCTCTGAGTGAACCCACTGGTCCCTTGGAGGATTACCTGGAAGAAGAAGTAGATGATTACACTTCGGGATACATGCTCGACTTCGAATCACGAGATAGCGCTTCACTCCTCCCTGAAGACACGTTCGACGAGCCGTTTAGCTACGAGCTGAAAATCGAGCAGAACGGAACGAGTCGAGAGCCCACGACTGTCGACCTCGTTGAGACTTTCCACTACCTCATTGGAGCCGACATTCGACAGTACTGGTACGAGACGCATCAGGACCGGAAATACGTCGTAACCGAGTGTGAGGTCGATACTGAATCGGGTATTGAAACAGTCCTCACAGCGTGGCGACGGACGGAAGACATTGACTACGAAGAGGAGGAGGAATGGTTTGATGACGAGTTTGACAGCGAATCGTACGACCGCGTCTACGTGAACGGCGAGAGCCAGATCGCGCAGGCAGAACCCCTCGAAATAACGTTCCGAGAGAAGATGGAGGAGAGTCCCAATGTCGCGTAGTGCACTCGAGAAGCTCCGGAAGCGAATGGTACTAACTGCTTACTTCCGGGACGCGTTCGGCGTCGACGACCCGAACGACCCAGACTCAGTCCGTCAGTACTACGAGGAACTAGACAACCAGGAAGAGGGGTACGACGATGAAGGGCGTAGCGACGTCTATCGGTTCGTCTCGTTCAAATCTGATGGAGAGGTTCTGACCCCCGAGCAGCTGCTTCGGTACGATGAGAACGTCAGAACGCACACTGAAGCGCTCAACGAACGGCGATCAGACCCAATCACGCTGAAGCCGTTCCAGGTGCTGGCGTGTCTGATGACGGAAGCGTATCTCGATAGGGTGGTGAACAATCGAGAAGCGTTTCTGGCCAACCTCAACGAGTTTGTCAACGAGCAGAACGAGGAAAAGGGACGGATCAAGTTCCCCGAGTTCGACGATAGTGACCTCGACAAACTAGCGTTCTGGATGGCAACGGGCAGTGGAAAGACACTGCTCATGCACATCAACTACTACCAGTATCTCGATTACGTAGAGGACTCGGAGGACCTCCCAGAGAACATTCTCCTCGTGACACCGAATGAAGGCCTCTCGGAGCAGCACATCGAGGACCTGCACGAGAGTAGCATTCCGTGTCACCACTTCAATGCAGATACTATCGAACTGCAAGGCGCCGGCGAAAATCCAGTTAAGGTCATCGAGATACAGAAACTGGTCGAAGAGAAGGAAGGCGAGGGGCTCAGCGTAGAGGTCGAATCATTCGGACACAACAATCTGGTCCTCGTCGACGAAGGGCACAAGGGATCTGGAAAGGGCCAGACGTGGCGGAAGCTTCGCGAGAGTCTCGCCGAAGACGGATTTACTTTCGAATACAGTGCGACGTTCGGGCAGGCACTTTCGAAGGCAAGCGTCGATGTTGAGGAAGAGTACGGGAAGTCAATCCTCTTCGACTATTCGTATCCCCGGTTCTACGATGACGGATACGGGAAGGACTACCACATTGTGAATCTGGAGAGTGAGGTCGATACCGACCTCCGTGATCGGTATCTCCTTGCGAATCTCCTTACCTACTACGAGCAGATCCACGTGTTCAACCAAGACCCAGATACGGTCCGGAACACGTATAATATCAAATTCCCACTTCTCGTCTTCATTGGCCATACGGTAAACGCCGCGACACAATCCGAGGTCAGCAAAAACGAGGACCGGACCCTCACCGACGTCGAGAAGTCGTTGAACTTTATGGCTAAAGTTCTCAGAAACGAGGACAATTGGGTGCCGAGGGCTATCAACCGCGTTCTTCAGAAGGACGCCGGGTTGGTCGATGATGATGAGATCGATCCGTTTGGTGACGCGCTTGAAGCGCTCCGCGACACCGATCTCGACGGTGAGGATATCTACGATCAGCTACTGGAGGAGATGTTCCACGTTCGTGCGTCGTCCGGCCTGGACCTCGTCAACATCGAGAATGCAAATGGGGAGATTGGTCTTCGGGCGAGCGGGACAGATGATTACTTTGGTGTGATTAATATCGGTGGGGACCGGGTGTTCCTCGACCGAGTCGAAGGTGAGTACGAGCACATCACCGTTGAATCAGACCAGTTCAAGAAATCGCTCTTCCGTTCCATCAACAAGCGCGACTCACCGATTAACGTGCTTATGGGGTCGCGAAAGTTCATCGAGGGATGGGACTCCTGGCGTGTTTCCACGATGGGCCTAATGAACTTCGGGCGGGGAGAAGGGTCTCAAGTCATCCAGCTCTTCGGGAGAGGAGTCCGCCTTCTGGGAAAAGACCGAACGCTCAAACGGTCTTCGGAACTTGAAGTCGACCCGCCATCGAACCTTCCGCTTCTGGAGACGCTGAACGTCTTCGGCGTTCGTGCCGATTACATGGCGCAGTTCCGGGACTACCTCTCCGATGAGGGGATCGACACCGATCCGCGTGAAGTCGTAGAGATCGAGACTCAAACCCAGGACCATTTCCAGAACCAGGGATTGTTAGTTGTGCGACCAGAGGTTGATTCTGAGTATGTCGACGAGGTCAACCTGGAGCTTGAAGCTACAGGCGATATCACGCCCGAGATAGACATTATGCCCCAAGTTGGGGTATTGTCGTCCCGTGATGAATCCGCGAACGAGGTTGACGAGAAAGAGCCTCGGACAATCCCAGAGGAGTATCTCGACCTACTGGACTGGCACGAGATCTACCGAAAGGTCTGGCAGTTCCGCAAAGAGAAGGGATACCGGAATCTCGTCTGTGAGAAGAGAATACTGCAAAAGATCCTCTCCAACGAGTATTATACGCTGTACTGCCCGGAGTCAATGCTCGAGGTTGAGCACGTCGACGACCTGGAGCAGATACAGCAGATTGCCGTGATGATTCTCCGGAAATACATCAAGGAGTTCTATTCTGGACGACAGAGCAATTGGGAACAGAGCCAGCTGTCCTACGTCCCGATGGACGATGAGCTAACTCGCGAACAGGGGAACTTCTTCGATAGGTACACGCTGTCAGTCAAAACGAGCGCCGAGGACTTCCTGAGCGAACTGCAGGAAGCAGTCGAGGACGACTCGTTGTACACAAATGCTGACGGGAAACCGAATCGAGTTCATTTCGACCGCCACCTGTATCTCCCGCTTATCGCTGAGGAGACAGGTATTGACGAAGAGGACATCGACTATTCGCCACCACCGCTGAACAAAGGCGAGAAACGGCTCGTGACAAATCTAAAAAGCTATTTCCAATCCCCCGACGGCCAGAATATCCTCGATTCATGGGAGGTATATCTTCTCAGAAATCAATCACGGGGGAAAGGCGTCGGGTTGCTCAGCGATGGGAATCGGTTCTTCCCGGACTTCATCATGTGGCTTCAGAATGGAGACGCTCAGCACATTGCTTTCCTGGAACCGCACGGTATGGTTCGAGAAGGAGAGCCAGTAGAAGACCACCGCGTTAAATTCTACGACGGAATCGATTCGTACGAGAGTGAGCTAGCAGAGCGGACGGGAAAAGACCACGTCTCCTTACATTCCTACGTCATCTCCCAGACGAATTTGAACGACCTTCGAGACTTGTCGCGGGTGGACACTCGCGAAGAGTTCCACGAGGCAGGACTCTACTTCCCAAACGAGGTTAGCCAGATCATAGAAGACGTGCTCGAAAGTGCGTCTGCAGAATCGCAGGAAACGACCGCCGAATAACGAGAACGGAGTTTATTCATTGAAGGACATTCCCCAACCTGCTTCTGAGCCGTACTCGGTGTCGGACATAGTGCGTATCTATCTCGGTCCCGATGATCCAGATAGCCGATACCATGGGATGGTTTGCGAGATCACGGAAGTTGCGATTGACGACTTAGATTCTCAAACTGGCCGATCGTTAGATGCGTATACGTATACTGTTCAATCTCTGGAAACAGAGGAGGGTATTCCAATTTCATTCCGTCACCGCGACTTAGTCCCAGCAGAGTGAATTAGCAGAAAAGAGTTTAAAATATGAAAGATAGTGGTTAAGAACAGGACTGGACTTTTCTTGCTGATTTACCCACAACTGAAAACGGTCTCTGGAGTAGAGTTCTATATTAGAACGGAAGGTTCTCGACAAAGTCGTTCACTGATTGTAGAAATCGATTTTGTCGCCTCTCTGCCTTCCTGAGGGTCTCTTCTTGCAACTGGTCAAGCTCCCAGAGCATATAGTCGAGCTCTCCATCAGCGACATAGCCAACGATCTCCTCCACATCGTTCTGAACCCACTGCCGTGTTTCCTCTTTATCCAAATCCGTCCCAACCGTCTGAGCGTCGGAGACGACTATGGTTGTGACCTCCCCAACGGTACGGTCTATGGCCAGACCGGACCCTTCAGCAAAGGCAACTCTGATTCCCCAGTGGATCTGACTCAGCACCCAAGCATACGCCCTCCAGCCGATGGACCGTCCAACGACATTGATTAGCTGCTGATTCACCCAGCCGGTGGCACCGAATGCTACCCGATACGATGCTCCAATGCCGGTGACGAGAAGAACAACCTCGACTACGGCCAAAGCAACATACTTGAAAAATTTCACGTAAGCGCTTTCAGCGACCTGTTCATCACGCTCGAGTGATTTGTGAATCGAGCAACCAGAGTCAAGGACACCTTTGATGCTCCCGATCAAGGGGATGTATTTCGTAATGCTCCGGGCGTCTTCAGCGAAGCTTTCCAGCCTATCGGCCACTGAATCGGCGAAAACATCGAGTTCGCTGACGAAGTATACGATATCTTGGAGATATTCAAGAATCCAATTGTACGCCTCTGGGTTCTGTTTGAGATTCGATAAGCTGATTTGCTCTAACTGACTTAGAAATCCAGCATCGGCGGAGTGTTCCTCGTCTTCCTGGTCAGCTAGCTTCCCATATGCATAGCAAACGAAATTGACGGCCTCCCCGACCTCGTCCTCAAGATCTTTCCTCCCCCAATCGTCGTCGAAGAAGTCTACAACAGCAAGCCCAAATTCATCGATAAACCCGTGAGAGGAGCTCGCAGCAGAGATCGTAGGGAAACGAACGGTTGCAGCAGAAATTGATGCAGCTGATTTGAGGTACGTCCTTCGATCCATTTGTTGATAATTAGCTTTGTTTCCTGAGTCAAGGCCGACTATACAGCAGCACCAAAGAACAGGTCATGAATGAAATTCGCTAACCATGCGACTACTCCGAAATAAGCGGACAGCCCACTCAAAACAACGAAGACTACAAGAAGAGCAATCACTAGACGCCAGTTATCTGGTTGCAGGTTCCTCGATCGGCTCCGTCGACGCATGCTATATCAATAACTGGCCGAGGATTCGTTTGAGATCAGAGTTCTCGGTATATCCTCCTTCTTCAAGTTCGGTATCAGTCAGGATCCGCTCTTCAGGCGTCGAACCAGATCTGCCCCCACCCCAACGTGAGGATAGAGCCCGTCGAATGATTCCACCGGCGATGGTGAGGAATAGCTCAATAGCAACGACGAAGGATGCAGTAGCGAGCGTGTACAGTACTGCTGCTTCAAGGTGTGTTGCACTCATATTCGCCATCGACGTTTTCTCGTAGATGAGCAGGAGCTCAACTCCTCCAAGAAAGGCAGCTACTAGGGTTAGAACGCTCCACGCGAATAACGTCATACGTTCCTGCATCGAACAGCGAATCGCTGCGCCGAGCGTTCCAAGCGCACCGACCAAGAGCAGTGACGTAGTGATCGAATCAAATCCTCTCTCTGGGAGAAGTCGCCAGTATCCGATTGTCACGAATAGTACACCCACTACGAAGATCGCATGTCGTGGGGCAAGGCTGTAGTTCCATTTGAGCCAATCGGGAACTGCGAGCATACGTACTACATACAAGACATAGTTAATAAATTATTCGGATAGAAACATCCCAAAGTAGAAATTATTGAAACTAGCGTAAGTTAAGAGTGTCAAAGTTAACCAACCGAGTGAGCCATACGACAATTTGTTGGTTAATCTGAATAGGTGGCAGAAGCCACGTTTTCCTAGGACTTCCGGAAAGCTGAGTTCGGATTAGAGCAGAATAAGCCGCGCAGAGAGGTAAATCGATACTGATGAGCTGTAAGCATATGCTTTCCTGAAACAACCCAAATACGCTTATATATCCTGCCACAGAAGGATTTCCTCAACCATAGATGATCCGCGATGCTCGCGTACTCCGCGCCGGGTTCGTCCCTCGAGAAGTTGAGCATCGCGACGCCGAAGTCAACCACCTCTCCAGCGTCCTCGAGCCCATCACAAACGGTGAGCCCGCCGACACGGCCATCGTCACGGGACCCAGCGGTGCCGGCAAGACCTGCATCTCGCAGTTCGTCACCGAACGCCTACGTGAGGAGGTGCTCGACGTCGAGGCCACCTACGTCAACTGCTGGCGTAACTACACCCGATTTCGGACGCTCTACCAGATCCTCGACGACCTCGGCGCGACCATCGACATCCACCGGCAGTCGACGCCCCACGACGAACTCGTCGATCGCCTCCAGCAGCACGACGGCCCTCGAACCGTCGTCATCCTCGACGAGGTCGACCAGCTGGAAGACCCCAGCGTCATTTACGACCTCCACAGCCTCCCGCAGTTCGCGATCATCTGCATCGCGAACAAGGAAGAGGAGCTGTTCAGCCGCGTCGACGACCGCCTCGTGAGCCGCC
>Ga0207771_100315_pt1 | contig 32408 bp, 24 predicted proteins | sample A23M2SouthBayCA_2_FD_187731 | JGI IMG/M metagenome (GOLD analysis project Ga0207771, IMG submission 187731) | Aerobic enrichment media microbial communities from Eden Landing Ponds, California, USA - A23 M2 (2) (SPAdes) | ecosystem: Environmental > Aquatic > Marine > Unclassified | place... | reverse complement strand
AACGTAGCTAAAAAATTCATCCCAAGTCATAGTGCCAATGATTTATTAATAGATATATAAATAGGGAGCCTGCCAATGATTAACAGGCTCCCTATTCAATATGCGTATTTAATTGGCCTTAAAAAGGCTCAAGCGCCAATATTTGGATTTTGGATACAAGGTAGACAACCGATTTCGGTACTAATATCGTACTTTTGGAAATTCAAATTATTGTATTTCCAAAAGCACCTTTCCCTAATTTATTTCATTGACCTCGAAAGCAACCCTAATTAAACTTCGAGGCACTTTTATGGAATTCTCTATTTATCCTTTCAAACGCTACGGTAAATTTCGACTCTACGTACGATTCCTAGATCCTTTTGATAATGAAGTTATCCGTTCGACCAGTATCAGCTATGAGTATGATGCAACTGAGAAAGAGAAAAAGGAAGCTAAGGAGCAGGCTGAAAAGCGTGGAAAGCAGATCATGCAGGAATATTTTGATGAATATGATCATACGAATCGAGAGCCAGATAAGAATCCTCGGCTTTCCAACTTTTTAAAAGAGGACTTTTGGCCCAATAAAGAAATTAGCTGCGCGGAAAGTACGGTGACTCGGTACAAAAGCAACCTAAAAAACTTTCTCCGAATCTGTAAAGATCGTCCAATGGATGCGTATAAACGCATTGATATGGAGCGATATAAACAGACTCGACTGAAGGAAGGAATTGAGAAAACTACCGCAAATATAGAAATGCGTAGTATAAAGGTTGCATTTAATTGGGCCTATAAATATGACCTCACTGATAACAACCCATTCAAAGGGCAAGATTTTATGTTTGATGTAAAGAAAACCAAACGCGCATTTACTAAGGAAGAAGTAAATAAACTGTTGGAAGTAACCAAAGATGAAAGTTTCGGATTGCCTATCCGACTGGCCTATTATACCGGTATGAGACAGGGAGAAATTCGTCTTCTAACTTGGAATTATGTTTATCTAGATGAAAATTCCCATCTACATATTCCAGAGGATATCTCAAAAACTGGATCAGCACGTAAAGTACCTCTTGTTGGGAAGGCCTATGAGGTAGTTAAAAAGATGGAACAAAAACTAGAAGCAAAGAAGAAACGGTTACCAGCCGTTTATAAAGATCGTCCACAAGACGAAACATTTCTTCTGCAAAAGGATAGAGGTTGGGGAAGCTACAGCGCAAGAACCGTTCAAGAGCGCTTTCGTAAATACATGAGGGAGGCCGACCTACCCGAAGAGCTCACTTTTCACTGTCTAAGGCACTCTTTTGCCACACATGTCTTATCGAATAATGGCGATCTTTACGCGGTCAGTAAGATCATGGGACATTCTACTACCATGGTCACGCAACAATTTTATGACCATACCTCGGGGCTTAATTTCCGGGATACTATGGAGATGATATAAGATGTAGAATTTAACAAACCCTTCTGTAAGGTCCTGCTTTGCAGAGGGGTTTTATATGTGCATATATTTTTTTCTAATTTCGCGTGAAGGAAAATAGTTTATAAATTCACGATCATCGAATTTAAAATCAGACATACTTTATGGGAGACGTGCAAACAAATGGAGAACTAGAAGAAGATCTGTATGGCCTATTTCATGAAATAAGGCACTTAAAAAATAGTGCAAATTATCTGCAATACTTAAACTTCATTTGCCGATTCAAAAAATACTCCGCTTTTAACGTATCGTTGGTTTACGCCCAAAAACCCAATACTAAATATTTTGCGACCAAAACCCATTGGGAAGACGAATTTGACAGACGCGTAAAAGCTGATGCACGACCTCTGGTAATGCTAAGACCCGGAGGACCGATTATGTTTGTGTATGACATCACTGATACGGTAGGAGAAGAAAAGCTGGTACCGGAAGAAATTAAAGAACCATTTAAAGTATCAGGAACCGTTGATCCTACCATTATAAGTGGCTTCAAGGAACATCTGGTCGAAAATCGCATTGACAGTCGAGAACTGAGCGAACCTGTACAACACGGAGGACGAGTACATCGCCTATCTTCCAATGCGTATAACGAAGGACGGAGATTTTTGATTACACTCAATAAGAGGCAAAGTGATAAAGTTAACCTTCAGACATTGATACATGAGCTAAGCCATATTTTTTGTGGACATTTACGTAGTCTTGAGGATGAAAAATGGCCACATAGACCCTCAGTAAGTCGGGAATCCGCTGAGTTTGAAGCTGAATCTGTTGGATATTTAGTGTGCAAACGACTTGGTCTACTAACTTCATCTGATCATTATTTAGCTGAGTATCTAGAAGGGCAGGAGCAAATACCTGAGATTTCAATTCAGGCAGTTATCAGATCCGTTGAGTGGATTGAAAAATTAATTAAAGGACATTCTATAAAGTTATATAAGAAAAAGAAGTAGTTTGCCTCTTTCTTCGTATTCAATGTTCTTTTATAAGGTATCTTATTTTAAAAATAGGTTAAATATGAGGTTACTTTATCCCCTTAGCCTATAGAAACTTTTATATAAATGATAATTGCTATTTGGCATGTTTCGACCAACTCTCTGTTAAATTTCCCGAATTAATCCGTTTTAAGACCATGAAGGGTGATTTTAAGACTAATCTCAAATTTTCATTCTAAGGGGATTAAAAGTATCCGTCAATGGTATACCATTGGTAATTTTGAAATTAGTAGGATTATTAAACGGGAAGTCCGTTTTGTTATAGCAAAATGTATTACTCCTCTTCCAGTTTCCTCAGTTTTTATGGAAATTTTATATGATGCTAATATTTAGGAAGTCTTGGGTTAAAAAACTTCTATAAATGCCGCAACATACAAAAAGCCCGCCCCTCCGGGCAGGCTCAATGTAACTCTCTTGATATTATCAACGGCTTATCTGTAAGTAAGACCATTGCAAGACCCAATCCTTACAATATTCTTTTATTTTATATATTACTTCCTGTGATTCATGCGGAAATCTTACATTGCTATTAGAAATCCGGTCAGCTGCGGCTAAGGGTTCGCCGGTCTGTGACGGTATGCATTTTTAATTTTTTAATTACAAAACGGGATCAACTAATGGATCTTTTAAAGATCATTTTTGCGGTACTCCTTCCTCCTCTGGGAGTCTTTCTGGAAGTGGGACTTAAAGGCTCATTTTGGTTAAATATTTTGCTAACGCTTCTTGGATACCTTCCGGGTATTATCCATGCGGTCTGGGTGATTGCCAAAAAGTAACGAATCATTCCTTGGATCCGGATAACCCGTTCCACTGGATTTCGACGTCAACCTCTTTTTCATCGAATAGCATCTGGTCGTCAAACTCATACAGCAGAATCCAGATGATTTTATCGGCGTCATATACCAGGTGGAAATACCGGTCGGCCTCACAGTGGATTACAAAATGTACCTGCAGGCGCTTGCCTTTTCGCTGAGCGTAGGAGCGGCGGACGTCCTGAATCTTTAAGACTTCTCCTTTTTTTCGTTTCACGTAGCGAGGCTCGATACGTTTGTGTTCCCATCCGCTACGCGTACTCTGGTTGTCATCTTTGTAACTTCGAAAGATGGCATCGACATTTACCTTTTCTTTGAGGACTGTTTGCATGAAAGGGTATGTTGTTTTTCATATATCTTTTCATATATATTATAAATAAAACCTCCACAAATTCCATTACTTTTCATGTCTTTGATGCCTGCCGTTGACCCCGGAACCTACAACCCCGATGAGGACGTCCACAAGATTACCGACTACCGGTGCGTGAGCCGGGACATGCAACACGCCTCCATTAAAGAGCGGCTGTACCTGCACCTGGATATGAACTGCTTCTATGCCCAGGTCGAACAGCAGTGCTTCAAGCTCCACGGGCTCCCCATTTATATCGGGGGATGGTACAAAGGCGAAAAAGGAATACCCAGAGGCATTGTAGCGACCAGCTCCTATGAGGCCCGGGCCTTGGGGATTAAGACGGCCATGAGCGCTTACGAGGCCGAACAGATCTGCCCGTATATCATCGGCCTGCAAGCGGACTACGAGAAGTACAAAGGCATCAGTGCGCTGATTGAAGACGTGCTCGAAGAATTTGCTCCTACGGTCGAAAAATACTCCATGGATGAGTACTTCCTGGACATTAACTTCTTAAAGGATAAATCCAAGTCAGAAATTATGCAGTACGGCCGGGACCTACGCAACCTGATCTACCGGGAGATTGGGCTGGTCTGCTCCATCGGTATTTCCTACTCGAAGACCTATAGCAAGCTGGCCAGTGATATCAACAAGCCCGATGGGCTGACGCTCGTGCTGGACAAGGAGGACGCCGCTGAGCTGCTGTGGCCCATGCCCCTGGATGAGGTGTGGGGCATTGGGCGTAAGCGATACGCCAAGCTCAAGGCCAAGGGGCTCCAGACGATTGCGGACGGGATCGATCGAGGGTATCCGGTCTTCCAAGATCTGTTTGGTAAATACTTTGGGAAGATCATGTGGGAGATGATCGCCGGCAAGGACCGCGCCAAGGTGCTAACCGGTCAACACATCACCAAGGACCAGCTCAGTTATAACCATACCTTCAGCACCCAAAGCGACGATATTGTGCGGGTGCGTGGGGAGATGATGAAGGGCATTACCCGCCTGGCCTATCGGATGCGAGCCTATAGCATGCGAGCTCGTAAATTCTTCTGTTTTATTGGCATTCAGCACAAAGACCACAAAGGCTTAGGGTTCCGATTCAACACCGATGGCTACACCAACCTTGACGACTATATTCACTATGAGTGCATGCGCAAAGCCCGTCCTCGCATCAAGGCCTTGCTGGATCGGGGCTTCGCCCTACGCCGAATGAGCATTGGGACGATCAAAGTGGATCACTCCGGCCAACAGGAGCTGTTTTTTGGCGAAGACGCCCAAATGCGGAACTTCTACTTGGTCCAAGATGCTATCAATAACCGCCACGGCAACGGCACCATCACCAAGGCCTCGATCATGGATAGCGTTCCGGGGAAAACGCATTTCCTGGAGCGGTCCTGAGCTCAGTTATTCAGTGAAAGTATCTTGGCCAAAAAGGATCAGCACGTGCTCTCCATCCGGAGCATCTGCATAATGGGAATGCAACTCTAATCCTTCCACTGGCGCTTGCCCGGGAATAATAGGACAAAGCCTAATCTGTAGATATACCCGTGCGTCTTGAGGCAAAAACCGCACCGGCCAATGGCCCTTCCCCTGATCAATTAACGTCTCAGCTTGTTCTTTCAGATCACGGACCGTGTTAATCGTTTTCTCATCGGTTCGAGGGATATTCGTAAAGTAAAAGCCCTTGAAGTGAGGAACATCTGAGACAGTTACATCAACGCCCTTGCTGGAAAGGTCTGCAATATGATGAGCGTTTTGCTCCCAAAAATCACTGCTCACGACCACTGTAGGCCAACGCCCGTGTTGCTGTTTAAATTTATTGATAGCATCAGAAAGTTGGTCAAAGGAATACATAGCGTACCTGCTTATCGTTGTTTCTTAGTAAAGTACTGTTTTAATTGTAATTCAATGATAAGCATTTCTAACAAGCGGGGCCGAAGAAGAAGGTGGCTCCAAAGCTTCATGGCCTGATCCTCTGTCAGCTGTCCTCGAAGATAGTGGGTCATCTGCTTATAAATCATCATAGTAATAGCGAATTAGAAATAAATATGTGTAGAAAGTAAGACCGCTAAAGCCTGTATTCCTTACAGGATAAATTCCCCTATTTTCATAGTATGATGATTTCTAATAGTGGGTCTTAAAACAGTATATTTGATTAGACTGGCCTGCAATGCAAACCAAATCCTTTAGTTATGTGTGGACGATATACCCTTATTGAAAGCGATGAAGACCTGGAAGCCTGGTTCGAAGCCGTGATTAAAGAAATTGAAGAAGTCGGTCCAAACTACAATGTAGCGCCAACTCATAACATGCCGGTAGTGGGACAGAACCGAGAAGGCCAGCGGACCATCCAACAGTTCCGGTGGGGACTGCTGCCGTTCTGGGCAAAGGAGAAAAAAGTGGGATACAGCATGATCAACGCCCGGGCCGAATCTGTCGATACCAAGAAGTCATTCAAGCGATCCTTCGAGCGCTATCGGTGCCTAATTCCTGCCAGTGGCTTCTACGAATGGAAAGGCCAGAAGGGCAATAAAACGCCATACTACATCCATCCGACCCACGAGCCCATGTTTGCCTTTGCGGGCATCTACAACGTATGGGAGTCCCCGGAAGGCGAGAAGATACCGACCTATAGCATTATAACGACCGACGCCAACGAAAAAATGAGTGACCTACACGACCGCATGCCGGTGATGCTACTCAAAGAAGAGTGGGACGAATGGCTGAACCCTGAGAATCACAACACCAAAGCCTTAAAACAACTGCTTACCCCATTCCCGGATGATGCCATTGACTTTTATCAGGTAGACAAAGCTGTTAACAACGTGCGGAATAATTCCGAGGAGCTATTGGAGAAGGTTAACGGCGAATAATCGGGTATAGTTGTCACTCCTACTGATAGAAAAGAGGGGGGCTTACACTTTATGAGTGTAAGTTTTTGAGTTACGATATCTAAGCATACTAGGAATCACACACTCTGTTTTTAATCAATCCTAGCCAGAAGTATTACATTAATTGATCCTAATTTATTGTAGTATTTTTGAAATGTATGATTGAACTTCAGGTTTAAGATTTGGAAACTTCTTTTGGAGTCTAGCTGCCGGTTACGATCTCAGTCTTGGACAGTTTGACTATGATAGAGTAGACTATATTCATGTGTATAACATTGTCCTCTCCCTTCGTGACCTCGGAGGCCAGGCCCATAAACATACGCAGCCATTTGTCCACGCCACCAATGTGACGTTCGTTTAACGCTTTGATTTCTTGGTCTGTTAGGGAATGTGTGTTGTCTGAATTCATAATAGTGTAACAATTTAGGTTAGAAGTAATGATTGTTACACCAAGACAAATGTTAAGTGATGGGACTCGATTAATTTGGAAATCATCCCACATCACACCGTGCCTCGAGTGGGTCGGTTTGTAAGCCTTTCGACTTTCTTGATGCCGTTAAACAATTTAATGAGTTGAGCTTTTAATTCGATTAGGTCTGTGAACCTTTTTTTAATTATCAATAAATTGTTAAAAGAAAATTACAACCTACCAGTATATATGACCGAAAGAAAATGAGAGAATATTACGAGCCTGATTCGAGATGGGAATTGTATCAATTCAATTCTAAAGAAGAATATGCAAAGGCTTTCATAATTAATGGGTATTTCCATGATCAAGTTCCAGAGGATATTCTAAAAGCATATGAAACAATCGAGTATTTGATGGCTCATGCATACTATCATTGGCCAATGTATGACGAAGCATTTAGTAAAGTACTTTTTATGATCGAAATGGGTATAAAATTGAAGGCTAAACAATTAAATATACCAATTGCCCGAAAGAAGAATGGCAAAAGATGGGAAAGGAGATTGTCTCTTATTATTAATGATGTTTGTAATGAAGATTATCTGAGTGAGCTAAAACAAAAATTGGATAGATCAGCAGGTCTTCGTGATAGGAAGGCACATCCTAAAAAAAATACATTTTCAGGGCCTAGTGGAGGAACACATAGAAATATTAAGTATTGCATCAATGTAATAAACCGATTATTTAGAAGTAGTGAATGGCATAAAAGGAAACATGAACTGATCGTAAATGCTGAGGAAATGATCAATAAGTATGTTAATAAGTTGCTGATTGTCAAAAAGGGTAGAGAGAAAAGAGTAATAAGCTCAATACTAGGTTTTGATATAGTAGGCAACACGATGTTTATTGTTTGTTTACCTATTTTGGATGTGAATAAGTTAAGAGCTGATGGTAAAGAAGGGGTTTTGCCAGACCCTGTGACTTATACAATTAGAAATTATGAGCTCGATAGTGATGAAATAACTGGTAAAACGCTTCAAGGAGAGAAGTTCAAACTTTTTAAAACTGCAAGTGAGAATCTAGTTAAGACCTACGTGAAATATCGGGAGTATATGCAGAGTAGATCTGATCAAGAAAAAAGCATGTATATAAATTCAATGGTTATGCAAGTTCCCTGGCATTTATCAAATGCAGAATATCAATATCTTTCCGCAAACGAAGATCATAGCTTTACCTAGAGTTAATACACAAATTGCTGGTTAGTTGAAGTTTTTGCAATTCGTTAGTTAGTTATGTAATCTAAATTTTTTAGGTCAAAATTGTTTAGCAAAACTAATTCATAAGATGGGAATAGTTGAAATTTGTATATCCTTTCAGGTTGCTATTCTGGGTATAGCTTACCCTATAATTCTGCAGGTTATAACTGATTTAGACAATAAATATTCATCAGTATTGATAACAGAGCTTTTCGAGGGTGAATCTGTTTGGAAAGTATTTAAATGGGTTCTAAGGATTAGTTTAGGTTCAACTTTTTTATACATAGTTAAAGCTCTTTGGGAAATATGGAGACAGATTGATGAAATTTTCGTCTATTTATTGGCGGGTTTGATTGTTAGTAGCGCGACTCTTCTAGTTATCTCCTTCATCTTTTTTATCCGAAAAATTCTAAAGTATTATTACCCAAAGCAGTTTGTTCGGTACTTGATAAAAAAAGATAATGCATCCAATTAATAAATTCTTCAATACTATTTTTAAAAAGCCAAAAGAACTTTTAGGTAAGCTTACAAGCTATGCCGGAGGTAAGTTCACAAAAGAAAATCTTAATAGTTTTACTGATTATCTGAAAGAGAAGTTTTTTAAAAAAGAAGATACTGATGAATATTTTCGAGCTTTGACCGACACCCTTTGTTATGCTATTAAGAATCAAAACGATAGGATTGCATACACGATTTATGAACACTTTTATACGAAATTCTCAAATTATCGTCGGGAGCATTCAGATGATCCAAAAGCGTATCCAGAGGTATATTATAATAGCGTTTTAAGGACTGTTGAGGAGTTAGCTACAGTTCGAAATAAGCGGTTTAGATTTTTGTCTAATGCTTCAGTTGGGGGAATTTGGTTAATAGGGGAAACTGGAGAATATCCTGTTAAGGAAGAAACGTATAGTTGGTTATGGAAGATTATTATTACTGCCATTGATTATGAAAGGGACGACATGGTTATGGATTATTGGGCAAATGCTTCTCAATATGCAATGTTGAATTTAGGAGAGATTACTCCAGACTATGATTTCTCTGATTTCGAAAATGGACCTAATAATGATGAAGAAATCGAGAAGCGCTCAGAAGAACGGGAAAGATTTTTTGAATTTGCTCATGCCTTAGGCGGATTAACTTTATATAGGCAAAGATATAATCTGCTTAAAAAAATGTTCGAGTATACTAACTCAATGCCACCCAAGTATGAGTTATTACCGGATTCGATGGATGGGGTGTTTTCAATGTACTTTAAATTTAGAGACCCACATTACCAAAATATTCATGTTATACAAAGGTATTATTTTCCGGATACAAGAGGAATAAGTGGAGAGGGGCTAGTAAAGCACTGGATGTGCAAATATGCTGCTTTACTTTTTCTTAGGCAATACACGTTAAGACGGTATCTCAGTACTCAAAAGCCATTAAAGTTACCTGATATTCCCAAATCTCAGTCTGAAAAGAAAAAATGGATAAGGAATTTAGATCATTTTAAGAGATTGATTGAGGAGGTTCGGGAAGATAAGGAGCTAATTGAAGCAGTAGGTTTTGGCTTCTTGAATGATGAATGGGTTAAAGAAAGTGACAATCTATCTCCCAAGGATTTTTTTGAAGAATTAGAAGCCGAACTTGCTTCAGCTTATGAATATGAAGATATACAGCAAGAGTTATTACCAACAAAAGTTAAACAGTTTGAAAATTCTACAGATAGGATATTGTCAAAAACAATAGAAGATTACAGGAGAGTTGCGAACTCTTCAAAAATTGAAAAGGAGTATAGTAGTGTATCCGTCGGGGATATTAAACAAATTGTTCCGAAAAGTCCTTTCGTTGCAAATCAAGCAACTTCAAACTTGAACTTTGACACATTTTTAGCAGAAGCTCAATCCCGGAAAATAAAAAAAGTAGTTTCTGAGACTTTCCGTATTAATCGTACACAGTCTTTCCTATTTAAAAATAAATATATATTCGATGCTATTGAGAAATTTATTGGTGATGAAGATGAGGCTATTATAGTTAATTTTGGTGTTTACCTACCTTTTTTAATAAACCAATTAAAGATAGAAGGCTTAAGCGAAGAAAAATTTAAAGAGACTGATATAGTTAATTTTCAGTCTTATAACCGAGACCAAGGAAGATCTTTGTATGTACTCAAGAAATCTGATTTTCCTTCATTTATACCATCTGAGCCTAGTAAAAAGATCAAAGAAAGGTTCAATCTTAAATCAGTAAATGATGGGTATAAAATTTTTGCCTCAGTTATAGATCTAAATAAAGATGATGAACTACGGGATGAGCTTGAAGGTCCAGAAGAAGAACTTAAAAGATCTGTTTATCTCTATATTTCTTCAAGGCTGGAAATTCGTTGGCAAAAGAAAGTTAAGATCTTTGAAATAAAACAGCATACAGAATTCCAAGAGAAAGGGATACCAAACAGTCTAGATGATATAAATGTATCGCTAGATTAGAGTTTATTTGGATTGGAGGCTAATAAATAGCCTCTTATTAGCTATGAAATCATTTTTTTAATTAAAAAGTCTGTAAATATTCAATTCTTTTATTCTACTTTATAGTTGAAGAAGTTCTTTTATATTAAGCTTGGTGTCGTAGTTAGTAGTCTTGGCTATTGAGTAAATTGACTCAGGTATTCAGCCTTCCAAAAAATATTTTTTGAGAAAAGTAACAGATGGCTCTTTGGAAATGTCTAAAGTACGTTGGGTATGAAATACAATGAAGATTCAAGAGTAAAAATACCAACAATTCTCCATTTAATGAGGTTGGGGTATAACTACCTTTCTTTGTCAGATCAAAATTGGGATACATCGAATAATATTTTCACAGATATTTTTCAGGAAAGTATTAAAAGAATTAATCCTGATTATGGGGATGAGGAAATAGATAAGCTGTATGATGAAGTTACCTTGTCTTTAGAAAATGAAGACCTTGGAAAAGCTTTTTATGAAATGTTGGTTGATAGGTCTGGGAAAAAGCTTATAGATTTTAATGATTTTGATAATAACTCCTTTCATGTAGTAACTGAATTGCCTTATAAGAATGATGATGAAGTATTTCGACCAGACATTACCCTTCTTATAAATGGGATGCCCCTAGTTTTTATTGAGGTTAAAAAGCCAAATAATCGTGAGGGTATTATTGCTGAGCAGAAGCGCATCAAGACACGATTTAGAAATAAAAAGTTTAGAAATTTTGTAAATATCACTCAGCTGATGGTGTTCTCCAATAACATGGAGTACGATGATGATTCGCCAGCTACCATACAAGGTGCATTCTATGCCCCGACTTCTTACGAAGACCCGACATTTAATTATTTCAGGGAAGAGGAGGATTTTGACTTACAAAAGATACTTAATACAATCTCTGATCAAGATGAAAATGATGTACTAAGAGACAATAATTTGGTTAGTATTAAGGATTCTCAGGAATTTAGCACGAATAAAAGGCCTGACACTCCAACTAACCGGATTTGTACATCCTTATTTAAAAGAGAGCGTCTTAAATTTATCCTTAATTATGGGATAGTCTATGTTAAAGAGAGATCTGGAATCGAAGAGCATGTGATGCGCTATCCCCAGATGTTTGCTACAAAGGCAATAGCCGATCATCTGGAAAAGGGGGAGAGGAAAGGAATTATTTGGCATACCCAGGGAAGCGGTAAAACGGCTTTAGCCTATTATAATGTTAAATACCTGAAGGATTATTTTCGAGAACAGGATGTTATACCCAAGTTCTATTTTATTGTAGACAGGTTGGACTTGTTGGTTCAAGCAAAACTGGAGTTCAAGAGCCGCGGGCTATTTGTTAATACAGTTAATTCAAAAGATGAGTTTGCCAAAGAAATAAAATCTTCAAAGGCTATTCATAATGACAGTGGTATGCCTGAGATTACTGTTGTGAATATTCAGAAGTTCAAGGATGATCCTGATGTTACACGTAATACTGATTATGATATTGATATACAGCGGATCTATTTTTTAGATGAAGTTCATAGAAGCTATAACCCCGAGGGGAGTTTTCTTGCTAACCTTAAAGAGTCTGATCCAAACGCAATTAAGATTGGTTTAACCGGGACTCCGTTATTAGGCGATGACTATACCTCCAGAGATTTATTCGGTGATTATATACATAAGTACTACTACAATGCATCAATAGCAGATGGGTATACCCTTAGGCTAATCCGAGAAGAAATTGAAACAAGCTACAGGTTGCAGCTACAAAAAGCGTTAGAGGAAATTGAAATTCTAAAAGGTGACGCTGATAAACGATTTGTTTATTCCCATCACAAGTTTGTTGAGCCAATGCTTGACTATATCATAGATGATTTTGAAAACACAAGAATAGCGAAAAATGATCATACCATTGGGGGAATGGTAATTTGTGATAGCTCTGATCAAGCAAAAAAGATGTTTAAGATATTTACCAGGAAATATAAGGAAGAGCCCCCGGAGCCAGCTCGCGCTGCTTCACCTCCCGTGAGTTATGCTGATAAAATTGAAGATGACACCAAGGTAGATAGTGCAGCGCTGATTCTTCATGATGTTGGCACTAAACAGGAGAGAAAAGATATAGTGGAGGATTTTAAAGACGGTGAAGTCGATTTTTTATTTGTATACAACATGCTTCTAACGGGTTTTGATGCCAAACGGTTGAAGAAGTTATATATGGGGCGCGAAATTAAGTCACATAATTTGCTCCAGGCATTAACTAGGGTAAACAGGACCTACAAAGATTTCAGATATGGTTATGTAGTGGATTTCGCTGGAATTGATGAGGAGTTTAAAAAGACGAATGAAGCATATTTTGAGGAGCTTCAGTCAGAACTTGGTGATGAAATAGAGCATTATTCTAATCTCTTCAAGACACCTGAAGAAATCAAAGAAGAAATTGAAGAGATAAAAGAAGTTCTTTTTCATTACAATACCGAAAATGCGGAGAAGTTTTCGCAACAAATTAGTCAGATTGATGATCGTGATGAAATGCTGAAAATCACGAATGCCCTTGATAATGCTAAGAGTTTATATAACCAAATTCGTCTCAAAGGGCATTATGAGTTACTCGAGAAATTGGATTTTCATAAGCTAAAAGACTTAGCAACTGAGGCTAATAATCGGTTAGCGTTAATTAATTCTAAAGAGTCACTTGAGAATAGTGTTGATAACCAAAACTTATTAAATGTTGCATTAGAAGATATCGCATTTGATTTTAACAAAGTAAAAGAAGAAGAGCTAGTCATAGCTGATGAGCTCAAAGAAACGTTGCAGAAAACCAGAGAATCCTTGGGAAGTAACTTTGACCAAAAAGATCCGGAGTTCATTTCTTTAAAAGAGGAATTGGAGCGTCTTTTCAAAAAGAAAAAGCTAACCGATGTGACAAAGAAAGAGATGAAGAAGAACATTAAACATCTCGAAGATATTTACAGTCGCTCCCAAGAATTGAAAAGAAAAAATGAATTATTGAAAGAGAAATATAAAAATGACGAGAAGTATGCGCGCTTACATAAACGATTAATGGAGAAAGACCCCTTAACTGAGTCAGAAAGAAAGTTATTTGAAGTTTTACAGGACTTAAAGTCGGAAGTTGATGATAAGATTCTACAGAATTCTAAAATGCTTGAGAATGAAAGTTACATAAAGCAAATGATGGGAAGAATAGTTATTAATCAATTTAGAGATAAGCACGATATCCCAATTGATGCCAAGACATCAAAAAGGATAAATAGGATGATTGTAAAAGAATATATGAATGAATATTACGGTAAAGTAGCATGAATAGGACACTAGAATTTAAGGAAAAGACTAAGACATTAATTGACGACCTAAAAAGCGTATGCGCTAATTATGGGTTAGGCAATGATGGAAACGAGTTTAAAATTATTACACAGGTATTTCTGTATAAATTCCTGAATGACAAGTTTATACATGAAGTAAAGCAAATTGACGAAAGTTTGGCTGAGGCTGATGATTTAGAGCAAAAATTGTCTAACTACAATGATGATGAGTATGAAATGCTAATGATGCAGATGAGTGAAAACACCGCTCGTCTACGGCCAGAACATTTTATTTCGGTTCTTTATAAACAGCAGAATGATGAAAACTTTTCCAAGCTGTTTGATTCGACACTCATGGATATTGCCAAAGAAAACAGTGATATCTTTTCGGTCGTAACTGAAAGTGGCGAAAAAATCATCCTATTTGATGAGATTAGTCAATATGTTACTGGTAAGAGAGACGCGTTCTGCAGAGCAATTATCAACAAACTCTCTGGATTTAGCTTTGAAAATATTTTCCATGAGAAGTTTGATTTCTATGCAACGATATTTGAGTACCTGATCAAAGATTATAATTCAAATAGTGGGGGAAAATATGCTGAATACTTTACGCCCCATGCCGTGTCTAAAATCATGGCCAAATGTTTAGTGCAGGAAGATGTGGAAAATGTAACTTGCTATGATCCCTCAGCGGGCTCTGGTACGTTACTCATGAATTTGGCGCATGAAATTGGAGAAGATAAGTGCACTATATATTCTCAGGATATTTCCCAGAAATCTTCTCATCTCCTACGTCTTAATTTGATTTTAAATGATCTTGTTCACTCTATTCCACATATAATTAAAGGGAATACCCTTTTGGACCCTTATCACAAAGACAAAAAGGGTAAGCTCCAGAAATTTGACTATATAGTATCAAACCCACCGTTTAAGTTGGATTTCAGTGATTATAGAGATGATTTAGACACTAAAGAAAATAAGGATCGTTTTTTTGCAGGAATACCGTCGATACCTAACAAGCAAAAGGACTCAATGTCTATTTATTTGTTATTTTTGCAACACATAGTCTATTCTTTAAATGACACTGGAAAAGCAGCAATAGTTGTACCTACAGGTTTTATAACTTCCAAAAATGGTATTGTCAAAAAGCTCCGAAAAATAATAGTTGATGATGAAATAGTTTCGGGTGTAATAAGCATGCCAGGTAATATTTTTGCAAATACCCCAACAAGTGTTTCGATAATATTTCTTGATAAAAGTGACAACGATGAAATTATCTTAATTGATGCTTCGAGTTTAGGTAAAACGGTAAAAAAAAGTGGTACCCAAAAGACAGTATTAACTAATAAAGAGAAGACAAAGATCATTGAAACATTCACATCTAAGAAAGTTATTGATGATTTTTCGGCAAAAGTAAAATATGAAGAAATAAAAGCTCGAAACTATTCTTTAAATGCAGGCCAATATTTTGATATAAGAATTGATCATGTTGACATAGATCAAAAGGATTTTGAAAATAAGATCAATGAGCATACTTCTAATCTCAATAATATGTTTGCGAAATCTAGAGAATTAGAAAATGAAATTATGGATAATCTTAAGAGCTTGAAGTATGAGTAAGCAACTTAAAGACGTAGTAGAATATTCTACTGAAAGAATTGCAATTGAAGAAGTTGATCTCAGTTCCTATGTCTCTACAAGTAATCTATTACAAGACAAGCAGGGAAAAATTAATGCTGATAAACTTCCTCCACAAAAAACAGTTCGTCGATTTAGTAAAGGTGATATACTAGTTTCAAATATTCGACCATACTTAAAAAAAATATGGTTTGCAGAGCATTCAGGTGGTTGCTCCTCTGATATATTGGTTCTAAGAGTAAAGGGTAAGGATAATCCAAAATTTATCTACTATTCAATACTTCGAGATGCGTTTTTTGACTATGTGATGAATGGTTCAAAAGGAACAAAAATGCCTCGGGGTGATAAAGATCATATACTTAAATTTCCAATACCTGATTATAAAAAAGGCACTCAAAATGAAATAGCTCATGTTTTATCAAATATTGATAAAAAAATAAAAATTAATAACAAGATTAATTCAGAACTTAAAAGTTTATTAGAGTTAATTTATAAATATTGGTTTGTGCAGTTTGAGTTTCCTGATTCAAATGGTAAGCCTTATAAGTCGTCGGGAGGGAAGATGATTTACAATGAAGAATTACAGAAAAAGATACCAGCTAATTGGGATGTATCAACACTAGCTGATTGGATAAAAGATGAGAAAAACGGGGATTGGGGTAAAAAGAGTCAAAGAGGAAATTATACAAAAGAAGTAACTTGTATTAGAGGAACAGATTTAAATGGATTGAATGGGGACGAAAAAATTGACGCACCCAAGCGATTCATTCATAAAAAAAATACCCATAAAATTCTTGATTCAGGTGATATTATAATTGAAATGTCTGGGGGGAGTTCTAAACAATCGACAGGTAGATTGTCATTTGTTACATCAGAAACACAAAAGAGATTTGAAGATCCTCTAGTTTGTTCGAACTTTTGCAAAGCCATAACGCTAAAAGATGAAAAATTGCTTTACAATTTTGTTTATCTATGGAATAGACTTTATGAAGCTGATTTTTTCTTTGGGTGGGAGGGAAAAACTAGCGGTATAAAAAATTTACTTTTTGACAGTCTTATCTCAAGATATAAAACTGTAAAACCACCAAAAAAATTGGTGAACAAATTCTATAAACACGCTGATCAGACCCATAAAAAAATTCAAAGTAATCTAATAGAAAATAAAGCTCTTGAGCAGTTGAGAGATTGGCTCTTACCGATGTTGATCAATGGGCAAGTTAAAATTGAAGAATGTGATACATTAGATGAATCTGTTGATTCTGATATAGATTATAGTGAGAATAAACCTACCAACGTAGATTATTTTAAACGAATAGTACTGGCTGCTGAGATAGTTTGGCAATTACACAAACAACCAACACTAGGTCACTTAAAGTTGCAAAAGCTTATTTATTTAGCTCAACAGTCAAATAATATGAATCTGCCCACAAACTTCTTACAGCAAGCGGCTGGTCCTTATGATCCAAGAATGGCTCGTTCAATTGACAAGCAGTTAAAAAAGAAAAACTGGTTTGAATATAACGAGAATGAATTCTTCAACTATAAGCCTCTTGAAAATGCTGGAGAGCATCGGGAAGATTTTGATAAGTACTTCTCTGAAGAGAAAGAAGATATTCAATATTTGATTGATACCTTCAAAAAGGCTAAGTCAAGTTCGGTTGAAGTAGCCGCTACATTATTTGCTTGTTGGAAAGAACTTCTTGAGAGTGATAAACCTTTTTCTGAAGAGTTATTAATAGAGAAGTTCTACAACTGGTCAGAAGAAAAAGCCAAATATGAAGAAGAAAGATTGAGAAAAGCTATCAGTTGGATGAGAGAAAAAGGTATTGTTCCAGCTCAAGAATTAGAAATGAGTTCTTGATATGATCAACAAGATTAGTTTAAAAACAATTGTAATAATTGTATTAGTTATTGCAATTATCGCTCTATTCATTTTTAGTCTTGGTCAGTACAATCCCACAGAGATTAGCAAACCCAAAGAATTTAAGGAAGATCGTGAGGAAGCTAAACGAAAACATGGTTGGTACAAGGTGGTTGTAAAAAACCAGAAAAAATTAAAAGCGCAGCTCGATAAAAGGTTTAAAGTAATCTATTTCGGCGTCCGTCTCGGTTTGATATTACTATGGGCTGGAATAATGCTAGGTTTATATTCTTTGGGATTGTTGGTAGGAATTATAGGGATAATAACCTATACAACTGGCTTAGCTGCATTTGTAGGAGCAACTTATTTTTTAACCTCTGGTACTTATTATGATCTGGAAGATTTTACTGAAGAGATTAAAGTTAAGACCGAGAATTGGGTTTATGGGAAGTATTTGGATTTAGAGAAGAAAATTGAGAGAAAGCAAAAGGAAATAAGTCAATTAGAAGAATCACCCATGATTCAACCAAAGGATAAGCTTTAGCCGATGAAAACTCTTAATTCATGAGCAAAGAAGAGTATTACTTTAAAGTTGGTGCATGTATTATTGGTTCATTGTTATGGGGTGGAAAAGGAGGAAAGCGCGATTCATGGCGGCAAAAAGCTTTCGGTAATAGTCCGAAAAGTAAGGTGATTCCGGTTTCACTTCCGATGAGATATGGACGTTATTCTAATGGCCGTAAATGTCCGACTATGGTATTTAGCCACGAATACTATAGAAAAGGTAAACTCGGTAAAGGTGCCATAATACCTTTTTCGCAAAAAAAGATGGATGTCGAAGAGGTTATTTCGGAGGCGAAAAAGATGTCCAGAGCAGAGGGGAAGCACGATAATAGTTTTATAAAAGGTAGTGCTAACTGGTGTGTAATATTATGCTGGATCAATCCAAGTATGGATGCTGCTAAGAGGGAAAGCTTTTTAAATAAATGGACAGATCAATACGAACCAAAAATTTCTGAAGACCTTCTGTCTCATTTTAAAATGGATTGTGAATCTGCTTCAGTATTTAACAAAAATGGAGAGCTTATTTTTGACTGGCCTGAAGAGCTGGGAGAATTTGACCTAATCATTGCATCACAACCTCAGCCTACTCACAAGAATAAAAGACGGTCTGGATTTTTTTCTACGACAGAGTTGAGTAAGGCTTTTACAGAGAGTCCAGAATATTTTAATAAAAATATTCAACATAATATCACAACTTGGAATGATGGGAATATTATGCACGAGCAATTAGATGATGAAGTAATAACTTATTTCCGAGATCAATTCAGAGAGGCTCGATACGAAGCTCTGTTAAATTCGGAGAACTTCACCCCTTTATTACATACCTTAGAAGCATTTGGCTCTTATCTGGCTAGTATATATGGTAATAATGAACAGGGGTTATTTAGGCTTAAAAAGTATTTAAAGAGTTTTGTTTCAGACTCACCATATGTTAATGAATTACCGAGAGAATATTCTGTTTATCATTGTGATTTCGATTTCTTGTATAAATATGTTAGAGATACGAGAAATGAAGCTGCCCATATGGGCGTATATGCTCGTCAAAAAACACGCTTTATCTTGGAATTATGTCTGATTTTTGAATCCAAACTCAACGATTTAGATATGAAAGCATCAAATTATGCTGTAACTGGAGTTACAAAGGCGGAGTTGTGGCAACCATTGGGACATATTCGAAAAGAAATGCTCTTAAACTCCTTTTCCTATATTCCAGTATATCACAATGAAGAGTGGAAGCTGATTTCGGATTATAACTTGGCTGATTATCTAGCTTCCGAAAATAAGAAAAGCGATAAGGAGAGTGAGTCGGTTGGGGATGCACTTGAAAAAAAAGATAAGGGGTTGGAAACAGAATCTGCTGAAAAAGTTTTTCCAGATGAGGACATTTCTGATTTAAGCCTTAAGAGTACAAAACCAGTTCTTGTTATTGATAAACATAAAGAGGATCGCCTTTATGGTTTATTTACCGGATTTGATTTACTATAAATTTGAAATTGTAAGCTATTTAAAACTTCTATATGATTCCTGACAATATCCAAAAAGAACATATTGAAAAAGCGTTGGCCGAAATTGATCAAGAGGGGATTCGACCAGGGCGTCATTCATCGACCTATGATTTGGTACATGACGGTAAGCACTACCCTCCAAAGCTAGTCCTCTCGATTGCTAATAGATATGCTAATGGGGAAGAATTAGATCCAAGTTCATTTAGTGGAGGGGAAAACACACCTGCTTTTAATAAGCTTGATGATTTGGGATATGACATAGTTACTAAGGGCAATGTTGAAAAGAAGGGAAATAAATCAGATATGGACAATAATTCGGTGCAAGTTGAGCTCATTGATCGATATAAGACTCTTATTCGAGAAGACCATAATGAAAAGGAGTTGTATAAATGGCGTTTAATCAACGACTTCCAAGAGAAGTGGGATATAGAGGCGGACAATTTTGCCGAAATGGCTCAAAGTATAGAATTTGGCAATCTATTGGACTATAGGAGTAAGACACTTATTCACTTCGTGGAGGATTATCCGGAAGAAGCTCGCTCGTTATTTAAGATGCTATATGATGAAACAATTCCTTTGAAAAAAAGAGTTGATGATTTTGGTCAAGAAGCGGAAGAATTAGTTAGAGAACATTATCCTGATAAGGGCTCGTTTCAAGATGAGCGTACCATAGCTACTTATCTTACTTTTAGATATCCGGATAAATATACCTTCTACAAATATTCTTTTTATTCGGATTATACTGACCTATTGGAAATAGATAGGCCTTCAGCCGGTAAAAGGTATATTCATTATTTAGAACTTGTAGAAGAATTTATTGATGAATTTATTTCTAAGGATCAAGAGCTTGTTGAGCTATCACGAAATACTTTAACAGAGGATTGCTACATAGATGATAATCTAAATATCCTAGCTCAGGACATTCTATTCAGAATACTAGAAGGTGAAAAAGAGTCGGAAAGTGATTTTAAAGAGGTTCTGGGCCAAATAGAATATGAACAGGCTTCAAATTATCTAAGTGCCGTTCAAAGAATTGCCAAAGAGTTAGATATCGAGCCTTCCGATGATCGTGTGGTATTTAGTGTTCGAACAGATGATCCAAGGTTAAATCTAACTATTGGTCAACGATATTGTTTGAGTATTTATGCCAATAATGATAAGCCCTGGAGGTTTATTCATCCCGATGATGAGATTTATAAGGATACCAAGCATCAATTTAATGGTTCTCCTGAAGCATACTTTTACTGGACTGATATCTTTGAGGATGTCCAGAAAGAGTTTGATAAAGTTATTGAGGCTAGCCAGAAAGAGTTAAACCGTTCTCAAACTTCCAGTTTTAAGAAGTACAATAATGACTTCTTTGAGAAAGCAGTTTTTGATAACGAATATAGAATAGAAGTATTTAATGAAGTTTTTGATATGGAATCAGGAGAATTTTCTAAAGCTCAAAGCTATCTTAAAAAGTTTTCAGAAGTAGCTGACAGCCATTTTACCGAAAGAGCCTTTGTGGAACCAAGGTACGATTTTTTTAGGAAGTTCTTTAAAAAAGAGAACTTGGAGCAAGCCACATGGAGCGATTTTCAAGAAATGGGTGAAAAAGTCCATGGCCTTGCTACTAACGCTTTGGCTTTGAAACGAGCTTTTGGCGATCCCAATCACGAAATAGAGCGCTATCGCAAATCATTTTTGTATTTGGCCCACGGTGGTGATCCTTTATCGGATCGAATAAATGCAATGCTGAATAAGAATAGTGAGTACCATCTAAAATATTTGGCTGAATCGTTTTATGGTGAATTAGTTGGGTATTTATTTCCCGAAAAATATGTGTTTTACAATCGCCGGGATAAGGCGGCTACTGCTTTCTTAGAATTAAATATCTCCCGTAAGCATGGAGAATCCTTTGGAAATTTCTTTATTCGATATAATGAAGCTTTAACCCCACTTTTAGATCTCTATAAAGAAGTTGTCGGCCAACGAACACAAACAACCATTCCTTTAGAGTTAGACCAATTCTTTAGCTGGTTGTATGAAAACCATGCTTCTGAAGAAGATGAATCAAATATGAGTGAAGAGGTGCCTAACAAAGATCGCAATTACTGGTGGCTGAATGCGAACCCAAATATTTGGCGTTTTTCTGAAAAAGAAGTAGGACAGGAACAATCGTACACATCTCGTAACGACAATGGCAATAAGAGACGTATATACCAACATTTTCAAGAAGTCGAACCTGGTGACTTAATTATCGGATATGAGTCTACTCCGGTTAAACGTGTTAAAGCTGTGTTGGAAGTAACGGAGGCTTTACACACTGATGATGATGATAAAGAAAAATTTAGTTTTAAATTGAAAGAGTTTACACCGAATCAACCGGGTTGGGAAGCCTTACAATCGATTCCTGAATTGGAAACTTGTTCGGTCCTTAATAACAATCAAGGCAGTCTGTTTAAACTTACAGAAGATGAATTTTTGACGATTCGAGATCTGGCATTTGATGGTATCCAACAGTTTAAGCCGTACACCATGGAGGATGCTCTTAATGAAGTATTCATGGAAGAGGATAAGCTTCAAAATATCCTCGACTTGTTGGAGTACAAGAAGAATATCATTCTACAGGGTCCTCCCGGTACAGGTAAAACGTTCTTAGCCAAACGACTAGCTTGGCTGATGTCCGGTGTTAAAGATCGAAATCGTATTGAGGTCGTACAATTTCACCAGTCTTATTCTTACGAAGATTTTATTAGAGGCTATCGTCCTACTGAGGAGCACTTTGAGTTGAAAGACGGCATCTTTATGCAGATGTGTAAGCGGGCCAAGTCAGATCCAGAAGATAGACCATATTTCTTGGTTATTGATGAAATAAACCGAGGAAATTTGAGCAAGATTTTTGGTGAGTTAATGATGCTTATCGAGAACGATAAAAGAGGGGAGAAGTTCACGGTTAAACTTCCCTACCGTAAAGATGAAGACGAGCCAGATTTTTATATTCCGAAAAATCTTCATCTGATTGGCACGATGAATACTGCCGATCGATCCTTGGCTATGGTTGACTATGCACTTCGCCGCCGGTTCGTCTTTATTGATATGATGCCCAATTTTGGTGATAAATTTCAGGAGCATCTAAAAGAAAATGGAGTAGAAGAGCACCTGATTAATACTATTGTGGAGCGCTTGAATGAGTTGAACAAGCGAATAGCCGACAGGCAAGAACTTGGTCCCGGACCGGGCTATCAGATTGGTCACAGTTATTTTTGCAGTACAAAGAATGGTGATGAGGATTGGTACAAAAATATCATCCGATATGAAATCATACCACTCCTCAATGAATATTGGTTTGATAAACCAACGAAAGTAGAAGAAGTTGAAGAACAACTCCTTACAATATGAAGCAGGTCCCGGTCAAAAATATCTATTATCTGTTGAGCTACGCCTGGGATAAACTCGATGAAGCGGAGCTTACCAATGCAGGGATTGACGATTTTGAAGAAGTTGCCAATCTATTAGGTAAAGTACTGGCCAATGGGTGCAGTTATCTGTTTAAGCGGGGACTATATCGAAACTATAGACAAAAAGAAGAGGAGATACCTGGCATTAGAGGAAAACTGCTGATCGATGAATCCATAAACAGCCTGTCTTTTCAAAATAAGAAGGCTTGGTGTCAATATGATGAACTCAGTTATAACGTATTGCCCAACCGTATTCTGAAATCGACAGTACGAAGGCTTCTTCAGATGGATGAGTTGGATAAGGGGTTACATCAAGAATTGGTGGAAATCTACTATCGCTTTACAGATGTAGAAGAGGTAAGGTTGCAAGGAAACCATTTCACCCAGGTTCAGATTCATCGGAATAATGCATTTTATGGATTCCTTATTCAGATTTGCCAGCTTATTTTTGAATCATCGGCACTGGATGAGTCTGGCCAGAATTATCAGTTCCGAGATTTTACGAGGGATCATCAGAAGCTGGCCCGTCTTTTTGAGGCTTTTGTGTTTAACTTTTATAAGCGTGAGCAAAATCGATATACAGTAAAAAGTCCTAGCTTTCCTTGGCCCTTTATATCAGATAATGAGGAGCACAATGACCTCATGCCCTCCATGTATACGGATATCGTATTGGAAGAAGACGATCGCATTATTGTTATTGATACCAAGTTTTATTCAAAAACAATGGCGAGGAGAGAAGATATAGGATCAATATCTTTCAAGTCTCCCAATATGTATCAAATCTTTGCCTACATGCAGCATATTCCCAATCCAGAAAATAAAGAGGTGGAAGGTATGCTTCTTTATCCAGATGTGGGTGACTCGATACATGCAAATTACAGGTGGGAAGATCAGATTTTGACGTTTAAAACCGTGGATTTGGATAAAGAGTGGAAAAATATTGAAAAAGAATTAGTTGATCTTATTGAAAGGTCAAAGCTTAAAGTGGTATAAATATTATAAGTATTTTTACCATTCAATAATCTATGCCTTCAAAAGTAGTTTGGCGTTCCGAATTTTCTTTTAAGATAATTTTATAAACAAATAAAGAGATGAATCTACCTGAAAAAATTGAGCACTATACCTCACAAGTTGGTTCAATATCTGAGACAATTCTTAACCAAATAAAAGATGATGAATCAGATTGGGATATGCCATGGCACAATGGATTACCTGAAGCCTGGAACCCAGTAACTGGGAAATTCTATGGTGGTAACAATTTTCTTATTCTCTGGAATGAATACGTTAAAAATAATTATCCAGCGAATCACTGGGCCACATTTAAGCAGTGGCAAAGAAAACAAAGTGGAGTAAGTGTAAAGAAGGGAGAAGAAGGAACACTCGTAATGTTTGCAATACCAAAAACTGAATATAGGAAAAAGAATAATTTGGGAGCTGATGCTCAACTTGATTTTGAGTTTACTACTAAAGAGGAAAGAGAGGAAGCAGAAAAGAATTATTATTTTAGATACTATTGGGTTTTTAATGCTGGACAAGTTGAAGGCTATGATATTGATCAAGCAGATCTTTTCACAAGATCTATAACAGATACAGATCGAATCAAAGAATTTGTAGATAAGACAGGTGCAGAAATAAAAAGAGGTGGTAACCGAGCTTTTTACTCAATAGTTGAAGATTTTATTCAAATACCTGAGATAAAAAAGTTCAAATCAGTAAACGGGAAGTGTACTCAGGATTTAAATTATTATAGTACTTTGTTGCACGAAATTATCCACTGGACAGCTCATGATTCAAGATGTGCCCGACAGTTCAAATGGAAATATGGTGAAAATGCATATATCTTCGAAGAATTGGTGGCAGAGATTGGTACTGGTATTTTAACTACTCAGTTTAATACTCATCCAATTCCTAGAAAAGACCATGCAATACACTGTGAAAGTTGGTTACAAATTCTTAAAAACGATTTTTCCTATTTTACTGAAGCTCTTGAACAGGCTAGAGCAGCTATTTATTGGCTTTATAAAGAAACAGATATTCTCCCTTATGATTTGAAGCCTCAGTATACCAGAACACTTTCAGAGAATAAGGTCAAAGGGTGGGAAAAATTAATATAGTGAAAATGTATACTGAGTGACTTATTCAATTGAAAACTAATAAGTAATGGGAACTGTAAATAAATATGTTGAAATGTTGATCATTTAAATAGTAGGGTATGTTGTATTCAACATGTAAACAAATTAACAAAAAAACATGTTATAAGATTGTCTCAAAAGAGAGGTTATTTTGGCTGAATCGTATAACAAAATCGTATAACACTTTTGTTAAAGTTGTCCCTAGAGGTTGTAAATGCTTATTTCGTGAACCTTTCTGATAGATATTATCGACCCCAAAATTGTTAAACGAAATGCTTTATGGATAACCTCCAAACCTCATAAACGTTTAATGTTTTAGCTTTTTGCAGTCATGATGGTTTGCATGCTTGATGTTTAAAAAATTGTTTAGCATTCAAATTACTAATGTCACTGTTAAACGTCTGGCAGCTTTGAGACTTTAATAAAAAAGAATTGTTTAACAAAAATGTTTAACAATTTTGTCAGAAATCGTCTCCAGTGGTGTAATAGCTTACGTAGTGAATCTGGTTAATAGGTATTATCCAACCTAAAATGTTAAACAAAGTGCTTTTTGGACAACGGCCATAGGTCATTAATGGCTTAACGTTTTAGCGTTTTGCAGTCCTGACGTTTAACAGTCATGATGTTTTGCCATTTTAATAGTTTGCATGTTTAATGCATAAAAATTGTTTAGCATTTAAATTACTAATATCAATGTTAAACGTTTGGCAGCTTTAAGACTTTGATAAAATAGATTTGTATAACAAAAACGTTTAACAATTTCGTCAAAGTTGTCCCTAAAGATTGTAAATGCCTACTCAGTGAATCTGTTTGTTGGATATTATACAATCTGAAATGTTATAAAAAGTGCTTTTTAAACTGTAAGCTTATCCATTTTCAGGCCACTTAAAAAGTAGACGATTGGAATGATTTGAGAAATTCATCGTTTAACGAATCCTCGATTAAAATGAGCTTTTTCAATACAAATAAAGGATTTGTTTAACATAATTAGGTGAATACTAAATACATGGCTGACACATATTCCAAATAAATGCTATATGCTTGGTGATTACAGTAATACGTTAATTTGTGGGAAGTAGAAAACTATTCCAGTATCTGTTTGCTAGTTCTCCAATATTGTCCTCCATATAATGTTAGTTAGTGGTCGGAGTTTTCTGAGAAAATCTTTGACTCCGATATAACTAAATTCCTTTGCCAGATCTCTGAACAGAGACGTAGGTTTTGAGAGTAATAGTTAAGCTGAAAATGCCTTAAATCGACGTCTGCAGTATTTTAAGTCTGATAATTGCTGTGACCTCGGCAGTTACAGCAATTAACACTAATTTAGTTAAACACATGTAAATACTATACTTATAGATGTTACTTTCCTGTTACTTGAAAATAATAGTAGTAACAGTTGAGAAAGCTAAAGTAACAGCAAGTAACAGAAAAGTAATAGTGAAAGTAACAGCAATTTATGGGATAATTTGTTTTAAATACCTTTTTTTGACTACGATTACTTTGTTACTACTATTTTTGATAAACTTTAAGAACATCTGCATAGTAAATTAATTTAACCTAGAAGGGAATATCCTTATCAAATTCCAACTGTTTATCAGTTTCGTCTTCGTAATTTTTTTGATCATTGTCTAGCTTTTCTTCAGACCTAATTTGAGCAGAAGATGGTCCATATTTATGAAGTTGAAATCCCATCCTTAGTAGCTCGTTTTCATTAGCATTGGGTATATAAAACCCTTTGCAATTTACGGGATCTTCTCTGTGGGAGGGAGTCCAGGTAATAGTTTTTAGTCCACCTTCTTCATCCAATAAACTCAGCTCTTTAAACTTTTGGTAAACTGCTTCACGACGGACAATCTCATCGGTTCCTCGTTTGGCTTCAAGGTATTTATCCCAAACCGCTTTAGCCCAAATTTTTAGCGTACCATCCGACATCCAATTGAAGTGATTGCTATTAACTTCATTGCTTTCAATGAGTGTATTAATTGTCTGTACATAGTTAGTGAAAGGATTATATTGAGCGGCAGTTACGGCTGATTTGGTAGTTTGTTGCTTTACAAATTGATACAAGTCCGAATCAAAGGTGATATCTGAAAGGTTCATTCTGAGCTTTTCTTTTAAGTTTTTACGGTAAACCTCATCTGATTCGTTTTCGGCTTCTTTGCTATCTTGGTGTAGCAGTTCAATCTCTTCTCTGTATTCTTTAAAGAGCCAATGATAAACGGTTATTAACGCAGCGAACTGTGATATTTGACGGTCCTGCAGAATGGCTTCGCCACTTCGATTGCTAAGTTCTTCTCGTACATCTTTCTTTAGCTTATTGCGAATGCGGTCTAAGTCCCATACAAAAGCTTCTCGGTTTAGAAGTTTATATTTTTCCATATAGCTGAGCATCAGACGTTGTCTAAGCTGCTTGTTATTTTTGAGGTTTCGCACATGTTTTTCCGGCCCCCGCCGATTTCGTTTATACTCTAGTATGAGGCATCTACTTTGTAGATGGTCAGTCCGTGGTCGAAAATTAGAACAAAATACTGGCATTGTACGTACAGCTTTCCGTTCTAAGCCGTAGGATTTGCCTTTTTTAATGTTAGTACGCCGCATCTTAAGCTCAAACCAGCTGTTCCACTCCTGATCTTCGATTTTATGGTCTTGACCGGGTACCTGAGGCACGTGCTCATCAACCCATAGTGGTACTTGCGACTTTTCTTCTATGGCTTCATCAACTGAGCGTGGGGGTGGGGTTTGTAGACTATCTTGATAGCTTATGCCGTAAAAGTCGAGGATCCGTTTTACGACTTCTCCCTTACCAACATTGCCTTCTCCATAGAAGTAAAGAAATATAACATGTTTAAACAGGTCATAGATATCATCAAAGAAAATATAGCTGAAAATATAACCTACAATTAGCTTGCCCCACTGACGGAACTCGCTATCACCGCCAACCATACTACAAAATTCGCTTATGACCTCTTTTTTGAGTTTCTTTTCAAACATCTGATCGTCAAATAGCCTATTCATAGCTGCCTTATACTGTCCATCTTGTGATGGTCCCAAATCAAAGTGGGGCAGATGCATAGGGTCATCACTGGGCTTTATATATTTATTTTCCTTCACCTTATAAGCCCCCTCATCTTTTGCTGTTAGAATAAGAGAATCGTTAGAATTTTCTGGGAATTTTATTAGCACATTCTCGGCCAAAAAGAATGTTTCCTTCTCAAATTCAATAAAGCCATAGTGTTTAAATTCTCGTACTATTCGCGGTTCATAATAGCGTTCAAGCTCGGCCCAAAATTTGCGCATGTCATGATTTGTTAAATTCTGGGTAATACGGGTTTCCTTTTCCCAAATAGCATTACTGAAATTGTTGAAACTATGTGTTTGCTCGGGGGATAATTCAATATCCTCAGTAATTAGTTTCCCATCCTTATTGAAATACCGGAGGGTACAATCGAATTTTCGGTTCCATTCATCTACTTTCAAATCGTAGGATTCCACGATTGAATTAATGGCAATATCATAATCAGTAACCTCTTCGTAGCTGTCTTCGCCGGTTTTCTTTTTCCAACGTAAATTGTCTTCGTCCCGCCTAAACTTCATGTGTTCCTTCCGCACTTTTTCACGCTCCCTCCAACGCGCTAGCTCTACTTCTACATGATCACGGGCTTCTTCAGTTGATTGATCTCTGTATTTTGCTATAAAATGGAGGATCGGGTAGTCATAGTCGTTTCCATCGATGCATTCATTTTGCAATAGATTGATAGTAAGGTTATGAGGTTGATGTTCGTTAAATATATTTTTACAGTTATTTAGCACTCGGTCATGACGTGAAACTTCACGGAAACCGGATAACTTGTTGTTAAAATACCATCGCCAAAAATCGGGGCTTATATCTTTCTCTATTTCCATTAACCTAGAGATTCTTTTGAGTTTCGATTCCATTTCTTGCTAAAGTATTTTCTTTCCACAGCTCTTTTGAGATCGCTGTCAAATCCTGCAATAATACGCAGGCATTTGTGGCGAATTTCTTTCGTCCTGCTAAAGTTTTTAATGACAAAGTCGATCCAATGAACCGGTTGATCATCTACCTGTTTGGCTATTTTAATGTCTAAATCTTCATCGGCAGTAATTCGAAGTGCCATAAAAAATTTCTGCTTGTTCAATCCTTCTGGATAGAAGATGGCATCTTTAGCATATCGAGCTAATAGCTCTACCTGAGGAGAGCGGTATGTTTTGATATGTAGCAGGTTTTTTATGCCTTTTTTTTGTAATTGCTTAGCATCTTTTTTGCTAAAACAGAGCCGGGCTTCACCTGTTTTCCGAATCGAATGTTTTACCTTGATGATGCCATCAATAATTTCTGCAGGTGATTTATAGTCCTTAGATCTGCTGCTGGCTGTTTCATTTATTGTGATATTCAGGTATCTAGCTAGTTCTCGAATAGCTTCGATAAAGCCATATCCTTTATATTCCATTAGAAAATCCACTGCATCGCCCCCTTTTCCACAGCCAAAACACTTGTAGATACCCTTAGCGTTTGTGACATGGAATGAGGGTGTTTGTTCATTATGAAATGGACAAAGGGCTTTACCTCTGGTGCCACGTTGGGAAGATGTGTCAAGTTCTGGGCCATAGTGATTTATAATGGATACGATATTAGCATTGGCATTATCTACAATATTACTTAGTTGATGGTCTGAGATCATATAATTTTGGGTAAGGTTTTATGATTACGGATGCGGGGGGTTACTTACGATTCATAAAGGAGTTCAATAACTCTGGCATCTTTTTTTAATAGAAGATTTTAATAGGGGAGGTAGGAAATTTCCTCATTCATCTTATTAGCAGTCACTCATACCGGGACTGTCACCATAACAATCGATTAGTGATTCCCAGTAATAGGCTTTACCAGTGGAGAAGTTTTTGCTCTCTAGGCGAGAACAATTAAGCTCTAATTGATGCAATGGTACATTCCATGCACGAGAAATATCTGGGATATGTAAATGTGCACGGATATCTTTTTTTAGAGTACCTTCCATTAACTTAAATATGCCTTTGTGAGGGGGCTCTTCTAAGCTATGGTATAGAATTTTCTTTTTAAGCTTAAGTATTAGATCCCTGGAACTCTTTTGATTTAAGGCTTCCTCAGGACGGAATAAAAATAAATTCACTACAATATCCCGAGGTTGAGAATTTATTTTCCCTATCATTCCAAGTACCATTTCGACAAGACGATGATCTTCCATGTAATTTCTACTCATTGTTTCCACCTATTGGTTTGAATTTGAACGTTCTTCAGTGAGATTGGGACGTTTCATGCGTCGAATGCGTAGGGCTTTTGCTGCCTCTTTTAAGTCCTCGTGAGACCACATCCGACGCCCTCCAATTTTTTCCGGTGGATCGATGTCTTGTGCTCGAAGGAGGTTGTCTAAATCGTAGTAATTGACCTCTTGGTCGAGCTGCTGGCTAAGGTATTCCACAGCCTCTCCAGAGGTGAGATAGTGTTTTATTTCCATAGATTCTAGGGTTCTATTAAAGATTAATTTAAGCCAAAGAATTACTTTGACTGCAATAGAACCCTAGTGTACAATTCTGTTATCAGGTATTTTGGAAATACGAATTTTTTTATTTCCAAAAGGTCAACTAGCCGAATACATATCATCAATAACTAAATGTGCTAGCTCCTCTTTAAATCCAGATTCTAACCCTATTTTCTTCGTAAGAATACCGCTTAGATAGTTGATGACAGATTCTAGTATAGAAAATTCAATATGCTCTGGGGAATGCCTGTTTTGGGAAGTGAATATATTGGGATTTTTATAGAAACTACCCTCGAGTATGGTTCCTCTTTTAGGATCAAGATGATGTTGTATTCCGCCAGGAAAGCGATAATCGCTTAGCTTGTTAGATAGCTTTGGAAGGTCACTGATATTGCTTTGAACATCAATTGTGTCACCAGAGGCAGAAGTGAAAAGGTTAAACTTAATATGATTATTCAATTCATTAACGATGATTCCTTCTAAATAATCACGAATGGTGATGTATTCCAATTCTGTTAATAAAACATGTTCAATTACCCATTTCGGCCAGTCAAATATTTTCAACTCTTTTAGTTTGGGCTCAATTAAGGCAAGTCGGTTATAACGGTTTGGATCAAACCACTCATTTTGATCCTCAAAAATATCATGAAAACTCTTGGGATATTCCTGAATTGAACTATACTGGTACTGCTTTAAGTCTCGTTGAAACCCTCTGCTGTAACTCAAGGTGATATTCTCGGAGCCATCTATTTGTGGAATAGGGGTAGGGGGATTTTCAAAATAGACGTCTTTAAATTGATCAAATCGGCTAGCAACATCACTGAGCAAGTTGTTATGTTCTAAAAGCTTTTCTTCTTGAAGGTGTTGGAATAGCTCAGAAAAGGGGCCATTGGATCGTGTTCCTAAGGCAACATGCTTGAATATATTTTCAAAATTTGTTCCTTTCAGAGATTCAACAATTGAGTCATAAATTTTGGTCGGAAATTCGTCATAGACTAGCGGTATGATCCCTTCTTGGTCGATGTAGAACTTAGTTCTATTGTAATCCAACCTCGATTCTTTTTGGTTGTACCCCTCATCGAAATAAAATTCAAGTTCTTTAACAATATTTTTTTGTTTGTCAGAAACAGCTTTCATTCGAGATATTTCTCGATCTAGCTCTACCGTATTTCTTGTAACTTCCTTTATTTTACTTTTATTGTGAAAGTCACAAATCTCTTGTACTAAACTAGTGACCGTCAGCTTGTTATTATCTTCCTTATAGGTGTGCCCATAGATATAAATTTCTGCTTTATCTATGAGCTCTGTGACAAATTGATTAAAGTAATAGAGATCAGGTTTTTTCGTCTCAGACATAAAAAATATTTCTATTAAACTTGGTTATGAGAACACGGAAAAATATAAAAATACGTTGTAGAAGTAATTCTTAATACCTTATATTGGCATCTGCTGAAAAGCAGGTAACAAGAATCGTTGCTGAGAGGCCATACAAAGTCTAATTTAGACACAAAATAGACACAAGAAAATGGGTCTTTTAGGGAAAAAGTACGATATAAGGTAAAATCTGATGTTAGAAGTAATTACGCTAACATATTGTTATTCAACAACTTAACACAAATGCCTGAGTGGCGGAATTGGTAGACGCGCCGGATTCAAAATATAGCGAAAAATGATTAATAAGCAGCTTATCCGCTATTTATTTGTAAGATCATTTTCGTGGATGGTATAATCCCACAGCATTTCTCCATCTGATCCGTAGGTTTCAAGAACCAATCTTCGATTAT
>Ga0207771_100313_pt1 | contig 32434 bp, 30 predicted proteins | sample A23M2SouthBayCA_2_FD_187731 | JGI IMG/M metagenome (GOLD analysis project Ga0207771, IMG submission 187731) | Aerobic enrichment media microbial communities from Eden Landing Ponds, California, USA - A23 M2 (2) (SPAdes) | ecosystem: Environmental > Aquatic > Marine > Unclassified | place... | reverse complement strand
CGTCGCACTGGCCGATTCAGAGACGCCAGACAGCGTGACGTCTCCGTCGACCCCGGCCGGCCCGAGCGCGACGGTCACGTCGGCGTCGGTGGTCCGGTCGGCGCTCGCCCACGGACGCGCGACACTCACCTGGAAGGGTGTGTCGACGGCATCGAGAGCTCGCGCGAGGACGCCCGCACTTGCCAGCGAATCGGCGTCCGCAGCGCTGACAAGCCGGACGAATCCGGCAGTCTTGAGCTGCGTCGCGATGTCGCTGGCAGCAGGGGCTTCCTCGTGAGACCGACCGGCAGTGGACATCTATTCGAGGTACTCTCTGGCGACGTCGTAGGTGTATTTGAAGTCCTCGTCGAGTTCGTCGCCGCGGTAGTAATCGACCAGGCGGCGGATCTTCGACTGGGTGTTCTGCAGGGCCCGCTTGTTCTGGTGGTCCCCTGGGTTCTCGATCATGTGCTCGCGCAGACGAACGGCGCGCTCGAAGAGGTTGTAGAGGTCTTCGGGCAGGTCGCCCGTTGCGTCGTTCTCCTCGAGGATCTCGGTGATCTTCTTGCCCGTCGCGAGCTTGATATCAGGGATCGGTGTGCCCTGAACGCCCTCGTCGCGCAGCTTCAGCCCAATCTGACTCGGGCTGTAGCCGTCTTCAGCGAGCTCGACGACGTGCTCTTCGATAGCGTCGGTATCTACGTCACTCCACTCCGGCGGTTCGTCTGCCACAGGCTTGTCCGAACTGGACGAGCCGCGGCGGCGTGTATGCATTCGTGCCATTGTTCTGGTTGGAACGACACTGACCGCTGTACGTGTGGCGTGGTGCGCGTCGGCAGTGGTTGCTGCGATCGGCGCGTGACGCCGGACACGCCCGCAATCCCGGAGCCGCCCAATCGGACGGCGAGTCAGATTTGCGGTCGTGTGTTCCCATTCCTATCTTCGCGGTGGGCCACTTGACGGTTTCTATCCGGCCCGAAGATCAACGCTGAGAAAACGGCCAATAGAGCTTTGCATATCCAGAGACGAGATCTGTGTAATGACCGAGACATTCTCCCGGGCCCAGTCCGAGACGATCGGATTCGTCCTCATCTTCGCGCTCGTGATCGCGGGGGCAGGGCTGACCGTCGCCATCGGCGGGAGCGGGATCCTCGACACGCAGTCGAGTATCGAGTTCCAGCGCGCGGAGAACTCGATGACGCTGTTCGACTCCCGTGCAGCGATGGTCGCGCTCGGCGACTCGGACGGACAGACCGTCTCGCTCGGGCAGGACGGCGGCAGCGTCACCGTCCACGACGACACGGGCTGGCTCCGCGTGACCCATCACAACTACACCGGCGAGGACGATGCACACGAAGAAGAGATCTTCAACCGGACGCTCGGCAGTGTCGTCTACGAGAGTGACACGGGGGTCCTCGCCTATCAAGGCGGTGGCGTCTGGCAAGTCCAGGGCAACGGGAATGCACGGATGGTTTCCCCGCCCGAATTTCACTACCGCGGAGCGACGTTGACGCTCCCGGCGATTCAGGTCCACGGGGAGGGCTCGGCAAGCGGAAGCGTCGACCTGACTGTCCGCCCGCGCCAGCAAGCCCGGCTCGTCTATCCGAACCAGACGACCGTGACCGAAGACGGTGTCGGCGCACCGTACGACGAGACTGGCTCGACTGACTACCGCAACTACACCAATCCCATCCGCAACGGGACTGTCAACGTCACTGTCAAAAGCGACTACGCCGACGGCTGGGAGTCGTACTTCGAGCAACGGACGACTGGCGAAGTCAACAGGGACGGCGACAAAGTGACGCTGACGCTCTCGACGATCTCGGGGCCACCCGGTGAGTTCGAACTGCCGACATTCGGAACCAAAGATTACGTCGAGGCCTCCGGAATCGGTGACGATCATCCGCTCTCTCGCTTCGAGACGTTACTCGTCTATGGCAATGGCGGCGGGACCAACGAGTTCTCCTACTGGCACGAAAACGAGGAGACGGGCGAGCAGTGGGAACTGCACGTCTCACCGGATACCTCCGGGAATATCAAGTGCGGGGACACGCCTGACGTCTACGTCGCCCAGTACTACTACAACGGAAGCAGCCACAAGGAGTACGAATATTGGGAGACAACGATCCCGGCCAGTTCGGATGCCATCTCCTGGGACTGTACGGGCGGCGACGCGCAGCTCACGATCGATTTTGCGAGCACCGAAAGCGATACTGAGATGGCCTACAGTGACAGTGGCTTCAGTGCGGGCGGTGGCAGCGGCGGAAGCGTCTGCGACGGCAACCAGTGGTGTTTCGCCTCGAGTATCAAGGACTGGTCGATGAAGAGTGACGCCGACCTCGACGAGCACGGTTCGGTCGGCAGTTGCGAACCCGCGACCTACACGCAGGGTGATACGTCTACGGGCTGTATGCTCGGCGATATCGTCGATCACTACCTCACTGAGGCCGGACCAAACATCGACCTCCACGCAAAGACTGGGCCCGGTGGGAGCTCACCGATTCAGCAGAACCCCTCCGAGGGAACGCTCCTCTACGAGGAGTCGAAAGGCAGTAGCTTCGTTACATTCCTGCACATCACCGGAAACGAAATCGAAGTCAGTCTGAACGCCTGATCGTGACGCCATCACCGCGCTGACTGCGGACAGCCACCTCGATTTCTGTTGTCGATCAGGTTTCGAACTCGTAGATGATCAGCGTCCGCGTCAGGAACACCGACTCGGGATCGTCGACCGTACAGCGGACGTTGTCTTCGCGAGGCCTGTCACACGATAGCTGCTGTTGCTCCGCGAGATACGTCTCCCACAGATCGGCTCGCGGCGAGGTCACGTTGAGGATTATCTTCTGATGGTCGGTCGGGTCCTCGTTGAATCCGGGGACAGGACGACGCTGACGGCTCACGGCCCGCACGCGGACTGTCTGGCCGCTCGTACTCGTAATTGCCCCGCGGTGGCGGTTCTGGACGATGGGGAGCAGGAGGTTATCGGAGGCGTTCACCAGGGGCGGCTCCCCGATCATCAGTCCATTGCCGCCTTGCGTGCGGAAGGTCGCTCCACCGGCGTAGATGACTCTGGAATCGCCGCTCTTGAAGACGATGGGATCGATCGGGAACTGGTTGACCTCCGACCCGCCCGACTCGTTGATCGCCGTGACGTTCATCATGATCGGATCGCCGACCTGCAACTGGGCGCTCTGGAGGCTGATCTCGGTCGCACGACTCGGCGCACCCTCCTCGTAGATGTCGGCCATGTTGTCCGCGAGGACGTCGAACGCGCGCTCGGCGTTGTTGAGTTCCTCGGCGTCGCGGGTTTCTTCGAGTGAGCCGAACCCGATGATGGCGACGAGTATCACTGTCGAAACCACGAGCGCGAACACCAGCGCGAAGCCGAGGACCTCGCTCAGGCCCCGGTCGTCCAGCTGTTCGTCCACGGTTCGCCGGTCCATCCTATCGGTCACCCCGTTGGACTTCGAGGGCCCCGCTGTCGGTATAGTTCACCTGTATCGACCCGCCGCTGAGTCGCGTCATCTCGACGTCGGTCTGGTTGGCGAACGCAGCCCGGACCTCGATCTCGGGGTCGCGGGAGGTCAACACCAGATACGGGTCGTCGCCGCCCTCGACGGCGATTGTATAGGTCGTTCCGCTGACCCTCGACGGGAGTGATCGCCTGACGACGACGGTTTCGTTGTCGGTCGTCGTCCGTGCCATCCGGTCGGCCAGTGTGATGTCGTTAGCGATCTGGTCGCCCAGGACCTCCATCTCCGTGCGGATACTCGTCTCACGCTGGTCGGTGACGAAGTCACCGGCCGTGATGAACAGCCCGATCACCAGCAGGAAGGCGATCGACAGCCCAAGGATGTAACTGACCGTCACCGAGACGCCACGGTCGTCGCCGCCGAATCGACCAGTGTCACGCATCGTTCTCACCCGGGATCGCCCGTGCGTCGGTCGCATAGATATGATCTGCCGATTCGTGCAGGACGTGGATGGTCGCCGCGTAGATCGCCTCGTCGTCGGCGAAGGGCGTGTCCTCGTCTGCGTCGTAGTTGCCCCCGTCGAAACTCGTCGTCTCGACGACTACCGAGAAGTTGCCCTGAATCTTATCGGCGTGCTCGTAGTTCAGCGCGTACGGTGCGGAGACACCGGATCCGAACGCGAGCGGCCCACAGGGCTCACCATCGATCGTTCCGGCCGTCAGATCGATCTCCGGGTCCGGATCAGCGACACATTCGCCGGCCCCTTCGATGTCGACGATCACGTCGGCCGTGGTATCGTCCTCGTAGATCCGAACTGCCCAGTCGCTCGACCCGACGGCGCGAACGGTGAACGGGTCGATGCTCCCTCCGAGGAACGAGACGACATCATCGTCCACCAGTTCCGTCGAATCCGTGATGTTGATCCTGAACGCACGCGTCCCCTCGATAGAGTTGGCCAGCACCCAGTTGCGATCTGCGTCGATATCGGTGAAGTTCCGTGAGGCGTTGAACTGGCCGATGTGTGTGCCCCGTCTGACGCTCATCAGCGATATTCTGGTCCGAGTTCCGCCGGTCGCGAGGATCGGTGCAGACCCGTTGTCCATCGAGTCTATCGAGTTGGTGAGATTCGCGACGTGGTTGTCGAAGGATTCGCCAGTCTGGTTCTCGTTAACGTGCTCGATGAGCTGCTCGGTTCCAGCGACCGCGTCCGCGCGGTAGGCAATCGCCTCCGAACCATGGGCGTCTTCGCCACGAGTTGCCAGGTTCTCGGTGTAGATTACCGAGTTCAGCATTACAGCGAGGGCGATGAACGTCACCGCGAGGACGAAGCCTGCCACGAGCATGATCTGGGCTCGATCGTCGCTGCGATCGAATCGAGGCCGGCTCAGATTCGCCATACGACCACCTCCACGCGTACCGTGTTGTAATATCCGCCCGAACCGACGTCCGGGGCGTAAAAGTCACTTGAGTCGATCTGTGGGCCGAGGTGCAGATCCTCGGTCCGGAGTCGACTCTCCTCGGTCAATACGAGCGAACGACTCGCCATCACGGCATTGTCGCTGGGTTCGCCCCGATAGATCATCTCGTCACGGACGACGCCACCGTTCGGCCCGGTGTAGGTGACATAGACGTTGTAGGCAATCCCACGATCCCCGAATGCCTCTTCGAGTGACCGACCGAAGTTCGTCGGCATTGTCTCCGTGTAGTAGCCGTTGATCGTCCCGTTGTGGAACCGCTGGCCGGTCGCGTTCCAGTACAGCACTGCCCGTTCCAGATTGCCGTTTTGACTGGCGACCGACAGAACTCCGGCAGCACTTGCCTGTTGTTGATTTTCGATATGCTGGTTCGACGTACTGGCAGACAGCGGTGTCACGGCCGTAATCTGGAGTGCAAAGACGAGGCTCGACAGCAACAGCAATGCTGCGACGACGGCTTCCAGTGTATGGGCCTGGCCTCGATTTACCATAGTCGCACCACCAGAAACACTGTCTGGGTATCGAGTTCGACGACTCGGCGAGCAGTCACCGACGACTCGACCCCGGCGAGATTCGAACCGGCAGTCAACCGAGTGTCCGCTGGTTCACCGCAGTCGCTCCCTGATTCGAGTCGTGACCCGGCGGCATTCGCGCTGTCGTAACACAGTTGCTCGACGTCGTCACTCCCGTCGACCGAGCCTCGTATCGAGACGTTCACGAACTGGAAATCGCCATATCCAGCTCGCTCTTGCAGACTCCCGCCCGTGTATTCACACTCCGAGGGCGACGAGACGGGGTTCTGGAAGAACGTGACCGTACAGTCTTCCTGCAGGATGTACGGATCTGTTGGTTGTGCGAGGAGGTCCTCACTGAGCTGGTCGGCCACGCGATTGACGGTGACGATGTTCTCTTGACCACCCTCTTCGAACGGCTGGAGCGTTCCTGGAACGAACAGGAACACACCGGCGAGGACGACGACGAAGATCGTCACCCCGATCGTGAAATCGAGTGTCGTCTGTCCCCGATCGCGGCGGCTCATCGATGTCCTCCAGTGGCCAGTCGGACGACTGGCCGTCGATCGGCCGCTCGGCCCCAGTTCCGAGGCTGGAAGCCGACCACAGCTGTTGCTGTGTGCCCATCGGTTTCCCCAGGTGTTTCCGTTCGATCGCTCAATTCGTAGGCCACTGTACTGATAGCTTGCTCAAAGCGTCGGCGGCGAACGGGCTTAGCTATTGTGGCCGTCCTATCAAAGATGATTACCGTCCATGCCCACGAGTACCAGCGGGCGACCGGTTCGATGGGTTTAAGAAAACCCCTCGGGTACGTTTGGGTACGTTGCGGGCTCGTAGATCAGTGGTAGATCATCCCCCTGGCACGGGGAAGGCCCGGGGTTCAAATCCCCGCGAGTCCACTCACTTCGTTCGTTTCCTCGCGTGGTCACACTCGCTTCATCGCCGTCGCTTCGCGCCGGCTGCCAGAGGGACTGGGGGTCCCTCCCTGCTCGCGTGACCCCCGCGAGTCCATATCTGCTGTCGCTCACAAACTCGTGAGCGACGCATATCCGATTGTTCGATCTGTGCAGGCGAGCCCCACGCTCGGCGGGGAGGGGCAAGCGACCGGAAATCACAGCACAAAAACGACGACGCGAGAGGCCAACCGCTCAACTCGATATTTCGACGTTGCCGACGTCGAAGTCGATAATACCGGTTGGTTTGGCTTCTTCTTCGGAGAGTCCGATACTGTAGAGCATCAACATTCTGTTGTCGGTGTTTTTCCCGTCGGGGAAGTCATAGAGGACCAGCACTTGGTTGCTCTGGAGACTCAATTTCTTGGCTGACTCGTTGTAGAGGCCACCGTAGTCGTCGAGTGCTTGCGTGAGATTCTTCTGCCACTCCGCGGAGGTCGTGTTGTCGAGGAAGTCGTTGAATGTCGCGGAGTCGCCGTTCCTGAAGACGGTGACGTTGTCGCCTTCGACGACCGTCGGATCGGTCGTGTTCATCTCCGCACAGCGGGTAACCGGGACCGCCGATCCGTTGATGACTTTCGATTGTCCCGTCCCGACCCACTTGTCACAGCCGAACCGTTTTGCCGTGAAGTTCGTCATGTTGCCGCCGGAGACTGCGAACGCGTGACTGAACGTCGAGGGTGCGGTCGGATCGTTGATGTTCATCCACTCCTCGCCGCCGTCGGTCACGGTCGAGATACGACTCGTATCACCAGTAATCTGGGGCGGATTGACGCTGGTGTTCGTCGAGAGGTTCGTCGTCACACCGTAGTGGCCGACTTGATTGGTGCTGGAGACGTCTTCGGCGATGGCGGAGAACACTTCTTCGAGTGCATCGGAGTCCTCCGCGAAGTAGTACTCCCCGCCGCCAGCGGTGGCGGTGTCCTCGAGGAAGCCGGCCTCGACATCGCTTTCGTCTTCGGAAAAGCCGATCGTATACGTAACCGTTCCCGTGCGGTTCATTCGGTAGGCCGGTTCGATCGACGCGGCGTTGCTACCGTCGTATTCGTCTCCACCGATGTACCAGTCGTCGTCTCCGGTGTTTACCCCGTCAGTCAGCATCACGATGATCGTATCCCGACTCGCGTTACTCCGGAGGTCGAGCAGACTCGCTGCTTTCTTCATTCCACCGGCGGAGTATGTTCCACCGTTGGCCTCAGTCTTGTAGACCGTCGAACTGTTGAACGCTGCAAAGTCACTCGTTATCATCCGACCATTCGTTCGGTAAATCTCCCCTCTGTTGTCGTGATTCTCGTTGTACCCTGCAAGAGCCACGCGGTCCATAGTCGGGTCAAGATACGTCGTGAAGTTTTGCATCGACTCTCGAACGGCCTGGTACTTGTCCAGACCGCCACCGGCGGGATCAGCCATCGACCCGGACTCGTCGACGACGAACACCACGTCAAGCGGCGGCCGGGTCACGTTGACTGCCTGGGGAATTTGACGGACGGTTCCGAGTTCGGGTCGCTCGGAGAGCGGTTCGCTGTAGACCGTATATGTGTTGTTGACGCCTTTGGTAACTCTGATCCCGTCGTCGGTGATCGACACGTCTTTCATGTAGTCCGCGCCCGAGACGTTGACGACGTTGTTTCGCGAGTCGTCGGTCCGCTTGGGGAGTGCACTCTGGTTGAGAAAGACGGTGACCGTCTCCGTCGACTCGTCGACGGCCAGATAACTGTCGCCTGGAGTGGCGGGCGGCCCGCGCTCGATCCCGCTTTCGCTTTCGAGATAATCCGTCCACGCCCGGTAGAAATCGCTCTGGATCCGCATCGTCACGTTGTCCGGGCGAACACAGTCGCCCTGAAGGAGCGTTCTCACGGCGTTTTTCGTGTCTATTCGAGAGGTGTTCACGTCCGCGACAGCCTGATTGACACCGCCCTGAACCTGGCCGGTCATGTTCAGCAGCGAGATGTCTATCGTCCCGTTCCGATAGGAGACATCCGGGGCTGTCCGCATGACAGTCCCGTTGTTCCGGGACTTGACCCACGTTCCACCGGCCTCGTAGGCGATGAGCTGCCCGTCGTCACGCTCGAAGCGGATCGAATCGAGCGGCTCCTCGACCGAACACGCGGTATTCTCGTTGACCGTGATGTTCAGATATCCTTCGTCTTCGGTCAGGTAGGCGTTCCGCTCGATGTTCGAGCCAACCTCGAAGTTGACTGTCTTCGCTGCACTGGACGACGCCAGCGTGCTCAGCCGGGAATCGATCTCTTGAATCCCGATCTGGGCCGACTCGTCGCTCTGGCCCTGCCTGGTATCCTCGACCGTTTGCGCACCGAAATAGACGACGATCAGCGATCCCGTGATGACCATCCCGATAATCAACACTGCACCGATCACTTCCGAGGCTCCTCTCTCGTCGAGTCTGAGCTGTTTCTTCGCTTTCGTATCAGTTTGTTCACGTGACGATCTCATCGAATCACTCCTGAAGTATCGTATTGTCCCTGCCCCCGCTTGCCAGTCGTTTCGGCGGTTCGCCGGAACTGTGCGGGTCGCTGAACGCTACGAGCCGAGTCGGTGTCTACTTCAGACGTGGGATGACGACTGCCGTTCGAGGTTGATTCTGGGGTCATGAGTAGCTAATTTCGATGATGGATCGTCGGATGTAGACGCGGTCCAGGTCGTCGCTCTCACCACACCGAACCGTCACCGACGTGCCGGTCTGGTCCTCGACCGTCCACTCGCCCGGGTCACGGTCGAAGTGGTTGGCCCATTCCCGGGCCCGACTCTCGTTGCTGAACGTAATGTTCAGATCGACCTGATCGATCGCGGACGCACTCCACGCCGAGTTCGGGAACAGCAACGAACTGTCGGTCACACGACCGGTGATCCGCAGCGTCCCGCTGCCGCTGATATACCGATCCTCCTCGGCCCTTGTGGTGACGAACGAGAGGACACCTTGCCCGTCCGAGCAAACGAGCCCCGGTTCGTGGAGGATGATACCACTGTCTGAATTCGGACGAATACGGTAGGTTGCGCCGTTCTCGTACCCGATTAGCCGGTCACCGACCTCGTACTGTAGCGTGTTGAGCGAAAAATTCTCATGGGCTGTCTTTCCCGTGTCTGTGTCTCTGACCGTCACGTTTATCGACGACGACGGCGAGACGGTGATCGAACCACCGCTGAGTTCGATAGCCTCGGTCCGGACGGTGGCCTGGCTCTCTTCGAGTTCGTCGAACGACCGTGCGATCAGTTCGAACGTCCGGTCCGCGTTCTCAAGTTGCTGGTGCTCATCGAACGATTCCAGTTCCGCGAGGCCGAACGTCGCAACCAGTCCGACCGAAGTCAGGATAATGCCGAACATCAACGTGAACGCCACGACGTCGCTCACTGCCCGTTCGGTCGTCCGTCCAGACACTTACGATCCCTCCTGCAACTCGACCCCGTGCAGCACGGGGCTGCGCTTGGTTGACGGCGAGTTCAGCTCTGCACGGATCCAGAACGTGTCCGCGTCCTTGTTGATTCCGGAGAGCGACACAGTATTCGATCCGCTGTCGGTCGAATCGAGTGTCACCGTTTCCGACTTCACTGAGCCACTATCCGGCTCGGCGTAGACCGTCAGTGTGATCGTCTCTCCAGCATCGATATCAGCGTCGTAGTTGACGTCGATGTCGCTGTGCTTGCTAATCTCCGTGCCGGTTCGTTTGTCGGTGACGACCGATCCCTTGGTTACGTTCGATAGTTTCTTCACCTGGTTCGCGTTCAGCGCCGTATCGTAGAGTCGGATATCGTCGATACTCACCTTTGAGTGTCGTCCCGTTGAATCGAGATTCTCGGCGATTCCGACGTCGTGGCCGTTGGCGTCGCCGATCTCGTCGGGAGCGCCGTTCGCCCCGATGAGCGACCCGTCGATGTAGGACTTGATATCCGCGCCGTCGAAGGTCCCGACGACGTGGTAGTACCGATTGGCGGACGTATCTAGATCCTGTTCGGAGGTCGAGGAGGAAGGGGCCGAGTGCCAGTCTCCGTCGTTGATGGTAAATTCGAAGTCGTCCCCGTTGTCGAACTGCATGTTGTAGGACGTATCTGATTTCTGGAACAGCGCCTTCCAATTGCTCCCCTGGCGGTGCTTGTTCACCCACATCGAAACCGTCACCTGGTCGTCGTCCGACATCTCAAGCGAACTCGAATCGGGTATCCGGACGTAGTCGTCCTCGCCGTCGAACCGGAGCGCGGTCGTCCCGGCGATTCCGTCGGTCACTGTCGGCGATCCCTGTTTGTTGCCGTCATTGGTTCCTTCGATGTCGGCAGCCGACCCGCCGTCGAAGTTCCAGTAACTCACCAGCGAGGTATCGACGCTTCCCGGCGGCCGTCCCAGCTGGACGCTCTCTTCCGCATAATCGCCGTAGTTCTGGTGGACTACACCTATCGATGATTGGGCGGCGTCCCAGTCACTCGCCTTGTACCAGGAGTACGCACTGCCACCAAGTATCGTCGCCGTATCGTTTTGCGGCAGCGGCGCAACCGCGTTTCCGTCCACGTCTGTGGCTGTCGTTAGCTCGACGTAGTACGTTCCTGTCGGCCGCGTGAACGACGCCTCGTACTGGTAGGTGCTACCGGAGGGACTCTCGGAGAAGTCCGACAGCGACAGCGACGTACTGGCCGAACCGCTCCCGATCTCGGCGTCCAGAGAGGTGAGTTGTCGAGTCGAGTCGAAACTGACGACAATATCGTTGCCAACCGCATCGACACTGTACCCCGAGATGGACGCATCGTCATCGCCCGGCGTGACCATCGTCGTGTTTGTCACGCCGTCGTGCCAGTAGCGATACCCAAAGGTGATACCGTCGAGTCCACCGGGGTTGCCGATTCCACCGCCTTTGAACTTGCAGAGACTGACACCAACGTCCTGACCTGAATCGATTTCCAGTGGCCGGTCGCCGGGAAGGCTGATAAATTCTCCATCGGTTTTGCCCGAGAAGTCAATCGTCCCCAATTCGTAGGACTCGTCGTATGTCCCGTCGTTGTCGAGGTCGAATGCGAGCTCGTGATCGTACCAGTCATCGTATTCGATCTTGTCTACGTTTGTGGGTGGATCGACGTAGATGTCTGTGAGGAGAATCTGCTCGCTATATTGATTCGTCAGGCTCAACTCCGCACTGACACCCGGACATCGGCCCGAACCACCCTCCGCTCGCTCGAAATCGTTGTTGTACCGGACGCCCGCGACCGGGAACCGGTCGCTTCGATTGGCTATCTGTCCCTCGTCGTCTTCGACCTGCAGCGTCACGCGGTGGCGTCCCGCCGAAAGCGTCGTCGTGTAGGTGGTCAGATCACTCCCCGATGCGACGACAGCGCCGTCGATCAACCACTCGTATTCGATGATCGTCCCATCCGGATCCTTGGTCCCTGGCGCGCTAAACGTAATCGAATTACCCTCTTCAGGGTATCCTGGTCTGTATTCGATGGGGTTGACAATCGGTGACTCGGGTGTTGGATCGGTCACTTCACTGTATCTATTATTCTCGACGTTTCGACCGACACCGACTCGCATCGTCCGGGACATCGGAACGACGGCGCCGTTTCCGCTCCCTGCGCCGCTGTTTTTCGCGGTCAGATTGAACGTCGACGGATTCGCCCGACTGACCGTCACGTCGACGTCGTCCGGAACGGAGACGGGGACCGTCTGTGAGACATCCATCTCGACGACCGAGACGACGAGGCACTGGTCGGACGTGTGTTCTATCGTGTCACAGTCGCCGCCTGTCTCGTAGGAGACGTGATACTGGCTTCCGACGATTGACTCGGGCTGGTCGACGTAGACGGTCGCCGACCCGCTTTCGTTGCTCAATCCGATGACTTCCTGGACATCGTCGGCCAGTTGATTTCCGATCGTCTCCACCTGGTCTCGGGCGGCGTACTCCTGCTGGTCGGTCAGAAAGCCGCTCGCCGTGCTGACGAGTGCGACCATCAACAGGCCGGTGATCGCGATAGTCAACGCGTGCGTCACCGGCGTCGAGAGCGCACGCTCGTCGTCCCCGAATGCTGTCCGTCCCCCACGCTGTTCTACGTCGGCCTCGATCATCCTGATTTCCCTCTGTTGTCCTCATGACGGTAGACCCCGATCGTCTACTGTCACTCGGAAGGGAGTATTCCGGCGGACGCATCGTCTCGCCGCTACTCCCCGGTTGTTCGTTAACGTAATCGCCCCTCCCATATAGATATAGTGGACTGTTTAGCGAGTGTGAAAAAAGCCGACTCACCGGACTGTACTGGGTGGTCTTTTCCGACCACGTGGCCGTATTCGTCTGTGGGCAGGTGGTCGAAGAGTCGTCTCATAGTGATTGCTGTACGTCTGTTCCGGGTCGACCGCACGACAGAGTGCGGTCGCACGGTAAATCGTTACAACAATCACTATCAGGGGTCGTAGACGGTGATGTTCCGAACCGTGGCGAAGTTCACGTCGGTGGATCGGTAGGTCAGATCGATCTGGCCTTGCCAGACGACCGGCGAGATACAGGGCCCCCTGTCACCGCTCGTACAGTCTCGATCCCATGCTTTGGGACCGGATCCGTCGTCGTATCCAATTACCTCGGAGGATGAGTCGTTCTCGTTGACAATGATGTCGTATTGTCCTGCGAGATTGTCACCATTCGTGATCCTGATCCTCTCGTAGGGGCCATCGATCTCGTTGATCCCGTCGAACGTACAGTCACTCGAGAATGCTTCGCCAGTCCGGAGGTCCAGCAGGACACGTCCACTGACCGATCCGCAGGCCACCGGATCAGGGTCAGATACGGCTGATCCCGACACATCCACACGGAGCTCGGGGCCGTTTCCACCGCCCGATCGATTGAACTGATATTCGAGATTCTCGCCCGCTTCGGAGGTGATCTGGAGAGTCGCCTGATCGCCGCTGGTGTTACGGAGATCGACATTCAATATCATCCACCCGAGGTCGGCCGGGTTTCGACTAGCGAGTCCCTGGTTGACAGGGTCCCAATCCGAGACGTTCGAACCACCATCTGGATACGTGAATTTTCGATCGGTGCCCTGGACGATCCGCGTCCCTTCATCGAGGGATTCGTTGTACGCGATGTCGACGAATACTGTTCCGCTTGAGGCATACGACCGGGCAGCAGCGTCGCTGTAGGTGGTGATTTGGTCGCTTATTCTCGTGTTCACCTCCGGCAACGTGTCCGTTCGGTCGGCGGCGTTCAACCGCAACATCAGTGAACGAGCGCTCTTCTGGGCTTCGAACGAAAACTCCTCGATGGCGGGGGCTTCGACTCGTGCTTCTCCAGTCCCGACGTTCTCGGTGAACAGGACAGTGTTGACGACCACCGAGAGTCCGAGGATGATTATCGCCAGTGTGACGGCACCGACGAGCAACAACTGTCCACGTCGGTCGGATCCAATACGCCCTCTCTCCGGTCGAATTGCGTCGATCACCAGACGATCACCCTGATTTCAACCACGTTGTACACCGCCCCGTCGACTGCGTTCGGTACGGGATAGTACCCGCTCTGGTACGATTCCGAATCCGGGCAGTCGTCCCCGTTTACAGTCGGGCACGTATCGTACTGCCACAGCTCCGCCGAGCCAGCCGTGGGCGATGTCAACGTCATGTTATCGTACAGCGTGACCCGGTACGTTGCCGTCACCGAGCTGTCGGATGGGGTCCCCCGGGCCGCGATCGCTGTCTGCTGGATCCCCTTTGACGCGTTTTTGGGGAGATAGCGCATCACGACGTTGTACTGGCGATCCCGCGAGTCGAACGTCTCGTTCAGTAGCGTTCCAAACTCTCCGGGCAAGCGCTGATTGCCGAACCCGATGTTCGGGTTGACAGCGCCGTAGAACGTCCGGCGGCTCTGTGACCAGTTGCGGGTCAGTTCCGACATCCGCCCGTCGTCGTCTCCGCCTGCGATGGAGAGGATGTCGTCGGCCTGCCGCTGGAGCTCCGACCGGACGCCCTGATCGACGGTCCCGCCAGTCGTCGGCGTGATGACGACTGCCTGTAGCGCGTACAGCAACGCCGTCAGCACGATGACTGCGCTGATGATACCCTCTAGCGTGAACGCTTGCCCGCGGTCATCGGAGTCTGGTTGCCTGCGCATCTTACCACACCCGAACCACGAGTCGGCAGGCCGGCTTACACCGGGCGTCGTCCAATGTCACGATCCGTGCTGATGTCGCTACTTCCCGGTCTCTGACGTTGTTATCCGTGGAATAGATGTTTTTCGTCCCGTTGAGCGTCTCGACGGTAATGTTGATGTTGGCCGTGATCGGCAGGCCATAGCGGTCGAGTAGGTCGCCTTCCGTGTCGTCGAGTCTGTCGCTCAACGCGGACGCGTTGAGATGGTTCGTCTGTGATCCTTCCGAGAGCGTGTTCAGCATCTGTGTCGTCACCTGCTCGGCCTGTGCCCGCTCGACTCCGCTGGTCGAAGACTGAAACGGTGTCAACAGCCCCGGGAACAGCGACAGTACGAAGACGAACGCGATCAGGAAGATTCCGATGCCGACGGCAAAATCCTGCAGCGTCTGCCCCCTGGTATCACCCGCCCATTGCATAGCTAGAACCGATCCCTCCACTGTGCCAGGCGCTCGCTGACTCGCGCTCGCGTTCCCGCGGTCGGACCGGCTACCAGCAACAGGAGTGCAGCCTCGCTCGTGTTGTTGGCTGCTCCCCCTGTGTCACCACCGCCGACTGCGATCCAGACGACGAGCGCGATTGTCGAAAGGATCACCGCGTACTTCACGCCCGAGATGAGGTTCACGTCCCGGATATACCCGGCGATGAACGACGAGAGGATCGCCTGCAGGGTCACCGCGTGGAAGAACAACATCGACAGCGGACCCAGATCGCCACTGAAGCTCGCTCCAGCAGGTGCGTCGCTCGACCCGCTGGACGCTGCTGACCCCAGCCCCTGCATCGTGTCGAGGAACTGGACTTTCAGGAGTGCGATGACGCCCAGCAACGTCAGGTAGGTCATGATGATGATCACGGTCTGCATCCGCGTCCGGGACTTGCGCTCGCGGTCGATATCGTCCTGATTCTCGCTGGATTGTGCAGCGGTCGAGAGCACGTCCTGGATCTGGCTTGAGGCCTCCTGGGCTTCACTGATCAACTTCACAGTGCGGGCCATCCGCGGGACGTGGAATTTGTTGTTGAACTCGCGCAGGCTGTGTTTGAGGCTCGTGCCGTAGTTGGTCTTGGCGTGGATCGTCTCCAGTTCCTCGGCCAGTCGACCGGAAGACGTGTCGGCAACGACCTCTATCGACTCCAGAAGCGTCATCCCGGTGTCGTTGGCGCTGGCGAGTTTCCGGAGGTTCTCAGAGAGATTGCCGATGACGGATTTCCGGTAGCGCTGGTTCCACTCGTAGAAGATCGCCAGCGGGATGAAGTTGATGTACATCGGGAGATACACCCAGAAGAACGTCGACTGGACGGGGCTCTGCGCGAAGCCACCCTCGGCCCAGATGAAGTCGTTGAACGGCAACGGCATCGGTGCCCACCCCGCGTACAGCGAGAGGCCCAGCGCGAGCAACGAGATCGGAATCGTCACACCGAGGACGTACGTCGGGTTGTCCCGGAAGAAGATGTGCGGTTTCCGAAGGATCTCCATCACCTGATAGGACCCTTCCTTGTTCTTGATCCGGTCGAAGACACTGTGTTCTCCGGTAAAACTCTCGATCAGGCCGAGCTGGAAGATGCCGCCACTACTCTCGACACGATTGTCCTCGTCCCGATCGGGCTGGAGGTAGCCGTCGCCGATCGTGTCTTGCGTGACCGTCGACACCAGCACCAGGAAGCCGACGCTGACCAGCGGAATCAGCCCGTAGACTGTCCCGTACATCAGCGTCGAACTGGCGTTGCCCATCATGTTCATGATGACGAGGATGATAATGAGCAACAGCGGGAACAGCGAGAGGGTCATGTACATCTCGCCGAACAGTTCCAGGGTCTCCAGCAGTTTCTCCTGTTCCTGTTTGGCCGTTCGCATGTGCTTGTTCTTCTGATCTTCGAGGAAGCTCGTCATGTCCCCGCCGGAGTTGATGATCGACAGCATGTCCGTCAGGAACTGACTCAACTCGTCGCTCGGAGTCTGTAGTGCCTGGTTGCGGACTGCCGTCCGGTAGTCGGTATCGAAGTATTCGGTTTCGAGGACGATCGACTGGAACTCCTTTGCCACCTCGCCGTAGGTGTCCTCGGCTTTACCCATCGCGTGGAGGATCTCGAGCTGATTCAGCCCCCCGACCGACAGCGCGTACATGAACGAAATCGAGTCCGACAGCAGGACGTTGATCTCACGCTTGCGAGACGACGACCGGAAGTACGGGATCGACACCAGCGATCCGAAGCCGATGGCGAATCCGATCGAGCCGAAGAACAGCCCCGAGACCAGTATCATCACCGGGAGTTTGATCGTGTTGACGAACGCGTTGTACTGTCCGAAATCGACCCCCAGGATGAGGAAGTCCTCCGGGAGAAACACCGTGACGATCATGTAGCCGACGAGCGTGCCGACCAGCCACAGCGCGAAGCCAGCGATGGTCCCGACTGCCAGCGCACGCGAGAGGAACATCTCGACGTTGTCGGCCATCCGCGCTTCCGCGAGTTTCGTCTCGACGCTACTGACGAAGTCACCTTCGTCGTCAAACAGCCACTGAAAGAGTGGATAGAACGTATCACCGAGCGTGCCAGTGCCGCCGAGACTGGCCTCGGGCGAGCGTGTGTCGAGGCTCATCCGTCGTCAGTCGCCTCCGCACCGGCTTTCGGCACGAACTGGCCGAACTCGACGGTTTCGTCCTCGCTCTCCTCTTCGTCTGCGGGAACCGGCGTGATGTCCTCTTCTGTCTCGATGCCCGTGAGCGCGCTGACGATGTCGGACGTTTCGGCCGACCGGAGCTGTCTGAACAGCGGATCGGCGTTGTCGAGAATCTCGTCTGCTTCTCCGAGCATCTCTTCGCCCGGATCGGGCCGCGGGACCAGTTCCTCCTTTTCCTGGTCGACCTCAATCTCGACTGACTCCATCTCACGCAGGTCTTCGAGACTCCGTTCGAGCTGGTCGTTCGCGATCAGCGTCATGATCGTGTCGGGATCGTTGATAAAGGCCTGCAGCGTCGCTGCGACCTGCGTGTAGGTGTTGAGATTCTTCTTGATCAGGTACGCGAGGACGACCTTGCGCTTGAACAGTTCCTCGTCCAGACGGTCCTGGCTCCAGCCACGGTCGAACTTGATCTCTTCGAGCGTGTTGGAGTTACCCATCTGGATGTACTGGTCGGTGTCGGCCTGCCACTGGTAGACGTCCCGGACGTTGATCTCGTCGTTCTCGGGTGTGTACTCGTTGATCTCGGTCAGGGACTTGTTGCGGCGCACTTTGTTGCCGCTGACCCGGGTCTGGGTCTGGATCGAGACCAGATCCAGTGCGGTAAACAGCGTCTTCGAGACGTTGATCGGGTCGGTGGTGAATCGCTTGATGACCTCACCAACCGAGTCGGCGTGGAACGTCGTGTAGGTGGTGTGACCCGTGGACATGACCTGGAACAGCGTCCGACCTTCCTCACCACGGATCTCACCCATCACGATGTAGTCTGGACGTTGTCGGAGTGCAGCCTCCAGCAGGTCGAACTCGTCGACGTCACCCTTGTCGTCCTGACCGAAGGACGGTCGCGTCACGCTTGCGACCCAGTTTCGCTGGGGGAGTTCGACCTCGCGGGTGTCCTCGATGGAGACGATCTTGGAGTTTGAGGGGATAAAGAGTGAGATCGCGTTCAGGCTGGTCGTCTTCCCCGACGCCGTACCGCCGGCGAAGATCATCGACTTGTTGTTCTCGATGCACAGCCAGAGGAACGCCATCTCGTCGAGGCTGAAGGTGTTCCAGTTGATCAGATCGATCGGCGTGAACGGCACGTCCTTGAACTGACGGATCGTGTAGTTCGTCCCGTGATCGGACACTTCGTTGCCCAGGGTGAGCTGTGCACGCGAGCCGTCCGGCAATGTCGCGTCCACCTGTGGCTGGCGTTTGGAGATCCCCTTGCCCGAGCGCTGGGCGAGTTTGACGACGAAGTCGTCCAGCGTCGATTTTCCGTGCTCGACGTTGGAGATGATGTTCTCGTACTCGGTGTGGTAGACGAACACCCGGGAATTGTACCCGTCACAGGAGACGTCCTCCACGTTGATGTCGTGTTTGATCGGGTCGATCTTCTGATAACCGATGAAGTTCCGCTTGAGGAAGTACAGCAGTTTCTCGACCTGATACTCGGTGAGTGTCTTTGCGTCTTCGGCCAGAATCGCCGGCTCCGGCCGGGTCAAAATCCCTTCGAGTTCGCCCGACAGCTCTTCGGCTTCCGTCCCCATCCCGAGCAATCCTTTGATCGTCCCGACGGTCCCGCTGCTTTTCGTGACAGGTTCGCTGTAGAGATCATAGCGCTGAAGGAGCTGTTCGGTTTCGCGCTGGATGACGTCGGCCCGGTCGGCTTCGGAGCCGTCGACGACGATGTCGTCGTCGGAGTATTTGATCGCCGTGCGGAGTTTGCGCGCGAGAAAGTCCTGCAGATTGATTTCAATCTCGTTGAGATAGGGTTCGACGACGTAGTATTTGCGCTCGTTCTCCTTGCGCGAGTGGAAGATGATGACGCACGCGTAGGGCTTGTTCACCCAGTAGCGTTCGACCTCGTAGAAGTGCTTTTTCTTCTCCAGGGGAACGGTCTTCTCCAGGTCGTAGCGGTTGACGACGGTCGTGTGTCCTTCGACCGTCGAGAAGAAGGCGTCCTCGTCTAGTTCCTCGTTGACGTCGACGGTCCGCTCGTCGACAAGGTCCTTGAGCGTGCTCGCGCGGTCCTCACCGAGACTGAGTTCACCTTCGACCACGTCTTTGTCAAAGCCGAGGTAGTCTTCGAGTTCGAACGGAATCTTGTTGCCGTCGCCATCCCGCGGTGCCCGGTCGCCGTCCTCGTAGTAGTACTCTCGCTTGAAGTGTTCGAGCCGGTAGCGGCCCTTTACCACCGGCGTCGTTTCTAGATCCAGAAACGATTGCCAGTACTGGTCGAGCGTCTTTCCGGCACTGGCCCCGTCTTCGAGGTAGTCGTCGGTTCGCTGTGGGTCGAATCCGAGATACTTGCTGCGGTCGAACCGACCACCATCGTGGTGCTCACGCCGGAAGTCGGCCCAGCTGTATCCGGCACCGGCCTCCTCGTTGACGTTTTGCAAGAGCCGATCACTGCTAGAGCGAGTCTCCTCACTCTCCCCCCCATCTGTGTCATCGATTGCCATTAATACTCCATTCGTCGGTACCGAGGAAAAAGCTTTACGTCAATCGTGGACATTTTTCGGACAGTTCGCCGGTCGTATCTTGCTCAGATCGAACGTCGGTTTCGAGGGAGTAGGGAACGCTTAACAGCCACATACCCCTAATTGCGGACGATGGAACAGACAGCGACAGGCGGATGGACGCTCCTCGCAGACAACGACGGTGCGAGCGCACTGGTCGATGCGGTCCTCGAACTGGATCCGGACCGAACGTACACGCGATCTGAACTGGCAGACGCGGCCGGCGTCCCGCTGAAAGAGCTGTATCTCTCGGACGCGCTCGGTGTACTCGTCGATATCGGTCTACTCGAATCAGTTTCGGAGGCCGAGGAGGCGACCTACGTGATCGCGGACGACTCGGCAGTCTACGAGCGCGCGGCGGCGTTCGAGGCGGCCGTCCGTGAACAGCTGTCCAGCGCCGATTGATCGGTCGGTTGTAACGATTTACCGGGACGATCGCATGAGATGTGTGATCGATCCGGGGCAGACGTAGAACCGACCGTATGATCGGTTTAGTACGATCCGGGAGTCGAGAGGCCTAAACGCACCGCAACCCAATCTCCGCCAGTGTCATCGACGGACTCGACGACCGCGCTCGTCGTCTCGCTAATCGGCGGTTCGCACTTTCTCAACCACGCGTACTTCATGTTGTTACCACCAATCTTCGGGACCTTGCAGTCCCAACTGGGGATTTCGACGGCCCAGTCGGGACTGGCGCTGGGGCTGGTCGGGTTCGTCGTCGTCGCCCTGCAGTTGCCGTTTGGCTACCTCTCGGACGCCTACAGTCGGCGGGCTGTGCTGGCGCTTTCGCTGACCACTGGGGCGGTCGGTGCGGCGCTGACGGCCACGGCACAGAGCTACGTCTGGCTGCTGGTCGCGTCGGCCGTAACCGGCGTCGGAATCGCGGGCCACCATCCCGCACACTATCCGATGCTCTCGGCCGCGACAGTGCCGAGTGCGCGCGGCCGAGCCTACTCCATCCACGGGTTTACTGGCGCGCTCGGATTCGCCGCGCCGCCGGCAGTCGTCGGCGTCGTCTCCTCGACAGCGATTCCCGGCGACTGGCGGGCCGCGATCGGACTGTTCGCTGTTGTCGGCGCACTCTACGCCGTCGGTACACTGTGGCTGGTCGTCCGCCGCGTCCCGCGGTCGGTCACTCACGCACCGGGAAGGGAGCGCGTCCGCGAGGGTCGGCAACCGCTTCGGACGCTCCCGCGACGGGTGATCGCCGGCCTCCGGGCGACGCTCTCGTCGACGGGGATCGTCCTCCTGACCCTCCTGTGGCTTCTGGTCTCGATGGTTGTCTGGGGGACCCAGACCTACACTGCGCCGCTTTTGATCGACGGTTACGGTGTCGCCGAGTCGACGGCGAATCTGCTGGTCTCGGCGATGCTCGTGGTCGGTGCCGTCGCGATCCTCGCGGGTGGCTGGCTGACCGACCACTACGGCGCGCGGACGACAGTCCTGGGCGGGCTCGTCGGTGTGGTCGTCGTCGCCGCAGCACTCGCGAGCGCGGCCCTCCCGGTCACCCTTGCACTCGCAGTGACGCTCGTGTTCGCCGCGACGATCAAGACCACCCGTCCCGCGCTGTCGACGCTCGGTGACGCCCTCTCCACGCGTGACGACCTCGGGAAGAACTTCGGGCTGTTGACGATCGGAATCTCGGGAGGTGGTGCTGTCGCACCGCCGGTCTTCGGTGCGCTCTCGGAGACGGCGTCGATCCAGGCAGTGTTCTGGGTGATGGCCGCGATCGGCGTCGTTGCCTTCCTGTTCACGTTCGTCGTGGTCGCGGTTGGCGAGGCCTCGGTCGCGCGGGCGAGCGGCGCGGCAGACGACTGATCGCACCTGACCGTCGGCCCGAGGACGAAGGACTTTGATAGTGGTTGCTGTACGTCTGTTCCGGATTGACCGAACGCCCTCGTGCGGTCGCACGGTAAATCGGTACAGCAACCACTATGAGCGTCCCGTTCGTAGGATATGGCGATATGGTTTCGCTCGACACTGCCGATCACAGACTCTCGCGTGGTGACCCCGCGCCGGAGTTCGAACTTCCCGGGACAGATAGTGAGACGCACAGCCTTGAGGACTTCGCTGACTTCGACGCCTTCCTCGTGGTCTTCACCTGCAACCACTGTCCGTACGCCAAGGCGAAGTTCGCGGAACTGAACTATCTCGCAAACGAGTACGACGACCTCGCGGTCGTCGGGATCAACGCCAACGACGCCGCGGAGTATCCGGATGATTCCTTCGAGCGCATGCAAGAACTCGTCGAGGAGGGAACAATCGACTACGACGCCTACCTCCACGACGAGTCCCAGGACGTGGCAGCGGCGTACGGCGCGGTCTGTACGCCTGATCCGTTCCTCTTTGCGAACAAGGATGGCGACTTCCGGCTGGCCTATCACGGCCGGATCGACGACGCGCTCAACCCCGACGACGAACCGAGCGAGTACGAGATGCGCGAGCACGTCGAGACGGTGCTGGCAGGCGAAGAAATCGAGGCCGAAGACAAGCCCTCGCGTGGTTGTTCGATCAAATGGAAAGACGGGAACGAACCGGACTACTGGAACGTCTAGCGCCGTATTTTTCTTTGCGGCTGTGGTCCCAGCAAGCATGGAACGCCAGCGCGTCACAGGCGGGACCGAGTGGGAAGACAAAGTCGGCTATTCCCGAGCAGTACGGGCCGGTGACCGCGTCTGCGTCGCGGGCACGACCGCCACCGACGAGAGCGGCGAGCCACTCGACGGGACACCGTACGAGCAGACCTAGGTCGCGCTCGAAACGATCGAAAGAGCGCTCGAAGCGGCCGGAGCTACCATTGAGAACGCCGTCCGGACGCGCATGTACGTGACCGACGCCACGGATTGGCCAGACATCGGACGCGCACACTCGGAGTTCTTCGACGATGTTCGGCCGGCGGCGACGATGATTGAGGTGCAGGCGCTGATCGATCCTGAACTGTGTGTCGAAATCGAGGCCGAGGCACTCATCGACGGCTGACGGTGGCGACACTCACGGAGCCAAACCGTTTTCCCGCCCCCACTCCAGCCTCATGGTGTGGCCAGACACGTCGGCTCGCTCGCGATCGTCCTCGGAGTAGCTTCCGCGGCCGGTTCCCAGGCACTCCAGGGAATCACGTACACGGAGGACGTCGCGGGGATTCCGATCAAACCGCTGGCGATCAATCTCCTGTTGGCGCTGTCGATCGCGTTGCTCGCCGCCGGAACCTACCTGTTCACCTACCGGGCTATCCGTCGTCGGATGGACGACAAACGCCGCCAGCACAACGCCCGGAACGTCCTCAGACTTTCGTTCGTCACCGTCGCGCTCGTCGGCGTGCTCGGCGCGCTGACCGAGCAGTGGCTCGGGGTGCTGTTCTCGCTCGGTGTGGTCGGGTTCGCGATCACCTTCGCCCTCCAGCAGCCGCTGTTCTCGTTCATGGGGTGGTTCTACATCATGGTCAAAAAGCCCTACCAGGTCGGCGACCGGATCGCCATCGAGGGCTCGAAGGGTGATGTCGCCGATGTCGACTATCTCGTGACCACGCTGTGGGAGATCGACGGCGAACTCGTGGCGTCGAACCAGCCTTCCGGGCGGATCATCACCGTCCCCAACAGCGTCGTCCTCTCCAGTCACGTCAAGAACTACACCCGCGACGAGTTCCCGTTCGTCTGGAACGAGATCGAGATCCAGGTCGCCTACGAGACCGATCTGGAATTTGCCCGCGAGCGCATGGCCACCGTCGCCGACGACTTCCTCGGCGAGGAGATGGCCCGCCGAATCGAACGGTATCGGAGTCAGTTGGCCGAGACACCGGTCGAACTCGACGTGCAGGAGCGCCCGACTGTAAACGTCGTTCAGGATGAGTCGTGGGTCACCCTGCGGCTGCGCTATCTTGTCCATCCGCGCCGGGGCCAGCGGACCAAGAATGAGTTGTACGAGCGCGTGCTCGCCGCGTTCAACGAACATCCCGAGCAAGTAAAGTTCCCGGTCGGCCGGAGTCGGTGATGACGAGGGCTCTCGACGGTGCCACCGAGTGTCAGGAAGCGGCGGTCTGATCGTCGTCGACGATGTTGTAAAGTAACAGCATCGCGACGGTGTGGGCTGCACCCATGACTGCGGTCCCAGCGAGGACTGTGCCTTCGAATCCGACTTTGATCACGTCAAACGGCACTGGAACGATATACCAACCGAACGCCAACGATAGAACAAGAATCGTTGCCAACTCCATCGCTCCAGCGCCGTAGATCGATCGAATGCTCCACTGGATTGCTGCAATCGGTCGGCGGCCGTCGAGGATCATTGTCACAGGAGCGACGAATAGCTGGCCAACGATGAGGGCTATCGGGAGAATACACAACAGTTCGACTGCGCCAGGCCCAATCCCGAGGTATTCGAACAAATAGAATTCTTTGAGGAACCAGATCGGATCGGTTCCGACGACGTAGTTGAAACCCAGTGGGGCCAGAGAGAGCACACAGATGACGCCCATGAGCCACCCTAATCGCGGGACAGGTGGGACGAAACCAGACGTATCTGATCCCGAGATCCACCAGTAGATCCCGGCAACGAGTCCAACCATCATCCCTGGGAGGAGCCAGATGCTGACTGCGAGAACCAGCACTGACAGTCGCAAGTTAACGAGTGCTTCCAGCGAGAGTGTGACAGGATCGACCCATTGGGGCAGCAACGAGATAGATCCGAAGATTGAGTGTCGGCTGACATCGTCCAACGGGACAGCGATCGTTTCGAATCCTTCGACCATCAGGAGCACTAGCCCGCCCACCAACGTTGATCCAACGCCGAGGACGATCCATGGGGGGAGTATGGAATCGCGCCAATTGGTCTGTTCGGTGTCCACTGTGGTCATTGTTCCTCCAGAGCGACGATCTGTGAATCGAGTGGCACCAGTAGTTTCGAGTCGGCGACGATCAGCTTGTGGACCTCGACGTCTTCACCAAACGACCGACTCCAGAGTGTCTCACCTGTTTCTGGATCGGAACACGATACTCTCTTCTCAGGATACCATGAGGTACTGTAGAGGGCGTCCGGCGTCGCTGTGAGGTTCCACGAATACAGTTTACGAAGCCACTGCAAGGAACCGTCTGTTGTCGAGAACGCGCCGAGCTTATCACCGAACGATGCATATATCTTGTCGGGCCCGATCGCAACTGGACCGACGCCACTGTATCCATTATTGAGTAGCTCATCCCGATCGTAGGTCGCGTGTTCGGTCAGATCGACACGCCACCGGGGTTCGCCGGCGGCGACGTCAAATGCGACGAGAATTGGAGCGTAGTAGGGCGGTTTATCCAGAGGGTCGAATTCTAATACGTATGCAATGCCATCACGCGCCCCCCGAAGCAGACCCAGACGAAGGGACTTGATTGACCTGCTCTCCTCAGGGAGGTCCTGATAAACGGGGTCTCTCGTCTCCCTGTCCAGCACCGTCACGAGTCCCCGATAGGGGTTGTGAGCGTTGTCATCTGCGGACATTTCGTCGCCCACCATTTGCATCCCAAAATGCATGTAGATGTAGTCTGCGTCGACGTACAGGTCAAATGGCTCAGTCCAGAGGGACGTGCGCCAATTAACAGCCCCATCGTCAGTATCTATACCCATCAGTAGTGCCGATGTATCCCGCTCCCCCTCATCTGGCAGCTCGGCCGTGGCGATTATCTCTCCGTTGCTAACTCGGAGTCTTTCGACATCCATTTCGATGTCAGTCGGTGATCCGGCAGTCCAGCGCGTCAACCGGGTACAATCGCTGGTGGAATCGATATCGGGCCTGAAACCGCGAATCGAGTCGGTGAGAGACTCGACCGACGGTTTCTTCGAATCCGGCAGCCCCAGTGGTTCATCATCAGCGATGAGCACACCGTTAGTGTAGGATTCGGTCCGTGCGAACGCTTTGAAACATCGATTGTAGCAGCCAGTCTGCCCCTGGACTGTGCCACTGTCGAGGGAGACGGCAGTCCCGCCGCTGGTGTAGACGGTCCCATTCCCGATCACGACATGCGGAAAGCGCAGATAGTGTGGCCGATATGCCATTGAAACCTGGGTATTCCACACGACTTCCGGCTCAGCTGTCGGGGGGCTCCCATCACTCTTGAAACTCGTTCCACCAGCGTCGTATCCCTGCTGGGGCCAGTCACTTGCCCGCGGCTTCGGCGACTTCCCGGTCGCGAGACAGCCACCCCCTGCCATCGCGGCCACGACGCCACCCAGAACAGCGCGGCGCGAAACCCCATCCGAATCCATGGTACGCTCGTTTCGAGCGCGATACTTCTATCTTTTCACTCGATCGCCACAAAGAAGGAAGGCACTCTGTGGACCAATCTTTGTCGGGACTGTGTCTCCGCATGCCCTGGAGGCCGTGCTGGTGAGACATCAGGACACTCGCCCAGCCGTTTGGCTGTCGCCCACCAGCCTGTAGACGAACACCATTGCGTAAGCGTGGGCCGAGCCGACGAGTGCGGTCCCGACGACGACGGTGAGCAAGAGCCGACTCTTCTCAGGTATGGGAGTCTTCGGATATATCTTCGATCCATTCGTAGAAAGATAGTGAGATCTTTGCGTAGAGCAAGCCGAAGGCGATCGTTGCCAAGACCACGAACAGGTCCATCGGCTCACCTGCTTGGAAATATACCTCCACTAAGAGCTGTCGGACCCGCGCGAGAAAGAGGACAGCGATCACTGCGTATATCCATGCCGGGGTGTCGAACTGTCTACCCGCCCACACAGCGGCACCGCTGATAGATCGCCCGTCGGTGACGATCGCGACTGCGGCCGGTAGCAGCGTGGCAGCCACACCAGCGACAATCCCGATCACGGCCCACCCGAACCAGCCATCTACTGGGATCAGAAACTCGACAGCCACGAGCGTGATCCCAGCCCCAATCGCGAGTACACAGCACCGAGCGAGATGGTCTGCCGGCGGGAACAGCCCGGCTCGTTCGGTTGAGCTATGCCACCAGTAGAGCGACGACGCGACCGCCAGTGCTGTCACCGACACGATCCAGAGACCGATAGCGACAGCTGCGTAGGGCGCTTTCAGTCCAAGAACCGTCTGAGGTTGGAGCGTGACCGGGTCGACCCACCACGGGACGACTGATATCGTCGACAGTAGCGATCGATTCATCGTGTCCGCGAGTGGAATCGACAGGTCACGTAGCGTCAGGAGAGCCTGAACCACGACGCCACCTGCGACACCGAACCCCAGTATCCCGAGCACGAGCGCCGAGATCGGCTTCGAGAGGAACGTCTGAAGTGCTCCGTCGTTCCGATCGACCGACGCGGCGGGGGTGGAGCTGTCGGTCATGCTTCCTCCAGTGCGAGCAGGAAGATGTCGGCCGGTTCATGTGAGTCCCATTCAGCTAACTTATGCGTCTCTACGAGAACACGCGAATCAGCAACTATCGGACGCCCGCTTGACTCCATCTCGTCGAGTTCGTAGACCCAGTGGGCGTCGCCAGTCTCCACATCGAAACAGTACACTTCGGAGCCTGCGTTCACGTACACCGCCTCCTCAGTCGCGGTCATTTCCGAATAATTATCAGATTGTTTCGACCAGCGGATAGCCCCGTCCGCGGTGTCGATTGCAAGCAAAATCTCTCTATCGAAAGTCGCATAGACAGTATCCGGCCCGACTGCGAGTTTGGTAATCTCGTCGTCGGGGTCCTTTGTTATAACCTCAATACCGAGTCGCTCGTTTACGTCGAGTTCCCATTTGGGCTCCTCAGACCGAACGTCAAATGCCACCAGTTCTGGTTCGTATGTGTCATTGTATGTATTCTCACTTTCCGTTTCGTCGTATAATGTGAAGTATGCAATCCCATTGCGAACAGCATTCATGTTCCCAGTGTGGGGTTTACCGAAGCGCAACTGCACTTGCCCAGTCGATCGCTCGACTGTCAGGAGTTCACTTCGCAAATCACTCGGAAACAGGTAGAACCACTTCTTGTCGGCGAACAGTTCACCACCACCGTCGAAAGCCTGTCGCCAGTTGATCGTACCGTCCGCAGGATCGACGCCAACGAAACCAGAGTTGTCTCGTCCGGGGTTTCTATTCACGATTATCTCTCCATCGGAGAGACGCACATTTCCGCTCCCTTCGAGATCTTCCGGATAACCGAGCGTCCACCGAACGCCGTTGGCACAGCGACCCGCTGGGATGGGATCGAGTGTCGGAGTGTATGCCTGGATCGTGTCTTCGGGAGCATCGTGATCCGTCCGCGTGAGTAGGACCCCGTCACGGAAGGTTTCGGTGCGGGCGAACCCGATCAGACCGTACACACACGGTGTCCTCGCCTCGACCTCTCCAGTCGAGAGATCGACGGCGACCCCCAGATCGTGATATATCGTTTCGTCGGCGATCAGCAGCGTATCAGATACATACTCTACCGTATCGAGTTTGACACTCCAGCTTTCGGTCACGCTTTCGATCGGCGGATCTCCCTTGCTCTTGAAATACGTCTCACCTGCGTCGTACCCTGGCTGTAGCCAGTCACTTGCCCGCGGCTTCGGCGACTTCCCGGTCGCGAGACAGCCACTCCCTGCCATCGCGGCCACGACGCCACCCAGAACCGAGCGGCGCGAAACCCCATCCGAATCCATGGCACATTCGTTTCGGGCGCTCCACTTCTATCTTTTCACTCGATCACCACAAAGAAGGAAGGCACTCTGTGGGCCAATCTTTGTGGGACTGTGTCGTCGCACTCCCTGGAGGCCGTGCTGGTGAGATATCAGGACACTCGTCCCGCCGTGGGGCCGTCGCCCACCAGCCTGTAGACGAACCCCATTGCGTAGGCGTGGGCCGAGCCGACGATCGCAGTTCCGAGGACCACCGTCGCTCCGAGCCCGAACAGCCCGCCACCGAACGCGCCGAAGGGAGCGGTCACGACCCGGCTCGCGAACGCCAGCACGAGCACCAGCCCCGTGGTCCTGACCGTCCACCGGACGCCGCCGAGCGAGCGAACGCTCCAGCGGATCGCGTCGAGGGGTCGGCGTCCGTCGCGGACGATCGAGACGGGTGCGACGAACAGTCGCCCGGCGATCAGCGCGAGTACGAGCGCCTAGCCCCATTCGAGCCCTGTCCAGTCGGCCGGGAGCGAGTCGACGACCAGATCGCCCCCGAACACGGTGCGCACGATCGCCGTCCCTCGCTTCGTGACAATCGTTCCGTCGGCGACGATCATGCCTGGGTGTCGTCGACCAGTCCCGATTTCGTCGTCACGGGCCGTAACACGAACGTCACCCACCCGCCAGGCGACCCGGGGACGGTCGAGCGGCGGCGATCCGGTCGGCTTGAAATTGGTGTGGCCCGCGTCGTATCCCTGCTGGGGCCAGTCACTCGCCCTGGCAGAGGGCGACAGCGCGCCAGCGAGACATCCCGCCCCGGCGGTCACCGCCAGGCCCGCCCCACCCAGAACTGCGCGGCGCGAGATATCCAGTCCGTCAAATTTCATGTAGGAAATATCCATATCCCCGTGACAATTATTTTGTGATATTGTCAGCGGATGGGAAGCCAACGTTTTCCCGCTACCACCCGTTCGAACGGCCATGCCCAACCCGATTCCCGACAGCGTCGAACAGTTCGCCACAGTCGTCGGCCCGGACGGCGACGACATCATCGCCGAGATGGATGACTACGCCGACCGCGAAGGGTTTCCGACCGTGGGACCCGCGGTCGGTGGCTGGCTCGAACTGCTCGCCCGCATGGTCGCGGCCGAACGAATCTTCGAGTTCGGCAGCGGCTACGGGTATTCGGCCTACTGGTTCTCGCGTGCGCTCGACAGTGACGGCGAAATCGTCCTCACAGAGGTCGACGACGACGAACTTGAACTCGCGCGTGAGTACCTCGACCGCGGCGACTTTGACTCGACAGCTCATTTCGAGCTGGGCGACGCCATCGACACAGTCGAGGACTACGACGGCCCCTTCGACGTGGTCCTGATCGACAACGAGAAACATCGCTATCGGGAGGCATTCGATTCGGTTCGCGAGAAGGTCGCACCCGGCGGGGTAGTACTGGCGGACAACGCCGTCGCCGGTGGGACGATCGACTTCGAAGATGTGCAGGCCCTGTTGGAGGGTGAGGATGTCGAGACGGGCGAGATGAGTGCCGGGATCGTCGACTATCTCGAAGCAGTCCGGGCCGATCCGGACTTTCAGACGACGCTTCTCCCAGTGGGGGAGGGTGTGGCAGTGAGCTATCGGATCGAATAATACTGCCAACCGTAAATTCGCATGGAGATTCACAATCCCGGATGGCGACTCATCACGAAATGTGACAGCCGGCGGTATGAGAACGATCGCTACCTGATTCTCGAAGGCGAAAATCGGGGCTCCATAACTTATGAGGGAGGGGGCGAAAGGGAGCGGTAACTCAAGTCCTCACTATGAGTCTGATGATAGATATTCGGAAGCTGGCGTTGTTCAACAAGATGGCCAAAGAGGGCGGCAACACCGTCGCGGATCACCTCAGCCAGATGACGGGGATGGATACACAGATGGAGATTACGAAAATCAACTTCATCGACATCCCTGACATCAAAAAACACGTCGGCGACGAGAAGCTGATCGGTATCAGCATCGAACTCCAGGAACCGCCCCACGGCCACATCCTCTTTCTGCTGAACTACGGCAACGCGAAGAAGCTCGCCCAGGGAATGCTCGGCGATATGGGCGGGGCCGACCCCGAGTCGGAGGGCTTTACAGATATGGAACGCTCGGCGATTCAGGAGATCGGCAACATCATGACCTCCGGATTCATCGACGGCTGGGCCAACGTTCTCGAAACGACCATCGACATGGGCACACCGACGTTCACCTACGGGCCCGGCAGCGGCATGGTCGACAAGCTCGTCGGCAATCGTGACTCCAACATGGCGCTGATGTTCGACTCCCGTATCCACGCCCTCGATTCGGACATCGACGTCACCGTCTACACCTTCCCGCAGCTTGACGAACTCGTCGGGCTGATGCAAGAGATCGAAGTCTAAACAACCACTTTTTACTTCGTCGGGTGTCCTCCGTCGCCTTCGGCGACCTGCGGGCACCCCTCCTCGTAAAACCCTGGGAAAAACACCGTCTCGCTCGGCGCTACGCGTCTCGCGAGAAGTGAAACGGCTCGCTTCGCTCGCCGTATGCTTGCATTTGCCATCTCCCAGAAACTCTAAACCAGTTCTCTGTTTTAACCGGTTCCACTGCGTATTTCCCAGCGCAAGTACAACACGAACTATCATGGACTTGCTGGACGACACGATCGTTCCGGAGCATGCACACGAGATCAAACAGGAGGCCCGGGAGTTCGCGGCCGAGCACATCGAGCCCAACGCCGAGGAGTACTACCGGCGCGGCGAGTATCCCTGGGAGATCCTCGAAGCAGGGATGGACGCCGGACTCGTCGCCCAGGACATCCCCGAGGAGTACGGCGGGCGCGGGCTGGACCTCCAGCAGGTGCTGGCGATTGCCGAGGAGTTCTATCGCGCGGACGCCGGCATCGCGTTGACGCTCCAGCTGGCGAGTTTCGGCGCGGAAATCGTCTATCACCACGGGAACGACGAGCAAATTGACGAGTACATCCGTCCCGTGGCGAACAACGAGCAAATCACCGGTCTCGCAGTGTCCGAACCAGAAACTGGAAGCGACCTCGCCGGGATGTCCACCACCGCTGAAAAAGACGGCGACGAGTACGTCATCAACGGCGAGAAGTACTGGATCGGCAACGGCGTCGAGGCCGACTGGGTCACCCTCTACGCCAGGACCGGCGACGATCCGAACAACAGGTATGGAAACTACTCGCTCTTTATTGTCCCGACCGACACAGAGGGCTACGACGCCGAACACATCCCCGAGAAGATGGGCTTCCGGGCGTCCAAACAGGCCCACATCGAACTGAACGACTGTCGCATCCCCGCCGAGAACAGGATCGGCGCGGAGGGGGCGGGCTTTTTCATGCTCGCGGAGTTTTTCAACCACGGCCGTGTGATCGTCGGCGGCCACGGCCTTGGGCTGGCCGCGGCAGCCATCGAAGAGGCCAACGACTTCGTCCACGACCGCAACGCCTTCGGGAAGAACGTCAACGAATTCCAGGCTGTTCAGCACACGCTCGCGGACATGCGCCTGGAGTTCGAGTCCGCCCGCGCGCTGAACTGGCGCGCAGCAGAAAAGGTCCAGAATCAGAACGACGCCGGCTTCTGGGCCGCACTCGCGAAGACCAAGTCGACCGAAGTCGCGACGTCGTGTGCCGAGCAGGGCATGAAACTCCATGGCGGCCGCTCGGTGCTGACCGATCGCCGGATCGCCCGCGTCTACCGCGATGTCCGAATTCCCGTCATCTACGAGGGAGCAAATGACATCCAGCGGAACCTCATCTACCGCCAGCAGCCTCGGTGAGCGAAGAGGGGCGTCACACACCTGGGCACGTAGTTCTGAATAGCGTTCCAACACGGATACGACACGCACAATCGTGCAATAGTATCCATCAGACCTGGTGTAACTGGACAAAAGAGACGACCTCGACAGAGAAGTCCGTACGTGTCCGATCGGAGCACATTCTGGAATTAGGCCCACGAAGGAATTATAATCATTATTGGAGACTCAGCCAGTGAAAACGCTTTTGTCTGGTCCATTCGTGGTTCAGATTACGGCACCCGCAGGGGGCCGATGATTTACCCATGCCAGAGAAAGACCTGATCTGGCGAATCGCAGGCGGTTCCGGAGACGGAATCGACTCGACGAGCCAGAA